>SDBS01000435.1_pt1 | contig 40185 bp, 54 predicted proteins | sample 2277091 | NCBI WGS metagenome assembly SDBS01 (sample SAMN10404972, study PRJNA504765) | marine sediment metagenome | isolation source: marine sediment core GS10_PC15, 163 cmbsf | place: Arctic Ocean: Southern Knipovich Ridge | collected 2010
GCTTTCGGTGGATTTCTCCCAGATTGAGATGCGGTTCGCGGCCCACCACAGCGGCGACGAAACGATGCTGCGTATCTTCCGAGAGGGGGGGGACTTGCACGCGGAAACCGCAAGCCGTCTGTTCGGAATCCCCATTGAAGAGCTGGATGCGAAGAAGCATCGGTATCCGGCCAAGACGGTCAACTTCGGCATCCTCTATGGGGTGACCGCAAGAGGGCTGGTGCCTCAGCTCGCGGAAGCGGGCGAGACGTGGACGGAGTCTCAGTGTGCCGCGCTCAAGTCGGACTGGTATCGGGTCTTCCCGGCTCTGCATGAGTGGATTGAGGGGGTCAAGGCGGACGCGGTGGAGACAGGGGAGGTCCGCGACATGTGGGGGCGCCGGCGACTCCTCCCTGAGCTGTTCTCCCCACTCTCGTATGTGCGGGAGAAGGGATTGCGACAGGCGGTCAACGGCGTCATCCAAATGGGCGCTCAGGGCGCGATGAAAGAGGCGATGGCCGCGTTGATCCCGCACTATCGGGCGTGGGAAGCGTCGGGGTTTCGGTGTGCGCCACTGTTGCAAATCCATGACGAACTGTTGTGGGAAGTTGACGAAGTAATCGTGGATGTCGTCGCGAGCCTGTTCCGCCGCGTGATGTCCGACAGCTTTGAACTGTCCGTCCCGGTGTTGACGGATGCTGAAGTCGGCTTGAACTGGGCCGACATGGAGGCTGTGTAGCATGGCAAATGAGGATGGCACAACGAAGACGTTGACGTTGGATGCGTCGAACGAAGGGCGTCAACCGGTGTTTGTGGCGATTGTGACTCGGCGTGCTGCGAAGGACGTGGCGATCAACCGGGCAAAGGAAGCGCTTGCGAAGCTCCAAGCCGAGGGAGCGGCGATTGATGCTGAGGCAGTTTCTCTCCTGGAGGAATGGGGCATCGAGAAGCTGGAGACGGGCGCCGGCAACTACACCGAGAGCGACTATGGCGGTTCTTCGTTCGACCAGGCGGTGTGCAAGGACGAACTGCACAAGCTCGGTGTGGCCGCCGGAATCATTGACCACGCATGGGGCGTGGCGAAAACCAAGAAAACCAACGTGTGCTATCGCTGGCACGCGGCCAAACCCAAGGAGGAAACCGATGGCTGATGCCATCCGAAACGAGGCGGTCTTGCGAGGTGAGATCGTGAATCTGAAGCGGCGCCTCTATGCCCTAGAGAGGGTTGTGGCGTCGCTCGCGGGTAGGTTGTTAGGTAGAGGAGTTGATTTTGAAGGCCTCCCATTCGATTCAGTTGAGCAGGCTGTCGTAAAGGCCACTGACGAGATGCGCCAGCTCATCGACGCAGCGTCGGGGCCGTTGCCAGAGCTGGAAGGCGCTGCGAGGGATGAGGCGATTGAGCAGGCGAAAGCGGCATGGAAGGCACCGGAGCGAGAGGCCCCCGCCGATGATGTGGAGAAGACGCCCGTGAACGGCTCGACTGAACTCGTCGGTGATGGTGAGGGTGAGCCATTGCCAGAACTGGCGACACCGGAGCCCGGAAAGGGGAAGGCTGGGAAAGGCGGTTAAGCGACACATTAACTGAGAGCTGCATCAGTGCGGTGTGGCTTCTCGACTGGCTTGGTTTGGAGGGTGCCCCTTGACGGGGTGCCCTCTTTGCGTTAACATCCGGGCGAATCTTCCAACGGGGAGCCCGACGTGTCCAGAGCCGCTCATATTAAGCCGGAAGAACGCCTCAAAGCGATAGAGTTACGCGCTGAAGGGTTAACGCTTACGGAGATTGCCAAGAAGTTAAGACGATCCTACACTGCTATCTCGGCCATCTGCAAAAAGGCTGATGCCGCCTCGCTTGAGGATCAGCAGGAAGCCGGGAGGGTTCGAGACGGTTACCGCTCGTTGACAACAGCAGACCGTGCCCAGATCGTCCCTCGGCTTGGCGATCTGTTACTTAGCATACTTAGACGAGAAGCGCCTGAAGCGCCGACACCACTGGCTCAGTACGCGAACACGGTCCGAACGTTGCTGGAAGCGTTCGTTAAAGCGGACAGTCATTTCGCGGAAGCCGGCACGGACAGCGGCGAGCTTGGGCAGTTCCTTGAGCACCTGGGGCGCAGAGAGGAGGAAGACGCCCGTGCCGTTGCTTGAGCCTCGCGGGCTGCAACGGCGGGCCATCGTCACGCCGCTTTCCCGGATCAACATCCTGGAGGGCAGTATCCGAGCCAGCAAGACGGTCACCGCGAATTTCATGTGGGCGAAGCACATCCGGGAGGGGCCGCCGCTCGGCCTGCTGTGCGCGATTGGGAAGACAACGACGACGCTTCGGGACAACGTGCTTGACCCGATGGTGGAGATGTTCGGCTCTCGCAACGTTCAGTTGAACAACAAGAACGACTACTTTACGATGTACGGGCGTCGCATCGTGATTCGGTCGGGCAACAACATCCAGGGCGAAAGCAAGATCAGGGGGTTGACGCTCGCGGGCGTCCTCGCCGACGAGATCACGACTTACGATCAGAGCATCTTTGGGCAGTTGTTGGGCCGTATGAGCGTGCCCGGCGCCGTGCTGATCGGGACGACGAACACAGACGGGCCAGCGCACTGGCTCAAAAAGAACTATCTCGATAGAGTTGAGTCCGACGGGCTGGACCTTAAGCGTTGGTCGTTTCGGCTTAGCGATAATCCGTACCTGAGTGAGGAATACAAACAGGCAATCAGCAAAGAACAGACGGGGCTCTGGTATCGGAGATTCATCGAAGGTGCGTGGTGTGCCGCCGAGGGCGTTGTTTACGAGGTGTTTGATCCGGCGCTGCACGAGGTAACGGCTGATTACCGACCGGAACAGACTGGCCCTTGGGATACTTCTCCTTGGCTTGAATCGTGGCTCGCCATAGATTACGGGACGACGAACCCAACGGTTGCGTTGCGTATCTCGCTCGGTCGCGACCAGCGGTTCTACGTGCGCGACGAGTGGCGTTGGGATAGCACGAAGATGGGGCGCCGGCTCACCGATGAGGAGTTGGCAACGGCGATCCTCGCATGGGTCGGGACGTGGGAAGACCTGGAAAGGCCCGGTCGGGAAGTCCGATTCAAGTATGCGTTTGTCGATCCGAGCGCCGCGAGCTTCATCGAAACGTTGTACCGGAAGGGCGTGCGGAACGTCGTGCAAGCCAACAACGACGTTGATAGCGGTGTCCAGTTCGTTAACACGCTCATGTCAACAGGGCGGCTCCGGTTCGTGGACACGTGCGAGGGGCTTCTGGAGGAGATGCAGACTTACGCGTGGGATGACAAACAGACGGAGAAGGGCCAGGACAAGCCGCTGAAACTGTTTGACCACGGCCCCGATGCGTTGCGCTACTTTGTTAACAGCACGTTCGACGTGTGGTATCCATGGCTCGCCAATTAAAAGGAGATAACCGTGCAGTTCCCGACCGACCCGACGCAAGTGTGGCCCCCCGACAACGTGGCCAAGCTCTACGAGAAGTATCGCGAGCATTCGGCCTGGTACTCATCCGACCCGTTGTTGATTGCAGCGGCATTCGCCGAACAAGTGAGCACGCCAACACCGCGCGGGCGCTTCTGGGCCACGGACGTGGAAGCCGAGCGTCGCATTATGATCCACGTGCCGCTCGCGGCCAAGATCGCAGCCATGTCCTCCAACTTGCTGTTTGCCGAGCCCGTGGCGTTCACGTTCGACAAGGAAGAGACCGCCGCGTGGTTCGACGGCGTGTCGGCGACGGCTGGCTTCAACAAGACGTTCTTGCGTGCCGGCGAGCTGTCCAGCGCGCTCGGTGGGGTGTTCTTGCGAGTATCGTGGGATGCCCAGATTGCGCCGTGGCCCATCCTCACGTTCGTCCGGGCCGACGCCGCCGTTGCCTTCTTCAAGCTGAACATGTTACATACTGTTATCTTCTGGCACGTTGTGCGCAACGACGGCGACCATGTGTACCGGCTGTTGGAGAGGCTGTCGCTCGACAACCCCGGCCTAGCGGAGTTCCGGCTGTTCAAGGGGTCGTTGGCAGACGGGGCACGCTCGTCAGTGTCGAATCGGGTTGGGTCGGCGACCGATCTCGTGGGCATGGAACGCGGCGCCCCGACTGGGGCTATCGGCGTGGAGGTTCCGCTGGATTCGATACCGGAGACGGCCGGACAACTGGACGTTGTGGAAACGTTCCTTACCGATTCGCTGCCTGTTGAGTATGTGTGTAACAAGCCGAACCGGACCAAGGAGCATCCCAACGTTGGGTCGTCGGACTATCGCGGCATCGAAGGGTTGATGGACGCGGTGGACGAAGCGGTGTCGGACTGGTCGTGGGAGGTCCGGGCGTCCAAAGCGCGCCTGCTTGTGCATGAGAGCGCACTAACTATCACAGGGGCCGGCGTTTCCGCGTTCGACGTGGTGAACGAGATTCTTGTGGGGATGGCTGGCCCGCTCGCGCCTGGCGATGTGAAGCCAGTTCAGGCCATCCAGTTCGACATTCGTGACAAGGAGTTTGCGAATACCGTGCTCGGTTTTGAGCGACGTGCCTCGTCTCTCGCAGGATTCAGCCCCCAGACTCTCGGCATTGAGATGGATGGGGTGCCTGAGAGCGGCCGGGCGATCCGGCTCAAAGAGCGAACGTCGTACACGACCTCACTGAGGTTGCAGTCGGTTTGGGCGCCCGCGCTGTCCAAGATCATAGAGAAGATGCTGGAGATCAACAGCAAGGTTCAGTTGCATGACAAACAGGAACGTCCACCGCCCGAAGCGCCAAAGGTCCGGTTCTCGGATTCGATTCTGAACGAACCGTTGGAGATGGCCGAAGTCGTGGAGATTGAGCGGCGGGCCGGTGTCATCAGCGTCGATCAGGGCGTGCGGGACCTGCGGCCCGAATGGACCGACGAACAGGTCAGAGAGGAAGTGGCGCGCATTGCCGGGGAGACCGTGTTCGTGGAGGACCCGATGCAAGTCGGCTTGCCTGAAGATGAGCCCGGCGAATGAGTGACGCTTATCCGAGACAGGAACCCGCCGGTGAGCTGCTACGGCGCGCCTATGCGGACGCCGAAATCACGATCATGGATCAGATCACTCGGCGTGTCGAGCGCGGCCTGAACGCATCCCGCTGGGCACAACGCAAGCTGGCCGAGATACGGGAGATGCAGAAAGGCGTTGCCAGCACGCTCGGTTCCCTATCGGTCAATGTGAACACCGGGGCAACGGAAATCGGGATCGCTTACGGTGCGGGGAACGCGCGCGGGTTCAGTGAGATCGAAGCGCTCAACAGGATTCAGCCGACGGTTGATTTTGTCGGCCGATCAGAAGCCGTGGAAGCCCTCGCCTCTCAATGGGCCGACAAGCAACGGTCCATCAATCCGCTGATCTTGCGCAGGACAGACGACGTGTATCGGGAGATCGTGGCGCAGGGCGCTGCCCAAGTCACGCTCGGCGTTGACACGATGCACCGGGCCGTACAAGCAGCGACAAACCGGTTCGCGAACGTAGGCGTCGGCGGATTCCGCGACAAAGCGGGCCGCCTCTGGGATATGGCGACGTATAGCGATATGGCCCTGCGCAGCGCCGTGGGCAACGCGAGCCGAGTCGGACACGCTGATCGGCTGACGGCGAACGGGTTCGACATTGTGATTGTGACGGGCCACGAGGACGGTTGCCCCATCTGTGCGCCGTGGGAAGGTGTGCGGCTCTCGCTGTCGGGGGAGACGCCGGGGCTCGACACGCGCGACGACGCGGCCGCCGCCGGCCTGTTCCATCCGAACTGCTCGCATTCGACAGTGTTGTGGACGCGCGGCTTGACCAGAAAAGAAACGTTCCAGCAGACGGACCCGCAAACATATCTGGATAGGCAGACGCAACGGAGTAACGAGCGGGCAATCCGGATGTGGAAGCGGCGCGAGCGTGCGGTCATCACGCCGACGCCCAACACGACGGCGGCTCAGTCACAGCTCGCTGCGAGTGAGCGACAGAAGGCACGTGCCAAGGTGCGCGAGTGGTCGGATCGCCAGAAGCGTTTTCTCGCGGACGTGGATCGCAGGCGGCGGCGGGATCGCGAGGTCGTGAGGACTTGACACGCGCGCACGGGTTGGCTATAATGAGGACAGGAGGTAACCGACATGTTGCGACTCGACAATGCGTTCCCACAGGATGATAACAATCGGGCAGCTTACGCGGCGTCTCTCCTCTGGGCGCAACAGTTGCCTATCAGTGGCACGTCGGCGAACATGCGGTTACCAGTTGACGCACGACGCCTGGAGATTCTGGCTTCCGTCGGCGGCAACTTCGTCATCGGTGAGGGCGCCACGCTGAATGCAGTCGCGGCGGATGTGTCGGCCGGCGTCAACGGCGAGTGGACAGCGGGCAGTGCCGTGTTGACAGCGGCGGCAGAAAACTTCGCAGGGGACGGCGTGGCCGAAGGCGACGTGCTTGTGTTCCAAGTGCTGGACCCGAACCCGCAGAAGGCGAGCGAGTACCGGACTTACTTCTCGCGGGCGACGGCCACCATCGGTTCGACCACGCTGACGATGTCGGATGTTGCACTGATTACCGCGACATCGATCATCTACCGGGCGGGCGCTCGCGGCGTACCGTTTCTCGCGAATGGCCTGGTTGTCATTGACATACTGTTGTCCACCATGTTCACCGATCCGCACATCGCAGCCATCGGGGATTCGGCGGGGACTCTGGACGTTGTTGCTTACTGATAAGCAGTTAGGCGGGTCTGCTGTTAGGGCTCAAACCCGGACGCCGGTACGACCTAACGGCTTCGCGATGGTGTCGGATGGTGTTGACGACGTTGTAACCATCCCGGCCCTTGGTTTATCTGGGGATGTTGACTGGGCCGCGTCTATGTGGGTGTTGACCACCGAAGCCACTAGGCAACAGGTGATGATGTTTGGCGGCGGCGGAAATAATGACGGTGCTGCAATAAACCTCAGCACAACCGAAGTGGAAGTGTGGATCAATGGCAATTCAAACACAATAGAATCGGTCGCTCTCGGGACTGGCTGGAACTATTTAGTGTGGGGGTATGACAAAGTTGCTAACGCTTTGTTGGCTTACATCAACGGATCATTAGAAGTGACGCGGGCGTGGACCGTTGGTACAGTTACCGATGAGGGTGTGCTATTAGCCCGATCTACAGGAGCCGGCGCGGGCAATCCTGGTTTTGGCGCCGTCCAGCTTGACGAGGTAGCTATCTGGAACATCGCCCCCGGCGTAGTGCCCGACGTTCGCGGCCGACACGTATTCGCCGAACCGAATGTTGTCGCATCGTGGACTATGGATTCGCTGCATGATGGCACACGCATGATCTACAACGACCGGCGCGACGTGAGCGGATCGCCACATGCCACGGACAAACTGGGAGATGGCATTGGCGGGTTCCACGGGGTGTTTACAGGGTTCCCAGTCGGTTCGGGGGATTCGGGGCCGTTTACACTTGACGTGCCTTACAGGGTGGAATATAGTCTCTAAACAGGAAGTTGAACGCGGTGGCTACGTCGAGGTTCCAAAAGGGCACCGCGCGGCGCGACCGCGAACATGCGGCTATCAGTGGCTCGGTGGGGACTCTGGACGTTGTTGCCTACTAGTCTGCAACATGGCACTCGTAGGGCACCGCCGCTCAGCAACGGTGTTTCTCTGTTGCTTGACGGGATTGACGAATATGTCAACATGGGCGTACCGGTCGAGACCTCGTTGATCGATGACTTCACCATTGAGTGCTGGGTCAGAACGGACAATACTGATAACGGCTCGCATGACTTTGTGGCGAACCGGTGGCACGGAGGCGGTAGTGGTGTGCTCGTGGGCATGAGAACCAACAGGCTACGGTGCTTTTTCTTCACTGTCGGCGGTATGTTTTTCATCCAGAACGGGACCGCGAGCAACGCGACCATAAACCTCGACCTCGGCGACACGATCAACGACGATGCCTGGCACCATATCGCGACTACGTACGAGGCGGGCCGCGCCAAGATGTTCCTCGATGGTGTGCTGTCGATTGACATCACTTCGACGCTGGGTAACACTGATATTAGGTACATAGCGGGCAAAGAGTTACATATTGGCAAGGACAGTGCTGGCTCCCAAGAGTTCTGGGATGGTGAGATTGATGAGGTGCGTATCTCAAGTCGAGTCAAGTCGATCAATGAGGTAGTGAGGGATCAGTTCAGGCAACTGTCAAGTGGTGCTGACATTGTAGGGTCATGGTCCATGGAAACGCTATTCGACGGGACCAGGGCTGTCTTCAATGATCGCCGAGACGTGAGTGGATCGCCGCACGCCACCGACCTTCTCAAGGACGGAAGCGGAAACGACATTGACGGGGTTTTCAACGGCTTCGGGGCTGGCACCGGGGATTTGAGCCCGTTTCAACGCGACGTGCCGTTCGAGAGGGAATATGGCCGCTGATCGTCAATATGTGGAAGTACGGAAAGATCACCGTGCCGCTCTGGAGAACCCGAATGCACGCAAGCGACGCGGGACGACAGGCAATGTCCTGGGTGTTATTCTCCACGCTGAATACTTGACGAGCGACGAACTTGACGAGTTGTCAGAAGCCAAGATGTTCACGTTGGACACGGCGCGCATCCACGTGAAGGGCGACGGATGGCTACGCGACGAGCGAGGCCACCTACCCGACACTGAAATAAGCGCACCGACATGACGAAGGGCAACGCTGTGACGAGACCGGGGAAGTGCCCAGCGCGCGACGGCCGTGTCCGTCTATCGTGGGGCCAGATCAGTTTCTTCACGACGATACTGGGCGCGATCATTGCGGCCGCGCTGGCAACTTCGGCCGATCTCGCGACACTGAAAGCGAATGCAATAGCAACGCGTAGAGGTATGCAACTGCTTGTCAATATACCGCAGCGCGTCCAGGCCATTGAAGAATGGCGAATCGCGCATGAGAAAGCCGGCGAGAGCCGAGTCCGCAATCTCGCGGACAACCGACAGGTTCATAGGGCCGACGGGCCGTAAACGGGAGGTTTTCGATGCCAGATAGCACGTTTAATGACCAGTTGAAAGCAGCACGCGACAAAGCCGAGCGTGACCAGACGGGGCTTGAGGCAGCCATCACGGATGCCAAGAAGACCCTTGTGGGAGCCGACGATGGTGGTAAGCCAGCGGCGGCCGAAGCGGTCACAGTGGCGGAAACAGCGGCGCAAACGGGTCGCGATCTCGTCACTGGTTCGCGTGCCGCAGTTGACGGTATGCAGGCGGAGCTTGACCGCGTGGCCCAGAAGGTCCGCAACGAGGAAGCCAACAAGCGGGCATCGGGAACCAACAGTGGTGGAAGCGGTGGCGGAGACGGCGCCGAGGATAGCACAGGAAACGACGGCTCGGGCGGCAGTGGGGACACCGATGGGAAACCTGCGGCGGTACTCACAACTGAGCAGACGGCGACGCTCGAATCGGTTGGCGCGCTTAACGACCGGGTCAAGGCGTTGACCATTGATGCAGTCGCGATACAAGCGGCGGCGGCGGCGGGGGCGGCGGGCATCCGGCCGGATCGTCAGGCGGACGTGGCGGAATACGCGTTGCGGCAGCTTGGGGAGAAGGCGGTCGGCCCGGACGGCCGTGCCAATCAAGTGGCGATCCAGCAAGCAACGAAAGAAATCCGGGAGCGTTACCCGGAATGGAAAGCGAGCAACAGCGGGTCATCGGGGCCGGAACACAACCCGGAAGCGCTACGCGTTGCGATCCACGAGCGGATCAAGGACGCGGAGAAGGAAGGCGACTTCGGGGCCTCGCTCGCACTCAAGGGCCAGTTGCTCAAGAATCAAGTAATGGGTGGTGGCAGTATGCCCGTAGGTGACGGCACGCAACCCCCTACACCAGACATATAACGGAGGCATAGATGGCAATAGTTTCGGCAACCGGAACTACCGCGAACCTCCCCAACTTTGTAGGGGAATTGTTCGACGTTCGTAACCCGGATACGCCACTGCTCACCGTCATGGGCGGGCTGAATTCCGGGCGCGTCACGAACAGCAAACAGTTCGGTATACAGACCACCGCCGGCGAGGACGAGGACATCGTCGGCAAGGCCGAAGGTGCTTCGTTCGGCACGGACATAGAGGTCGTGCGGGAGGACGTGCAACAGGTCGTCCAGATTTTCCAGGAACAGTTCCAGATCACCTGGACGAAGATGGCCGACGTGGCAACGGTCACGCCCGGTAGCCAGTCGTTCTTGGGCGATCAACCGGTCCAGGACGAGTTCACGTTCCAGCTTAACCAAAAGCTGGACAAGATTCGCCGGTCAATCAACAAAGCGTTTTGGCAGTCCACCGTCAGCTTGACGGGAACGCGGGAGATGCGCGGGATCGACGAGCTGATCGCGTCGAACATCAACGCGCTGTCCGGCACGCCGGACCTCGCACTGGCGCATCTGAACGATCTCATCACGACGATGGACGGCAACAACGCGCCGATACGGCCGGGCTACGTCCTCGCCATGGGCATCTTCCAGCGTCAGAAGCTCTCGCAGGCGTTCGGCGTTGCGCCTCAGTCGCGTAATGTCGGCGGCGTCGCGCTCGACACCATCCTCATAGATGGCATCGGCTCGGTATCCGTCTTGACAGACCGTTTCTGTCCGGCGGGCAAGGTCTTCCTGCTCGACATGAGCGTCCTGAGACCGGTCGTTATGCCGATCCCCGGCAAGGGCGAACTGTTCGTGGAGCCGCTTGCGGTTTCCACGGCGTCCTCGCGGTGGGGGCTGTACGGAGAGTGGGGTCTTGACCACGGACCCGAACTGTTCCACGGCAAAATCACGGGTCTATCCACGTCGTAAACGTGGCGAGTTGCGGTGTGGTGAAAAGGCATCACGTTAGGCTCATGCCCTGAAGTTGCCGGTTCGAGTCCGGCCGCCGCTACTTAACAACAAGGAGATAGGACGTGGCACACAGACCGGTTTTCCAACGGTTCTATGAATTCTTCGATGGACTGGACATCCCGCTCCGCAACGTCATCGCCGAGCTGGCCGACCGCCACAGCAACCGGATCGACGGAGTTATCGCGGAGGCGCCGACAACGGGCAGTTCACAGGCAGTCGATGGCGGGACGTTCGACTACAACGTTGATCTCACGCTCGGCTCGGCAATCATCGTAGCCGTTGACGACATCACCAGTATCTTCTTCGAGCAAGCAGTAGCGGCTGATTTCGCCATCGACGGCGGAACAGCCGGAGCCGGTGACACCGGTGACCTAGAGCCCTACTTCACGCTGGTGTCCGGCGACGGATTCAAGCTCACGATAACCGGTGGTGCGAATGCCCTCGCGGCGACGGACATCACGCTCGCCGACGATCTCGCGGCCAACAGTTTGGCGTCGGTTGTTGCGACGGCATACGAGACGTTGATCAACGCGGCCATTGGCAGTGGCACCGTCACCGTCGTGTGGACCGGTGGTGCATTCATCATTGACGGCAAGACCAGTGTCTCCGCCATAACCGTCGCGGCCCCGTCCGTCGGCCAAGACAAAACCACGGTTCTGTTCGGCGGAACATCCGACCAAGACGCGGCGCCCACGACATGGACTGGCGACGTGCCGAACCCGTGGAACGACGCGGGCAAGATTTACACCGTGATCCTCAAGAACGTGACCGACACGGCTTCGCTCGCGGTTGTCGAGGGGACACAAGCGGTGTCAGGCTCGGAAGTCGCGCCCACGTCGGCGGAACTGGACGCAGCCGCTGGGGCCGGCAACCACCGTTACCGAGTATTCAACACGCTCATTCGACGGACGGGCGACACGACCATCGTCCAGACAATCGACAACACCGTGCGGCCGGGTCCGTTGACAGCGCCGACACGTAGCCGTCTCTCTGACGTATAGGAGTAACAGGTGGCTTTTTCCACGCTCACCACACAGGCGATCCCGTTCCTCACGAACGGGACGCCGCTCGACGCGACGTTCGCCGCTGCCGACACGGACGAAGGGGACAAGGTTGCCCACAGCGGGAATCCACTCATCCTCCACGTCAAGGTCGCTGTGGCTCAACGTACGATTACTATCGTCGGTGCGGTGCCGAGCAACCAGCACCAGCTTAACGACGTGGTGATGGTCATACCGTCAGGTGAGGAACGCTTGATGGGGTTGGAACCCAACCAGTTCAAGGATTCGTCCGGGAACATAACGATCACGTACTCGGACAGCGGCGCCAACGTAACCGTTGCTGTGTATGAGCTTACGGGTTAAGCGTGCCCGCACACGGGGTGACATACGCGACGGTCGCCGACGTGGCCGCTGCCCAGGGCTCAACTGTTGATGTTCTTGTGACGGCGGCCCCGACCACGGCCCAGATGCTTGTCAGGGCGTCGCGGCTGGTCGAGCGCGTGACGCAGAACGTCGGGGTGTTCGGCTCGCGGACGGCCGTGCTCGCGTTCGACATCAACGCGGCGAGTTTGAAAACCGCTCTTGAGCTTCTGGACGAAGTCACGTCGGTGAGCGTGACCGGATCGGGGCCATGGGAACTCACTCTCGATAGCTCGCAGTTGTTTTCCGGAGTGCTCGCCTTGCTCGTGGGAGATGGTGCATTGCTCACCGGCGACACGGACGCCACGGCGATAACGGTCGTGGCGGACCCCGACGACCTGACCGTGCAGACGGTCACGTTGACGGGCTCGCCGACAGCCGGGACGTTCCGCTTGCGCGTGGGTCGGCACGCGGCTCCACTCAGAGATGCGACGGCAGAGCAAGTGCGCTGGTGGATTAACAGCGGAGAGGGCTTCCGCTCGGAGCGACTGAAGGTGTTACGCGCCGGGCGTGTCACTCAGGAGTGGGGTGAAGGCGCCGGCCCGGTCGGCGAACAACTTTCCGAGGCGTCATGGTCCGTACTGTTCAATGCGGGGCTTGGGCGCTCACCGACACCAATGGTTTAGGAGGAGCTGTGCATAAGCCGACAGACAAGCAGGTAACTCGATACGCGGAACGACTCATGCGAAAGATGAAGATAACTTGCAGACAAGCATTTGTCTTTATCTACCCACACAACGCCAGTGAGGACATAGCCTCAGTTACTTGTAACTATGACACGAACTGCTTGAACATGAGTTTGTTCCCTTTGTTCTTGTTGCAGGACAGCGACGGTCAACGGGAGACTATCGTGCATGAGCTTTTGCACTGGGAAGTTAACCGGTTGATGATGACAGCCGATGCCCTGGAGAACCGACCGGAGGGAGACCCGCCCGGCATAACGCGCAAGAGATTTCAAACCGAATTAGAGAGTATCGTGGATTTCATGGCGCGACTGATCGCCCCCGCCATGCCAGAGGTCCCGTGGGATGCTGCCTGACTCGATGATGACGCACACAGTGACGATCACGCCGACGGGCGGATCATCGGCGACGGGACCGACCACAGGCGCGTCTCAGGGCGTGCCGGCCATCGTGCAGCCCACTGAGACACAACGGCGCACAACGGACGGTGAGGACCGCATGGTGGACGCGGTCGTGTTCGTGCAGCCCGGCGTCGATGTGAAAGAGGGTTACGGCGTGGCTTGGACGGACCCGACGGGGAGCCACGCGAGCACGGTTGTTGATGTGCGCCCGATCACACAGCCGGGTATGGGGATCGGCGCTGGCATCGATCACCTGGAACTTGAGGTTAAGTTAGATGGGCGCTAACGCTATCTTCCGGGGCGCTCGTGCGGCTCAGCTGATGCGCGACAAGGAAGTGCGCGCGCTTTTCGAAGCTATCGAATTCCTGCGCGGCGAATCGGATGCCATCGCGCCGAAAGATGAGGGGACGTTGATTTTCTCTTCGGTCTCCAGTGTGGAGCCGCGCGGGCCGGACGGGCCGATTGCGGCCTACTCGTACGATACGCCGTATGCCGTGCCGATGCACGAGGGCGTGGAGTTTAACTTCCAGAACAATCGGCAGCCGAAGTTCATGGAGCGGACGAACCTGACGCATCGGGATCGCGTGAACGAGTTTCTTGCCGGACGCATGGCGATATGAACACGTTGTTAAGAGAGATGGCTACGTTTGTCGCGGACGAAGTGGACGCGTTGGTGTTCCGAAGCGACGGGGCGCCTTACTTCGATAAGGATGACTCGCCACTTTTCGAGCTGGATGAGTGGCCGGTGTTCATTTCGTACACGCCGCCCAAGCATAACAAAGCGGTGGTGTTGCGGCGGTTCGGTGGTTCGACGCGCGTCGCGAATCTGCCACTTGACGATGTGTCATTTCAAATTGCGATCCGGGGACCGAATGAGGCTGACGAGGTCGAGGAGTTGGCAGAGATTGTCTGGGCGGCACTGCAAGGTCAATCTCGGATCACGCTCCCGTCTGGTCGTCGGATAGTCGCAATAAATGGACAGAATGGTGGACCCATAAATGCGGGTTTTGATAAGCAGCAACGGATAGTGTATACGCTCAACTTCGAGCTACAAGTCCGAGACCCGCGTAGAAGTTAGGAGGCTCCAATGGCGCAAGATTACGTGCAAGCGAGGGACTGGATTTTCGAGGCCCAAGACGGTGATGGCTCAACCTGGCTGCCCGCCACCGGCGACGAAGAGACCCAGATGAGCATCGACCCGACATCTGTGCAGTCGGATGTCACATCGTTCTCCGATGCCGGTCTCGCGGCGCACTACGTCGCCGAGCGGGCCGAGTCCGTACGCATTACCGGTCTGTTCCGCGAAGACAGTTCAACCGGCGCGGCCGAAGCGTTTCGCGCTCGCATCGAGGAGATCGCCGCCGGCATCGGCTTGCCGGTCAATCTGGACGCCACGGGCAACGTCGGCTCCCGTTGTTCGTTCCGGTTTCACGCGCCGCAACAGGCGGTCATCACCTGGGTAGCCACGATCACGATGGACCCAGTTGCGGGTGGGAACAACGACCCCGCGTCGTGGGGCTTCACGGTGACCAGAAGCGGAGCGCCGTCCTAAGTCCGGTTTAACTCATACTACATACGGAGGGGCAAGGCATGGCCCAGGAAATCGCAGACTTTGACAAGCTGTTCGGTAACGAAGAGCGCAAGATGCAGTCGTTTATCTGGCGTAGCGAACAGTACGACGTGCCAGTTGATCCGCCCGCCGCCGTCATTCTCGACATGGTGGCGGACGCGTCGGGAGAGTTGGACCAGGCAGCGGTACTGAAGCGAATCGAACGCCGAGCCATTGCGATACTCGGCCAGGAGCAATTTGACCGGATGTTGCGGGCGGGCACAACCACCAACGAGATCGTGCGCATTATGAGCAAGCTGCAAAAGGACTGGCTTGACACGGGAAAAGCGGAGGCGACGGAGACGGACGATCCTTCAACATCATAGAGTCGTGGCCGTTAATCGTCGCCGACTTTCGGCGGGAGTACCAGATTGACCTCACGGTGAAGGCGGGCGGCTTGCGTTGGCGTCACTTCACCGCGCTCCTGGGTGGCTTGAGCCCTCAATCCGCACTGGTGAATCGGGAGGCGGCCCGCAACCGTAAGCCAGGGAGAAAACCAGTGGGCAAGGAATTCATCTCCAACGCGCGCGCTTGCAGTTTACTCAGAGGTAAGTGAATGTCCTTGCAAATCGGCGAACTCTTCTCCACACTGGAAATGCGGGACGCTCAGTTCTTCCGTAGCCTCCTACGCTCGGAGACTGAGTTCAGAGCCACTGGCACGCGCCTCGTCAGCATCTCCAAACGCACGGCGGCCCTCGTGGGGATCGGGCTCGCTGCCGGCGCGGTGGCTGGCGTCGCCGCTTCTGTCCGCGCGTTCACCGAGTTCGACGACAAGCTGACTCAGTCGCTCGCCATCCAAGGCGACGTGACCGACGAGATGCGTCGGAACTTTGCCGATGTTGCACAGGCTGTCACTGAGTTCTCCCGGTTCTCTGCCACTGAGGGCGCCGAAGCAATCTTCTTCCTCGCGAGCGCCGGCCTCACTGCTGAACAGCAGCTTTCGGCTCTGCCCATCGTCACGCGGTTTGCCCAAGCGGGTATGTTCGACCTGGCGACCGCGACGGACCTCGCGACGGATGCCCAGTCCGCGCTCGGCCTGACGGTCAAGGAGACGGCCCAGAACGAGGCGAACCTGACCCGCGTCACTGACGTGTTAGTCAAGGCGAACACCCTTGCTAACGCAACTGTCGAACAGTTTTCCACGGCGCTCACGAACCGGGCGGGTGCCGCTCTCCGCTTGAACAACATTGAGTTGGAAGAAGGCGTCGCACTGCTGGCGGCCTACGCGGACTCCGGCGTGAAGGGTCGCCGAGCTGGCTTGCAGCTCTCCATCGTGCTGCGTGACCTGTCGCGGTTCGCCCGTGAGAACTCAGAGGCGTTCGCCGATCTGAACGTGCGCGTGTTCGACAGCGAAGGGGAATTCCGAAACCTCGCTGATGTCCTGGAAGACTTGGAAGGGGTTTTGGAGGGGGTGTCAGTCGCGGAGAAGGGTGCCCGCCTTGAGATGCTCGGCTTCTCAAACGAGTCTCAAACCGCCATCCAAACGCTACTCGGTGTGTCCGGGAAGATTCGGGAACTTCAAGCGGAACTGGAAGACGCGGGCGGCACTGTCGAGGATGTGGCAACAAAGCAGATGGAGACGCTGTCCGCTCGGACTGACAGATTGGGGAACCGGATAAGCGTCCTCGCCCAGAAGATGGGTGTTACTTTTGCCCCTGCGGTGGGTGATGTTGCCGAAGGCCTCACGGGAGCAACTGATGCTGCTATTGACCTCCTTGATGCTTTAGGGGACCTGTCGGAGGCCAGCCCGATAATACAAGCGTTGCAGGGCAGAATACCTATCGCCAACGTCGGAATCGCGGCTGATCCACAAGGCAATAGACTAACCGATTTGGTTGATGATTTCTTGGGCGGTGTAGCCGATCTAGTCCGGGTGTTCAGTCAACCGATTGTTCCATCCGCCCCTCCTGGTGGAGTATTTCCGGGAGGCGCAATCAGCCCCCCTGGTTCGTTTATTGGGCCGCCTAGTCCAATCCCGCTCCCATCACTTCTGGAACTAGAGGCTGCGTTTGAGAAACAACAGGCTGAGGATGCTGCTCGCGTAGAGGCATCAGCGGCGGTGAGAGCAGCAGTAAAGCAGGAAATTGAACTCAGAAAAGACATGGCGGACGCCATAGCTCTGTCACGCCGCAGTGTCATTGACAATAAAGAGAAGATAGAAGATACACAACCGGTTATCGGGTTGTTTGCCGATCAGATAAAGGAATCCTCGGAAGCTATCTCGGATAACACCAAAAATGTAAGAGTAAACAACCATGTAATAGACTTGGGGACGGAAGCGCGGGATGGTGAAATCCGAGCACTTGAGGGTTTCGCGGATGCTCTAGCCGCCAGCTTCGGTCTTGATATAGAGGACATCGCTGGTTCCTTGGGCGAGGGCTTGGGTGACGTGGCCGGGAGCCTAATAGTAGGCGGTCTTGGTGGTATTTTGGAGGAGGGATTCGATTCAGTCGTCAGTGCTCTATTTGAGGTGGACGCCAAAACGGAAGCGCAGGCGCGCAGTGAGATTGCGCAGGGGCAAGTAGCACAGGCGCGCGTCCTAGAGTTTGAGGGGCGGGACTTCGCCGGTGGATTCCTTCGCGTCCTGTCCGCCATAACTGACATCGAAGCCGCACAACGAGGGGGTGCGGACATAAACGTAATCAACGATCTCTTGAATAGAATAGTCCTACCCGTATTTGGAATGCAGACCGGTGATTTAACTGAGGAGATGGCAAAAGAACTACTTCAGGACTTCGTTGACTTCGTGGACAGTGACTTTTTGCAGCGCCTTCTTGACACTCTGGAGCTTGATGAACAGGCGGCAATTGGTGTGTTCATCGATGCTGTAAACGCTACCGAAGGGCTGATAGACGCGCTGGAAGACAATACCGAGGAGCAACGGAACTTTGCTGTCCGCCTGCTGGAATTGCAGATCGCCGGGCAGATTTCCGGGGAGTTGGCAGCCGCCGGGACGCCGAGTGAACGACGGCGCATCCGGGAGGCAGCAGAAGCGCGATTCGCCGCAGAACTTGCGGGTTTAGGGCCGAGTGCACAGGAGCCCGCAATTGATCTGGTGCCTGGCTTAGTCATCGATGGAGGGCCTGTCGAGCCACCGGAACCGGAGGTTACACCGGACCCGGAGATTCTACTGGATGAGCTGGGCCGGCCGCTTGAAATCATCTTCGGCCCCGGTGGAACTTGGGAACAGTCTGTTGACAAATTCGTTCTTGCGGCTTCGGGCTTCGGACTGTCAACCACGGGGTTTGATCTTTCGACGGCGGCGTTGGGTTTGTCGCTCAAGGATTTCGACACAACCATCGGCAGCTTCCAACTGCCGGACATCGGCCCACTGAGAGTTGACCTGGAGTTTGTGCTGCCTTCACCGCCGACGATCCCACCGATACCCATCGTGTTGGACATCGGGATACCGACACAGACAGCAGCCGATCTGGTGGCTGCGGGGATTGAAGCCGGAATAAACAACGGGTCGTTGCGGTTTACCGATCTAAGCGGGCAACCCATCATTGTGGGGAGAGTCCTGTAATGCCGACGGACCAGTTCGGGCATCCGTATTCGGGCGGTGGTGGCGGCGGCCCAAACAACGAGACCCATCTGTGGGTGATGGGCACTGGGAGCACGACACCGCCGGCAGCCATCGTGGACAACGTGCGCACGAAAGGCAAGGGCAGCTCGGACGTGCCAGTGATCCCGTTTATAGGGGGTCGCACCGTGGACGGCACGGACTACCGCCGGACACTGGGAGTCGAACGCCACCGGTGGGAGCTTTCGTTTCTGGCTCTTGATCCGGGGGATGCCACGGATGCTGCCCCGGCCGACCGGCTCAACTGGTACGGCTACCTGGGCCTGTTCGCGTTCTTCTCGGTGGTCGGCGGCATGGCCGGGGTGTTTCGGTATTACGATTCGGCCGGGGACGAATTCCGTGTCTCGTTCGACGAGGGCTTGGAACGAATCAGGGATCAAGATTCATTCACGAAACGGGGACCTCTCGTGATCCGCGAGGTGTCCGGGTGAGGCAGCTCTCCACACAGGCGGCTGCTCAGGCTGCGCTCACGGGCGCCGAACCGGTCTTGCTCGCAGTCTGGACGTTGCAGACACGCGCGGGCACGACTGTGACGCGGTTGGCGAGCGTGGCGCAAGGCACGGGTGACTTCGGGTTCACACTTTCGGGAAACTTGTATAAGGCGCGGTTTCAGGGGATACCGGCGCTCTCGCGCTCGATCCCGTGGCAAGGCGGCACTGCTGTTGTGCCGACCAGCGAATTACGCCTGGTCAACCTGGATGAGAACGCGGCGTGGCTCACCGATACGCTGGACGGCCTGGAGCCCGATGCCGGCACGATAGACTGGTACTGGGTGTTCGCGGGCGGCTCGCCGGTGGACGCGGACCGTATCCGGTTCGTGCGTGCCGTGCAAGGACAAGTCCGGTTCTCGCTCACTGCTCTTACCGTGCTGTTCAGTGGGGGTCTGCTCACTGGACAGCCGGACGTGCCGCGTCCGCTGGTGACGCCCGGCGAGTATCCGTACGCGGGCGAGCTGGACACCAACCGTCCGTTTCCGTTTGTGCTTGGGGCCGATCCCGCGCTGTTGCAGGATGGCGGCCTGTGGCATTCGCGTGTGCCGTTCCTGGACCGGTCAGGAATCCCGATGCGCTGGGGTCTCCCGGAAGTGGGAACGAGCACGACGGCGGAACTGGTCACTGTGTCAGGTGACCGGGTTGTGTTCTTGACGAACGTAAGCGTTGGTGGAGCGCCAGCCCAGCAACTCGTATTTGAGACTGACCAGGGCCACGACACTGCCAGGTGGGATCCGAACGCGCTCGGTGATTCAGAGCTAATGGGCACGGTTCAGTTCACCACCGTTTACGATGCAGATGCGAGCGCCGACCTGGGGACCGAAGGTGACGACCCGCGAAACGCCGTGACGCCTTTCCTTGATGAAGAGGCTGTTGTTGACGGTGACGAAGTGTTGGTCGTCAAGTCTCTCGGCGCCAATGCACAGATGGGTTTGTTCGGCCGCGACGACTCCATTTCTGCCTTCGACGTTGCTTATGTGATCCACCACACGAGCAATTCGGCGGGCACTGCGTCTGTCGATGTGCAACTGAACGACGGGACAGGGGGCGCCGCCGCGTGGAACAGTGCCGGGTCTGCAACGATAGGGCCTCTGACTGAGCCCAAGGCGGTAGGTTCGATTGGGAACTTCACGGCTGGCGGTGTCACGCTCGATAACTGGGATGATACGAGTCGGTTACGACTGGTCATCACGGGGACGACAGCGACCGCCGGTGTGACAATCCAAGCCGTCTTCATGTGGGCGCGGTTCCGCCCGAATGTGGACGAACTGGCCCGCGATGACTCAGTGTGGTATGGCGTATCCGAGAGTTACGGGGAGGACAGCGCCGACTACACCAACGGTGCGGGTGTGCGCGGGAACGACCTCTCGCGAGTCACCAACCCGGTTGACCAGATCGAAACACTGTTCCGGCACAAGACGCGCGGTGTTGCGCAGACTGCCCCGGTATTGACGGATGCTCTCGCAGAGCTATTCGTACCGGTTTCACCGTCGGACACGACTTTGACGCTGCTGGGTACTGGCTCGGACCTGCTCACGAACCCTGACTTTTCGGGGACGTACACCGCCGGTGTCGCGCCCGACTGGACAGAGGTGGACAGCGCATCAAAGGTGGCGCCGTACGAAGCGACAGGGCGGACGAACGAGGCGCAGGGGATTGAAGCCACGAACGGGGATAACCCTGTGAGTAAGGGGGTCCGCTCGACAGCCTTTACGGTGGTATCCGGCTCGTCTTATCTGGTGTCATTCTGGGCTCATAGGGGATCGGCCGGCAATGTGACTGCCCGCGTCACTCTGGAACAGACAGTTGATGTGGATTACGATTTCACAGCAACATCCACGTGGGTTCAGCACACGTTCTCGTTCGTGGCCGACACGACGAGCGTCGCGCTGCTTTTGCAGAACAACGACCTGGAAGCAACCAAGGTCGAGTATGATGACGCGGCGGTCTCCCTGTCCCTCGCGTCCGTAAACGATCTGTTGGTGTTCGGGGACGGCTCGCAGGAGCTGGTGTCCGGGACGCTGAACGATGCCGGGTTTGAAGTCGTGCGCATCACAGCCGTGTCACCATCGGTCACTGTCGAGCGGGGTGTTGAAAACAGCGTCGCGGCGGTCCATTACGAGGCGACCGGTTTATGGTCCGTCGTCGGCGCTGGTGGCTTAGACATCGCTGCGTTCCGCGCGGCGGCCGGGCTCGTGCGCCGCCGTGTCGATGAACTGATGGGCACGGCTGGCGACATGGAGTCGTTCACGGGCGGAGTCGCGGATGGCTGGACCGAAGACGATCCGGGCGCTGACATTTCGTTAAGCGTCTCTACTGGTTCCAAGTACGGGAATCTCGCCCAGACTATCAATGGGGCACCAGGCAATCCGACCGGGGTCCTCCGTAAAGCGTTCAACACGGCGGTCGCTGGCGACTGGTACGAACTGGGTTTCTGGGCCAAGAATTCCACGGACGGCAATGCCGTGGTCACCATCGAACAGACGGGTGTGTCGGCTGTCCAGGAGACGTTCACGCTCACAAGTGACTACCAGTATTTCTCGATGCTTGTGCAGGCTCAATCAATTGTTTTCATCGTGAACTTGGGCGTCGGTGGTGGCACCGCAAACGTCGCACGCTATGACCACGTTCAGCTGTGGCGCCTTGCCGAATGGTCAACACACGTTGCGCTGCCCGGCAACGAAACCGCACTCGACCTGAGACACTGGCTAGATGCTCGACTGTTGCCCGTCATGGGCGCCTCAATCTGGGAGAACGAGGATGCGGCGGTTACCGTGGGTGCGCCCGCGCTACGGGCCGACTGGGGGCAAGCCATCTCGGTTGCGCTCACGGAAGCGGACATCGCGCATTCGGACCCGGATTCATCGGGTCGTGTCCAGCAAGTGTTCATGGACTTGCAGCGATCCACGGATGTGTACACGGGCGTGTACATGCCGTTCGCGTGGTCCCCCCAACGTGACGAGTATACCCGCGCGACGTTCATCGATTCGGAGGCGCGGCCGACGGGGAACAGCGTTGCGAGCACGGGGTCCGTGGTGACTGGAGCCCCGACGCCGGTCACGCGCCGGACAGTGAAGCTCGCGGACGCGGCACCGACGGGGGCGAGCATCGTCGCCGACGTGGTGATCGCGTCGCAACACGGCGGCAACGTGAGCACGATACCGAGCACCCACAGCGTGATCGTCACTGGATCGGCACTCCCAACGACGGGCGGCGTGCTGGGGGACTGGCTTGTCTGGCAGGAAACCACGGCGATTAACGGGTCGGTGTTTATCTCGGCAATCGAATCGGTTACGTCGCGGTCAACGACCTCGTGGACAGTAGTCACGCTGGACACGCCCGACGGGGTGAAAAACCCGCGTGTGTGCTCCTGGACTATCGTGAGCAGCTTGCATACGGCCGGCCGTATGATCTTCGCGTCAGTCAGGGATCACGGCGCCGGAATCGGTATCTCCGTGCTGCCCGGAATCCTGGGCGGGATAACCGATTTGGACGCGTCGGCCTTGACTGGGGATGTCAATTTGCTTACGTTATTCTCAGGGTCCGACGACGGGTTGGGCAACCGCCACCAACAGAGTGCTTACTGGCCGTTAAATGGTGAGCTTCTGAGCCTGCAACGGTTGGTGGCGCTTGGTCGGCGGCAGATGCTCGCGCCGGAGTTGCGTGCGTGGTCGGTGATTGAGCCGGAGACTGCGCAGGCCGCGATGTATGCAGCGTTCCAGCGAGGGGCGCTCGGCTGGTCAGGAACGGTTCGGACGCCTTGGACGCAGGCCGCGATGGAAGTGGGGGATATCTTGAGCTTAACTCAGAGTGCAATACCGGATGGCGCGATCACGGCAGCTGTCTTGGGAGACGGCGCCACGGACACGTTGCGGTGGCGGAAGTTCCGATACCGCGAGCACGACACGGGGCGAGGCGAACACGTAAAGGACACATAGGAGTCTCATGTATTACTTATCTGGTAGTCGAGAGGAAGGCGGATTCGCTCTTGAAGAGTTCTATCCGCACGCTGATGTACCGGACGGCTTGCTCCGGGCTCTGAAGCGGGACGAGCCCACGCCCGTGACGATCCGTTGCCAGCTCCTCGCGGACGAACTGTTGGTGTTGCGGACCGCATGGGCAGAGAAGGTGAAGAACGCGGCCATCATCATAACGAGCGGTGTGCGGGACCGACGGGACCACATTCGGCTCAAGAATGCTGGGTATGCACCGAGCGACACGAGCGACCATCTTGATCCGGGTGTGAACTGGCGAGCGTCCGGCGCCGTTGACATCGTGCCGGTGGCTGGCTCGGCTGGAAGTCTGGGAAAACTCGCAAGGACGTTGGTGCACAACGGCACCCTAAGTGTCGGGCAGTTGATCCTTGAGGATAGCAACGGCAAGCAGTGGTTGCACATCTCCGCTGCGTACGAAGACGTGTTCGGTGACTTGGGTGGCGGGCAAGTCCGTCGCTGGAACGCAAAGCGGTCGGGGCTAAAACCGGAAGAGAAGCAACTGATGGTGTTTAAGGACGGCCGCTACAAACCCTGGAAGTAGGAGGCGCACATGGAACTGTTGTTTGAGATCGGTGCACCGGTAATCGGCGCCCTCGTCGTCGCACTCCTCGGTATCGCGCTCCGGTACATGGGCGTGACTCTCAAGGCCGCGCAACGGGCCGCGCTCCGAGAGCAGATCGCCGGGCTCGTGCTCACGGCTGAGGAGCACTGGACGGAAGAGCTTTCCGGCGAGCGCAAGAACGGGGACAAAAAGCTCGCGGAAGTGGTATTGCAGCTCGAAAGAAAAGTGCCCAACAAGAAAGTCCTGAAGCTGTTTGCCGGGGCAACTGCCCAGTCTGTGATAGAGGGTGTCGTACGTGACCTGCGCGGGGGTCGCCTTGAGCGTTGAGACCGGAAGCAGTCGAGCCGCCGCCGCGATCTCGGCTCTGTACGCCATCGGGATCACGCTGGTGAGCCTGCGCAATGTCACGGACCGCATGGCCCTGTTGGAGGCGAAACGCAATCTGCCGACGGTGAGCCGCGAGGGCTTGCGCGTCCAGCTGTGGGAATGGGCCGACCGAGGCTTCCTGAAGCGCGAGGGGTTATCGGCGCGCCGGGACCGGGCGGGTCGGCCGGCAGCCCTGTTCCGCGTCGTGAAGTGGCCCCCGCGCGTGTACCCGAAGCGGACGCGGCCGCCTGAGAAAGCTGTGGCGTGACGGCACGGGCTCTCACTTTGTGGACATACGGACTCCCCGGTTTCGGCCGGGGAGTTTTTTTTTCGCCGGGGGGTTGACACGTCCCGGATACCTACTATATTAGGATGGATCGCGCGACGGAACGGATCACCAACGAAGGCGGACGACATGACATCAGAACATCGCAATGACACAGAGTCTATCCAGACCTCGTCGCCACTGAAGACTGGCCCGATGTGGCTCAGGATAATACAGGTACGCGCGCGAATTGCTGCGCGCGGGTTGCGCTACGGCAAACAACACGGTACTAGGCTGGTGCTTGCTGGCGGAAACAAATGACGGGGCGTGCGATCCCACCACAGATTATGGAGCTCCAAGGTATGACCCGACAAGAACGAGAGAAACATGGCCGCCGAAACGCGAGAGCTGCCACCGCCGCGCTCGCCGCTGTGAAGAAGGAGCACAACGCCAGATGCAGAGCAAAAGGCCACCCGGCCTGCGAGCTTTGCAATCGGGAACCGGTCATCTGCGAACTCAAGAAGGTGGACTGGAAACACGCCGACGCCGAGCGCGAGCGCTTCCGGCTCGCGCTACAGGAGCCGGACGCGAAAACCCCGGCCTGGTTTTCGCGCCACTGTTTGGAAAAGAACGGGGCGCCGGACCTGACCGTGCCGTCCTCTTGCATGACGGCAGCGGGGCGCGAACAGATCGCAGCGGTGAAAGAGGGCGCTAAGCGTGGGCGCCGACTCAAGAAGGCTTTGCAGACAGGCGCGAAGCTGCAGGAAGCGCAAGCCGAGCCAGACAAGGGCTCGGAAGCGTGGCACCGGCGACACCATATCCCGATGCCCGACGACGACGTGCCGGTGCGCGGTGTGTGGCCGACGCTCGCGGAATGTGAGGAGCCTTGGACTAAGAGCTACGGCATGAGAGGGCGTGGCTATGACCTGTTTGAGGGCGGCTTGACAGCTGAGGACACAGCGGTCGGGTCAGTGCACCCGGACGCCCTCACGGCACACACGGACGCCGCGCGACGGATAGCTGGGAAGTGACGCACGGGATGGACTGCGGGGAGCTGCGCCGACGTACCGCTGCGGACCGTGACCCAACACTACACGAGGAGATGGGGCGTGCCTATGCCCGCAAGCACCGGATGGGCATCCCACGGTCCCCCATCTGGAAAGCATCGTGGGTCCGGTGTCTCGCTTGTGGGGGTGAGCTACGCGTTGATAGGACGGAAGGGCTAGTCTGGGCCGACGACCTGTTCGCGGGGGTTTGTCCGGCGGCCGAAGAATAAATGAAAAAAATCGTGGAGGGGGTTGACACGCCCGAAAAGCCTACTATATTATATGTAGACAGAGTGACCGACCCCAACCGGGAGAGCGGAGATGAACAACCGAATCGATTTTGTGAGACATCCTTTCCGAAGGGGCCAGCAGGTGGCAGAGCGGACGCAGTTGGCGAAGCACATCCGCAAGGTGCGAAACGGTACAAGGATACGGAAACGGTGGCAGTGCTTTGACATCGAGGGCATGTGCTCCGATTGCGATGCCAACAGAATCAGTGCCGAGATACGACGCGGCGCACGGATGGACGGATACACCTTCCGAGCGATGGCAGTCTAGCCGCTAACGGGGGCTGGGCAACCGGCCCCACACTCAGCACGGGAGCGAGAGACATGAACGACGTAACGAGCGAGCCGACGCCGAGCGACGTAGAAGACTACTACGCGAGCAACGCGCGGCTTGAGTTACAAGCCCTCACGGGCAAGCCGAGCAAGTGTACACCCCATTGTCGCGTGTGTTGCTTGGACGGTTTCCACGTCGATGAGCACGGGATAACACGCCACAATCAGTAATGCCGAAACGCCCCACGGTCGGGGCGTCTGCGGGGCGGACCCGCATTGACGAGGCCGAACACGCACGGGAGGGGCGCACATGAAAACGGGCAAGATCGAGGGATGCCACCCGGCAGAGCCGATCAGGCACACATGCGGCTACATCGAAGACTGGTATTACGTGACGCTCCGCAATGTCAGAAAGGAATGGGAAGGCGCTCGCGTCCGTTTTTGCCGGAATTGTGGCCTCGCCGAACGGGAAGCCGAATACGCACGAAGGGGACACACATGAAACGTCGAAACAAGACACTGGGAGACACCACATTCGACATACGCGAGGGAGCGGTCCAAGGCGTGGGAGATCCACCGGCGTTGACCCTCGTGCGGGAGGTTTGCTCCCAGTACATGAAAGAGGGCCAATACCAGTCGAACCCGGATTGCGTAGGCTACATCGTGAAGATCGCCGATGGCTCATTCGGGTACTTCGCCCGGTCTGCGTTCAGGTACGACCCGGCCGCGTTCGTGCCGGCAAATGCCACGGCGACGAATCCGAAACTACAGGGCTTGGTGGATTGGATCAGCGGAGAGATCGATGCCGGCCGGATCAATCTCTGGCAGACGTTCAGCCCAGCCCCCGATAGTTTGTGGTCCCTGGTGGACGACAACGTGCAAGACCTGGTGGACAGCCGCGTCTCCATCCCATCGAGCCGAGCGGAACTGCGAGGGGTTTTGCAGATGGTCGAACAGCATGGCATCGGTGTCATCGTCGGCGCGATCCTGCGCGGGATGAACTTCTCCGAAATGGAAGGCGCGGACGCGACCGACGTGCACGAATGGCTCCGGGGAGCTGCCGATCTCGCTGTCGCCGCCGACCTCAAACTCAAATGCGTAGAGGGCTGAACGAGGAGCGAAACGTGGTGGAGAAGCGAACGCAACGAGACGTACCGTTTTGGGTGAACCAAGAGGAATACTTGGAACCCGACTTGGGCCAAGGCACTAAGGACCGCCGCCGCAACGGCGAAACGTTGTGCGTGTGGCTGGACAGCCCAGAACCGGAGACGCCGTGGGCGCGGGAGAACCGTCGGAAGCGAGAAGCCGAAGCGCGCCGCTCTGAGGCCGCCGCCACCCACCGAAGGTCCATAAGAGATCAGAACCAAGAGAACGCACTGAGCGTGCCCTGGAGTATCCAGGATGCGACGTATGAGGAGATCGAAGCATGTTAGATGTGATGGTCGCCGTGGCGGCGGGCGCCCTAACGTGGGCTCTGACGAACCTGGCCCGCAAGTTCGGAACGGAAGTGCGGGAGAACCGCCGGCGGGCCGCTCGCGAGTGGGTCTTCCGGCTCCTGATGGGCTTGGAAGAGGAGTTCCGGGGGGAGAAGCGCGGCCCTGGACGGTTGGACATCGCTCGACTCGCGGTTGGCAACCGCTTTCGGCCGCGTGCGTTGCGCCGGCTGTTTGGCACGTCCCGACCCGAAGAGGTCGTGCACCAAGTGTTAGCGAGTCAGATACGGCCGCCAAAGCCGAACCATTGACCGAACGCACGATGGTGGCCGTTGCGACTGAGCATCTGAGCCGGGCGCGAGATGCTGGAGCTGCTGATGCGAGACGAAGAGGCACAATCTACCCGTGATGCCAAGGAGAGCTGAGCGATGACAAAGCGCACGACGCCCGAAAAGAATACCTACTACATCAAGAGAGCAGGGGTTGGGCTCTATGATCTGATGCTGCGCGGCCGTCGCGGTTGGCCCGTCTGCATTGGTCAAGTATGTCAAGGATGTTCCGATTGGTGGACTATGAAGTTCGCTTCGTCTGATGCCGGTGAAGAGCACGAGACGAAGCGCGAGGCCATCGCCGGTGCCGAAAGGCAGATCGACGCCATGATCGCCGCCACCACGCCCGCCACCGGTGAGCCGCTGGACCCAGTGCCGTTGACGGCTGAGGAGTGCGAGGAACTACACACTGGGCTCGCACGGCTATCTGTGGACGCCGAAGCCGCAGGGTACGGAGCAATCTACGCGATACGGAGTTTAGTCTACGAAGAGAGTCTATTGGCGCTTTTGACCCGCATAAGTGAACGTAAAAAGGCCGTGGCCGCCGATGCCCAAGCCGCCCGCGAGGGCGGGGGAGGCAAGAAGTAATGGCCGAACCCTGGGTGCCGCAACCTGGTGAGTACATAGTGGACAAGAAGACAGGCGCGGTCGGGAAGGTGTCCGAGCACCCGCCGGCGCACGTCAACGTCCACTGGTTCGAGTACACGGCGCCATCCGGCGGGACAACGCGCGCGTACTCAGAGCTTGCCCGCAGAGATAGCCCACACACAGCTAGGAGAATAAGCATGACTCAAACTGAGCAAATGGCCAAAGTCCGGGAACAGTTGGTTTCCGCCGTCTCCGGCCTGAAAGCCGGCATCGCGGTTGCAGAGGCGGCCCACGTGATCAGCAAGAGGCTGGGTGACATACCGACGGAGCGGCTTGAGTGGGTGGACGTCACTCTGGTGGCTTGACGGATCACGCGCCAGGGCACCCTCACGTGTACATTCGGGCCGACGCACGGAACTGAGGAGACACATGCCGATACCTGATGAACATAGCAGGAATAAGGGGACACCCCTCGCAGCAGACTACTTGAACCTGTTTCCGGGGACCGCGCGCGCAGGTCGCGCAAGTTTCCAGAACGTTGCGATGGACCATTTGTTAGCGTATGAGTGCATAGCAGGAGACGCGGGGGTAGGTGGGCGTTGGCTCCCAGCGGGGAAGGAAGCGGCAAAGCGCATCAAGGCAGGGGACCGGGTACGTGTGTTGGTTACTGGTGATGTAGCTGAAGTTATGGGGCGGTGGACAGGTGGCGCAGGGCTCTTAGGCATAGCAGATGTTCGTTATGACGATGGGGGTGTCCTCTCGGTTGTGTTAAATCGGTTGGACCTGTGGGTCCCCGCGTCAGATGCGCCGGCCGATGCGCCTATCCTCTATACAGTGGGGGACCGTGTCTGGTTTCACGCCAGGTTTCACACCTGGAAATGGAAACGTCACGGTCGCATCGAGCGTGTCGATGCCTCGCAGGACAAGCCTTACCTCATCACCAGCAATGATGGCAACCCAGATTTGTGGCTTGAAAGCACGGACCTCCACCCAACGTCCGACGATCCACAGAGCCCGATGCACAACACGACGCCGGGTGAGCCGGAAACCCCGCAGCTCAGTGAGAGCGCACAACGGGAACAGATCGCACGGGGCTACATCGCCACGAAAGCTGTGGAAGATAGTCTATGGACCCAAGACTACACGGAGCCCCCGGAGTTCCTACTGTGGCGGCTCCAACAAACCTACGGTTGGCAATACCAGCCCTTCCCCGATTTCGACCAAAGCGGCTTAGTGGGAGACCGATGGCTCTCGCATTGCGTCGCACGTGGGCTCGACCCAGCGACGGGTTGGCCGCCGGAGGGATCGCACTGGGAAGCCTTCAAGCAAATCTACCGTGTGGATTGCGAAACCATAGCCGAACTCCAATCAAGAGGGTTAGATAAACGGGACAGGGGATCGATTGAATGGACCCTATGGTGGGCTTGGTGCGGCTTCACTGACGCTCTTAAGCTGAGCCGTCAGGATGGTATTCCAGTCTTGCCCCGTGACGATACTGATCGGCTTCGAGGCCTCACCAGCCGACTTCAGGGGCTCCCGGACTGGCCGGACGACTGGCACGACCGGTATGCCGACATGATCCTCGCGGCGCAGGAGGCGTGATGCTGAAACTCATCCGACGGTTATTCCGATGGGACCATCCTCTGGAGCGACTGTGTGTTTACTGCAGCGGCGTGGGCTGGATGTTGCGAATCAAACCAGTGCGTCACAACCCGAAGAAGTATCCCGACTGTTATCGATGCGACCGGAAGCACGTCCGCCGAATGACCATGGGTTTTCACAACCCTCTCGCTGGCTTCTTCGGGCTGCTGCTCCTGGTTTCCGGCGCGTTGGCCGAGCCGGGAGACGTGACGAACGACGGAGCTGTGACCCAAGCGGACGCATGGGCTGTGCTTGAGTTTGCCGCCGGCGCCACCTCTCAGATCGATTCGGTTGCGGCCGATGTGACGGGGGACGGCCGGGTGTCCGCCTTGGACGCCTCGTGGATTCTGAGGCGCGCCGACGATCCGACGGTACGGTTCCCGGTGGAGATCACATCGGTGGGCCGCGTGACATGGGGCCAAGTCAGGAGAGCGAACTGGGATAGGAGACAACCATGACCATAAGTCAAATCACATGGCACAGTGTTGGCTACGGCCCCGGCCTAGCCTGTGACAGTTGCATCACCAAGGTGGGCCGCGTGACAGTCCGTTACCAGAACGGGATCGTCCGCCATTTCTGCCGAGCCTGCATTGACAAGGCGGAACCGAATGCCCGCGAGTTGGCCAAGCAGGTGATCGGACGCGCGAATGCCGAGAAACGCAACGTGGCCGTAGGCGTATGTTCTCGTTCTACGGGGGCAAACACGTCGCCGCCGGCCGATACCCAATTCCCAGACACAACATGTTGATTGAGCCGTTCGCGGGTTCAGCGGGGTACTCGCATCGACACCATGCGGGCGGCGTTCTCCTCACGGACAAAGACCCGGTAATAGCACAGCTCTGGGCATGGCTGATCGCCACTACGCCAGAAACCATCTTGGGTTTGCCGTTGGTCGCTCCTGGGGACCGACTGGACGAGATGGGCTTGGCCGACGAACCGAAATCGCTGATCGGATTTTGGGTCAACAAGGGGTCCGCCCATCCGTGCAATTGCCTCTCCTCGGGGGGTCGAAAACGGAAGAGGACCACCGAAGTGATTTGGACAGCATGATGCTCTTCGTGGGAGATTGACTAAGAGGCAGCGAACGCGCCGGAAATGAGCCCCGGAGCTGGGCAGCAACACGAGGAAAACCGTATGCTTTGGAACCTTCCAACTTTCCGCTCAAGGGGAACCCCCGCGTGCACGACCTTACCGAAGTGGGCAATGCGTACCGATTCGTGGACACATGGGGCGCGGTCGTACGTTTCGCCCCACTCAATGGCGTATGGTATACCTGGACGGGCACTCACTGGGCACCGGATTCCCTGAACACGGTCATGTCGTACGCGCGCATGACGGTCGAGGCAATCCGGCAAGAGGTCGCACAAGCCAAGTCGGACGGGTATGCCGCGATGGTCGGCCGGCACGCCGTCGCGAGCTGCACACAGCGGGCGATCCAAGCCATGTTGACGCTCGCGGAAGCGGACCAGCGGCTCACCATTTCGCCGGAACAGTTCGATTGCGACCCGTGGTTGCTGAACGCGCCGAACGCGACGATGGACTTTCGCACGGGGGAGCTGAGGGAGCACCGGCCCGCCGACATGCTCACCAAGATTCTGCCGGTGCCCCTCCACTTTTTCAGCCCGTGGCCCACGTGGGAGCGCTTCCTGGCCCGCGTGTTGCCGGACGCCGAAATCCGCGACTTCCTGCAAGCCGCCGTGGGCTACTCCCTCACGGGCTCCCTCTCAGAGCAATGCCTATTCATCCTGTTTGGCACGGGCGCCAACGGCAAGTCCACGTTTGTGGAGACGATCCGGGCCGCCTTGGGTCCGTACGCGGTCAATGCGGACGCCTCAATACTCATGGGCAGCGACCGAGCCAACCGGATCGGCCACGATCTCGTGCGCTTAAAAGGCGCCCGCTTTGTGTCGTGCCCGGAAACAATGCGGGATCGGCCGCTTGATGAACCAACGGTCAAGCAGATCACGGGCGGCGACCGCATTACGGCCCGCGAGCTGTACCAGAAATCCATTGAGTTCACAATGGAAGGGAAGGTCTGGCTCGCCACGAACTGCTTGCCCACCGTCACCGGTTCGGACTGGGGGATATGGCGGCGGCTGAAACGGATCGATTTCGGGGAGCGTATCGAGGAGTGGGAGCGCGACGATTCCCTGTCGGAAAAGCTGCTTGAGGAGCTGCCGGGCGTGCTCGCTTGGGCTGCCCTGGGTGCGCTCCGCTGGATGAACGACGGGCTGCAATTCCCCGAGGCGGTGACTCGCGCCACGATGGAGTACCGCACCGAGCAAGACACGCTGGACGGTTGGTTGTCCGACGTGTGTGAAATCGGCGCCGGTGAGATCGGCGTCTCGGAAGCGTACCGCGCGTATGAGGTCTGGGCCGTGACACATCACGAGAGGAAAGCCGGGCTGGACGAATTCCAGGAGCGCTTGTTGAAAGTGGACGGCGTAACGAAACCACGTACGAAGGCGGGCATGGTGTATCGCGGGTTGGCTCTCAGAAGACAACGAGTGCTTAACCTCGAAGACATGTATCGCTGACTTACAAATCCGAAAAACGGGTGTAGGGGTATACACCCAAAATGTAGGGGTATACACCGGGATCGGGAGGCCATTCTCAAATTGAGACACGCTGCGTACGAAATGGTACAAAAAAAGAACGGTCCGGCCCTTGACATCCGGGCTGAGGGTATGTAATTTAGTAGGCATCGTGGAAAACCCGCGTCGGTCGGTGTAGGAACCTACATCGCTGGTGTAGGGGTATACATCCACATAAGCCATACGCAGGAAGGAGGATAGGTATGCCGGTGTAGGTGGTGTAGGGTCGGCGACAGTTTTTTCCCGATCTCCTATAGGGGATTTTTCCCCGAAAACCCTACATCGACTACACCACCTTTAGGTCTTCTTTTCTAAGTGTGAAAGAGAAGAAGAGAAAGTAGACAAGTAGTAAAGGAGGTCATGCACATGGCACAAGTTGCTGGCACACAGATTAACCCGCTGGACCCGGAGACCTGGGGCGGCGGATTCCTGGACGACGTGGACGGAGCGATTCTGGAGTCCGCGTACGTCCTGCAACCCCCACGGGACGGCGGCAGTGGCAAAACCCATTGCGCGCTCCGCTGGCTTGTTCAACCAACGATCCCGGGCGCCGGACCGGTGGAAGTCCATTACAGAGTTGGCGAAAACGTGGACTTTATCCCGACACCGGACGGTCAGGCCATCCAAAGCCTGTCCGGCAAGGCTGTCTGGGATCGGATGGGTATCGCCTTCCTTGGCATCAAGCTCCAGAATCTCGGCATCGCCGCCGACGATCTCGCGCCCGCGAGCGCAATGGTAGGACGCGCGTTCCATTTCGAGAGCTTGCCGTCCGGCGGGACGAAGACCGACGGGACACCGTACACGGAGAGCGTTCCGACGGCCATCGTCGGGGAGCTTACCGGAGTCGCTAGCACAGCATCCGCCAATGACGATTCAAAGAGCGCGTGCAAGATCGTCAACCGACTGCTTTCGTTGGTCGGCGCACCGATCCCGTTCGCCGAGTTGATGCCCAAGCTCGCGACACCACCAGGAGGAGTACCGGGTCCGCTGGTCGGACACCCGCGATCCGCCGAAATCGGGCGCATGCTGTGCGTCCCGTACGACGGTGGTTTTTGGGCCACGCACGCGGGGACCGGTAAGGGTTTCCAGATCGTGGACGGCGCGCTCGTCGCCGAAGCCTAAGCGAGGCTACATGCTGCAACTGTCAGGGGTGAGCTGCCGCGTACGGGTCGGTCTGGCTTTGTACGCGGTCGGCCCCCCATTGCCAATACCGAGACCGGGTGGGAAAACCGACCCGCCCATCAGGAGCCCCACCAGGCAGCGTGCGCGATTCTCGCCGTGAAATTGGAACACAAAGGCAAGACGGGTACAGCGAGGGGGCAGTCGGTTTGGCAATGTGTCGGTTGCCCCCTCCCAAAACGGAGATCAGCATGGGAGACATCAAGGGTTTGTTAACCATAGATCGTATCCGGGTATCGATCACCGCGCACTGTGCAGAAGACTCAAACGGTCGAGGCGGCTATGCGATCCAACGACGCACCGTAGAGTTGCCGGTTCCACAAGACGGGGAATTCATAGCAGCGGACGCCTATCTGAATCGACTCGCGTCGGCGGTGGAAGCTGTCCCGGTCGAGCCACCGGTCGCCCCTCAACACACAGGATAGGAGACAGAAATGTCGGTGGACTTGGGGGACAAAATCGGATACTTGACCGTGGTATTTGCGGCTCATACGGAGCCGGAAGAGGGGCGGGATTACGGGTATACGCACGTCCAACATACGATTAAGTTACCTGCGCCGGCGGATGGCGACTTGCACACAGCGATAGAGGCTATACGGAAACTGGCCGCTGTCATTCAAGGTGTGCATTTGCAAGGCTCTGTTGCTGTGGAGCCGGGAACATGACTAACCGAGACTTGCTCTTCCAGCACTTCCGCAAGAGTGAACTGGGAGCTAGGAGATACAGAACCGAACAGGACATGTTGGCCGAATCAAAAGGAAATCCAAGTGGTCCATTGCCCTCCGAAAGTACGAGGGCCTATGCCTATATCCTCTGCACACGGTGGGATGGTTGGCAAACCGCGTGGACGCGATTCTTCAATACGGCCGGTGGGCTGGACGGCGCAGCGCCAAAGGCATACTGGCTAGGAAGATTCGACCGTGAGGATTGAATCAACACTCATGGAGATTCCGCCGGGGCTTCGGCCGCCGCGCTCGCCAGGCCTCCACCTGTCCGACCTGATCGATGTCAAGTGGGCCTTCTTAACCGGTCAGAGCTTTAACGGGCCAATACACCCGCTGCGAGCCGAACAGGGCTACCTATGGGAAGAGGCGTTGGAACGCGCGCTCGCGGATCGGTTTTCGCCACGGCCGGCCGAGATCATGTGCGAAGGCGTGGCGATGTCTCCCGACGGGATTGACTGGGAGCCCGACGGTCCAGTGGTCGTCGATTACAAATGCACGTCCAAGTCAAGCGCACGGGGCCTAGATGAGCGTTGGTTGATACAGCTGAAGGGCTATTGCTACGGCCTAAAAACGCTTCGGGCACGCTCGATACCGTTCCACTTCATGGGAGATTATGGGTCGAAACCGCCGGTGCCTGAATGCTGGTGTCACAACATTTGGTTCACAGAAACCGAGCTTGTGGAGGAGTGGCAATCGCTTCTCCTGCACGGCCGAGAAGCCGGTCTCCGCTGAGGGATCGCGCACGAGGAGCAACGCATGACCAAACGACCAGTTGACGTTACGATACGCGTGTACGACGACAAGCACAGCACGGTCACGGTGGACGCCGACGAGTACCAGCACATGGCGGGCTTCGCGTTTTTCGGGGCGCTTCGGCGGAAGCCGGACGGGGAGATCGCCGCACTCGGCGCTGACGTGACGGTTGTCGCGCTCGGCCCACCGATCATCTACATCGGCACGTTCATGGGGAGGGCGGCGGCGTCACGCGCAATCGTGATCGCGATAAAAGCGGATCAGACGTGCGAGTTCAGCCTGTGGGGAGACGCCGGCGGGTTGGTGACAGCTCGGCAACATCTGCTGGCACGCACGGAAGCGATCACGCAGATACGTGCGGAGATCGACGGAATGTCGGACAGGCCGGGCGCGTACTTCTCGGTCGAGCCGGTGGGCTACTGCGAGCTGAGCGACGAGAATCCGCTGGACTACAGCGACGGAGCGACTGAAGCGCCGGATATAACGCCGGTGGACTTCACAGAAATTGAGAAGTCAGTGGCCAAAGCCGCAGCGTCGGGCGAACTGCTGGTGGACGACCCTGACGAACCGGCCGATGCGTCCGAAGTGTGGGAAGGCACGGACGCCGACGTGGCCGCACGGGCGCACGAAGAGGCCGCGTTAAATGAGGACGAAGCTGCTGAGCGGGAGGGGGCATAAATGCTGGCGGGCTTCAGATCGCTGGAGGCGGTCCAACCGCGTCGGCTATTGATCTCGGTGGACGGCCTGGAGGACACGGGCAAGACCCGCTTTGGACTGACCGGGCCGGCGCCCATCGCCGTAATCAACATAGACAAGAGTCTGGAGGGCACCGCCGACGAATTTATAGGCAAGAAACGCATCGATGTCCGGCCCATCAACTACTTGTCTCCCGGCTGGAATCCCCTTGCCGCAACGGCCCCCACCTACAACAGCGATGAGACGGCGGAGCAAGCGCGACCAGAGCAGGTACGAGTATGGCGGGAGACTCGTTCGGCCGTCATGGACGCGATCCAAGACCCGACGTATCGCACGGTGATCCTCGACACTGGGAGTCGAGCACACGACGCAGCCCAGTGTGCCCACTTTGGGAAAGAACAAGGCGTCGTACAGAGAGCGTGGGGGCCACTGAACCAAGAGTGGATTGCCATCGTGGAGCTTGCGAAGGCGAGCGAGGACACGAACTTCATCGTAACCCACAGGTTAAAGGATGAGTGGCGAGGCGGTTCGGCAACGGGCGGTTTCATTCGGGACGGCTCAAAGGAGATCGAGGGCGCCGTCCACGTCACGATCCGTCTGTGGAAAGGCCCCAAACCGATGGACCCGGCGTCGGCGGGGCGAGGGTCGCACGAACGCTGGGCCGAAATAACAAGGTGCAAACACAACCCGGCGTTGATCGGCCGCGTCCTCAACATGTGGGATGACATCTCGTTCAAGACGGTTGCCGGGCTCGTGCTGCCGGATACGCCGGCCGATACGTGGGAGGACAAGCCGGATCAACTGGAAGGGGCCTGACGTGGGAAGGACAACGCGGCGAGTCCGAGCGCGAAGCGCAAGGCGGAACACGCGGCGCGGACGGGCACGGGAGTGTCTTCGGATGCAACAGGCGGAGCGGGAGGCCCGTGCCGCCATAAAAGGATTGACAGATGGTTTATATACAATGGGTGCTGACGCTCGTGAGCGGTCTCCTGTTCTTGGGGGGTGCGCTGTGGTTGGTACATGAGGCTTACTCTGGCTGGAAAGACCCATTTGCTGCCTGGAGTCGCAAGGAAGACCGCCGAAACGACATGTGGTTCGACATTGGTGTGGCATCAGGTCTCCTTGCCTGTTCGGCGGCGGTCTTGTCCTGGCTCGTATGACGGCGCCCACTAAAAGCCGGAAGGTTGACAGATGGTGTATATTAGCTATGCAATCGCGCTCGTTTCGTGCGGGCTCTTGTGGCGTGAAGCTTTCGGCCACCTATGTTCGGCATGGCGATACCGAGGCTTCCCCGGTAAGCAAGGCCACAAGTGGTTTGTGCCGGACCTACTGATGGCCACTGTGTTCGCGGTGAGCGGGGTTGCCGCCGCCCTGTGGTGGATACACCCATGACTGATCTGTGGGCTCGCTTCGTATTTGGATTCCTCTTCCTTGTGTTGGGGGGTGGCCTTGCGATCCTGTTCGGGCTGGTGGCCCACTGGGGCACCGGTCTGCCGCGAGAGGTGAGCCGCTGGCTCGCCATGGCTTTCTTCCTGGTGTTCGTGGGCGGTCTCGCGACCTTGGCGGGCCTCTGATGGAGCCCATACGCGTGGACAGTCGCGTCGGATCAAGACACCTGCTTGACGACCTTCAGGGCCTTCCTCTGGTGAGCTGCATTCTTCTTTCGGGGGACGTGGCATGGCGCGGACGCGGACCGGCCGATCTGCCGTGGCCCGTGGGCGTGGAGCTTAAGCGAGCTGGCGACTTCGCGCAGTCGATGCACACGGGGCGCCTGACGGGCTACCAGATGCCCCGCATGGCTCAGAACTATTCGACTCGCGTGTTGATTGTGGAGGGGCCGTTCCGGCTTGGGCATCCGTACGTGGAGGGAGAACGGGGGCCGGTGTTGGACGCAGCGGGACAACCCTGTGAGACGCAACGGTGGCTCGGCTGGCTTCAATCGCTTCGGGCGCTCGCGGGTCTGGACGTGTGGACGACGCAGAGCCGGGAGGAAACGGCGCTGTTGCTTCGGGGGCTCTACCACTGGTGGACACACAAGCCGTGGGAAGAGCATCAGTCGCATGTTGCGGAACACGAGCCGTTGATAGTCGGGCGGCCCGGCCTCCCATACCGTTGGGCTCTTCAGTGCCAGGGTGTGGGAACTGGTAAGGCTCGCCTGATTGCTCGTCGGTTCCGGTCGGGGCGTGAATTCGCAAATGCAACGGCGCAAGAGATTGCTGACATACGCGGGATCGGGGGGAAGACCGCGACTCTAGTCGAGGAGGAGATACGTGGAAATCACAATTAGGACTGACCGTTTGTATCGGTACGCGTTCGCGGCGGTGGCGTGCGGGATAACAGCCTGGTACGTGGGCGGCCGCGTCATGCTGTGGGCTCTGTCGAAAGCGTGCCCATGCCCCCAGTGAATCCGGATTACGCGAAATACATGGAGAGTGAGCAGTGGCAGATCATCCGCAGATTGGTGATCGAGCGAGACGGATATGCGTGCGTTCTGTGTAACCGAAAGTCAGATGGCCGCCTCAAGCTGTGGATGTCCGTGCACCACCGCACGTATGTCCGGCTGGGCCAGGAGCAACTGACCGACCTGTTCACGCTGTGCACGGAGTGTCACGCGGCGAACACGGACCGGCTGAAACGCATACGAGAGAGGAGCAACCGCCGTGACCCAATGTGATAAGTGCCCGTTGGAAGGCCGGCGCCAGGTCCGCACGGCCTACGCAAGAAAGCGGGTGATGGTGATCGGGGAAGCGCCCGGCTACTGGGAGACGGAGAAGGGCCGCGCGTTCGTCGGGCCATCGGGCCGAGAGCTGGACGCCTATCTGGAGGTCGCGGGCTTGCACCGCTGGGATTGCTTCGTCACGAACGTGGCGAAGTGCCGGCCGCGAGCGGCGGATCCCAAGGCGAACGTGAAGCCCGACGCGAAAACGATCCGGTGCTGCAAGTCGGAGCTTGCCATTGAGATCATGTGCGTTGACCCGGCGATCATCATAACGTGTGGTGCGATAGCCACGCACGCGCTCATGCCGGGCATCGGCCCGATGGAGAAGGTGCATGGGCTTCCGTTTGCGTGGGAGGGCCGGATCGTGTGGCCCACGTTCCATCCGGCGGCCGCGCTCCACAGGAGCAGTACGCGGATCAGCACGTTGGGCGACTTCACAGCGCTCGGTGACTACCTGTTCTACGAGAGCGAGCGGGGGTATCCGCCGCCAGCGCGGTCTCTCAAACCCACAGAAAGCCCAGTCACCTATGCGGGGTCGGAAGACATGATTGAGGGCCAGTTGCTTAAGGCCGCCGTGGGTAGTCTGGTCGCGGTGGACAGCGAGTGGTGCAATGAGACATTCTGGTGCATGTCGTTCAGCGGGGCACCTGAACAAGCCGCTGTCATTTTTCCGGGTCCGTTCCTGGTGGACATTGCTGAACTGGTGGCAGACCCGACGGTGCTTTCGGTGTTCCACAATGCGCTCGCTGACCTGCCCTTCCTCGCGGACGTGGGGATCGTGCCGGCGCGGTTCACGGACACGATGCTGATGGCCTACCTGTTGCAGACCGAGCCGAAGGCACTTAAGCATCTGACGTTTCGGCACTTCGATATGCCGATGGTCAGCTACACGAGCGTCGTCGGGGACGCGGGCGTGCCGAAAGCGCTAGACTACTTGGCTGACGTTCTGTTGGCGGAATGGCCCGAACCCGCTTCATACACGTGGGTCAAGGATGGAGAGATGAGGACGACGCGGCCGTGGAATGCCCACCGGTATGCCCATCGATACTTCAAGGTCCACAACGAGGGTGGGGACATCCGTTCGCTGTGGGTCCAGAACGCGGAAGAGGCGCCCGCCAAGCAGATGGTCGAGCACAAGTTCGGCCCGATGCCAGAGGGGAACCTGTCCGACGTAGCGCACGACGTGGCCGTGGACTATTCGGCGCGCGACGCCGACGCCACGATGCGCATCTATCCGGTGCTCAAGGCCCAGATTGAGGCGGCTGGCCTGGAGGGGACACTGGACCGGGACTTGCGCATGTTACCGATGGTTGCCGACATGCAGGCGAATGGGCTGTTGGTGGACCTCGAGTACGTGGGGCAGCTCGCGGAACGGTTCGGGGAACGCCGCGATAAGATCGGCGCTGAGATTGAAGAGGCGTTTGGTCGGCCGGTGAACCCCCGTTCATCCGATCAAGTGTCGCTTATGCTCCATGAGGTTGGCGTGTTCTCGGTGCCGAAGCAGAGCACGAAAAAGGAAGTGTTGACTAAGCTGAAGGACGATCACCCCCTCGTGGGGATGGTCCTCGACTACCGGCAGTATGCCCACTTAATCAGCAGTTTTCTGAACAAGCTGCCACGCTTTTGTCGGGGCGACGGGCGTGTGCACGCGAGCATCCGCATAACGTCCACGGATACGGGGCGTCTCAGCACGCACGAACCGAACCTGATGGGGCAGCCCGTTCGCTCGGAAGAGGGC
>SDBS01000436.1_pt1 | contig 40160 bp, 46 predicted proteins | sample 2277091 | NCBI WGS metagenome assembly SDBS01 (sample SAMN10404972, study PRJNA504765) | marine sediment metagenome | isolation source: marine sediment core GS10_PC15, 163 cmbsf | place: Arctic Ocean: Southern Knipovich Ridge | collected 2010
TTTCGGGTACGGCGACATCGTCTTCGACCCCCGTTCGCTCGTTGCGCTGCGGCGTTTCGGTTACCCCGTGTTCTTCGACGTAACGCACGTAGTCCGGTTGCCCGGGACTACGAGCGACGACCCGGCGGGAGGCTTACGCGATTACATCTTTCCGTTGGCGCGTGCGGCTTGCGCCGCCGGCATAGACGGCCTTTTCCTCGAGTTCCATCCCGAGCCCGAACGAGCGTTGTGTGACGCCGCGAGCATGCTGCCTATGGCACGGCTGGGCGAGATACTACGACAATGTTTAGAAGTTCACTCGCGCGTGAAAGGATGGCCGGATAGCTGATGGCCGACGACGTAAAAAAAGACGCCCGCCGCGTCGTAACCATCGAAGCCGAGGCGGTACGTGCCTTGGCCGAGCATATCGACGACGGCTTCGCCGGCGCCGTGGAGGCGATACTGTCCTCTGAGGGCCGGGCGATCCTGTTGGGAATAGGGAAGTCCGGTATAATCGCGCAGAAGGTCGCGGCCACGCTCTCGTCCACCGGTACGGCCTCTTTTTTCCTCCACCCGGCGGAGGGAGCGCACGGCGACCTGGGCATGGTCCGCCCGGGCGACGTCGCCGTAGCCGTCTCTTACAGCGGCGAGACGCCCGAAATATTGTCCCTGGTGCCGGCGCTCAAAGCGTTGGGGGCGACGCTCGTAGCTATGACGGGAAATCCCGGTTCGTCGCTCGCGCGCGAAGCGGATTACGTCATAAAAACGCTGGTAGACCGAGAGGCTTGCCCTTTAGGGCTTGTTCCCACCGCCAGCACCACCGCCGCCCTCGTAATGGGTGACGCGCTCGCGGTGTGCGTTATGCGCAAACGCGGTTTTAGGGAAGAGGATTTCGCCGCCGTCCACCCGGGCGGTACGTTGGGCCGGCGGCTGCTATCCAAAGTGTCGGAACTGGGACACACCGGCGACGAAATCCCACAAGTTAGCGCGGCCGCTACGTTCACACAGGCCGTAGCGGAAATGAGCGCTAAGACGCTCGGCATTACCGCCGTCTTGGACGACGAGCGCCGCTTGGTAGGCGTGATTACGGACGGCGACGTGCGGCGCGCGTACGAGCGGGGCCTCGCCACGGACGACCATACCGCGGCCGACGTAATGACCAAGGACCCCAAAACCATCGAGTTCGACGCTACCGGCGCCCGTGCGCTCCACGTTATGGAGAAGTACCAGATTACGGCTCTGTTCGCGCTGGACGGCGAGCGTAGGCCGACGGCGGTTATCCATATTCACGACATCCTGGGGCGCGGCGCCGCAATCGTGAATTTCGACTAATGGTAAATAGGAGAATACTAGTTGTTCTCTGCACGGTAATCGTCGCGGCGTGGGCGACGGGCGGATGCCACGACGGCGACGAGGAGTTACCGTCGCCGCCCAAGAACATGCCTACCCAGGTCATCGACAATTTCACCCTTACGGAGATGGACGGCGAGTACGTCTCTTGGCGCTTAAAAGCCGAACGGGCGGATATATACGACTACGCCAACGAGGCCAAAGTATTCGACGTACACGTGGATTTCTACGAGGAGGGGACTTACAGCTCGACGCTCACCTCTCGCGAGGGCACCATCGACATGTTGCGTCACAACATGCAAGCCCGCGGCGACGTCGTACTGGTATCGCGTAAGGACGGCGCCGTATTGAAGACGGAAGAACTCAATTGGGACGCGGACGCGAACCGCATATATTCCGACGCGTACTGCACGCTGGAACGCGGGTACAGCATTATCCGGGGCCAAGGGTTTAGAGCTACGCCCGGCCTCGAGTCCTTCTCCACCCACGAACTCGACGCCGACATTCTCGACAAGGAGATGCACGGCTTAGGAGCCGGAAGGAAAGGGGGACCCGAAGCCGGAACCGGTGAAAAACCGGGCGAAGGGCCGAGATGAGGTGTCCCTACTGCGGCAAACCGGAGGATAGGGTAGTCGATTCGCGGGCGGTCGACGACGGCCACGTGATTCGGCGCCGCCGCGAGTGCCGGTCTTGCGGCCGTCGTTATACGACCTACGAGCGGCGCGAAGAAGTCCCCGTGTTGGTTATCAAAAAGGATGGGACGCGCCAACCGTTCAGCCGCGAGAAAATTATCAAGGGCATCGTGACGGCTTGCGAGAAGAGGCCGGTATCGCACGACGACATAGTCGCCCTCGTGACGAAAATCGAACGCGACCTGGGCGGGACGTACGAGGGAGAGATCCCGAGTCGCGCCATAGGGGAACGCGTAATGGCGGCTCTCAAAGAGCTGGACGAGGTGGCATATATAAGGTTCGCTTCCGTTTACAGGTCGTTCCGCGACGTCGGCGAGTTCATGGACGAACTTCATAAATTGATGGGGCCGGCGGAGGGAACGGGAGCCGTTGCCCCGCGACGTTCGAAGAAAGAGGCTAAGAGGTAGCGGTGCCCGAGCTGAGGAGAGATCCGGTCGTAGGCCGGTGGGTAATTATCGCGGCCGAACGGGCGAAAAGGCCGCAGGATTTCGCGCCAAACGAGAATAAGCACACCACGGCGGAGGGTGAGCGTAATTGCCCTTTTTGCCCCGGCCGCGAGGACCAGACGCCGCCCGAGATTATGGCCTACCGGCCCGCGGAATCGCCTCGCAATTCGCCGGATTGGAACGTGCGCGTCGTTCCCAATAAGTACCCGGCGCTCCAAATCGAAGGGGAGCTCGACGCGCGCGCCGAGGGAATATACGACTGCATGAACGGCATCGGCGCACACGAGGTCATTATCGAGACGCCCGACCACAACGCTACGTTAGCTACGATGCCGCCGCAACAATTAGAAGCGACGTTGCACGCGTTCGTCGACCGTGCCGCCGACCTCGAAAAAGATACCCGGTTTAAATACATACAAATATTTAAAAACGCGGGCGAAGCGGCGGGGGCCAGTTTGGAGCATCCTCACTGCCAACTCATCGCCACGCCCGTGGTCCCTAAGCGTATTGCGGAAGAATTAGCCGGTGCCCTGGCCCATTTCGAGTATAAGCAGCGTTGCGTCTACTGCGACACCTTAAGGCAGGAATCCGACGACGGCGTTCGGTTGGTGTTCGCCGACGATCTAATCGTGTCTTTCGTCCCGTACGCGCCGCGCTTCCCGTTCGAGATTCAGGTTATGCCCAGGCGACATGTCTCGTCATTCAAAAACGTCGCCGAGGAAGAGATTAAACATTTAGCGAATCATATCAAACTAGTTATGGGGAAGGTGGACGGGTTGCTGCGCACGCCCCCGTACAACCTGGTGCTTCATACCGCGCCGTGCGGCATGGACGAGCTGGAACACTACCATTGGCACATCGAAATAATACCGAAATTGGCGAAGGTTGCGGGTTTCGAGTGGGGCACCGGTTTTTATATAAACCCTACCGTCCCCGAACAAGTGGCGGAATATTTGCGGACTTACCGTACCGACTGAGGTATTTATGGCTAGGTTAAAAGTTGTTCTGGTCGTTTCGGAAGCCGTACCGTTCGCTAAAACGGGTGGTTTGGCCGACGTCGCCGGTTCTCTTCCTAAAGCGTTAGCAAAAGTAGGCGCCAAGCCGGTGCTCATAATGCCTTACTACAAAGAGGTGGCCCGGGGAGGCTTCGGAGAGAAGAGGGTAGGGCGTCTAGAGGTGCCGGTGGGCGCCAATAAAATAACGACTACCGTTTACGCGACTAATATACCGGATACGGACATAACGGCTTTCTTTTTAGCCTACGACCCCTATTTCTACCGGGACGGTTTATATCAGGAGAAGGGAATCGATTATCCCGACAACGCGGAACGCTTCACGTTATTATGCCGCGGCGCGTTGGAACTCATAATCGCTGAAAAAATAAATCCCGCCTGCATAAACGCGCACGACTGGCAGACGGGCTTGGTTCCGGTGTACGTTAAAGACCATTATGCTGAAGAATTCGCCGGTACCGGGACGTTATTTACTATACATAACGCCGGGTATCAGGGGAACTTCGATAAGAAATATTTTCCAATTACGAACGTTAGCTGGGACCGCTTCGTGATGAATGACTTGGAATTCTTCGGGCAATTCTCATTTCTCAAAGCGGGTGTCCTACATGCGGACTTGATTAGTACCGTCAGCGAAAGATACGCCGAAGAGATCCAAACGCCTGAATTCGGCTTCGTAATGGACGGCGTTCTCCGCCAGCGGCGCGCCGATTTGCACGGCGTGCTAAACGGTATCGATTATACGGTTTGGAATCCGAAAAAAGATCCCCATATAGCTGCTAATTACCGTGCGGAGAATCTCAAAGGCAAGGTTTCGTGTAAGCAGGTGCTCGAGAACGAGAATGGTTTCGCCCAAGAAAATAGAAAGGCGCTGGTAAGTATAATTTCGAGGCTCGCCGATCAAAAAGGTTTTGATATCCTAGTGGACGGAATCAATAGTATTTTGCAGTTGCCGTGTCGCTACGTATTGTTGGGTACCGGGGACCGAAAATATCACCGCCTTTTTGAAGAAGTGGCTAAGCGACATCCCAAGAAATTCTCGTCGCACTTAATATTTGACGACGCGATGGCCCACCGTATATACGCTGGCTCCGATATGATATTTATGCCGTCACGTTACGAACCGTGCGGTTTGGGGCAAATGATTGCTTTAGCTTACGGTACCGTACCGGTAGTAAGAGCGACAGGCGGTTTAGCCGATACCGTAAGAGATGCGGACGAGAGTAAGCGGGAGGGCGTAGGCTTCGCGTTTGAACGTTATACCGCCCGGGCCATGGTAGAGGCGTTAGAAAGGGCCTTGACGGCGTACTCGCGGCCGCGGCGGTGGCGCAATATTATGCGGCGGGGTATGGGAAAAGATTTCTCTTGGCAGCGTTCGGCCAGGGAATATATGAAGCTTTACCGGTTAGCGAAGAGGAAGAAATTAGGGGCACGGCGAAAACGCTAACGTTAAAGCTCCCTGAGAAAGGGAGCTTAATCATATAAATAAGTTAGTTAAGGTAAAGGGTAATATTAAATATATAGGGTTAAACGGTTGGGAAATAGGGATAAATAGTTCAGAAAAAGGGTGAAAAAAGGCATAGATATATGTCTGATAATATATATTATGTTAATATAGTCTTTGGCCTTTTATTTCTTTTTATGCCTGTTCGCCCGAGATTTCTTCTTCCTCTTATGCTTTGCTATCTTCTTACGTTTCCTTTTCTTAGGACATCCCATGCGTCACCTCAAATTCTCTGTTTGTTGTTTGGACGGCGCCTCTGCCTCGTACCGCTCTTCGGCTAGTAGTTTTTTTAGTGCTTTGGAAGCCTTAAAAGCGGGCGTAACTTTAGGCGGTACGGAGACTCGTTCACCCGTTTTAGGATTTCGTGCTATACGCGCGGGTCGGTTTTTCACTGCGAAAGAACCGAAACCCCGAAGTTCAACTTTATCCCCTTGTGCTAACGCGTCGGTTATAGTTTCCAGGACGGCGTCTACAACGCTTACCGCTTCTTTTTGCGTTAGGTTGTGTTTTTTCGCTATCGAACGCGCTAAATCCGCTTTAGTCATTTCGTACGTCCTCCGCGCTATAGCCGCACGCACCAACCCGTTCCCGAACGGTCGTCGCAATTTTCCGTCGAATGTTCGCCGAAGAGGCTGTGCCCTTAGGCGTCTATAGCGGCTTGTTTAGCCTTGCGCCTCCGCCTTTGTATCGACCATACGATGAGCCTGATTAGCAATACGAATATTATTAATACTATTATAAAAGGCAGCAATACGATAACGGCTTGGACTAAGAAAATACAGATGCGGACCGCGATACGGAACGCGTCTTTTACGGCTTTCCCGAAGCTGTAACCGGTAGGAACGGCGGCGTGAGGTTGTTCGAAGTGGATGGTTATAGTAGACAACCCTATTTGAGCGTCGAAGTAACGGAGTTGGCCTTTGAACCGTTCGATATTTTCGGTTACGCGTTCTATCTCCCGCTCCACTTCCAGGATGTCGGGTACCGTGCCGGCGCGTATCGCCAGAATCTCCAGGTAACGGGCGCGCGTCGCTTCGGCGTTTTCGAGGCGCGCTTCGACGTCTACGTATTCCTGTGTAACGTCTTCCGTCGTACTACTTTCCGAAAGCAGCCGCCCTATTTCCCGTAAAGCCCTCACCGTTTCGTCGAACTTCGACGGATGGACTTTTAACGTCACGGAACCGAACACGTAGCCTTCTTCGGCTACGGCACGGTTGGTGCCGACGACGAGCGCTCTCTCGGCCGCCGCGACGGCGTACACCTGTTCGAAGCCCTCATCGACGTCGTCGAGCTCGCACGTCAGGTCGGCTGTTTTTATAAGTTTTAATTCGCCCGCGATGTCTGCGGCTTCAGCCACGCCTCCTAAGACATCGGCCAGGTCAGCCCGTTCACCTTCGGCCGCGTCGGTAGCTCCGCTGACCGGTATTTCGCCCTCGGTCCGTTTATATTTCAGGTCTTCGCCGGGCGCGGTGGGTGCGGCCTCGGGGGCGGCTTTCTCCGCGTAGAGTTCTTCCTCGCCGACTAGGGGGGCTTCCTCGGCTTTTTTGGCACAACCGATTACGAGGGCTAGCGCAAAACAGGATAATACGATAGCTAATTTACGCACTTCGCGACTCCCTGAGTTAAAGGTTTGACTTCCCTTGCGTAACGCCGGCACTCTTGGTCGACGACGACCGGCCGGCTCTTTAATAGAGAGAGTATTTCAGTTCCACACGGGTTGTTGGTTCGCCCAAGCCCAGGAGTTCGGCGCGAACGCGCCCGAAGAGTACGTCGTAAAGAGATCTCTCCTTGGTCTTTTTCCTCACGATAGTAGGACGTCCCTTAACGCCGATCTCCCGGGCGACGTCTTTCAGACATTTTTGGAAATTACCCAGCTCGTCGATAAACCCAAGCTCTTGGGCTTGCCGGCCCGAGAATATCCGGCCGTCGGCATATTCCATGACGTACCGGCGCACGCGGTATTTCGTGGGTTTCTCGACGCCTGCGTCTTCGAGTCTCTCGGATATGGCGTCCCGCCGCGCCTCGATTACCGTGTCGAGGAACTGCCGGTAGACGTCGTCCACCGTTTCGCCGAGCAGAGCCTCTTCCTCGGGCGTCATGGGCCGGAACGGCGAGCCGATATCCTTATAGCGGCCGCTCTTGATGGTTTTGCTGGAGAGGCCTATCTTACCGAAAAGCCCCTCCACGTTAGTGAAGGTTAAAATAACGCCTATGGACCCGGTGAGGGTGCCCGGCGAGGCGTAAATTTTATCGCTCGCGCAAGCTACGTAATACCCACCCGAAGCGCCGATGTTGGACATATACGCGTATACTTTTTTATCTTTCTCTTTTAGCTGTAGTAATTCGGCGTAGATCTCCTGAGACGGCGCTACCCCGCCCCCCGGGCTATCGATGTAGAGGACGACGGCGGCGACCGTCGGGTCATCCCGGTACGAGTGGATTATCTTGATGGTATCCTCTGACGATACAATCGTCCCTCGTATGTCCAATACCGCGATCTTCTTACCTATCGGGGAATAAGCTTTGACCTCGGGCAGGAAGCGGTAGAGTACGGCCAAGGAGACGATTATCAGGAGCAGCGCGAATAAAGCCGCTCCTCCGCCCATTAGCCACCATTTTTTAGTAGACATGTCCTTAATTAACGCCTCCTTGTCGCATATTCAGAAATCCCGAAGGGTCTGAAGGTGTTTTACCGCCAGCGCGTTCAAAACGGCGTTGTCGCCCAGCGCTAACGCTCGTTTCCAAAGGCGGATGGCTCTCCCCACCTCGCCGGCGTCTTCGGCCAACAGCGCCAACAACCGTACGCGCGATGCGTCTTCGTAAACCCCCTCACCTTGTTTTAAGATATCGGCAGCTTCTTCGGTTAGGCCCTTCTCCCGCAATACCAAGGCCAGGTTATATTCCGCGCGACGACCTAATTCTCCCCCACCCTTCGCGATAAGGCGGTACTCGCGCGCGGCTTCCTCTAAATAACCCAGTTTATGCCATACGACGGCGACGTTGAATCGAGCGGGGCTGAAGCGCGGATCTGCTGCCAACGCTTCCTCGTAATACGACGCGGTCAGGTTTAGGTTTTCACCTTTGTACCGGTTCCCGTCTGCGTCGAATTCGTACGTTAAAGCGAGGTTATACAGTATAGCCGCTTCGCCCGGGTATTCGGCCGCGAGCTCTAAAAAAACCTCGCTCGCCTTCTCGCGGTCGCCGGCCCGGGCGAAACCGACAGCTTCGTCCAACGCCTCGGCGAAGGCTGTAGTATCGCTTTGGCCGCGCGCGGCCACCACGTTTAATAAAAAGGCCGCCGCGGCCGCGGTAAAAAAAGAGTTCCGCCTGGCTAGTAGCGACCTCAATCTTTCGCTAGACCAACTATACGGTCGATACCTTTTGATAGGTTTGCTTCGCCCGTTACGTTTGCACTATTAGAGGTAATGACGGCGGCGTTGGCCGTACTAATAAAATCGACGGTAATAGTATACTTATTGCCGGTTTTTGTTACTTTGCCGCGGCACGCCACCATAGCCCCCAACTTCTTTCCCAACGTTGCGGCCGTCCCTGTCTCGATGGCCTCGCCCTCGTCGATACCGGCGCCCTCTAAAACCTTTTCGATTTTTTCCGGTTCGATAACCTTATATTTACCCAGGTAAGCTAGCGCCGTCATCAGGTAACGAGCGGTTACCGGGCCCAAGTAGTCGTTCGCATTTGCGGTTTCGAAATTAAAAACCGCTATTACGGGTTTGGCCGTTTTGGCCGGCGATACCGACGGGTATAATAAGGTCAACGCCGAAAGCAGGCATATAACACGGAAGAGGTACTTGGCCATTTATCCTCCTCGCTCGACGCCGAGAGGTTGGTTGTAGTATTCGGCCGCGACGGCGGCCGGACGGTCCACATAACGGGCGAAGACGCGCATACGTTCCCTTAAACTCCGAAGATTTATGTATATTAAGTTTGCGTCGCTTTTACGTATCTCTGCGAGATAAGTTTTAAAGTCCTCTGAAGCGTCCGTGTGCTCGCGCACAAAATAATCGATGAGTAGTTCGTGATGTACGAAACGGTTAATAGAACGCGAGTAGGAATAGGTCGTCTCGACGTGGTCTATATAGGCTTGCTCAATGTAATCGATTTCCGGCGGAGGATGCAGGTTGTTACCCCCGGCCGATAACCTGGCGAAATACCGGGCGTGGTAAAGGCGGTCGACAAGGTTCGCCATTAAGTTTTTTAGTTCATCCGGGTCCATTAACTCGGCGCCGTTTTCGCCGTAACGGGCAAGGATTTCGTCGATTAAGTTACCGGCATTCGCAAACGCCGCATCCCGGGCGTTGACGAACACTCTCCGGTTCCGTAATAGGATGTCGGTGTTAGTATATTTCATCGAGAATTGTGCGTTGCTCGCGGAGGTAATCTATTTCGTGGGCCTCCGTCAATACCGTACCGGCCGCGCGATCGCCGACCGTACGGCCTTTAGGGTCCGTGTACGCGTACACTACGTCCAATATGTTTAAGAGCGGTATGAGTAGCGTAATATTACGTATTATCGAGTTAACCACGTTCGCCGGCCGGTCGTAATTGTCGTATTTAACGACCCGCAATTCCATAATCCGTTTACCGATACTGGCGCCACCCGCGTCGCGGACGAGGAAATAGAAGACGCCGATGCCCGCTAACACGCCCCAAAACCATTGTTGGTAATAGTACCTGTCGGGCCCCGGCAGGTACGGGTTCATCTCCAAAAGGCTGAATATAAGAGCGACGGCGAAATACGAAAGGCTTATAAAGAATAGGTCTACCAATTGCGCTGCGAGGCGCCTGACAAACGAAGGTCGCGAGAAATCCAATACTACCGTGCGGTCGATCTTTATGTCTTTACCCTTCCCCAGCGCAACTTCTTCCTCCTCAGCTGATACTTTCTTAAACTCGACCTCGTCGACCGAGATTTTCGACACGTCGGGTGGCGGCGGTTTATCGTCCGCCGTCGGAGGGGGTATGGAAATCGAAACCAAATCTCCCACTTGGGGCTCCGGGATACCTCTTCCGGGCGGCGTAACCGTCGGTTCCGCGGCTGGGGCTATAGGTTGGACCCCTACCGGTCCCGGGGGAGGTTTCGGCTCCGTGGGCGGAGCGGCCAACTCGAGCGGCGGAGCTAAACCCGCCTCTGCGGGCGGGGCCGGCAGGGGTTCCGAAGGTGCCCTTTCCGGCGGTGCGACCGGGCCAGGAGGCGCCGGCGTAGTCGGTTCCGGGGCCGCCATGGGCGGCGGGACTTCCGGTTCCGGAGGCGTTAAATCGGCGAATATATCCGCGAAATCGGCTACCTCGGCGAGTTCCACCCACTTCTTCAATTGCGGTTCCCAAGCGTAGTGGCTCCGGTCGAACTCGCCGCTCAAAATTTTTTCTTCGACTTCTCCGAATTCGAATGGGCCGTGACGCGCACCTTCTTTACTGAGGTAATATTTTTTTACGGCCTTCGGGGGCTTGGCGTCGGTGACTAATTCCGCGAATATGGCGTGTTCCGAGGCTTTTAACCATCGGTTAGATTCGGCGTCCCAAACGAAATGGGAACGTTGGAAACGGCCTCTTTCAATTTCTTTGATTATGGCGTCCTTGAGGAACGGGCCGCCGGTTTTGCCTTCGACGTTGATAAAATATCCTTCTTCCTCCGCGGGCGGGGCGGTCGCTTCCTCTTCGAAAACCGCGGCCAGCTCCGCGTAGAATTTAATTTTAATCCACCTACCCTGCTTCGCTTCCCAAACGTAGTCTTCCAGCGACACGCCCTTGTTCCGCACCAGTTCGCGGAATTCGGCTTCGTCTAACGGCCCGCGTTGGTTCCCGTTGATATTTAGATAAAATTCCATATTGGCTCCAAGGACGGCCTTTCGCGCCCGAGAGGATTCGAACCTCCGACCTATGGTTTAGGAAACCACCGCTCTATCCGGCTGAGCTACGGGCGCTTCCGGCTTTCCGAATGTAATTTATAACATAATAAAGCGTTTCGCGCAATATTGCGTGCTAAACTAGTCGTAATGGATTATCGAAAACACTTCGTAGTCGCGGAGCTTATCGCGCCCCGACAAAAAGTCGAGTTCGACTAGGAATACGAAAGCTTCCACGGTCGCGTCGCACGATTCCACCAGGCTCGCCGAAGCGCGCGCCGTACCGCCCGTTGCCAGAAGGTCGTCACATACCAGGACCCGGTCGCCCGCGTCGAAAGCGTCGGCGTGCACTTCTACGGCGTCGGTCCCGTATTCCAGTTCGTATTCTTCGCGCCGCGTTTCGCAGGGTAATTTGCCGGGTTTGCGTATGGGTACGAAACCTACGTCAAGGAGGTAAGCTACGGGAGCCCCCAAGATAAAACCCCTGGCTTCTACGGAAGCCACGCAGTTAATACCGCGGTCGCGATATCTATCGGCCAAAGCGTTTACGGCGAGCTTGAAAGCTTCCGGTTCTCGCAGAAGGGTCGTAATGTCTTTAAATATAATCCCTTCTTTAGGCCAATCGGGAACGTCCCGGATATGGCTTTTCAACTTTTCTTCGACCACTTAACGCTCCTTTCGGCCGGCACGACTTCATGGAACGTCGCCGAACAAACCGTCGCTTACCCCCCCGGCGGCCTTGGCCATTTGACGTAATTTATTCAAAGCCTCTTTCTCGATTTGTCGTACGCGTTCGCGCGTTATCCCCAATTTCTCGCCGGTCTTTTTCAAGGTAAGTTGTTCGTGACCGTCAAGGCCGAACCTCATCCGTAAAACTTCCTGTTCACGTTTGCCGAGACGTTTCATTAATTCGGCTAGTCTGCCGTACCGCACGAGCAAATAAGCCGTGGCGTACGGCGCCTCGGCCTTGTCGTCCTCGACTTTCTCCAAGAGGGACCTCTCGGCCCCCGGTAAATCCGCGTCCAGTTTGTAGGTCCTTCGCGACGATAAGAGGATCCGTTCAACCTGTTCCTGCGAGATGCCCATGACCGTCGCTACTTCCGCCGGCGCGGGTTCCCGTTCCAGCTCGTGAGCCAGTTTTTGCAAAGTACGGAAATATTTCTTGGTGAGGTCGACGACGTGTACCGGTACCCTTATCGTTCTACCCTGGTTTATCAGCGCTCGGCTAATGGTCTGCCGAATCCACCACGTCGCGTACGTGCTGAACCGAAAACCTTTGCGGTAAGAGAATTTCTCTACCGCGCGGATGAGCCCCAGGTTTCCTTCCTCTATGAGGTCCAGGAAAAACATCCCCCGGCCGATAAACTGCTTCGCTACGTTTACGACGAGGCGCAAGTTGGAGACGATCATCTTCGCCCTGGCGTCGGCGTCGCCCTTCTCTATCTTCCGAGCCAGCTCGACTTCTTCCTCTCTAGTTAGTATGGGGATCTTGGAGATATCCAACAGGTATGCCCGTACGAGGTTGGCCTCGTATTCCTTCTCCGACTCGAGCTCGTCTATGACCTCGGAGATCTGGTCGGGGCCGAGAGCGTCTTCTTCTTCGGCTTCCGCCTCTTCGTCGGGGCGGTCCGGCTTTTCGGGACTTTCGTCCTGGGGCGGTTTTTTTGCTACTTTCTTCTTCAACGGTGGACCACGGCGAGCCTGGACGCGGTGACGTCAAGGCCGCTTTGGAGCTTTATGATATATATGCCCTGCGCGATACGCTGGCCGGGCGCGAATAGTCGTCCTGTAAACACGCGGCCTTGCCTGGATCAAAACTTAACGTCGAACGATGCGAATTCTCCCCTCGGCTCCTCATCTATCCCGTCCACGCGACGGATGCGACCGTAGGGCGGCCCTTGGCGTAGGACCCGTTCGAAGCTCGTAACGTCGTCGCGCGGCCCTTCCAGAACGGCCTCCACCGAGCCGTCGTACAAGTTCCGCACGTAGCCGGTCACGCTAAAGGCCGCCGATTCGCGCACCGCCCAATAGCGAAACCCCACCCCTTGGACTATTCCCGAAATTAATAACCTGCGCCTAACGACGTCGGTAGAAACCATCTTCGTTTACTCTAATAACGACGCGAGCTTATTTATCGCGCGTTTGGCGTCCGGCGCCGGCCATACCCCCTCTATGCCGGGCCAGGTATTTATTCCTACTACTGGTTTGCCGAGTTTTAAGGCCAGCGCGATTTCGGATAGCGTCCCGTATCGGCCCCCAACGGCTATCACGCCGGCGGCCGCGGCGACGACCAGTGCGTTCCGCGCGTGGCCCAATCCGGTGGGGATTATTACGTCGACGTATTCGTTGGCGGTGGGGGCGTCGTACGTCGGAAGGATGCCTACAGTCGTGCCCCCCGCTTCCTTGGCTCCTCTGCTCGCGGCTTCCATAGCACCCCCCAGGCCGCCTGTGATTACGACCCATCCGTGTTCGGCGGCTCGACGGCCGACTTCGTAGGCGGTCTCGGCGAGCCCCGGCTCGGCGGACGCGTCGCCGATTACGCTTACTTGTATTGACATATAAAAAATTGCCTACGCGCGACCCCGGCGGGCCGCGGTGGCGGTAATTTGGGGGCGAGAGGATTTGAACCTCCGACCACCTGCCCCCCATACAGGTGCGCTACCAGACTGCGCTACGCCCCCAAGGCTATCTATATAATATATGAAAAGAGCCGGCGCGGCAACCTAAAAATTCGTCCCGCGGCGTTTCGTTCGGCGACAGCCTTGCGTGGCCAGGGTTATTTTCCGGACTTACTTACGTCGTTCATTTTGGCGTATGGCCATAAAAAAGGAGGCTCCTCGGGGAGTCTCCTTTACATTTTTCGGGGCGACTGGATTTGAACCAGCGACCCCCTAGTCCCGAACCAGGTGCGCTACCCGACTGCGCTACGCCCCGATATTCTTGGCCGCACGGTCGACGTGCGACCGTTTATTATAATAAATAGGCTCTTTAAATGCAAGTTGCTTCCCGCCCCCCGAGCGGTTACCGCTTCTTTCGCTTTTCGGCGCGGAGAACGCCCAACAAGTTTTCGAGGTCGTCGCGGAGCTGGGCGATCATATCCTTATCCTGGCTCGGCCGCCGGCGCGCGGCGGCGAGTTTCTTGCGGGCTCCAGCGATAGTGTAACCTTCTTCGTACAACAATTTCTTTATCGTTAATATCAACAGGATATCGGCCTTGCGATATGCGCGGCGGCCGTTGGACCTTTTTTCCGGCTTCAGCGTCGGGAACTCCGATTCCCAGTACCGGAGGATATGGCTTTTAAGGCCGGTGAGCGCCGAGACCTCGCCGATGGAGTAAAAAATCTTGTGGCGGTCGCTTAGAAAATCTTCAACCATGACGTTACCCCCGGCGGCTTAAATCTCCACTTCCAAGGAGAAATCGAGCGCCGGCGCGGAATGGGTCAGCGCGCCTACGGATATGCGCGTCGCGCCCGTGCGGGCGTACGCGGCTACGTTCGACAACGTGACGCCGCCCGAGACCTCTACGACGGCGCGGCCTTCAATAGCGATGCAAGCATCGCTCGCGGCGTCGGGGTCGAAGTTATCGAGCATAATAACGTCGGCTCCGGCCGCTGCGGCCTCTTCCGCCTCCGCGGCGGTTTCAACCTCGACATAAACCGGCATACGGCGGCCGCGTTTCTCTTGCGCTTTTTTAACCGCTTTCGCAACGCTGCCGCATAACCTTTTGTGGCTGTCCTTTACCATGATGCCGTCGTAAAGGCCGAGGCGGTGGTTTTCGCCGCCTCCCGCCCGTACCGCGGCCTTCTCGAGGGAACGAAGGCCGGGCGTCGTCTTCCGCGTATCAAGTATCGTTACCGTAACGTTATCGGCGCGGGCGACAAACGCCGCCGTCAAGGTCGCGATGCCCGAGAGCCGTTGTATGAAGTTGAGGGCCACCCTTTCGCCGGCCAGTATCGGCCCGGCCGGCCCCCGTAACCTCGCCACCGCCTGGCCCGCGGAAAATTTACGACCGTCCTCTACCAAGGTTCTGAATATTACCCGGCGGTCTAACGCACGGAAGACGCGACGCGCGGCTTCCATCCCGAAAAGTACGCCGTCGTCGTGGGCGACGACCGCGGCTCGCGCCCGTACGTCGCAGACGCCGAGCAAAGTAGTCGTCATATCTCCTGTGCCCACGTCTTCTTGTAGGGCCCGAGATATGACATCATCCCAATCCGAATCCGCCGGCACGGCCAACGCTCTTCAGTTCCCGCTTTCCCGCCCTATCTCCAACATGCGGTCTATCGCCCGTCGGGCGGGTTCGGCGATATCCGGCGGCACCGTTATCTCGTATTGCATATCCTGGAGCGCGGCACAGACGCTTTCGAGATTGGTCAGCTTCATGTTCGGGCAGACCATCTCCTCGGCCAAGGGCCAGAAATTTTTCCCGGAGCAGCGTTTCTTCAACGGGTGCAGCATCCCCTTCTCGGTACCTATTATGAAGTCGGAGGCGTCCGACTCCGCGCAGTACTTGAGCATACCGCTCGTGGAACGTACGGCGTTCGCGAGCTCGATTACCTCCATCCGGCATTCCGGGTGTACCACGACTTTGGCGCCCGGGTGTTCCGCCTTGGCTTCCAGGACCATCTCCGCGGTAACGCGGGCGTGGGTAGGGCAACAACCCGGCCAAAGAATCAAGTCGCGCCCGGTCATTTTGCGCACAAACCCGCCCAGGTGCTGGTCGGGGGTAAATATTATCTCGCGGTCCTCCGGAATGGAAGAAACGACTTTTACGGCGTTGGCCGATGTGCAACAAACGTCGGTCACGGCTTTCGTCGCCGCGGTCGTGTTTACGTACGATACGACGACCGCGCCGGGGTGTTTCTCTTTAAGCGCTAAAACGTCCCTAGGCCGGACCATCTGCGCCATGGGGCAATTTGCATCTTGTTCCGGTAAGAGTACCGTCTTTTCCGGATTGAGCAGCTTCGCTGTCTCGGCCATAAACCTAACGCCGCATAAGACGATGACGTCGGCGTCGGTTTGGGCCGCGACCTGAGCCAGGCCCAGGGAGTCGCCTACGAAATCCCCTATGTCTTGGACTTCGGCGATCTGGTAATTGTGCACCAGGAAGACCGCGTTCTTAGCTTTTTTTAAGTCCGCTATCTGGGCGAGCACTTCGCTCGTACGTTCAGCGGCCGTATCTACCTTCATAATAACGTTAATCTCCCGGTACCGTTTGACGGAAAGCCCCGGCGAGCGGGCGGTCGGCGTCTACTTTTAGGCCGTGGGCCGTTTCGTTACCCGTTACGAAATATATTTCGTGCAAGCCGGACCCGGCCAATATAGGGTATTTCGTCTTGAATTTTTTACCCCTCAATTTAATAATGTTTTGGACGTTGCCGTCTGCTATTTTTAAGCCATCGGCGTTCGTCAATAGTTCCCCCTCGGCCTCCAGGACGTAGATGGTCGATTCTCCGCGCTCTCGGTTCTCCGAAGTAACGTCAACGTCGGTTATTCCGGCGCTGAAGTCGAACGGTTTCGCTGGGTCGAATTTGCCCACAAAGAAGCCTTTCATGGTGCCGAATTCGTCCGCAGGTCGGCTCGCGAAGACCACTTTGTGCGGGCCGCCGGCAACGCGAAACCACAGGTCGACCGCTACGGAACCGTTTTCGGGTTCGAATATGCGGGTATTAATTTCGTCTAACCATACGCCGACCAAATCGTCTGTTTTTAGCGTTAAGGTTACTTTTAGGACGTTGGCAGTTTCCTTTTTGAGTTTTATTTTGTTAAATTTTATGGAGCGTTTGGAGAAGACTTGGGTGCAGAAAAGCGTCCCTTCCTCGGAGGCCACGCACCCAATACCCGAACGCGTGAAACGGCGGTCGAGGATGTTTTCGCGATGATATTCGCTCGCGAGAAGTAGCTCGGTGAGTTTGCGGCCCACTTCTTCCGCGTCGGCGGAAGGCGGCACGCTATTCTCGGAGGCCAGGTTCTCCGCGACCGATATATCCGTCAGGCCCGCGCTGTAGACGCGGTCCAAAACGTTTTTTAAGCCGAGGGTCGGCGAATCGTGGGCGAAATAATAAAGCCGTGTCATCTCGTCGGAGTGCTGGCGCGCCGCGGCCGTCAAACCGTCGTCGTGCGTGAGGGGAGGTAACCCTTGCTCTTCCCTAACCCGGTTAACCTCTTTAAACATCGCTCTTTCAACTTCCGGTATCCCTTGTATTTCAGAAAAGAGGTCTCTTTGTAGGTGAATCTCGTCCGCGGCCGGCGCGGCGGCCGCAGTTAAGGCTAAAACGACTATTATATTCCGAATAACGCAACGTACTAAACTATTTTCCACTTAAAGGACATTATCACGTAACTACCATAAACGCAAGGAAAAAACTTGCGTTTCGTTTTATATAATGTTAGAAATTACACGTGGTTATAGCGTCCAAAACGCTGGTAGTAGGTCTTACGGGGTTAATCGGTGCCGGGAAGAGTACCGTCGCCGAGCTATTATCCAAGAAGGGGGTTCCGATTATTGACGCGGACGCCTTGGGCCGCGACGTTTTGGCGACGTCGAGCCGCGTAAAAAAAGGACTACGAGCAGCGTTTGGACCATCCATATTCACGGCTTGCGGCGACGTCGACAGGAACGCTTTGGCTCGAGCGGCCTTCGCGTCCGGGGAAGCGGCGGGGCGATTGAACGCCGTAGTCCACCCGCCGTTATGGGAACGTATAAAGCGCGAGGTGGCGGCCTATGAAGACGCCGACGTGGTTGTCATAGACGCGGCTCTTATAGTAGAATGGGGCGCGGCGTTGCCGGTCGACGTCGTCGTCGTGGTGGACGCTCCCGAGGGAGTTCGGAAGCAACGGTCGTGGAGCAAGTACGGCGAGGAAGATTTCTACGCCCGCCAATCCCGCCAATTCGACGACCAACGTAAGCGCGCTCGGGCGGACGTTATAGTCGACAACTCCGGGCCCGTAGCCGAACTGGCAAAGAAGGTGGACCTTTTGTACGGGCTATTATTAGAAATGGTTCACGGAAGGATGCTCGAAACCAAACCTTTGGAGATTTAATAAGTTATGCCTTATATAGTTAAGGTCGAGGGTCGGTTCGCGGCCGCGCACGCGGTTCGCGGGTACGACGGCTCGTGCGAAAGGCTGCACGGCCATAACTTCGCCGTAACCGCCGTCGCCGAAGCTGTAGCCTTGAACGAAATAGGAATCGCCGTAGACTTCAAGGAATTAAGCAAGCACCTTGGCGACGTATTGGAAGTTTTGGACCACCGGAATTTGAACGAGTTACCCGCGTTTTCGGCCCGTAACCCCACCGCCGAAAATATCGCGGCCTTCGTTTATGAGAAATTGGCGCCGGAGGTCAAAGCCCTGGGCGCGACGTTGCGCCGCGTAACGGTCGAGGAGTCGCCGAAATATGCCGCGTCGTTCGTCCCGGACCTATAACGCCGTTGTCCTGCTATCCGGAGGCCTCGATTCCGCCCTCAACCTGGCGCTCGCCCGGCGTTACCGCGCACCGGCATTGGCGCTGACCTTCGACTACGGCCACCGGGCGGCCCGGGCAGAGGCCCGCGCGGCAAAGAAGCTATGCGCTTATTACGGCATCGACCGGCGGCTCGTTCCGTTGCCGTGGTTTCGCGACCTATTGCCGCGACGACTAGCCGAAGTAGGCACGCCCCTCCCCTCTCGCCTTTCGGACGTAGATGCGGTCTGGGTGCCGAACAGGAACGCCGTCTTCGTGGCCGTTGGCGCGGCGTTCGCCGAAGCTCTCGGCGCCCGCGTAGTGGTAGCCGGTTTCAACGTCGACGAGGCGGCTTACTTCCCCGATAACTCGGCGGCGTTCGTGAAGGCCGCGAACCGCGCGCTTTGCTACTCTACGGCCGGCAAGGTCAAGCTCGTGTCGTATACGAGCTCGCTGAGAAAAGCCGCTATAGTGAAAAGAGCTGTCCGCATCGGCGTACCGCTGAGGTACGTGTATCCGTGTTACGGGGAGGGGCCGCGGCCTTGTGGGCGTTGCGCCTCCTGCCGGCGCACCGCGGCGGCGCTGGAAGCGGCGGGTTGTCCCGAGCTGCGGGAGGAAATATTCGGCGGGCCGTCGCGAAAGAAATGATTTACGGACCTCTTGGTTTTAAAGCGGTTTGATTATCGATTCAAAATGGCAAAGTGGTATCCCTAAAAACTTATTTCGAGCGTACCGAACGGCCCTATACCGAGCTGTACGGCCATTTCGCGCTGAAGAACTTCGGCGTCGCGGGCGACGCCATCGTCGCTTTCATCGGGCCCTGCGACGTTCCCACGGAAAACCTTGTGGACCTGGCGGACCGGCGCGCCGGCGCGAAGATAGTAGCCGCGCGGATGCTGCATTTCGTTGTCGAACACTTCGGCCTGGCGCTGGCGGAAGCCATATGGCGACAACGCCTTTTAGCCGCCATCATCATGGAGGAAGTGCGGCGGCGGGCGCCGCAAGCGCCGCTCAGGCGGGAAGGGGACGACGTTTACGCGGGAGACGGTAAGTTAACGGTCTCCATAGCCACGTCGTCGCCCACGTCGGCGATCGTACACTTCGGCGTCAACGTAGACGGCACCGGCGCGCCGGTAGAGGTCTCCGACCTGGGGCGGCTGGGCGTCGACGCCGAGGAATTGGCCGTGGCCGTTATGTCCAGATACGTTGACGAAGTGGAACGTTTCGTCGAAGCGCTTGGTAAAGTTAGAGGCGTATGCTGAAAGGATATATTGACGAAGTATTTATAAGCGTCCAGGGCGAGGGGCCGTTGGTGGGCACGCCGATGCTGTTCATTCGGTTCGGCGGGTGCCAGGCGGCGTGCGAGCGCTGCGATACGCCCCGCGCGCGGACGCAAATGTCGCAATTCCCCATTCACGGCCCCGCCGCCAAAGTCGTTGCCAACCCGGTGAAGGTCGCCGACCTGACGGCACACGCGATGCCCCTCCTGCGAAGCCTCCCGTTCCTCGCGATTACGGGTGGCGAGCCGCTGGAGCAACCCGGCTTTTTATCCCTCCTCCTGACTCGTCTTTCCGAAACGGGTAAAAACGTTTTACTCGAGACGAGGGGTTTCCATCACCGCGAGTTGGCGGAGGTAATACCGAGGGTCGACGTCGTCGCCTTAGACGTAAAGCTCCCATCGTTCTCGGGACGGCGTTTGCCGGTTAACGCGACTAAAGACTTCCTTACGATCGCTATGCAAAAAACTTGCTACGTAAAGGTCGTCGTTGGTCCGGACACTGGAGAGGGAGAAGTTATGGACGCGGCCCGCCTCGTCGCGGACGTGGGGGGTCATATCCCCTTCGTCGTCCAACCGCGTCACGACGAAAAGCCTCCTCCTCCCGGCGAGGCGGAGCGGCTACTTGTCCTTATTACCCAACTTACGACGATCCTACCCGACGTTCGGCTTATACCGCAGGTTCACCGCGTTCTGAGATTGAGATAAGTCCAAACCGGAAAATTAATAAAGGTGCCCATCAGCGGGCGCCTTTCGACGTATTGGGGGCGGCCCGGAGGTCTTTTAACATGACGTCGGCGTCTTCGCCGTTCGCGTAATAACGCGGCTGGCGCGTTATGGTTTTGAAACCAAATTTCCCGTAAAGGCTAATCGCAGCGCAGTTGCCGGGTCGTACCTCCAAAACGATCCGGCGGCAGCCGCGGCTTTCGGCTTCGCCGATCGCGTCCTCTACCAATACGGTACCGTATCCTAGGCGCCGCGCCCGCGGCGCGACGGCGACGTTTAGCAGATGGGCCTCGTCGCCGCATATCCACAAGTCGTAGTAGCCTATCACCTTTCCCTCGAGCGATAAGACTTTGAACGTAGCCAAGTCGTTCTCGATTTCGCCGTAGAGGGCGGGCTCGGGCCAGGGACAGGGAAACGCCGTCTTTTCGATGGTGCTTATCGCCGACACGTCACCCGGTTCCGCGGACCTTAACGTAACTTTCACACTTGCCCTCTTTTGAGATAATAAGGCCGAAGCGTCGCTACGTCGTCGGGGCCGCGGCGGTCGAACGCCCGAGCGCCCAACCGACCTAATACCGCGGCGTCGGGCCATACCTCGAGCCAGCGGCCCGTCGGCGGGCCGCTTGTGAGCCAGGCCGGCGGCGTCACCGGGCCGGCGTACACGTCGTAAGGCAAACTCGCTAAGGCGGCCTCGTCTCCAATGTTGGCGGCTAGGATCTCCTCCGGATAAGAACCCGTGTTGTCGTAAGCGGCGTAGTAATAATAGCCGCCCCGAGCGTCCAACGCCGTTACCACGACGCCGTCGTTACGAGCCGCCGCCGCGACGGCGGCGAGCGAGGATACGGCCACGAGCGGCAAACCGGTGACGAACGCCAAACCCTTGGCCGCGGCCATGCCGACCCTGAGGCCCGTGAAAGACCCGGGGCCGCTCGCCGTCACTATCAAATCCGCTTCCGCCACCGGCCACGCCTCCTTCTCCAACTCTCGGAGGGCCGGCATTAAAACGCGCGACAAACGCCCTACCGCGTCGATGCGGCGAGCCGCCTCGAAAGACGACGCAGCATCCACGAACGCTGCCGACGCCCGAGTAGTAGAAGTCTCTAAGGCGACTACACGCAAAATAAACGCTCGAGCTGATGCCGGCGCTTTGCGGCGACCGATTTGCCGCATTTCAAAACTATCCGCCGGCGTTTCTCGTCTACAATTTCGAAATATAGCTTTATTAGAAAGGAACTTTTGCCCCAAAAGCCGGTAGGTAGGTGTGAGCTCCATTCCACGGCGACGATTCGCTTGTCGTCGAGATAATCTTCCCAGCCCAGGCCGGCGGCTTCGGCCGCGTCGAGCCGGTACAAATCCACGTGCACCAGCGGGCCGTATTCCCGTACGAGCGTGAAGCTCGGGCTCCGTGCCTCCTGCGTTGCTTTTAAACCTCGCGCCAAACCTCCTACGAAAGTCGTCTTACCGCCTCCCAGGTCGCCGTTCAGTAGGATAACGGTACCCGGCGGCAACGCCCGCGCGAGCTTTTCGCCGAGTACCGCGGTCGCTTGGGGGGAATCGGTAATCGTTTCTCGCAAGGTGTTTACTCCCCCACCTTCCGTTGCAGCTTTAGGAAGTGTGACCGGAAAGGTTCGAACAGGTTTTCCGCTGCGGCTTTTCGGTAGTCAGGGTACGTCCAGGGCAACGCTGCGAAAGCCCCGTCACGATAAATAAGCTCGACGACCGCGCAGACGCCGTCGCGGAGGTAAATCGCCTGCGGCAACGGTTTAGTCGTCGCGAGCACCATTTACAGCGCCGAGACGTACCCGGGGTCGACGTTGACTCGCCTGTCGCCCCCTTGACGCCACCGGTCTTCCAGCGCCGCGCCGGTCAACTTGTGGCCGGCGAGCGCCGAAGGTGGGACCAGCCGGGTACCGGCCCGCCAAACGCGTATAAGTCCCGTCCCCATTTCCTTTTGGTAGTAGTCCGTGAAGTCTAAGGGTACCGGTTCGGTACTTTGCGCCGTTTCAAAGAGTTCGTCGTTCGCCGCCCGGACGACGTCTTCCAGTGATACGCCGGGGGCGACCATCACTCCTAAAATGGGAAGAACCGCAGGTTCTTTTCTCATGGTACGCAAAGAGCGCGCCGCTCGACGCGCCCGTGTAGGCCGCCGGGACGCGGCGGCACAATTGACGTATTCTCAATACTACTTATTGGTTATAAGATAGTTAAAGACGCGGACCGCCAGCCGGCCATGACGGTATTGCGTTCGCCAATCGAACGTGCCGAAGGAGACGAAGCCGCGGCCGTATCCAAATCCGATGAGCAACGGCGCGTCGTCCCTTTTGCCGGACGTCGTTTCGACGTCGCCGCGAACGAAGACTGTACCCGTCGTCTCGGTCGGGACGGCCCAGTTTCCCAGGTCGTACCTTAACTGCCACCTCCGAACCGTAGCGCATCTTTTTAGGTCGGCGTCGGCGAATGCCCCCTCGACGTCTTGATGCGGACTCCCTATGGCCGGGTCGGTCGGCCAGGTTACTTTCCCCGGCCACGAAGCCTTGATAAACGGCCACGCTTGATCCGTCGCGATCAGGCGCCCTCCCTTTTCTACGAACGATTTTAGGTTCTTAATAACCGTCTCGTTCTGAGCCCACGTCGTATCGACGCCGCTGTTGAGGCACACTATGTCCGCGTCTCGCAGCGGGTTTTGCTTTTGGGCAAGCGCTTCTACGCCGAGGGTTTTATATCGGTAGCCGAGGTCTGCGAAGATCGTCCCCATATCGTCATAAAGGCCGGAGACGTTAACGAACGTACCGGCTCTCGCCGGCGCCAACAACACTTCGGCGCCGCCCGCCGAATAGCCGTCGACGACGTCGGTGCGGAAACTACTTTTTAACAAGTCGTTCGGCGAGGTTGCGTTGGCGCGGTACAACCCGTCGGGTATTACGGTTATAGTGAAATAACCGCTGGCCGACGTAAAGGCCTCGCCGTAGTAGCCACCCGGCTTGACGTCGGCGACGGCGACTTCCGCGCGGTAAGCCGGCGTCCGGCCGTTGGGGGCGTAAATATTGGCAGCCACGCCCTCGACCTTGCCCAAGAGCAGGTTGGTGCGGCAGGCCAAAGCGGCCACCGCTAACGAAATATATAGAGCTTTTTTTACCATTGGCCTCGAACCGCCGGTACGCCCATTTCGGTTAGCTCGCGGTTTAAAAAAGATCGAATCTCAGAAGCTGACGTCATTTTGATTGCCCGTTCGGCGACGCGGCGCGCGTCGACGTACCGCGCGGCCCTCAAGGCCATCTTGATGTCCGGAACGGAAGCCGGGCTCGCGCTGAATTCGTCGAAGGACAGGCCCAACAAAAGTATGGCCGCTTTGGGGTCCGCGATCATTTCGCCGCATATACCTATCCATATACTATTACGATGGGCGGCGTCGGCGGTCGTTTTTATAAGCTTCAGTACCGCGGGGTGAAAGGGCTCGTAGAGATAGGCGATCTTTTCGTTGCCCCGGTCGGCCGCTAAAGTGTATTGGATTAAGTCGTTGGTACCCAAGCTGAAGAAGTCGCACTCCTGGGCCAATAAGTCGGCGCTGAGCGCCGCCGACGGGACCTCGATCATAATACCCACTTCGAGCGCTTCGTCGACGAAACGCCCTTCCCGCTCGAGCTCGCGCTTAACGTCCGCCAGAATTTCTTTGGCGGTGCGCAGCTCCTCCACGTCAGAAATCATGGGAAACATAATCTTTACTTTCCCGAACGCGGTAGTTCGCAAGATAGCGCGAAGTTGCGTCCGGAATATATCCCGGCGCTTTAGGCAAAACCGTATCGCGCGTAAGCCGAGGAATGGGTTGATCTCACGAGCCACTTCGGGAAAAGATAAAAACTTATCGCCGCCGATGTCAATGGTCCTGATAATGCAGGAGTGCGGAAAGCAGGCTTCGGCTACTTTCCGATACGCGTCCAGTTGTTCCTCTTCGGACGGCAAGTCGCTCCGGTGCAGGAATAAGAACTCCGTACGGTACAAGCCGACGCCGTCGCAGCCGTGGCGTGCTACGGCTTCGAGTTCGGCTATAAGTTCGATATTAGCCGAGAGTTCTATCCGGTATCCGTCGAGGGTCGTTGCGGGGAGTGCTACCAGGTGGGTGCGGAGTTTTTCTTCCGCCAATAGTTCGCGCCCCAATTCCTCGTAACTCGCCGCGACCTCGTCGGTCGGGTTTACGATGACGCGCCCATTTATGCCGTCCACGACCAAACTGTCTCCCGCGCGGACGTAACCAACGACGCCGGCGACGCCCACTACCGCCGGCACCTCCATACTGCGGGCTATGATCGCGGTATGGGATGTTCGGCTACCCACTTCGGTAACTATAGCGCCGACTTTTTCGCGCGGCAGCGCGGCCGCGTCGGAGGGCGGCAGGTCGTGGGCCACGAGTATCGAATTATCGCTAACGTCCTCGAAAAGACGGTAGGCCACGCCCAGCAGGTTCATTACGACGCGGTTGCCGACGCCCCGCAAATCTACGGCGCGCTCGCGGAAGTACGGGTCTTCCATAGCCTCAAAGACCATAAGCATTTCGTCGAGCGTCGTTTTGAACGCGTACTCGGCCGATACCCTATCATCGCGGATCATATCGCGGGCCTTTTCGGTCAGCATCTCGTCGTCCAGTACCAACATGTACGCGTCCAATATCTCGGCCCGTATCGACGCCTCGTGCTTTTTGACCTCGTCCCGTAGCGACGCGAACTCGCCGCGCGTTACGACGAGCGCCCGCTCCAACCGCGTTTGCTCCGCCTCGACCTCGTCGAGGGCAATATCGCGCTGCTCGACCGTCAGTTCGCGCGGGGCTACGACGAACGCTCTACCAAGCGCTACGCCACCGCTTACCGGAATGCCCGTAAATTCTCTCACGTCTAGTTACTCGTCGGTACCGTCTTCTAAAAAGGATTTAAGGCGTTCGCACGCGCACTCCCTAGCGGGACCGTCCACCTCCAGGTATACCGTTTCGCCCCGGGACACGGCCAACATCATAACGCCCATAATAGATTTGGCGTTGACGCGCTCGCCGTTCTTTTCCAGTATTATGTCGGCGTCGAATGCAAGGGCAAGCTTTACAAACGACGACGCCGGGCGCGCGTGTAAGCCGTACTTTTGCTGAACCGTAACCTTTTTACGAATCGCCGCCATAAGACCTACGCCGTCAGCACTCCCACGGCCGTCGCGGCCGCGGCCACCAGGTACCAACATAGCCCCGGCTTAACGCCTAAACTTTGGACGACTACCGACGCGAGCACGGCGCCGCCCACCGCCGCCGCGGCTCCGAAACCTCCGAAGCCGGTTTGTACCGCACGCCACATCACGGCCACTGTAAACGCCCCCAAAAGAAATGAAGCGACTACTTTGACACTCACGGCAAAACGAGGAAGGTGAAGCATTTTCAGATAACTCGTTACCCTGCGACCGAGTCTCAGGCCCACGTTAAAGAGCTTTATCCTCGCCCAAAAATGGAAGACGTTATATACGACTAGCGCCGAGATCGCGCCGACGAGGGCGTAGCCCGGCAGAGCGCCGTAAAATACCAGCGCCAATAGAGCCGCCGCGGGCATCAGGCCCGTCCAGAACAAGTCGTCGCCCAGAGCGCCGAGAGCACCCATCATGGCCTTTTTTATATTCGCAACCTCAACGTTCAAGTTCTCGCCGCGGCCGAGCTCGACATGTGCTACGACGCCCAAAATACAATTCGCGAAGTACGGCTGCGTATTAAAAAAAGATAGATGCCTGATCACGACTTCTCGACGCTTTTCGGGCGTGCGGTATAACCTCTTCACCACCGGCCATAGCGCGAATAAAAATCCCAACGACAGCATACGCTCGAAATTGTTCGTAGCCTGGATGAACAACGAACGGATTATCATCTCCGCGCGCGTACGGCGCGGCAACGGCGGGCCACCCTGCTGTTTCGTGCGTTTCATATTAAGAACGAGAATAGAAAAGCGACGGCGGCCGCGACCACGGCGCCGACGCCGAAGGCCACCAGGTTCCGGGCCTTCCAGTAAACCTTCAACGCGGCGCCTATGCCCACGGCGGGCGAAATTACGAACGCGAGCTCCAAGCCGTGGTACCAACCCGGCGTTACGTACCTTAACGCCAACGTTAGCAACGCCGAGCCAACGAAGATTGCCACAAGCAGGAGGAAAAAGTCTTTCAGGAAAAAACTCGCTACGCCTTTTATAATCGCGCCGCCGAGCGCGAGCGGCCTACCGTCAAGCAAATCGTTCTCGCTCCGGTGCAAAATGCCGACGTTTCGGTTTTTAATCCAAAAATCCAGCCTGCCCGCCAATACGCCGACCGGTATAGCGAGGACCGCCGCCGCGACCGCTCGAGCCGGCAACGGCGCCGCCGAGGGCCCGGCCAAACCGACCGCAGCAATGGCCGTAATCGGCGCGCTTGGTGGAACGTACGCGCCGACGGGAATCTGGCCCAACCACAGAAGTTGGAACGTTAACGCCGCCCACACGCCCAACAACGGCTCGCCCACTATGAAGCCGACTAAGACGGCGCCTACCGCGGGTTGCGCCAACATAAATTGGCCTATGGCGATGTTATCCAACCCCAATAGAGCGCCGACGAACGCGACGCAAATCGCCCGTTCCGCGCACGCTAATAATACGTGCCCCTCTAACATTTCCTCAGCTGACCTTTAATGCGATGCTACTTTCGAAGCTGCTCTCGCCTTCCGGTTGCCGCCGCCAAAAGAAAAAAGACGAGCCTTGGTAAACCTTTTCGAAACCGCGCTCCGAACAATTGACGGTATATATCGGCGCGTGCCACAGCGCGTACGCGGGCTCGAGCGTTAAAGTTATCTCCCATTCGGCCAGACGGTCGGCTATCACGAACGCCGTCGCTTCGGGAGCCGCGAAAACGTCGTTACACGCGAACTCGGCGCGGCTTCTAAGTAACCCGTGACCAAGCGATTCGGACCTAATATTTAAAGTTAATTCTACACCGAGGATGGTCATCTTAGAAAGTTTCGTTGAAAATAAGTAGTTTAAAGTAAGGCCCCGTTCGGTTAGCGCGATTTTTTTATCGACTTCTACCGTCGCGTGCGGCCTGGCGTTAAGCGCGCCGCAGACGCGCCAACCGCCGGCGTCTCGAATAGGCCTACCCCACGAAAACGGTACGAACTCGGCCGCATCCTCGCGCGCGTACGCCTCGGCGTCCGCGTCGCCTTCGAACAAGCGCTCCAGGAATAACCTTTTAGGATGCCGGTCGTAAATAAGGTAATTTTCAAGGCCGGATTCCTTGGCGCGGCGCGGCGCGTGTATTGTCTGCGGCGCGCCGTCGCCGCCGTCTTCGAGCGCTACCAGCTTATCGTGATAAGGTTCGGGGCGCCGGGCCGGAACGTCGGTCAGAACGGCCGGCGGCGAACGCCGCGTAAATTCCACCGCCGCTAAACCCTGTGTCGTAAGCACGGCTACGACGTTTTCGTTCTTCAACGTGATTTCGGCGACGCCGTCTGCGTCCAAGTCGCCTATTTGCTCGCTCGCCGAAGTTCCTAAATAACGGTCGAGGATATCTTCGGCGCGGACGAGTTCGTTTTTAACGCCCCGCCGGAGATGCGGCAGGTAGAAGCCGCCGAAGACGCCGTGCCAATAGGCGTCGTTGGCTTCCGCCCGCCAAAGGTGGCGCCGGACCCGGTCCGCTTGCACGTCGCGGCCGTCGTCGACCTGTTCCAAACGCTGACTAACTTCTTGGACTCGCTTGTGGAAGAAGTTAACTTCGGCGTATTTCTGGAAGAAAGAGCGGAACCCGGCCCCGGTAACCAGGTCGCCGGCGGCGAAGTCGGGTCCCAACCGCTCGAGGCGCCGCTGCGTTTCGGTCGGCAGGGCCCAACGCGTCATCTCGCGGTACGAGGTTGCCGGAAGGTACGCGGGGCCGGCGGCGGGTACGGCGGCGACCGTCTCTCCCAACGTTGCTACGCGAAGCCAATCGCCGTTGTCAGCGAGCGCCGCGAAGAATGCGTCCAACCAACCGTCCTCGTAGCAGAGTTTATGGGTACCGGGCCACTCGCCGAATTTTTCGCCGTCGTCGGCAAGGCACGCCATCCGCGCCCCGGCTTCGTATAATTCTCTGAGGTAACCGATAACTTCGCCAGCCGGCGCGAACGGCACCGAGTACCGCAAGCGTTCCGATATGGGGCACGCCGTCACTGTCGCGCCCTGGTGCTCGGCCAACCACGGACGGTCGAGCTCGACCCGCGCGATCCCCGCGATCCGAAAATGCCAATCGTCCAAGGCCGTATAGTGTACGTTGGCGTCGGCCAAGATACTCGGCAAGTGCGGCTCGTAAACCCTTTCGGCAAGCCACATCCCCCGCGGTTCTGCGCCAAAAACGTCCGACAATTTGGCGGCGTACGCGACGATCGAGCTTTTAACGTCGTGCTCGGGTGCCACGGGCGCGAGGGCTTCGTAGTACGTGCCCGTCAGTATTTCGCACTGTCCTTCCGCTACCATTTCCCTTATCGCGGCAACCGCGTCCGGCGCTTCGCTCTCCAGCCACTCCAATAAGGTCCCCGATATATGAAGCGAGAACTTGACGCAGGGGTGGCGTTTTACGACTTCGAAGAAGGGCGCGTACGCACGTTCGTGAACGCGCGCTACGACTTCAGGGAAGTTGCCGACGGGTTGATGGTCGTGTACGGCGAAGGCGAAGATTAACCGCCCGTCCCGCTCCCCGAACGTTTCGCCCACCCTCGACGGCCGGCCGCTCATAGGTCGCACGGCAGCTTCGAAATTATTTCTACCGGCCGGGCTTGCGGTACCATCTGGAAGTAAACCTCGACGTTCCGGGCGGAGAGTTCGTGCAGCGCCCGGCAGTCATCTTTGTCCACCGAAACACTTTCCATTATCTGCCGTTTCCCGGGGCGAAAGTGCATACCGCCGATGTTTAACTTCTCGATCTTTACGTTCATATTTAAAAGGTAGAGGGCGTCGGCCGGCGTTTCGAAAAGTACGATGGCGTCGCGCTCGGCGAAGGCGTCGCGGTTGAGCTTCGCCGCGGCCTCCTTCGGCCGTAGCACCTCTACCTTGACGTCCGCCGGCGCGCCCATCTCCATCATCGTACGAGCCAATTCGTCGTCCGCTACCCGTTCGCTGCATACCAGTATAGAATTGATCTTTAGAAAACGCCCCCAACCGACGACGACCTGGCCGTGTATCAAACGGTCGTCTACCCTGTACAATAAGACGCCCATCTTTAACGTACGCTCGACGTCACTTAACGGAGTTTTTCGGCCAGAACGGCCCTAACGTCGACGATGGATTTCCTACCGGCTTTCACTACCTTATCCACTAAATCCTTAAATTGATACAGGTCGCGGTCGATGGACGCCTCCAGAACCATGGGAAGGTTAACACCCGTTAAGACGGCGATTTGCCCCGGTTCGCTGTCGCAGACGAGACGCGCCGCTACGTTCGAGCAAGAGCCGCCGAACATGTCGACCAGGACGAGGATCTGTCGGGCACCTCCGCGCTCGAGCTCTTGCCACGCCTCTTCTATTTCGCCCTTTAAATCGTCCAGGCTCTGGTCGCTGCCGAGACCTACGGCCCGCAACAAAGGAACGCGTCCCATTATCATTGCGACCGAATTTACCAGCTCGCCGGCCAACTCGCCGTGGGCGACGATTATGATTCCGGTCATGTTTTTCCTTTTTTTTCCGGTTGGTAGTTGGCGGCGATCTCGGCGCGTAGTTTTTGGTTGAAAACCCGGGCGGCGTCGAAGCCGTAACGTTTCAATAAATAGTCCAGCGCCGCGACTTCCACTAGCGACGAAATGCTTTTACCCGGTACCACCGGAATAACGATGAAGGGGGCTTCGATGCCGAGGATGTTGACGACCGTCTTGTCGAGCCCCGTACGGTCGTATTCCTCCTTGGGGTCCCACAATTCGATCTTTACGACAAGCTCCACGTTCTTCGACTTGCGGACGGCACGGATGCCGAATAATTGCTTGACGTTCAGTACACCTAAGCCGCGTATTTCTATATGTTCGCGAATATTCTCCTTGGTATCGCCGACGAGTTCTCCCGTTATGCGGCGTCGCACGTACACTACGTCGTCGGCAACGATGCGATGGCCGCGGCCGATTAGATCCAAGGCGCATTCGCTTTTACCGACCGCGGCGGGGCCGAGGATAAGAACGCCGACGCCGTAGACGTCGAGCAAATCGCCGTGAAAGGCCAACCGAGGGGCGAACTTGTCGCGGAGGTAGTCGGAGATGAGAGCGATTACGTCGGTGGTGCGTCGCCCCGACACGGCTACGGGTATTCCCCTATTACGTGCGGAGACTTTTAGGGCCGGCGGCGGCCTCCGCCCGCGCGCGATAACGAAGCAAGGTAAGCCGTCGTACGACGTGATTTTGTTGAATATTTCCGAGCGTTTTAGTTCGGTCATACTGGCCAAGTATGAGAGCTCCGTCATACCGAGGACCTGCACCTGGCGATGCGAAAAACGATCGAAGTAACCCGCAATGGCCAAACCCGGCCGGTTGATTTCCGTGCCGCGCACGCGCCGGTCGAACCCGCCGTTGTCCTCGATCGAGGATAACTTGAGGGTCGCCTCCATCTCGCCGAACATTTCGCCGACCGTTACGCCGACGGGCGGCTTCGTGCCGCCCAGAGATAATTCTTCGACGTTGACGATCTCCTTCCGGCGCTTCGCCATCCGGACCTTAGACCTCTTCCTCTTTTATTGCCGCCACTATGTCGTCCGGCGTTTTCGCCTCCAAGAGCCTTTTGCGAACGGCTTCCTTTTTGAGGAAGCGCGAAAGCTTGGCCAGCGCCCGGAGATGTTCGCTGTCAGTGGGCGCGCAGAGGAGAAAGAACAAATGTACGGGCTTCTCGTCGAGCGCTTCGAAGTCGATTCCCTCTGACGAGCGGGCAAATACCGCGACCAATTCTTTGACGACGTCGGGATGGCCTTGGCGCGGGTGCGGTATGGCGGCGCCATTCTCAAACCCGGTGCTGCACAGGTTTTCCCTTTCCCGCACCGCTTTCAAGATCGCTAATTCGTCGTTTATTTTGCCGGTTTCGGCGGCTAACGCGACGAGCTCGCGGAGAACGCCGTCTTTATCCTGGGCTGCTATCTCCATTTTTATACCACTTGGATCGACGAAATCCGAAATCTTCACGGCTAAGTCACCTCACATTTCAGTACACCCGAAGGGCGCTTCGGCGGCAGCGGTCCCGGCTCTAAGGTTCGATTAAACCGATATTGCCGTCGCGGCGGTGGTAGATAACGCTTATCTCATCCGTTTCTGCGTTTTTGAAGACTAAAAAATCCTGGCTCATCAGATCCATCTCCATGACCGCTTCCTCTACGGTCATAGGTTTCACCGGTATCTTATCAACGCTGACTATAACGCGCGTGTCCTGTTCTCTCGCCATGGCCCGGTGGTCGTAGACCGTCATAACGGCCTCGCGTATTTTTTCCGGACGTGCAGTGCGGCGGCTCTGGATCCTACTGCGGTACTTCCTTATCTGTTTTTCGATCTTGTTGCTAGCCATATCTATGGACGAATACATGTCGGCGGTGTTGCCCTCGCTCCGGATCGTCAAATAGTCGGCCACGATAGTAATCTCGGCGATATGATGGTACCTCTCTATCCTCAACGTTACCATGACATCCTGGACGTCCCTAAGCCTTTTCGTAATTTTATCTATCTTTTTCCCGATATAAATTTTCATCGCGTCCGTAACGTCGACGCGCTTCCCGGTAATCTGCAACCCCACGTGTGCGACCTCCATCTAATGCTAAACATTACGGTAGCAGGGCGCAAAAATCGGCGCCACCGGGACCTAGTTTACCATAGCCAAGGTATTGTTTTCAAGCAGCGGCGGATTTCGCGCGGGCCCCGTTTGCGCGGCGATATATGCTGCCGGCCTGGTACGAGGAACGCACGTACGGAGCGCAAGCCGCGCCCAAGAAGCCCATCGCGCGTGCCGCCGCCTCGAGTTCCTCGAAAGCTCGGGGTCCCCAGAAGTGAGTTACCGCCAGTTGGCCCGTACTCGGCCTGAAGTACTGCCCTATCGCGACAATCGAAACGCCGACCAACCGTAAATCCCGTAAAACGGCGTAGACTTCATCCTTCTCTTCGCCCAGACCTACCAGCAGGGCCGACTTCGTCAACGCGCCGGCTTCCGCCGCCCACGCTAATACGTCCAGCGACCGTTTATATTCGGCGCCCGGCCGAACGCCGCCGTACAAACGCGGTACGGTCTCGACGTTGTGGCCGAACACCGCTATCGGTGCCGACGCCACCCGGTTTACGGAGCGGCGAGTCCCCGCGAAATCCGGCGCCAGTACTTCTACGTCGACGTCGGCCGGCGTAGCGCGGACGGCTTCGACGGTCGCGGCTATGTGGTCCGCGCCGCCGTCGGTCAGGTCGTCGCGGGTAGTGGAGGTGAGTACGACGTACTCCAGCTCGAGTGCGGCCGCGGCCCGAGCGACTTTCTCCGGCTCCCCCGGGTCAAGAGATTTGGGGCCGTGCGACACCGAGCAAAACCGGCAATCGCGCGAACAACCGGGCCCCATGAGCAGAAAAGTGGCCGTTCTATCCTCCCCCATACACTGGCCGCGGTTCGGACACCGGGCTTCCTGGCATACGGTGTTCAATTCCGCAACGGCGCGGCGCGCGGGCCCCCGGCCGACGCGTTCGGTTACGGGCCGTCGCAACCACGCGGGAATACGTTCGCTCTCGTACGTTCGCAAAGTTTAAGGCTTATGCGTCGCCAAACCCTGCCAGTCCTCCAGGGCTTCCGCGACCAGCTCGGCGTACGTTGGGTGTATGGCTATGAATTCACCCAGCTCAGTCACGCTCGCATTGCATGCCATCGCCGCGGAGACGATTTGGACGATTTCCGCGGCGTCGTGGCCGACGGCGTGGGCGCCCAATATCTTACCGTCCTCTTCGACCGCCAGGATTTTAAAGAAGCCGTCGACGAAACCGTCGGCGCGCGGGCGCCCCAACGCCCGGTAGTCGGCCTTCCCCTCCCGCGCGGTAATGCCCCGTTCCCGGGCGCGGTTCGCGTTCAAACCCACGCCCGCCGCCTCCGGGTCCGAGAAGACGGCCCAAGGTACGCGGTCGTAGTCCATCTCTTCGTGGCCGCCCAGCATATTCTCGACCGCCGCTAAGCCTTGCCGGGTGGCGACGTGCGCCAACATCGGCCCGACGCCGGCGGCGTCGCCCGCGGCCCAGATGCCTTCGGCCGTGGTCGCCATCGCCGGTGTCGTTTTGATGCGGCCACATTCGCTCTCTACGCCTACCGACCGAAGTTCCTCTTCGTCGATATTCGCCTGCCGGCCCACGGCGATCAACGTCCTTTCCGCCTCCAGCGCCCGGCCGTCCGATAGGCGGACGGCGACGCCGTCGCCGCTTTTTTCCAGCTTCTCTACTTTGGCGTCCACCATTATCTTGACGCCTACGCGTTTCATAAGGCCGGCAAGGCGCCGCGCGACGTCCGCGTCGAGCCCCGGTAGAACCTGAGACATCATTTCTACCACGGTCACTTCTACGCCGCGCCGTTGGCATATAGTAGCCCACTCGAGCCCTATGGCGCCGCCGCCTACGACGACAAGGCTTTTAAAATCGAGCGGCGAATCGACGAGGTCGTCGCTCTCCAGTACGAGCTGGTGGTCGACCGGCATCGCCGGAAGGGCCAGCGTTACGGAACCGGGCGCGTACAATATCCCTTTCCGAGCTTTTATAACGAAATTCGCGTCGCCGTCGACGGCAACCTCGCCGTCGCCGGCCAGACGACCCCGCCCGCGGACGAAATCTACGCCGCGCTTTTCGAACAAGAATTCAATTCCCGCGACGAGCCCGTCGACCAGTTTGTCCTTATCGGCGACGACGTCGCGCCAGGGGCGGTTATCGGCGGCGCTGCGCCGGCAATAAAACTTCGTTGGAATGCAGCCGACGTTAAGGCAAGTCCCGCCCAAACGACCCGTCTCCACTAATACGACGTCGGCGCCGAGCCGGGCGGCGCGTATCGCGGCCGGGTAACCCGCGGGGCCGCCGCCTACAATGACTACGTCACACTCTCTGCAGTCTACCATATTTTCCGGGGATTTTAAGCTCTCGGCGATACTTCGCGACCGTCCGCCTCGCAACGCGTATGCCGCGTTCGGATAGTTCCGCGGCCAATTCTTCGTCCGACATCGGCGTGTTTTTATTCTCGTCCTCGATAATATCTTCCAATACGGCTTTGACGCGTTTCACCGATACCGGCCCTTCGGCGGCCTGAACACTTCCCGTAAAGAAGTACTTCAAGGGATAAACACCCGGGGGCGTATCCGCCACTTTTCGCGCGACGGCCCGGGAGACCGTAGAGACGTGGAAACCGACTTGTTCCGCTATGTCCTCCATCGTGAGGGGTTTCAGGCCGGGCTCGCCGACGACGAGGAACTCGCGTTGGCGTTTAAATATGGCGGCGACCACCCGCTCGAGGGTACGGCGTCGCTGATGGATGGAGCGGATGAACGACGCCGCGGCCGTCAAACGATTTTTTAAAAAGCGAATTGTTTCCTGGTCCGGGTCGCCGTCGCCGGCCAACAACGCGCGGTAGCGTGGGCTTATGTATAAACGCCCGACCCTGTCGTCCAATAGCATAATCTCGACGTTTCCCGCGACAAGCTCAATGCGGATGTCAGGAATCAAGGACGGGTTTATCTCGCCGCCGAAAGCCCGGCCCGGACGAGGTTCGAGGCTTTTTATGAAATCGATCGCTTCTTCCACTTCCGCCGGCGATACCTTAAGTTTGGCCGCGAGCTCCGACGGTGATTTGGTTACGGTTTGTTCTAAATATTTATCGATTATTACGCCTGCCAGCGGCGGCGCCTCGTCGCCAACCTCTTGGTATTGTAAGAGTAGCGCTTCTCTAAGATCGCGTGCGCCCACCCCGCGGGGTTCGAGGGTTTGGACGATTTCGATTAAAATGCGCGCTGCTACGCTCGGTTCCACACCTATTTCCTCGGCGACGGACGCTACCGGAACGCGTAAATATCCGTCCCGGTCGAGCGCCGATATAATGCCCGCCGCCAGTTCGAAGTCCGAATTGGTCGCGCCCGAGACTTCGAGTTGAAGCATGAGATACTCGGGCAACGTAACGGGCGTCCCGGGGGCCGACGCGAATTGGTCGAACTCCTCTTCGCTCTCGGCGAAATATCCACCCCGTGACGCGTTTTCGAAGTAATCCTGCCAGTCGATATTCTCTACGCGTTCAGCAAGAGAAGGTCGAACGCTCTCGCCGACGGAGAGGCTCGGTTCCCATTCCAAGATCGGGTTGGTTTCCAATTCTTCTTCTATGGCATCCTCTATTTCCAGATTGTTCAACGTGAGGAGGCGGAGCGACTGCTGAAGTCGTTGCGATATTATTTGGCGTTGTTCCAGTCTCTGGGTAATTTTCATGTCGCAAGCTTAGCGTCGGAGCCGTTACATACGGAACTTTTCGCCCAGGTAAATCTTACGAGCTTCCGGGTCGTTGATAAGTTTTTCGGCGTCGCCCGATATCAGTATTTGGCCTTCGAACATTATATAAGCGCGGTGCGTTATCTCGAGGGTCTCGCGGACGTTGTGGTCCGTAATTAGGATTCCCAGGCCCGCCTTCTGTAACTGTAAAATGATGTTTTGGATGTCTTCGACGGCTAGAGGATCGATGCCGGCGAACGGTTCATCGAGCAAGAGATACAGCGGTTCCGACGCGAGGGCACGCGCGATTTCCACGCGTCGGCGTTCGCCGCCCGACAGCGTATAAGCTTTCGCTTTTAACAGGTGGTCAACGCCCATAACGCTGAGCAACTCCAAAGCGCGCCGTTTGCGCTCGCGAGCGTTCCAATGCATGACCTCCAGCACGGCTAGGATGTTTTCCTCGACGCTCAATTTTCTAAATATCGACGCTTCTTGCGACAAATAACCCACGCCCCGCCGCGCTCGTTTGTACATCGGCAAATTGGTTAATTCTTTCGTACCGAGAAATATCCTGCCGGCATTGGGTTTAATGAGGCCGACGATTATGTAGAACGTAGTCGTCTTCCCGGCGCCGTTTGGACCCAAAAGACCCACGATCTCGCCCGGTTTTACGTCGATGGATACGTGGTCCACCACGCGCCGCCCGGAGTAGATCTTTACGAGGTCGTCGGTCATCAGAGCCGCGTCGGCCTTTTTCGCTTCGGCCGCCCGCGAAGGCGAAATAACCATCCTGACTGCATCTTCGGTTGCAACCTTAGCCACCGGAAACCTCGCGTTCTTTGGCGACGGGCGTTTCCTCCGTAAAATACGAACCTCGGGCGCGGCCGAAGACGACGATGCGCCGCACTTCCCGCTCCGTAACGAAAACCGAGATCCGGTCGCCCGCCATTTGCGTCACGCCGCTTCTCCCCTCGGCTTTAGCCGGTCGGTATACGCCTTCCGCGTTGCCTTCCACTATAATTTTCTTGACCTCGCCGTCGTCCATCTTTATTCGGATTAGGTTGCCGGCGGCGTCTACCTGTTCGCCGGTCTCACGGCCGAACTCGTCAAAAGGCCAATAGTGCCCTTCCGCGTCGTCTACGATGTCCACCTGCTCGAGAATGCCGTCCGTGAAGTAACCTTCTATTCTCTGGCCGGCGGCCTCCACGCGTCCGGAAGGCGGTTCTTCTCCTTCGTCGTCCGCGCCTACGCCGGTTTCTTCCGCAATGACCGTGCTCGCGCCCGCTTCCCCTTCGGCCGTCGCGACGGCCGGCGACGACTCCTCATCCGATTCGGCGGCGGTCGCAGCCGGTTCCGGCGTCCCGCTTTCTCCTTGTTCTCCAGCCGCTTCCTCTTCAGTCCCTGGTTCTTCCTCATTCTCTTCGCTTCGGGAGAAATATAAAATGCGGGCGGAGCCTTCAGCGACGGCGCGGCGCAACTTTTCTTCTGCGAGGAAAAGCGTTATTACGTCGCCAGCCATACGGCTATCCTTCTGACGCACCACCGGCTTCCCGCTCAATTCTACCCTATCCTCTTTACCGAAGTACTTTAATTTCTGGCCGTAACCTTCCACATCTTCAGAAACTATTTTAACGTCGCCGGCGGCTTCGCTGTAATCCTCGTCCGTCCAAATTCGCATTATATCCGCGGTTATCGTTATGGGCCGGTCTCGTTCCAAGACCAGCTTGGGGTTCTTGGTAGCCACCGAGAGCTTATCGTCGCGCCGATATTCGGCGTATCCGGAGGTTAACGTATACTTCTTTACGTCGTTCTTTACCTTTACGTTGCCGAGGAGCGTCGCCAATTTATCCGCTTCGTAAGAATATGCCTCGTCGCAAGTAATAGTAGTCCCGGCGTGTACTATAACGACGTTGCCGATGCCGTGCAGGACCTGATCGCCGGCGGTATAATAACCCTCCGTGACGTCGGCTTCGATGTGATAGGGCTCTTCGGCCCCTTCTTTTTTTTCGGCTCCGGGTTCTGCCTTTTCCGTCGGCGCCATTCCACCGGCGGTTTTTTCGGCACAACGCCCGACACCGGGGTTCATAAATAAAAACCCGCCAGAGGATAATAACAATATACTTAATAATGCCTTATTTAAGCTACTCATCAGATGGACCTTATGAACTCGACGTCGCGGCAAATCGATGCTCAAAAACGAGTCGCCGCGCGGTTCTTGATGACGCGTATCTCGATTTCGCCGTCGTCGTAAATCACGTCGGTGTATCCGGCAAGGTAAGCGTCCCACAGGACACGCGTTGCAGGGTCGTAATGACTCCAGAAATAGCTCGTAGCGAAACGGCCCGTGAAAATGTGCGTTGCGCCCAGCTCGTCAACGTAGTCTGCGACCTCCGACGGCGAGCTTAGCGTCGCCACGTGGATCAACGTTTCAGACGCCTCGAAAAATGAGTCGTATACAGCCTTCCTCTCCAAGTATAGCAGATGGTCGTTAAAAATCATCAAAATTACGGCGTCCTCAGGTAAATTATCGTTCACGAATTTGTTTGCGGGATATACGGGTACTGTCCGTAATAAATAACTGTCGACGTCGCGGCTCATGAGATATTTCAACGCGTCAGGGACGAAGTAACTGACCCCAAACGACGTGACGGCATATCCGAAGGCGATTCCCGAACCGATCAAAATAAACGTCAACGCCGAACGCGCCGAGCTTCTAAAAGACGCCGTTATATGTGCGAAAACTCCCACGGTTAAAATCGTGGACGTCGCGAAGGCCGCGCTTAAAAACCTTAATTGTTGGGATGCTAAAAACGCCCACGCGACGAAGTAGAACGCCGTATACGCTATCAATCGCCACCGCCGGAACCAAATTAAGGATAGCAATACGCCGACAAGGCTAAAGGGCAACATAAAGCCGTCGAACTTTTCATAGCCGGAGTCAGCTTGGAAGGATACGCGGTACGGTAAAAGTACGTAATCTATGGGGTCGCGCCCCATTCCTATCGATTTTTGCCATACCAAGACTTTTTCCCCGGCTACGGGCGATAAGTCGCGGCCGCCGAAAATATTGTAAAGCGCCGGGAATACAGGGTTTCCCCGTTCTACGAACGCTTTCCCCAACCAAGGCAATACCGTAAAAAAGGCTACGATGAGAAATACGGCCACGTGGCGGAGAGAAGCGCGACGACGGAATAAATCGGTAACTAAAATGGGGGCCAAGCCGATCAACGCGTACACGCCGGTATATTTTACGCCCAACGTTGCGCCCAAGAGAACGCCCGCGAGCGCCGCGTCACCATAACTTCTAAACCCCCGTAAATAAATAAAGAGCGACATTAACGCAAAAGCGCCCAAGATCATATCCACGTACGCTGAGGGGAAATAAACTAAAAAAGAGGGGGTAATAAAGAGAAAGGCGGCCGCGGCCGTGGCCCATAGGTTGTCCACATACCGCCGCGCCAACCGCCAAGTCGCGACGACCATCAAGAAATTGATCAACGGCGCCACCGCGGTGGCGCAGCCGACGCCGTCCCATACGAACGCCCACGTGAACATCATCTCCGGGCCCAACGGCATGGACGAATACGCTAGACGCGGTAAGTACACGAAGCCGTGGGCTGCGGCGTAAATTTTAGGTATGTAGATATGGTAGACGAGGGAATCCCACTCGAAGGGCGGTAGTCCCACGCGTACCAACGCCGCGGCGACGAGTGGCGCTATAGCGGCGGCGACGACGAGCGGCCCGAGGGTTAACGACGCCAATCGGTCCTTTAAATAATTCCCGGATTCGTTAACGTAACGCCAAAAGAGGGGGGCCGATAACCCGAGTATGACTAGAACGATGCCACGGACCACCCAGGGGTATAGCAAATGGACGGCGGCTAAGGCGAAAGCGGCCAAGCCGAATATTATAAAACCCAGCGCGAGCTGGATTTCCCAATACGGTTGGCGTTGCCGGAAGACAGAGCGGTAGACAAGCCGACCCACGAAATACGCCGCCCAAGCCAGCGCGAAGAAGAGGAAAACGTGCGCGACCTCGTTAGCGATAATCGTTAATATGTCGAGGCGATTCTGGTGATAGTAGAAAAACGCGGCCAACGACGCCAACATGGTTGCGGTAACGACGACCGCCGCGGCGACAGCCTGCAATTTTCGCGACATCGCTTCTCCTAGAATACCGCCGTTTTTAAAATACTTACGTCAGCGTTAAGATTATAGCGACTACGAAGGGTGATATCAAGCCCCATCGTGTTCGACACCGCCCGCGTTTCACGGAGCGGACGGGTCTTAATTTTTTAGCATCGCGGCCGAGGCGACCACGCCGACGACGCCGGCCGAGCCGTCGCCGATAACTGCTACGACCAGGATGGGGCGTAATTTAAACATAACCGGTCCAAAGCGCCCCGGGCACTATCGCAATACCCCGAG
>SDBS01000438.1_pt1 | contig 40137 bp, 39 predicted proteins | sample 2277091 | NCBI WGS metagenome assembly SDBS01 (sample SAMN10404972, study PRJNA504765) | marine sediment metagenome | isolation source: marine sediment core GS10_PC15, 163 cmbsf | place: Arctic Ocean: Southern Knipovich Ridge | collected 2010
AAGAGGAAACTGTGAATCTGTTGATTGTTCTTGGTAACAAAGCAAATATGAATGAATTTATGGAGTATCTGACCATTTACAATTCCAAGAAGGCAAAATGTGGAATTTCCCCTTCCTATTTTTAATAGGAGCCGTGATCTACACACGAAGTTTTACAAAGAAGAGCTTTGATCCGATCGTGGGATATTTCCTCAAATTACACTTTAATCGACTTCATGGGTTGATCATTTGGACCGAGAGAAAATCTATGGCGATAGTTCTAAAGAAACAACAGAATACCAATAGGGCTCAGATCTCCACCATTTCTCGCCAGAGAAACCAATGCCCTTTCCGATCGGAAGCATTCTCCGGCGCGCGGTCGTAATAGATGTCGAAGATGCGGTTATCGTTGGTTCGCACCCGAAAGAAGAAACGCCCCACACCCCAGGAGCCCCGACGTGCCGCCGCCCTCAAGTTATGGGGTTTCATGTTCCGCTTCATCCTGCCTCGACGCTCAAAATCAGTCCACGCCGACAGCATTGCAAGCACCACGAATTCCTCTCCGTTCCAGAGAAACCCGTCAGGCGGTTCCGGGGTTTTGCTGAGGGACTGTCCTTCCCGATAGCGAACCTCAATCTCCTCTGCAATGAACCGGATGGGCTCAAATTGATCACACATGCTTATGTATGGGAAAAGGCCAGAATACCCTGATGCTCCTTGCAGGGATGAATGGCATGCGGGGTTTGGGCGTGGCAATCTCCATAGGCTTTTCCTTGGAAGATGCCCCGCAGCTTACTGCGGGGTTCTTCACTTGAATTTCTCAGATCTGCGAAACAAAAACGGGCCGGTGATCCCGGCCCGCTGCTGATTAAGTCTAGCAAATCATTCGCTTTCTTGTTTGTTCAGTTCTTTCTCTCCTGCGGCGATGATCGCTTCCGTGACATGTGCAGGTACGACTTCATAATGACTGAGGGACATGGAGAACACCCCTCGCCCTCCTGTCATCGAACGGATATCCGTGGTGTAGCGCTGAATTTCCCCCATGGGCACCTGGGCGGTCACCACGCTTTTCCCGCGATCGGTTTCCATGCCCTGGACCCGAGCCCGACGTGTATTGAGATCTCCCAGGACATCGCCCATGTTTCCTTCCGGCACGGTAATGCGCAAATCCATGATCGGTTCCAACATCACCGGTGAAGCCTGTCTAATAGCCAATTTAAAAGCTTCCCGGCCAGCGGTCTCAAAGGCGACTGCCTTAGAATCTACTGGGTGCTCCTTGCCGTCTGTCACGAGGACACGCACTTTTTCAATCGGGTACCCGGCGACAACCCCCTGCTTCATAACTCCAAGCACACCCTTCTCGATTGCGGGCATATATCCCTGTGATATGGAGCCGCCGAATACCTTGTTCACAAACTCGAATTCCTCATCCTCAAGCGGTTCGACCGTCAGGTGAACTTCGGCAAATTGCCCCGCGCCTCCGGTCTGCTTCTTGTGGCGGTATTGGGCGTGACCTTCTTTGGTGATTGTCTCGCGATAGGGAACTTTTGGAATTTCGGTAATGAGTCCCACCTGGAATTTCGATTCCGCTTTACGAATGGCTACATCGATATGTTGATCTCCCATACCCTGGAGAATCGTCTGGTTCGTGCTCGGTTCCTGATGCCAAGATAGCGTGGGATCCTCTTCCGAAAGCCGCGTCAATGATGGACTGATCTTGGTCGCATCTGCCTGAGTCTTTGGGTGGACCGCCACCGAGAAGAGCGCATTGGGATACTCCGGAGAGGGAATCGTCACGGGATGTCCCTTATCCCCAAGCGTGTCCCCGGTTTCGGTCTCGCTTAACTTCGCGATGATGCCGATATCCCCCGCGTGCAAGATGGAAACAGGAAGCTGCTCCTTGCCCCGCATCACGTGCAGTGTGCCGAATCGTTCTTCGGTGTCCCGGTTGTGGTTCCACACACGGCTGTCCGATGATAATGTTCCCGAAACCACACGCATGTAAGTGAGTTTCCCGACATATGGATCGGCAGTCGTTTTCCAAACATAGGCTGCCAGTGGACCGGCGTCGGACGCTGTCAGTTCTTCTGTTCCCGATGCGCCTTTTGCTTCAATAGGTGCTGCATCTGCGGGAGACGGCATCAGATCGACGATGGCATCCAGTAGTGGGAAAATACCAGTCGTCTCACTGGATGCATTCACAAACACGGGCACAAACTGTCCCGACTGTACGGCAGACATAAAGCCCTCCGCCACTTCCTGAGCGGAGAGCTCATCACCATTCAGATATTTTTCAAGTAAGTCATCATCTCCTTCAGCTGCAGCTTCGACGAGGTTGACACGCGCCTCCTTGGCGGCATCAGTGTACTCGTCGGGGATGGCTTCCGCATTTTTACCTTGTCCAAGCCGAGCCTTCATGCTGAACAAGTCGATGACACCCTTGAAATCCTGCTTCTCACCCAAAGGCAGCTGGACCGGTATGAACGTAGTGTCCACCGATAATTGGCCCAAAGAACTGAGAACCGTTTGGAAATTCGCGTTCTCGCGGTCCATCTTACTGATGACCACGAAACGAGGAAGCTTGAATTTGTCGCAATACCCCCAGACGATCTCAGTGCCGACCTCGATCCCCGCTACGGATTCGACCAGGACAATGGCGCCATCTGCGACACTTAGAGCCGAGATAACCTCGCCAACAAAGTCTGTGTAGCCTGGTGTGTCGAGCACATTGGTCTTTTTATCACGATACTCTACTGGGAGGATTGCCGTTGAAAGGGACAAATTTCTCCGGATTTCCTCGTCTTCAAAATCGGAAACAGTGTTGCCTTCGTTGATCTTACCCATTCTTGTGGTGACGCCTGTTGCAAAGAGCATGGCTTCACTAAGGGTTGTTTTTCCCGCACCGCCGTGGGATACAAGCGCGATGTTGCGGAGCGAATCGGTTGCGTATTCTTTCATTTAATGGGGATCCTTCACTGCTGAATTGAGATTTGTCGATTGTAAAGGAGGAGGTCCTCCTTGTCAAAGATTTTCACTTATTTTCACTTGTTTGGATACAATTTACTCACTTTCCAACTCCCACTCCGCCCCGCTGATCTGGGTAGGAAAGTGATAGAATCATGTAAACTTCGTGAGGTCATGATGCAATTCATCAATCAGTACTCCTTCGTCTTGATGGCTATCATCATATTTCTCGTTTTGCTCGTGTACTTCTTGCGAAATGGTCTTGGACAGCGAGAGATTATCGCCCTGGCTGCGCTTCTTCTCGGCTTCGCCGCTGCCATTTTTCTGTTCAATCCCGGTGACTCCACTCTTTCAGACGATGAGACTCCCGGAGAATTGATTGGCAGCGGAACGCCGATTCTCCTCGAATTTCAAAGCCCGTATTGAATGGCATGTATGGCAGCTAAGCCCATCGTGGATGGGCTGGAAATCGAGTTTCAGAACGAACTCTTGATCGTCCACCTCAATGTGCAGGATGAACAAAACCACGATCTCATGAAGGAATATGGTTTCCAATATACACCCACGTTCGTATTCATCGATGACATCGGTGAGGAACTGTGGCGGACGACAGGGGCTGTCGATCCCGAGCGTGTGCGGCAGGCCATGGAAACTCTGAAGTGATTTCTCGAGCCCTCTTCGAACTTCACTACATGCGCGGTTCGCCCAGGTGGGATACGGGGATCTCACCCCCCGAGTTGATTGCATACCTTGATCAGCACCCTGCCGGTTGGGCTATCGACCTCGGCTGCGGCACCGGCACTAACCTAATTGCGATTGCAAGTCGGGGTTGGGACGTCACTGGCATCGATATCTCCTATCTGGCCATCCGACAGGCAAAACAAAAAGTGAAAGCTGCAGGCGTCAAAGTAGATGTGCTGCGTGGTGAAGTCAGTCGTCTCAAGGGTGTCCGGGGACCATTTGATCTTGCCCTCGATATCGGTTGTTTTCACAGTCTCGACAAAGACAAGAGAAAAGAATATCAGGATTCCATCGCTCGCGTCGTGCATCCGGGTGGGACTTACCTGCTGTATAGTTGGTTGAAAACCACTGAGAGCCACATACCTGCGGAGGATGAGATCCTGAAGGGACTTGCTCCTAACTTCGACCTCACCGCGACTCAATACGGTACGGACGGGTCAAGATCATCCGCATGGTTCACGTTCACCCGGCAAGCCCCATGACACGCGTACTTTTCCTCTTCCTCGATGGTATCGGATTAGGTCCGCAAGATCCTGCGCACAATCCTTTCGCTGTGGCGAAAATGCCCAATCTCGAAGGTGTCCTTGAGGGCAGGACTATCACCGAGGAATCTGTGCCCTACGAAGGCGCCCAAGCGACATTGCTGGGTGTGGACGCATGCCTCGGGATTGATGGCGCCCCGCAATCAGCCTCTGGCCAAGCAGCGCTGCTCACCGGTCGTAACGTTCCGGAAGAGACGGGTGAACATTACGGCCCAAAACCAAATCCTCCCATCGCTTCCATCCTCAAGGAAACGAACATTTTTAAAGCCGTTATCAAGCAGGGCGGGCAGGCCGCTCTGCTCAATGCTTACCCGCCCCGCTATTTCGAAGTGATTAATTCTGGTTTGCGCCTGTACTCAGCAATCCCGCTTGCAGTCACTGCGGCAGGAATCGATCTCATGACCGCGGAAGACTTACAAGAAGGAAGGGCTATGTCTGTGGATTTCACCGGGGAGGGATGGGTTGCTCAGCCAGATTTCCCCCCTGCACCGGTATATGAATCGCATGAAGCCGGTTTGATTCTTGCTCAAATCTCAGACGCGTATGACCTTGCCTGGTTCGATTTCTGGCCGAGTGATATCGCCGGGCACAAGGGCTCGATGGCGGATGCGGTTGACTTGCTGGAGGCGTTTGACGCCATGCTGGGAGGTCTTCTCAAAGCCTGGGAAGAACGGGAAGATCTCATCGTGCTTACATCGGACCATGGGAACCTGGAGAACCTCAGCCTTCGTGGACACACACGTAACCCTGTTCCGGCCCTGCTTATAGGACCAGCCGATGCCCGTGACCAATTTTCAAAAGATTTGAAAGATCTCACTGATTTCGCACCGGCCATACTTGCTGCGATTGCGAACACTCACGCATCATGATTCTGGCGTAAACCCCGATAGCTTATAGATTAACGAACGCACGAGTTTGAAGTTTCCGACATTTCTCTCCATACATCCACCAAATGAAACCATCATCAAGCTCTGCTATACTTCAGGTGATTTCATTCGGTACAGCATTGTCCCGGAAGATGGCGAAATGTCCGTAGGATTATGTCCAGAGGAACGAGATATCTTGCTCAAACTTGCCGATGCGGCCATTGTGGCTTCTGTTGGCGAAGGTTCGCTGCCCTCCTTGGATCTTAGGGCCCTCCCACCACGACTCGCCGAACCCGGCGCGTCATTCGTTACTTTGCATATAGGGGGGCAATTGCGCGGCTGCATAGGGACGATCGAAGCCAAGCTGCCGCTCGCTGAGGATGTAGCCAGGAACGCCTCCTCGGCTGCCCTGCGCGACCCACGGTTCCCGACGGTCACTCTTGAAGAAATTGGTCTGATCGAGACAGAAGTTTCTGTTCTCGCAACACCTGAAATAATGCTTTACAAATCATCAGAAGACCTACTTAGTCGCCTGAAGCCGGGAATCGAAGGTGTCATCGTGAAGAAGGGGGCTCGAAGGGCGACGTTCCTACCGCAGGTATGGAAAAAAGTGGAGGATGCCGAAGACTTTTTATCGAGATTATGTCTCAAGGCGGATTTGACCCAGGATGCCTGGCGCTCCGGGGAGCTAGAGATTCTCACTTACACTGTCGAAAGCTTCGGCCGAGAACCACAAGACCGATAAAGTCAACGAAACCATCTTTGGAACCATAAAGATTCTTCATCCCTCATCCCATAGGTCACCTCAGTTTCATGCCAGGAGGCATTATGCCAAGAATAATCAGTATGCATGAATACGTGCTGCGACCATCCCGCTCTGAACAGGATTTCATCTCCGCAGTCCTTGCTGCCAAACACGAAGGAATGTTGGATCTCCCTGAACTTCTTCATCACAGACTCCTCTATGGTGTAAAAGGTGTACGGTGTGGAATGTTCGCCTCACTGTGGACTTATGAAGATCGACGTACCTGGGAATCCCTTTGGGGATCGGCAGACGCGCCAACTTCTAATGAGTCTTATTCATTGACTTGGAGAATATGGGAAGATGATGTTTTGGCGCCATTTTTAGACCGCGACCCGGACTCTATCGACTTCACGGCATATGAGGAACTTGGCTGAATGCATCAGGTGTTGTTAACAAAGTACGAATGAGGTTGAAAATGAACGAAGATCGAATCATGACAATGCACCCTGATCCTGAAAAGAGCGGAGTGAGGATCAGCCAGGGAAAGTACGAAATCATCCGAACTGCGATACTCAAGGCGATCAAGAGCCGCGGAACTTTGACGTTCAATGATCTTCTGAAGGAGGTCAATCAGGAGCTTGAAGCCTCATTCGAAGGTTCAGTTTCGTGGTATGTCACCACTGTCAAGCTCGATCTTGAGGCTCGGGGTGAGATCGAACGGATTCCCGGGTCGCGTCCACAGATTCTGCAATTGACGAAAACAGGCTAATGCGTGAAGCAGGATGGAGCGCGAGAAACATTCAAGAACAGCACTGTTATCTGTGGTGCCTAAAAGTTCGCTATCCACCCTCACCCCAACCCCTCTCCGTGAAGAAATGAGAGGGGCTTTGATTCACATATTTAACACATGTTTGAAATGATGTTTGGTTTAAGAATCTGTCCTCTCCCCGCTGGGAGTGGCCGTTGGAAGGAGGATTAAGGTGAGGGGGAGGTGGGATGATGTATTTCGCTACAATTACGAGACACTAATTAATCACCATAAACTGCATCGTTTTCAATCGAAATTTACTCGTCTTGGTGAATTCTTTCGTCCAACTGCTCAACCAGTGTCGGTTCGTTGTCGCGGATTTCAACCACGCCGCCGTCGGGAAAGACAACAATCGTTTTTTCGAATTCACAGAGGATTTCAAGACCTCTCCAACGGACGGTAACCGGCCAGGGATAGGGGTTGACTGCGCGTACCCATACCTTCCGTGGCGATAATAATCGAACACCAATGGAGCGGAGGAATAAGTCCAGCGGTGCAATCCCACCCAGATGATCACGTTCACCATATCCAACCTGCCCATCAGGATCATATCTCTCGCGAAAGCAATGCCCCATTTTTAACTGGTGGACGATGGAAGACATCAGACGGGTAACTAATTCGGCAGCTTCCGCGTGAAATCCATATTCAAGCAAACCCTCGCCGATCATCGAATTCCAGAGCATCGATACCCCCCCGGAACCGTCCTCACGATCAGATACATAGGCGGTGTCCGTCGCAGGGCTGCGGGGGAGACCGTATTTTCGCCAGAACGATTTTGGATCGAGAAGCGTCTTTCTAACAAGGAGATTGGCTCTTTTATCATTAGGAATGCCCGCCCAAAGCGGCAGGAGATTGGTCAAATCCCTGCGAGCGTAATCGGCTATCCAGATTTCTGTTCGTATATCGTCACGTAACCCACGGATCTCAATCCGATCGATAACCCTAAACACCCCCGCGGATGTGACTGTCCCTAGTCCCCAGTACCACTCCAGCATCTTCGCTGTGAGGCGCTCAACTTGCTTTCCCCCTCTTGGACCGCGCGTATGGATTTTGACCTTCATCGATTTCGCACCTTCGTGCTCACCCCGAAATCTCAGATGCACACGAACGGGATTCTCAAAAGAGCGCCCAAGTTCCAAATCAAATGTCCCCACGCCATGCCCCAACATTTCACCTTGGGGTGAATTGTGAACGTCGCGATCGACATGTTGATAGCAACAGCCCTCATCACGCCAACTTGCCTCGATTGATTCCCTCAACGTATCCGCTCGAGCCTTTAACCATTCGAGATGCTCGTGCCTTTCTAGCTCAGACGCCATCGCTGCCAGGGAATTGCATCCCTTGAATAGATATGCCCCCAGATCGGTTGTCTCAGCCGTTGAGATATCCAATCCATGCCCCCAGGTTTTCCAGCGGACAAATAGGGGCCAATCGTCGTAACCAGATTGCCGAGAATGATCCCACTCAGGAAATCCATCACCATCGCGATCATGCCGCCGCGTAAACCAGGTTTTGAAAAATTCGTAGATGGGATCATGAACCTCCTGGAGAAATTCTCTATCTTCGGAATGTTGATAAATTCTCCAGGCGATTTCGGCTAGGAATGGTGTGCATAATGCGCCATTTCGTTGGCCGCCTAATCCAGGTTTCCAATCGATGGAGCCATTCATCTCCTGCACATGTATGAAATTTCGAATTACCCCTTTTGCGAGCTCGGGCTCGACTGGGATGATGTTTATGAGCGGAAAAAAGACTTCATGTGCAGCCTGTCCGCTCCAGGATAAGGCATAATCCTCGCCATGGCGGGTCGAAGAAAAGCCTTTATCTGGGATTCTGCTACCTACGAGTGAAGGATGGGGGAGCGATTTGGTTGGGCTGAGGGAACTCCCCAGGACGACTTTTTGGGTCATCCAGAAAGCTGCATCCCATTCGGGATCCCCGGTTTCGATATCGATGAGAGATCCATTCTTCATACTGAGGCGTGCGATTTCCGAATCCCAGGAACTCGCGATTATTTCCTTGCACCTTTGGAACGATTGTTCCTTGTTGGGTTCGCTGGCCAGCGCCCAGGTCCAAGATCGGCTAACACCGGGCGCGAATATCTGTTGAACGCTCACGGCGGGGTAGGCAGCCTGCGCCACAGTAGCCCCGCCACTCAAGAACAACACGGGTGCCAGATCCCCGGTAGCCCCCTCGAGAACAATCACCCCGCCATAGTTTGCCGCACCCATGACAAGACCATTTTCATCTGGCTGCAGCACAGCGAAGAGACGAAGAACCAACTCGCGCGGCTCATTGCCAAGGTGGTGGACTGTTATTCGACCTGCAGCTGTGTGGGAGTCCGGGACCCAATACTCAGCTGTAACTTCAAGCTCGATGTAGGGTTTAAGTGTGAGACATGCATAATTCGGCAGCGCAGTTCGAACCATGGGAGGCTCTGAATAATGCTGAGGGTTGGTCACACTTTTCGTCCCCCAGCTGAATCCAGGAAAAATCATCATTTTTTTAGCCCGCAGACCATAGCTCGTCTGGAGCGCTATTGAGGGTGGTTCTGTGTCACCCAGAATAAGCTCCCAGATTTGATCATTGAGGTAATCGGTGGAAGACGAACGTGCATCCGCACTCAAGCGGAGTGAGTATGCACCATTGGCTGGGATCGACAAGTCACGCATGCAAACATTGTAAAGAAGCAGCGTTGAAAAAGGAAGGAAACCAAGAAATTCAACAAAACGGAGAGATCCTCCACTTAATCGAGCAGGATATCATGCTAGAATTGATCAGGTTTTAGTTAGGAGGAATAGGATGACCCAACCTTCACAACCCGGCGGATACTATTTCGAAGAATTCAAGATAGGCGCACGTGTCATCAGCCCGGGGCGGACGATCACGGAAGCCGATATCGTAAACTTTGCGGGTCTGACTGGAGACTACAACACCATACACACGGATGCCGAGTATGCCAAGGAAACCTTCTTTGGCCAGCGCGTGGCTCACGGGTTGCTGATCGTCTCCATAGTCTCGGGACTTGCGGTTCGAACAGGGATCCTGGAAGGAACGGTGATTGCATTCCGTGAAATCCTTTCGTGGAAGTTCAGCAAGCCTGTATTTATCGGTGATACGATCCATGTTGTGATTGAAGTCGAAGAGAAAAAATCCTTGCCAAGGCTGGGTGGCGGGGGCGTCACTCTCGGTATAAAAGTTCAGAACCAGGACGACGAGACTGTGATGAGGGGGCGTTGGAACGTACTGGTCATGAGCAAAGAGGAAGCCTGAGCAGTGTTTATTAAGAGAGGTCTTTTTACAGTGGAGGCGCTCATCAACCCCTTAGTTCGGGTATCTGGACTGCATGCTATAATCAGCCGCCGTGATGGTAAATACCGATCCTCCCCTTAAGGATCCCTCCTCCGAGGAATCCGAAGCAAGCTCTGAACCAAGAGGCGAATCTCATCCCACGCAATCACAGAATATCGAGCCTCTTGGGGAGAATGTTCCGCGTGAGCTTGACGATCCATCTCAACAGGGAGACGGCAGCTTTGAAGATATCCCTGATGCTGCGAACCCATTTCGCCACCCAACTGGAACGCCGGACCTGACTGGTGGGTGGATGGCCGATTCGTTCCTGCCGGAAAATCAGCCTACCTCTCAGGATGAGAGATCGCAAAACCAAACTGAACCCCATCCCGACTCCGACACCCCTCGCAGCGCCCCTCCCCCACCTGTCCAGCAGGATCTCCCGAAACGCGTGACTGAAGCGGATCTTGGCGCCACCCGCGTGAGTACCACAGCGTATATTTCCGAAGCGAACTCGGGGCAGATTCCACCCCAGGGGACGATCAAACCCCGCAGCTGCGGTGGCTGTCTGCTGCGTATGGCGATTCTGAGCATATTCATCGTCGCTGCAGCGATTATTGGTGTCACATCCTTCGGGCTTTATCAGTACTTCTCGCTTGCCTCAACACTGCCTTCTGTGGAAGATTTAGAAACGCACGCGGCTCAGTTTGAAACCACCCGCATCCTCGACCGAGAGGGCAACCTGCTCTATGAGATTCTAGATCCACAGGCTGGGCGACGAACCTATGTCCCCATCGATGAAATTTCTCCTTACCTGATTGCGGCCATTGTCGCTACGGAAGATTCACAGTTTTACAGCAACCCCGGCTTCGACCTGGCAGCCATCGTCCGAGCGCTTTGGCAGAACTACACACAAGGGGAAGTCGTTTCGGGCGCTTCTACAATTACCCAGCAGGTGGCCAGGAACCTTCTTTTCACACCGGAGGAGAGAGCGCGCATATCAGCAAGAAGAAAGACCAGAGAAATCCTGCTCGCGGCAGAAATCACCCGACGCTATTCCAAGGACGACATTCTAGAGCTCTATCTTAACCAGAGTTTTTTCGGCAACCTTGCCTATGGCGTTGAAGCAGCCGCGGAAACCTATTTCGATACTACTGCGGATAAACTGACCCTCTCTCAAGCCTCATTCCTAGCGGGTTTGGTCCAGGCGCCATCTGTATACAATATCTACACGAACCGGGACGCCACCCTTAACCGTCAGCGTCAAGTCCTCACATTGATGATGGAAACCTCCCTTGAACAGGGCTGCATCTATGTCAGCAACGCACAACAGCCGATCTGTGTCCCGCCTGAGGAGGCGGGTGCTGCCGCCGCTGAGACCACGAATTACGAATTCCAACCCCTCTCATTCGAGATGCAATTCCCTCACTGGGTGAACTTCATTCGCGGCGAACTGGAGCAGCTTTACGATCCTCAAACCATCTATCGTTCGGGCTTCACGGTATTTACCACCATCGATCCTGTCCTCCAGATCAAAGCGCAGGAGACCGTGCGGGCTCAGGTCGACTCCCTGGCAGATCACCGCGCCACAAATGGAGCCCTTGTTGCGATTCGGCCTGCAACCGGCGAGATTCTCGCCATGGTCGGTTCCCCTGATTTTAACAATGAAGATATCGACGGTCAGATCAACATGGCTGTTCAACCGCGGCAGCCCGGGTCCTCATTTAAGCCGATCACCTATACCGCCGCTTTTGAGAAAGGCTGGACGCCGGCAACGCTTATCTGGGATGTTCCTTCTGAGTTCCCCCCCTCCGGGAATCCCGATGATCCCCGACCACCCTATGAACCGGTGAATTACGACGAGCGCTTCCACGGGCCTGTCCTGGTCCGTTCTGCGCTGGCAAATTCATACAACGTCCCCGCAGTGAAAGCGCTGGACTTTGTAGGCATCTACGATGATCCAACCACTCCTGAGAAGGAAGGGCTTGTGTCCTTCGCTGAACGGGTTGGGATCACAACCTTCACGAGAGACGACTACGGATTAAGCTTGACGCTCGGCGGCGGCGATGTCTCGCTGCTCGAGCTCACCTCCGTTTACGCCACCTATGCAAATGGCGGTTCGAGAGTTCCACCGACGGGCATACTCCGCATCGAAGATAGCGCAGGCGCACTTGTATACGAGTTCGAACAGCCGGTGGCTGACCAGGTGATCCGACCTGAACACGCATATATGATTACAGATATCCTGAGCGATAATGCGGCCCGTACGCCAGCATTCGGCCCCAACTCGGATCTGCGGCTCCCGTTTCAAGCTGCGGCGAAGACGGGTACGACTAACGACTTCCGGGATAATTGGACCCTGGGGTACACGCCCGATTTTGCGGTAGGCGTTTGGGTAGGGAACGCAGACTACACGCCCATGGAAAAAACATCAGGTTTGAGCGGCGCCGCACCAATTTGGAATGAGGTCATGCAATTTGCCGCCGACCGGCTCTCAAACGGTCAGCCCAAGAGTTTTTCCCGTCCGCCGGGAATTATCGACGAAGTGATTTGTGCCCTCTCAGGTGCGAAACCTTCAGAATGGTGCCCAGCGCAGCGATCCGAAATTTTTTCTCATGACCAACCCCCTCTTCCGAAAGAGCAGGACCTGTGGCGAGAGGCTTGGATCGACACATACTCCCTTGAACTTGCCTCCGCCGAGTGTCCTGATTTTGCTGAAGAGAAACTGGGCATCAGCGTACACGATCCCTGGGCAAGGGAATGGCTGAAGGAAGATAAAAAAGGTAAAGCGTGGGCTGAAGAGTTGGGTTTCGAAGAGGACGAGGTCTTCTTTATCCTAGGTGAATTGTGCACGGAAGACAGCCCCCGACCCATTATCGCGTTCACGGATCCTAATCCGGGCTCCCTCATTTTTCAAAGCCCGCTTTCGGTGTTTGGTCGAGCAGCCGGGACCTCAGATTTCAAAGACTGGATCCTCGAGTACCAGGACGAGGACGGTCCTTCCGGGTGGCCCGATCTCATCAAGAGCGATTCTCCCTTTGAACAACCCGAGAAATTGTTCGATTGGGATATCCGGAGAATTGGAAATGGACGCATTATCTTGCGTCTGACTGTCCGCAGCAAACGCGGCGGGAAAGCTTCCGTCACCCTCCCGCTCGAAATCTTACAACCGACCCCCACACCAAATCCCACCCCCACGCCCACGATGACCATGACACCCACGCCCACGCAAACGAGCACGACTCTGCCGACGGACACAATAACCCCCACACCTCCGCCATCGCCCACGCCTCCTTAGCCCAGGCATGGCGCGGGGAATACGCCCAGAGGCCTGCAGCTACAATGCAGATCTCCAATTGCACGCCCTCGATGCACCAATTTAAAAAGACGATGGTCTTCCAGACCATACGGTGTTGAATTGCGCGAGGATTACAAGGGGCTTGGATCAGTCCATCGATTAGAGAAGCGGCATCTGGGGATCTTGCTGTTCGGGCGGATCAATGAGCAGACGTTCAGCGAAGTTTTCACGCGTTAGCGTGGTCTCTGCTTCCAATCGACGGACATGTCGGAACTTGATTACCCGTGAGGAGTCCTGGATGAGATCGCGGATTCTGACGTCACGGCGAGATCTGTCGGCTACGAGCAGAGCACGACCTCCGGGGACGACATAGGTGGTGAGAACACCGCCATCCTCCGACTCGGTGAACAGCTTTCCCAGTGAAGCAGTCTCCATGACATGAAAGCGGTACCTCTCCGTGCCTCCCTTATCCAACCAGTCGATATCCTCATTTCCAATGACACGATATCCTAGGTGCGCCCCTAAATCACGAAGCGAGCTCATGATTTCATCCCGATCTCTGATCCGTGCATCCGATTTATCTTCGGACCTCAGTCGCCAAACCCCGAGGTTGGCATCAGGTTCAGCATAGGACTGAAGACACACTCGTATATACCTGCCGTCAGGGGTTAACATACCTCGCAGTTCTCGGCAGATTAGCGCTTCAAGCTCATCGGCAATGATGACCTCGTTTTCACGTAAGAACTGCAAAACAAGGATTTCCACCTGATCTGAAAGGGGTGATTCTGTTTCTCCCGGTTCAACCAACCAATATTGACCACTCTCTGGTTCCATTCCACGACCCAAATGCTGGAACATTTCACGGTCAGAAAGAACCTCTTCGAAGATCTCATCAATGTGCGATAACGGGTGTCGCAAGGAAGATGCCAGCCTCGGCGCGAGCGCTCTTTCAAGTGCCAGTTTTGACCAGCCAGCGACGTGAAGCGTGGCGTACGTTGCGGGTTCTCCGCGAGACTCAAGGGTGATCTTTGATGCAGATTCGAAGGTTGAACGGACGACATCCGGCGCTTCATCGGGCACCGATGCATCCATTGTCCACGTAAAATAAGCCTGCCGCTCAGCGCTCCGGTACGCAATTTCGTGTAAACGATGTCCTGCGCCATCAAAACCGGAGAGAACGGAGGCAATAAACCCCGGTTCTGCTTCAGGAACATAGGCAAAAGTTCTCGCTCCTTCTGCAAGGGCAGGTTCAAGGGACACAAGCGCAGTCTTCAATGCGCTTCCATGCCACGACCAATCATATCTACGTCTCCGTAAGGCGACCTTAATCGATCCAGCTTCTTCCCGGCCCCATAACCAGGCCGACCACAGTGCAGACAGTGTCCAATAGGCCTGGTTTGGACGAGGAGGTATGGTCAGGATTGCGCTCACGGATAACGAAGGAAGAGTTTGCACAAATTCGCGGATGGGACCAGGGTAGATAGCGACACATCCGGGGGCGAGATCTTCGCTGGTTGGCCAGGGCATGACACCGATGTCATGGTCGGGCATAGTCCAGGCTTCCACGCCCCGCTCTAATGCGCGCCAGACATTATGCTCGCGGTATCTCTGAGAAGCGATTAATTGCTTGGGCCTGGCACGACCCTCCGGGTGCCCCCACAAGGCATTGGCTTCATCAAACGCCGAAAGAAGTAGTGCATCGGCTGCACTTGCCAGGGGCTCTGCTATGCTCGTCTGATTGAGCTTGTTTACCAGAGTGATCAGATTGAAGATCGCTCGCCCAGGATATACCGAGAGCGCCGCTTCAGCATGTGTGCGGTCGGGATCATCCGGGGAGGCGACTTGTTCTAATGCCAGAGCGTACTGTAATCCATGCCGAGAATAATCTGCGGATCTGGCCCAATCATCCTCTGTCGTAGGGGTTTCACCTATGTGCCCACAACCTTCACACGCATATGCTTTGTCGGAAGGTCCGCCCAGTTCTCGATCCCAAACAAAGTAATCGACGATCACAGATCCCCCACATCGATTACATTCTGATCGGTATAAGTCGAGGATGAACAATTCCAGCCTCGTGTCGTCTTTTGGGATTGCTGCGATGTGTGCAAGAGCCGACTGGAGAGTCGTTTTTTCGAACGGCTGCAGGGTGCGTTTGATCACAAAGCGCGTGACCGGGTTGTTCGCTGCGATGATCAAAGCCCGTCCAGAAGCAGCGGTTTCCAAAGCCACACGAGGTGAAACGCCGAACGGATCGAGCAGAGGGGTACCTCCTTCTGGAATTCGCGCTAGGATGCGCGTAATCACACCATCATCTACTGGCGGGAGAAACCGAGCCAGCGGACCAGGATGTTCAGGCGATGTGCCAACCGGAAAGATGGCATCCATGTATTCAGTATAAGCTATTCCCAACACTCGAAGATAAAAATTCGGAAAGATACCAGCTTCATAACCACACACGATCACGCCTTCATATTCATTCGTCTGGGCTCGGTGAGCTCCAGGATGGTTGTACAAGTACAACGCATCAATTAGACTCGTCCTAGGGGGCGCCTTGTGCGCACAACACGGACCTCGTGATGAAAAAAACATTTCAACCAGTCGGTACCTTGCTTTTCCTGTTCTTCATCGCCTCTTGTTCATCATCCGTCGCCGGGGAGCCCACTCCCATATCTGATGCGTTTGTTGATGCCGCCGTTCTATCGGCGCACGCGACGGAAACGAGTGAGCCGCCTGCTCACCCAGTCACTACGAAAACATCTTTATGGTTCAGCCTTGATTTGAACCCCGAGTCGCCCGAAACCTGGGCGCCGGCTATCGAAGCATATTTACAACATGGGGGGCTTCATGGATTATGGGTCGAGATGGAGAAGCTGGCAGGTGCACCGACTTGGCATCTCGATCTCATCGACCTGGAGTTCAACGGAAACGAGCAGGTGGACCTCGCCATTGTTCTGAGCGTGCTGGATTTGGATAACCCGACTGCCCACAGCCTCGTGCTCATCATCGTATGTAACCCCGATCAGTGTAAAATCGCACATCAACAAGTGTACGATGATGCTGCCGCTGGCCCTCCACACCTCTCTACACAAGATCTCGACGGGGACGGGATGACCCGACTTGTTGGTCTCCAGCAAACGCTGCGGCGCACACACGTGCTTTCTCGAGGTTGAGGCGCTCGCCTGGCGTGAGGGGGGGGTGCGCAATGTGTTCAAGGGCCCAACGGACGACTTGCCCAACCCCGAGATTAGGCTCCGCGGGCCACTCGAAAACGGTCGATTCATGATTGAAATCACCGCAACCGGCATCGGTTCGGCCGGCGCAGGACCCTTCAGGCAATTTACCCGCACATGGAGTTGGTCCGACGAACAAGATTTATTCGTCCAAACCATGGAAGTTTATCAAGACCCAGAATACCGCATCCATCAACTCCACGTTGCGGACGAGTTGTATGCCTCGGACGAATTGGAGGCGGCTAAAGCGGCATTTCTGAAGGTGGTTCAGGATGATGAACTTTCCGACTGGATCTCTGGAGGTGCAAACCTTCGAGCATATGCCTACTATCGCATAGGTCTGATTACCTTGTTGATGGACAGGCAGGCGAGGACACAAAATCCTTTCGTACAACTGCAGGATGCGCACCCTCCCGGCACGGAGGGTTCTGCGTACTCAGATCTCGCCGGAGTGTTCTGGGAAACATTTTCAGAAGGTCAGGATTGGTCGTCAGCTTGCCGCGCTGCCATTGAGTATGCCCGCGAGAACAACCAAACCATCGTCGAACCGCTGTACTATGGCTACGCCAATAAGACGTATACTGTTGAAGATATGTGTCCCTTTGGGGAGTAAGCTTTCGCATTCCATGCACGAATCTCATCCTGTATGTCGTGGATATTGCAATCAATTGGAAGGAAGAATCACATGACTCAGCTGCTTCCAATCGCACATTTCGAGACCCTTATGACGGCTCTCATCCAGCTCCTGGAGGACCTGGTTAAGCAGGAATCCCCCACAACCTCGAAAAACGACGTCGATGGTCTTGGGGAGCGAGTAGCGGAAGAGATGAGAGAACTGGGCGCTTTCGTGAAGCGATATCCACAAAGCGAAGTTGGAGATCATTGGCTTGGGTCGTGGGGCGATGGCGACGACGGAATATTGCTCATGTTCCATCTCGACACCGTCTATCCACGCGGCACATTGGAGGCGATGCCCTGGCGCGAGAGCGAGGATTACATCATGGGTCCGGGTGTGCTGGATATGAAGGCCAGCATTGCCATGGCGCTGATCGCCATCAGAGCATCACGGGATGCAGGACAGCTCCCTCCAGCCAGATTGAGTATGCTGTGCACATCCGATGAAGAGACAGGAAGCCAGACATCGCGTGAGCTCATCGATGAGCTGGCTCGAGGGCATGGCGTTGTTTTCTGCATGGAACCTGCATTGGACGATGGTTCGCTGAAGACATGGAGAAAGGGGATCAGCAATTTCATCATTGAAACACGTGGGGTGTCGGCACACGCCGGTGCTTCCATTGAAGATGGTGTGAATGCCATCGTGGAAATGAGCCTTCAAATACCTGAGATCCTTGAGCTGCAGAACGACGAGGGTGAGACCACCATTAATATCGGCGTAATCGAGGGAGGAACCCGCTCTAACGTTGTCCCCCAGATGTGCCGAACCCGCGTGGATGTAAGGGCGAAAACTTTCACAGAGGGTGAGCGTGTTGCCGAAGCTCTGCAGCATTTGAAACCCAAACTCCCAGGCGCAGAGATTTATGTTTCAGGTGGATGGAACCGTCCACCGATGGAGCGATCTCTCCTGATCGGAGAGACCTTCGAAAAGGCACGATCCATCGCTGAAAAAATCGGACTTGGATTAACCGAAGGAGGTACTGGCGGGGGCTCAGATGCCAATTTCGTCGCACCACTGGGGATCCCGATCCTCGATGGGCTCGGCGCCATTGGAAAGGGTGCACACTCACACGACGAGAGAATTGAGAAAGGAACTCTCCCGGCAAGAACCGCGCTCATCTCCGCTTTGATCACGGCTTGGTGGAAAACGCCTTAAGCTCCGCTTGAAGGTCCTCAAAACTCGTCATAGTTCCCATCCGGCGTAAGAACTCTTGCGGATCATCAATGGCATCCCAGAGCTGGCGGACAGCTTCCCCCACGGGATCATCTCCTGCCGCTCCCCCGGGGATATCCGCATAGGCGCCATGAAAAGCAAAGTAAGCTTGATTCAGGCGTCGAATTCTGTAACCATGCTCCCAGAACACACCACGCCTCTCCTCCATATACGTTTCAGCCTCTTCAATGAATCCCTGATCCAGGAGCTCATCCACTGTCACCCTCGTTTCGCGCATCTCGGCGCGAAAATCAAATTCGGGAGGATCATCCGGTTCGAGGGGTTTCAATGGACTTTCCTCTGGGATAAGAAAAGCATAATGTCCCTCGAGAACTTGGCGTCCGATCTCCTTGCCCATGAGATTCGCCGTCGTTTCATTCATCGTCCGTAATTCCGTATTCTCGTTGTAGCGTACACCGAGTGGACGGAGGCTCAAGTAATTATGGATCCACTCATGAGCCACCACCTCAACCACCCAACTCAAGGACGAGCTCTCCTGCACCATGGTGGGGTAGGTGCCCAAACCTCCCACCGGCACAACGAGCGTCGACACGTCAAGCGATGCTTCCACTTTCGATTCAAGCTCGATCTTCTCTTCAAGAGATATCTCGGTGTCCAAGGAGATATTCGCATCCTGACGAATAACCTCTCTCGGGGAGACGATCAAGGCGTGCGGAAGAGGTGAAAATTGAAATGCTACTGGCGGCATCGGTACACCGGCTAGTTCGATTCCCAGCTCAGAAACTATGAAAGCGATTTGCTCTTGAAGGATACTTTCAGCAATGGGTTGGAGATTCGCTTCCTGGCTTTGAAGCTTGCTCAGCACGTCTGTCTGGGCATCAACCAGGGGCGACACCTCGTCGATAGCCGGGTCCCCCAAGATTTCTTCAAGATAGCGTTCTTCACTTCGCACTTCATCCACGAGTTGGATGTAGTCCAACACAATGGCCTCTTGGTCTGTATCGTCTAGATAGGAGGATATACCGAGACCCCACTGACCTATTTTGACGGTAAAAGCATCCAGCGTCCAACTCAAAAAATTGAATTCATACGCGCGTGTAAATCTCTGAATATGATCGTTTACGTCCACCGACTGCAGCGTGCCTCCCGCAAGCAGCAGAAGTACCAAGACGAATAAAAATCCTCTCCAGCTAATCCAAAGAAACCGGCTAGCCCAACCTTGTCTATGCATAGCGGCATCATACCAGCCGGAAGCAAAGTGTCAATGGATGTCACTAAGGCGAAGAAAACATCGCCCGTCTGCCCTTTTCGTAGGGATTCCGCAGGGTCTCGCCGGGAGGATGTTTAGACTCCCTGTGTTATAATCCCGTACTCTGGCAGCCGGATGAAGCACTCCGCTCCACATTTCTTATAATGAATTTCCTTGTCACTGGAACAGCAGGATTTCTAGGATCAGCTCTCTCCAATCGGCTAGCGCGAGAGGGGCATCAAGTCCGTGGTCTGGATGATCTTTCAGCCGGCGACCCTGGCCGCTTGAGCCCGGATATACTCTTCACCCGAGGGGACGTCACCGATCGGCCCAAGTTGTGGACACTCCTCCAGGATGTCGATTGTGTTTACCATCTTGCCGCAAAAGTATCCGTCCCTGAGTCTGTGCTCTACCCGCGTGAATACAACATCATCAATGTGGGAGGCACTGTCAGCGTGATGGAAGCCATGCGTGATGTGGGGGTTCGCAGGGTTGTATTTATTTCCTCTGGTGCGGTGTACGGCCATCAAGACCAGCAACCGCTGCGCGAAGATATCTCACCCAATCCTGGATCTCCCTATGCTGTGTCCAAACTTGCTGCAGAACACTATGTTAGAACTATCGGTTCGCTGTGGGGCATAGAGACGGTCTCATTAAGAGTCTTCAATGCCTATGGACCCGGTCAGCCTTTATCGGTGGCGCATCCTCCGGTGATCCCACATTTCCTAAGACAGGCAGCACGCGGTGGAAGCATGGTCATCCACGGTAGTGGAGATCAAACAAGAGATTTCGTCTACCTTGACGATGTCGTTGAAGCCATGGTTGCCTCGGCTACAGCTCCTACCGTTGACCGATCCGTGATCAATATTGGAAGCGGTGAAGAAACCAGCATCCGAGATCTTTCTAAAACCATCCTAAAAATAGTGGGCAAGGATGTGGAGCGAATCTTCAAAGAGGATCAGGACTCAGGCGCTCCTCGGATGCAGGCCGATATTCAAATGGCCACCTCAAAGCTGGGATACAAACCTCGATATTCGCTGGAGGAAGGTCTTGCGCAAATGGCTGCGGAGGACAGCCGCTTCCAGCCCAACGGTGATTAGCAACCGGGATCATTCCTGCATCTTTCCGCCCGTTATTTAATCAACTGCTCTATGGCACATGGGCGCACCAACCAAATTCGCTTGAACCATCATGATGAAATCGACAAGAATGACGCGAGATTTCTATCAACGATCTACACTGGCTGTCGCTCGCGAGTTGCTGGGTCAACGGTTGGTCAAACTAGAAGAAGATCACACACGGCTGAGCGGGACTATCATCGAAGTGGAAGCCTATATCGGGATAGACGACCTCGCATGTCACGCGCGCGCAGGTCGTACCGATAGGAACGAAACGATGTGGGGACCACCGGGGCACGCCTATGTCTATTTTATCTACGGTATGCACTGGATGTTGAACATAGTCACAGAAGAGGAAGGCAGACCCGCAGCCATATTAATTCGCGCCCTGCTCCCTGAAGAGGGAATCCCACGCATGATGGAGCGGCGGAATAGTCGGAAGAGAACACAACTCCTGAATGGACCGGCAAAACTGTGTCAGGCTTTCGGGATCACGCAAGCTACGGATGGGACAGACATGTGCGATTCAGAAGGGGATTTCTTCATCGAAGAAGCAGGACAAATTCCGGAAAATACCGTAACAACAGGGGCACGTGTGGGGTTAAATAATGTACCTGAACCCTGGAAGAGCGTCCCGTGGAGGTTTCTAGTACTTCCAGGATCATTCAATCGACAGGAGGGATTTGAAGAATGAAGTTACTCGAAGGCAAGACTGCCCTGGTATTTGGCGTAGCAAATGATCACTCAATAGGATGGGGAATCGCAAAAACCATGCACGAGCATGGGGCAAAACTAGCTTTTTCATATGCTGTAGATGCGCTAGAAAGGCGTGTTCGTCCACTGGCGGAATCGGTGGGCGCGGATTTTGTCGAAAAATGTGATCTGTCCAGCGATGATGAAATTGAGCATCTGTTTAAAAAAGTAGACAGCGACCTGGGTCCCTACGATATACTCGTCCACGCCGTCGCGTTCGCAGACCGGAATGAGCTGATGGGCGACTTTCATATGACGAGCCGTGAAGGCTTCCGGGTCGCCATGGATATCAGCGTTTACTCGTTCATCGCCCTCGCACGCGCATCCATTCCCTTCATGCCCGATGGCGGCTGCATGCTCACGCTCTCCTACTATGCGAGCGAAAAGGTGTTCCCTAACTACAACGTCATGGCCATTGCGAAGGCGGCTCTAGAAAATACGACTCGATATCTGGCTGTTGACCTTGGTCCGAGCGGGATTCGAGTGAACGCAATTTCTCCCGGACCCATCCGTACGCTCTCTGCGGCTGGTGTAAGCGGATTCAAGAAACTCCACCGGGAGTTCGCCAATGTAAATCCGCTGCGCTCGAATGTGACCATTGAAGATGTTGGCGGCGCAGCCCTATGGCTGTCATCTGATTACGCCAAGAATGTCACCGGTGAGGTGCTCTACGTAGACTCAGGTTACAATATCCTCGGAGTAACAGTTCCAACCGACGACATCTAAATAGGAAAAACCACCTGGATAACCCTCGTGATTAACCGACTGCGCGCCGGTTCGTTTCCATACATGGACCCTGAACTTCGTCCCTTCAGGGCGCGTATCGGTCAACTCGCGATTTTTGCAATCTTCACAGCATTAGGCGTCTGGCTCATCGTCGATCTGATGCAATTGTGGAGGTCAGAGCTCATCAGGTTCGAAGATCTTTGGTTTGATTTTCTCTCCATCCTCTTTCTAGCTCTCAGCAGCGCATTAGCCTTACGTATGATTAAAAAGGGGAATATCGGCGCGGCTGGATTCGCGCTGGCATTCGGGCTGTTCCTGTTTTCATTCTTTCGCATCATGCTTTTTCCTGAGGATCTTTACCTCCTCAGCGCAATTCTGCTGGCTCCCATCCTCGTGGTGGGGGGGATAACTGGCGGCTATTCCGCATTTATCTTTTCATCACTCGCCTCGTTGACCGTGATTTTCGCATCGCTCCGTCTATGGGACCTGGAGATGGAGCCAGCCTATCTTTATACACTCTCAGCAGGCTTAACTTTTCTATCCATCCAGATCGCGATCCAGCAAACGCTAGCTGTGCTGCTCGTCAGTCTTTCAAAGCATATCGAGCGAACGATTCAAAGGCTGCGCTCTCAAACAGAGCAGCTTACACTGCTCGCCCTTACGGATCCACTGACCGCTTTGGCCAATCGCAGATATTTGATCGAACAGCTCGAACGCGAATTCGCTCGCGCCAAACGATATCGCCGCCCACTAGCATTGCTCTATATTGACCTGGATGGCTTCAAAGCGATCAACGATCGCTTCGGCCATCTTTTTGGAGATGAGATCTTACGAAGCTTGTCCATGGCAGTAAGAGCTGTTCTGCGCTCAACCGATCTTCTCGCTCGGATTGGAGGCGATGAGTTTGCCGTGCTTTTACCCGAGACGACGATTAAGGACGCGGTCGGTGTGGCAAACAAGCTGCGCAAAGCTCTCGGAGCGTACGGCGCCAGCCTGGGCACGTCGGTCCCCCCGCTCACTTTCTGCGCTGGCGTTGTCCAAATGCGTGAGGAAGATGAGACCATCGATGATTTACTCGCACGTGCCGATCAAGCACAATACAGTGCTAAAGACAGCGGGAAAGCGCAGATCCGCTCCCAGTTAGACATCAACCAACTCCCTCTTTTTGGGGAAGAAGCCCCGTCTTCAGATCAACAAGACTAGGTCCCATTGCACATCCTAGCCAGCGGGTTTTTTTAAAAATTTATCGAATATGCTGAATCCCACAGGAGTGATCATGGTTCACTGCGGCAGTATCGATCTTCAGACCAAAGGACATGCCGATACGCACGACCTGACTGAACGGGTGCAGACCATCGTGGATGAGGGACGGATCAAATCCGGTGTTGCGACTGTATTTACTCCCTCCGCGACGAGTGCGCTTACGACCATCGAATTCGAATCTGGCGCGCTTGCAGATTTTCGTCGAGCGCTGGATGAGATCGCACCTGTGGATCAGGAATATAAACACAATCTGCGTTGGGGAGACGGCAATGGGCACTCGCACCTTCGTGCTGCACTGCTGGGACCCTCCCTCTCCATCCCCATCCAGGGGGGACAACTCACTTTGGGCACATGGCAGCAAATTCTCTTCATCGATTTTGACGTTCGTGCACGCTCCAGATCACTCGTGGTCCAAATCGTAGGAGACTGATGTAGTTGTAGTAAGATTGTCCCTATGATGACAGCTATCTCTTCGACGAAGAACTCGAGTTCTCAAAAACGTCTACTCGCCGTACTTGCACATCCTGATGATGAAAGCTTTGGCCCGGGGGGCACGCTTGCGCTGTATGCACAGCGCGGCGATGAGGTCACGTTGATTTGCGCAACTCGAGGCGAAGTCGGGAGCTTGCCCGCAGAAATGGAAGGGAAGGTGGACGATATCGCTGCCCTGCGCGAGCATGAATTGCGCTGCGCCGCGGAGATCCTGGGACTCAAAGATGTGATCTTCCTGGGCTATCGCGATTCAGGTATGCCAGGTTCATCAGACAATCAACACCCCAATGCCCTGTGCGCAGCACCGGTCGAAGAAGTCGCGGAAAAAATCGAAGAGCATATCCGGTCGATCAAACCTCAAGTCATCATCACCTTCGATCCCATCGGCGGCTATCACCATCCGGACCACATTGCCATTCAGAGAGCTACCTTAGTAGCATTTAACAGAGCCAGTTCTGAGAACTCAAATTTCGAGAACCTCCCGCCTCACCAGACTCAGAAACTTTACTACCATACATTTCCACGTCGGCTGATGAAATTTGTTGTCCGACTTCTGCCTCTTTTTGGACAGGATCCTACAAGCTTTGGTCGTAACAACGACATCGATTTGCTCGCGATAACTAAGGAAGATTTCCCCGTGCACGCGAGGATCAACTACCGAGCTGTAGCGGATATTAAAGAAGCTGCATCTGCTTGTCACCACAGCCAACAGGATCCAGGCACACATTCTTTCTTGCGGGCCATTGAACGGATTGTCGGAAGCAAGGAGAATTTCATGCGTGCTTATCCCCCAGCACGAGATGGACTGCGGGAACGTGACCTCTTCGAAGGCGTCACCGAGTAAAGATTCCTCCACCACACGAAGACCCTCCAACAAGAAGACTTCCACGATGTGCCGGTTTCGTGGGTGTGGATATGTTGAGCCATGATCTCGCTGGAACGCTCATAAGATGCCGAGAGGTCGAATCCCACCTCCTTCCGCCGGTTGTAAAGTAAGGAGGCCCTGATTTACGGGTGTCTTACGCTTCCTGTGACTCCATGGATACGATCCTTGAAGCGTCCATTCTTCCTCTAAAAGTGGGGTGAATAGACGTCCCCTCAGCCACATGGTATGATTGCGCCGCTTCTCTTAACCGAATACAGGTAGACGAACTTGAATGCATCACGAAGAAAACCTGACGCCCCCCCGAATGATTTCAATCTTCCCCATCGCCTGCGCCATCTCGCCTATGTAGCTTACAACCTGTGGTGGACATGGAACAGCGACGCGAGCCGCGTTTTTCAACGTCTCGATCCGATTCTATGGGAGGCAACCTACCATAATCCGGTTAAATTTCTGCGCACGATTGACGAGGCATGTCTCAAAGAAGCTACTCGAGATCGTTATTACCTGGAATTCTATGATGATGTGATCGGTACCTTTGAGAGCTATATGAGTGAGGTCACGGACTCATGGTACCCAACTCAGTACCCAGAGCGATTAAATCAACCCATTGCGTACTTCTCAACAGAATTTGGACTTCATGAGACTCTCCCAATTTATGCCGGTGGACTGGGCATCCTTTCGGGAGACCACCTCAAGGAAGCCAGCGATCTTGGCATCCCGCTTGTCGCGGTTGGTTTTCTCTACACGCAAGGTTATTTCAAGCAGCGTATTTCGGAAGATGGCTGGCAGGAAGCCTTGTATGAACCCCTCTCCTTTGAAGATCTCCCCGTGCTGCCTGTTCTCGATCAGTCCTATCAACCCCTATCGGTTACTGTAGATCTCCCGGGTCGCCAGGTCGAAGCGTGTATCTGGCGCGTACAGGTCGGAAGGGTTCCCCTCTACCTCTTGGATAGCAACGTGGATCAAAACCAGAAGGTGGATCGAAATCTGACCGCTCGTTTGTACACAAGCGATCTTGAATTGCGCCTATCCCAGGAGATCATTCTCGGTATCGGCGGCGTTCGAGCGCTCCGTGAGCTTGGTTACAATCCGGCGGTCTGGCATCTGAATGAAGGCCATTCAGCCTTCCTCACGCTGGAGAGGATTTGTGAGCTCGTCACCGGGGAGATGAGCTTCGAGGATGCGCAAGAAAAGATCGAAGCATCCACGGTTTTTACCACGCACACGCCCGTCCCCGCCGGACACGATGAATTTCCAATATGGATGATGGACAAGTACTTCAGCGGTTATTGGTCCCAACTTGGCCTGGAACGTGAAGCCTTTATCGAACTGGCAAAACAGGACCATCCGTGGGGCGAAACTTTCAGCATGTCCACGCTCGCAATGAAGATGGCCCTTTATCGCAATGGGGTCTCGGAACTTCACGGTGAAGTCGCACGCAAAATGTGGGGGGTCCTCTGGCCGAATCTGAGTGAGGAAGATGTCCCCATTGGTCATGTGACCAATGGCATCCATTCGCCTACCTGGCTTGCACGGCGAATGAGGCATCTCTTCCTGCAATACTTCCCCGAAGAGTGGATGGCACACCTGGATGATCCGGAAATCTGGGAAGCCGTGGAGGATATCCCGGATGAAGAGCTGTGGGACGTTCGCAGGCATCTCAAACGCAAACTCGTTGCCTATGTGCGTGAGCGGGTGAGACTTCAGTGGCGATCCGGCGATATTCATCCAGTCCAGGTTATCGCAAGTGGGGTGCTCCTGGATCCATATGCGCTCACTCTAGGGTTTGCGCGCCGGTTTGCGACGTACAAGCGTGCCAATTTGATTTTTAAAGATCCGGAGCGATTGTTGAATATCATCAGTCGACCAGATCGACCGGTGCAGATCATCTTCGCAGGGAAAGCTCATCCCGCCGACGAACCTGGAAAACAGCTAATCCAAGAGATATATCGATTAGTGAAAAAATCCGAAAATGCCGGGAGATTAGTTTTTCTCGAAGACTACGATATGAACGTCGCACATTACTTGCTCCAGGGCGTAGATGTCTGGTTGAATACGCCCCGACGTCCGAATGAAGCCTCAGGGACATCGGGGCAGAAAGCGGCACTCAACGGCGTCTTGAATTTTTCCGTGTTGGATGGTTGGTGGCGAGAAGGCTTCAACGGAAAGAACGGCTGGTCTATCGGTGAGGACCGCACCTATGAGAACGAGGAAGAACAAGACAATGTAGATGCGGAGAGTCTTTACACCACACTCGAAAACGAAATCATCCCCCTCTACTACGATCGCTCCGCAGATAACCTGCCTGCAGAATGGCTTAGATGGATAAAAGAAAGCATACGGACGCTGGCACCCTCGTTCAGCATGACGAGGATGGTGAAGGAGTATGTGATGGAGATGTACCTGCCTGCGCTCCCCCCAAAAGGTGATTAAATGGAAACACAATTATTCGATCTGTTCGTAATCTATCCCGCACTCATGCCGATCGCCATCTTCCTTCTTCGGGTCACGAATATGGCCCTGGATACGCTCAGGGTCTTGTACACTATCCGTGGGAGAAATCGCGAAGCATGGCTATTTGGATTTATTACATCGCTGCTCTTCGTCGTGGCCATCACGATTGTGCTCACAAATCTGGATAACATCTGGAACGTGATCGCTTATGCTGCCGGATTCGCCACCGGGAATGTTGTCGGGATTAAAATAGAAGAACGTTTAGCCATCGGATACGCCGATATTCGCATCATCAGCTCCCATCTGGGTGGTGAGATCGCCGAATCCCTCCGAACTGCTGGCTACGCTGCCACAGAGCTTCCAGCTCGTGGTCGAGACGGCACGGTCTCGGTGATTAACTGCAGCGTCATGAGAAGGGACATCGCTCGAGTTCGCGCTGAAGTGGATCAGATCGATCCATCTGCATTCATCACGGTTGAAGATATTCGCCCAATTCATCGGGGCTTCTGGAAAGCATAACTCACGCCGTGTAACTATTCCCTTTATTTATTAAGAAATCCAGCGGATAGCAGGATTTCATCCCTATTGGAACTGATGTCAAAAAAATCCATACTAGGAATAAGGGGTGGTTTGCATTGGACCTACCCAGACGGTATAATCCCGCGACCCACTTATGCGGGGATTTATCTGACGCTCCCAATCTGGTTGGAACTCCTGCGGGGGTTCCACTCTCGAGCTTGAGGTCGTTGGAAAACACACACGGCTCGTTTTCTAAAAGGCCTATATGGCACTAAAAGGCAACCTGCGTGATTTCAGTGTCACGCAGCTCTTGAATCTAATAAATCTCGCCCACAAAACCGGCACACTCACACTTGAAGGCCCGGATGCTGTAGCATGGGTCTCATTCAGCGAGGGAAAACTCATCTATGCGCAGATGGGAAGCGAAGACGGCTCACTCACTGGAATACTGACCCGGGCAGGAAAAATTACGCCCAAACAAGCAGAGATTATCCGAACACACGAGCAGGGAAAGACCGATAAAGAGCTTGGGTTGATGCTGATTAACGCCGGTTACCTCAACCAGCAGGACATCCTTACTAACATTCGTCAATACGTCCTTGACATTGTCTATCTGTTGTTCACCTGGGTTGAAGGGCTTTTCCGCTTCGATGCGAATGTGCTCCCTCCCGATGACGCTATCACCATCCGGTTAGATCTCGAGAACATCATCATGGAGGGCTCCCGTTCTATGGAGGAATGGGAGCTGCTCAAGGAAGAGATTCCCAACCTTGATATGGCGCTGAATTTCGTGGAGAGACCTGGCGCAAACATTCGAGATGTCCACATGACGGTTGAAGAGTGGAAGGTGGTCTCGTACATAAACCCGAAAAATTCCATCCGCCAAATTGCGAAGACGGTCAAGATGAACGATCTCGAGATCCGCCGCATCGTTTATGGATTGCTGCAAGCTGGCTTGATCGAAATCGTGCGTCCGAAGGGCATGCCCCTCCCGCCGCAAGCGCAACAATTACCACCGGTCGACAAACATAAACAGACTTCATTGGTAAATAAGCTGATCGATCGAATCCGGACTTTGTAAGGGAAGATGGAAAATGCAAACTGTTAAGATGGTCGTTACAGGTCCGTTCAACTCCGGGAAGACCGCATTCATTCAATCGGTCAGTGAGATCGATGTCGTTTCCACCGAACGGAAGATCAGTTCTGAAGCGGAGAGGATTAAAGAGACCACCACTGTCGCGATGGATTTTGGGCGCATCACCGTGGATGATGACTTGGTCCTCTATCTCTTCGGCACACCGGGTCAAAAACGATTTGATTTTATGTGGGAAATCCTCTCGGAAGGAATGCTTGGCTTCATTGTGATGGTGGACAGCGCCCGCCCTGAAACTTATCGGGAAGCGCGTGGAATTCTCCAGACCTTTCGTGCTTACGCGCCAACTCCTTATGTCGTTGCCGCTAACAAACAGGATCTCGAAGATGCTTGGGAAGTTGATGACTTACGCATCGCCCTAAATCTTGACCCTAAAGTGAAGATGTTGCCATGCATAGCCACGGATCGAGAATCAGTCAAAAAAGTACTGCTCGAATTGCTCTACAGCATCCTCGAGGAAATGAAAGAGTTGAAAGAGTAGAAGGTAGACTCCCCCCGGGAAATGATCTGCGATTTCATGATCCCTTTTCCTCCAGTTTGGTCGCGTACTCAACCGCTTATAGTTCAAATTAACACACTTCGCCCTCTGGACAGCCCAATTATCGTATTTGCTGGGTCTCTATGTTTACCGTAAGATAAAATCCAGATGGTTGAATAAGTTCAACTGAGATGGTATCGATTGAATGTCATCTGAGAGAAGCTCTGTAGCGGGGATGATACCTGATTCAACTTCACTCGATCTTGCAAGCCCAAAAAAGGCAGCGTTCGGTTGAGGGTACTTGCGTCAGGCATCCATCAACAAGGAGGGGCACGGGATGAAGAAAGGTCGCATCCTGATTGTTGAAGACGATTTCGATATATCCAATTTGCTCCGCATTTTTTTCGATGGGGAAGGGTACGAGGTGGAGGTTGCTTCCAGGGGTTTGGATGTGCTGACTGCCGCGCGACAGATGCATCCCAACCTCATCATACTCGACATCCTGCTCCCTGACATGGATGGCTATGCGGTGTGTAAAGAACTTAGAATGAGGCCTCGCACGAGGCATATCCCCATTATATTCCTCACCCGAAAAGATGATCGCCACGATCGCATATCCGGGCTCGAACTTGGCGCAGACGACTATATCACCAAGCCTTTTGACATCGAAGAACTTAAACTCCGTGTGCAGAATGCCATCGCCCGTGCAGAACGGGACAATTTGCTCGACCCGCGGACAGGGCTCCCAACCGGGATCGCCATCGAAGAGGAATTAAACCGCATCCTCTATAAAAATAATTGGACTCTATTGGATTGCGGCATTATGCATCTCTCTGAATTCAAGTCGCACCATGGATTCATGGCGATGGATCGCGTGCTTGAGTTCACCTCCAGCCTAATCCTCGAAGTTGTCGATGAGCTTCAGGGTGATGACGACTTCGTGGATCATGCCGGAGGCGGAAATTTCTTGATCATCAGTTTCAAGCACCAAGCAGCTGACATATGCAAGGAGCTGAAGCGGCGCTTCCTGGATGAACTGTCACCGCTTCTATCTTCTAGAGATGGGGGTGTTTTCAATATGGATGGCGCGTCAGGTGATGCTTCACCCGAGCTCTCACTTTCCATCGGTGTCTTAAGAGCCGACGAACAAGACTTTGAAAACATCTTTCAAGTCACCAAATCATCCGCGAACGCTCGGCGGTTGGATGGGTAGGTAATCGCCTTGATATGAACAATATAAACCCCTTGCTGGTGGGATTTTTTCTCCTCTTCTTTGGTGTGCTCATCATTGGAGTTGTTTGGGTCGCCGCCTCCATCCGCTCGACTGAAGCCACAAAACAGAAAGAGGGTGATGTCCATCATCGCGAATCGCACGACAGTGACCCTGAGTTGATTTCCGCGCTCTTTCAAGCTATTCCGCTTATCCAGGATCAGGAAGCATTGTTTGAGATGCTCACAGAAACAATCGCGGACTCTCTCAGCGTATTGATCCTGGGCTTCTTGATCTACGATCAAGCTGATCTATTGCTGCGCGGCCAAATCCCTTTCTACGGGGTTCGGGATGAATTCGTTCTGGAATGGTTCAAACTTCCGTCGCCACCGGAAGCACCATTTTCGACCGTATGGACACGGCAGGAAAATTGGGTTTCCAATAATGTCCCTCAAGATACAACTGTGGACGATTTTGGGCTTCGCCCTGCGCTTCAGCGTGGAAATATTCAAAACATACTCATTGTTCCGTTGACGAACGCAGGGAACAGAATCGGGCTCCTTCTAGCTGCAAACAAGAGGAATGGGGAGCGGTTTGAGGATAAGGATATTGAGCTGGCCACATCCATCGCCCCACAGTGTGGCTCCCTTCTCCAAGCTTCGATTGAAATCATGCGTTCATCCGATTCGAGAGCACTTCCCCCTGGGGTTGCATCCAGTTCCGTGGGGAGAAGCTCAGATTTGGATGTGGATCACGATCGCACTCGCGATCTCATAAGAACTGAGACGCTCCTACGACTATCGACGGAGCTTTCGACCAGCCTGGATCTCGACAGAGTACTAGACCGATCGCTATCCCTTATCCAGGAGGTCGTGCCCGCAGGTCAGGGTGCGATTCTCCTCATCCCGCTTGAAACGGACAGCCTCATCTTGCGCGCATCGTTTGGTTTTCCAGAACATCTTCCCCCAGGAGGACGACCATCCCCTTATACGAGTGATGAGGGTCTCGCTGGATGGGTCATCCGGAATCGACAGGCGATCATCATTGACGACCTCACTCAGGATGAGCGTTGGGTGCCATATAACGATGACATACCCAATCAGAAGAGCGCCCTGGTGATACCTTTGATCGCTTCGGAGGAGGTCATTGGCACGATTGCGCTGTATGCACAACGTTTCAATGTCTTCACGCAAGAGCATCTCCGGTTTGTGACTGCGGCAGCCAGCCAGATTGCTGTTGCGATCAGCAATGCGGAATTGTACGCCCTGATCCGCAATCAGGCCGAGCACCTCGGCTCCCTTGTGCGGGTACAGCAAGTTGAGACGAGTAAATCACGCGCCATCCTCAATTCCATCACGGATGGAGTTATCGTGACAGACCATGAGCACGGCATCCTTCTCTTTAATCCGGCCGCAGAACGTATCTTGGGGTTGGCGCGCGCGGACGTGCTCGGCGGACCGGTCTTTGACATCATCGGCGTCTACGGCACTTCTGGAAGTCGATGGTCTGAAGCCATACATGGTTGGAGTGATAAAACACCCTCCCCCGATCAGGTCGGATTCATTTCAGAACAAATCGTCCTTGAGGATGGCAGGGTCATCGCAGTACATCCTGCACCCGTAGTCCTTGGCGAGGAATTTCTCGGTACTGTTTCCATTGTCCGGGATATCTCGCGTGAGGTCGAAGTCGATCGGCTTAAGTCTGAATTTGTCGCCACAGTGAGTCATGAACTGCGAACCCCAATGACATCCATCAAGGGTTTTGTGGATTTGCTCCTGATGGGTGTGAGTGGCATCTTGAACAGCGAGCAGCGGCGGTATCTCGACATCGTGCGAATCAATACCAACCGTTTGGAAATTCTTGTGGATGATCTTCTCGACATCTCGAGGATTGAATCGGGTCGAACCCTTCTCGTAATTGAACCAATTAGCATTTCAACGATTTTCTCTGAGGCAGAAGCCTACATTCATCAAATGTGTAAAGAGTACGACAAAGCACTTGAAGTCGAGATCGTTTTTACGGAAGACGTCCCCATGATTATGGGGGACGCCGAGCGGGTTCGACAGATTTTAGAAAATCTTGTCGAGAACAGCGTTCACTACACACCCTCGGGTGGCAAAATTGCACTCAAAGCCGTTGCTGTGGATGATTCAGTAGAAATCGAAGTGTCCGACACAGGAATCGGGATTTCGCTCCAGGAACAAAACCGCATCTTCGAACGCTTTTACCGCGGGGAGCAAGCCCTCAACCTGGGCGTGGCTGGCACAGGCCTGGGACTTTCCATCGTGCTCAATCTTGTGGAGATGCATGGTGGTCGGATCTGGGTGACCAGCGAAGGAATCCCCGGCAGCGGCACGAGCTTTACGGTTGCGCTCCCTGGTGCAGATGAGGTTTCCCAAGTCATCCCGGAGACCGGCGTGGCATGACCAGAATCCTCATCGCTGAAGATGAACGCGACATTCGGGAACTTATCTCTTTTACCCTGGAATACGAGGGTTATGATGTCATCGTGACAGCCAACGGCGAGGACGCCCTTGAGATGGTCTATAAGGAGCGACCCGATCTCGTCTTACTTGATGTCAGGATGCCGCGCATGGACGGATATGAGGTTTGCCGGAGAATCATCAACGACGTCACGATCCAGCACATCCCTGTTGCTTTTATCTCGGCGAAGGGTCAGCAATCCGAAATCGATGAGGGGATGGGTGCCGGAGCCGTGGATTATCTGCTCAAGCCCTTCTCGCGAGATCAACTTTTAGGGATGGTCGCCAGGCTGCTTTCAGAAGAATAGAGATGGTACGCACATCGTTCTTGTAGATTAACGGGTGCATGGGCTTCAGATGAACGCACTGGGTCCCGTTTGCAATCATTATTGGCATTAGCTGCTTTGACCGTGTTGGGTTCCTCTGGTACAATCGCCGCGCAGGGCGTTGTACCCTTCGCCCGGAGCGCCGCATGCGGCGCTCAAATTTTGCAGAAAGGGCTTGATCATTATGAAAGTACTGTTGTTGAAAGATATTCACAAACTCGGTCGAGCTGGGGATTTGAAGAAAGTTGCCGATGGGTATGGCCGCAACTACTTGCTTCCTCAAGGTTTGGCTGCGTTGGCAACCCCCAGCATGCTCAAACAGACCGAACGCATTCGAGAGACAGCCACCATTGAGCGCGAGCGGCTGAACACGGAATTCGGTGACGTCGCTGGTAGTTTGTCGGATCTGAAGCTTTATTTCCCCGTGAAGGCTGGAGAAACCGGGAAACTCTATGGCTCGATAACTACTGCGATGATCGCTGACTCCATCGAGATGGAAACGGAGGCGGTCATCGATCGAAATCAGATCGATACCCAGCCGATAAAGATGCTAGGGGTTCACGAAGTACCGGTCCGATTGACCATCGATTTGATTCCAGAAATCACCGTCGTAGTCCATCACGAAGGGGAACCCCCCGAATCGGCCTACGAATTCGAGGAACTTCAATACCCCGAAGAAGAGGCTGAAGGAATATTTGCGGACCTCCAGGTCGAGCTTGAGGCGGAAGAGGCGGCCGCGGCAGCGGCTGAGGCAAGTGCGACGGAAGTCGCAGAAGCCGAGTCAGAAACCATCGAGGAACTGGTTGAACCTATGGAAGCATCGCAACCTTCTGACTCTGTGTCTGACCATGCCGAGGAATCTTCAGAGGAAACCGACCCAGATCCCCAAGAAGATAATTAAGCAAGGGCCATAATCCAACAATCCAATAACAGGATTTAATAGCGGGCCGCGTCTTGCGTAGACCATGGAAGAAATTGGCCGAACATTACGAGAGACGAGAGAGCGTCTCGGCTTAACCATCGAAGAGGTTGAGCGTTCCACCCACATCCGTGTGGAACGTCTTACCGCTCTTGAGAATGGTAATTTCGACTCGCTTGCCTCCCAGGCTCAAGCTCGTGGTTTTCTTGGAAATTATGCCGACTTTCTTGGTTTGGACCGTGAAGATATCCTTGAGCAATTTGCTCTAAGCCGCGGTCGCCGTACCTCTCAGTTGTTCAAGGTTGGATCAAAAATCGAGCCGAGTGCGTCGAAACCATTTGTACGAGTAAGAAAACCACGGGTTTTTTCCTCGGATTTGCTCGTTGCAGGATTGATCATCATAGGTGTGATCGCCATGTTGATTTGGGGAGGCGGGCGCGTTTTCGCCGCGCTAAGCAACGAAGTTGACCCAGCACAAGTCGATCAGATATCTCAAACAACTCAACTAAACGAGACCCCAACAGAAAATCCCCCCACCGCCGTGGTGTTATCTGATTTGATCAACCTGTCTCCTGAAGCGGCCACACCTACATCTACACTGCAGCTTGGTGTGGTCGAGACCACGAGTATAGTCGTCATTGCCGAGCAACAAGCATGGATTCGAATTACGGTTGATGGTGAGGAAGCCTTCAGCGGCCGAGTGAGACGGGATGACGCGCTTGAATTTTATGACTTTGAGACACTCGAGCTGCTCACGGGGAATGGCGGCGTGATCCGTGTGCTTTATAACAATCAAGATATCGGTTTCCTGGGGGAAATTGGCCAGGTCATCATCCGAATATGGACAGCGGAAGGTCTGGTGACGCCTACACCCACGATTACGCGAACGCCTGCCCCGCCCACGGCAACCCGGGAAGGCACGCCAGCGCCTAACAGCGTTCCTGGAGGCTGAACCTTGCCTGATAACAGCTTCCATCTGATCTCCCTGGGGTGTGCGAAAAACAGTGTGGACTCCGAGTCTATGGCGCGACTTCTCGTCACAGCAGGGTATCGCGCGGTCCCTTCACCCCAAGATGCCGATGTCCTGATCGTGAACACATGTGGATTTATCGGTCCAGCACGAGACGAATCGTTTGACGTGCTCCGTGAGCTTGCAGAGAGCAAGAGGTCCGACCAAACGCTCATCGCGGCTGGTTGTCTCACACAGCGTTACGGAGAAGCGGTGGTACGAGAAGTGCCTGGCATCGATGGTGTGCTGGGAACGAAACGATGGATGGATGTCCTGGAGATTGTCAGGAAAACTCGCGAGCGTGGACAGCCTACCCCGGTCTACCATCTTCCCGAGGTCCCCACCGTGGGTCAGGATGAGGGTGGGGTAGCACGGGTCGCCATCCAGGGGGCCAGCGCATATATCAAGATCGCTGATGGGTGCCGGCGACCTTGTGCCTTCTGTGCGATCCCCCTGATCAAGGGCCCTGCAGTAAGTCGCCCTCCCCAGGCCATTCTATCTGAAGCGAGGGACCTCCAGTCGCAAGGCGTGCGGGAAGTTATCCTCATCGCCCAGGACACGACGGATTACGGACATGACCTTGATATGAAGGATGGCCTTGCCACACTTTTAACCGATATGGTTCAGACCGCTCCGGATCTGGATTGGATACGAGTGATGTATGCCTACCCTGGATACGTAACAGATGGTCTGATCGAGGTTATGGCCACGCATGCACAGATCATTCCATATCTTGATATGCCGCTCCAACACAGCAACCGGGATGTTCTTATAAAGATGCGCCGACCCGCGAATATGGCGTGGGTGTACAAGACGATCGAGAAGATGCGAACGGCCATGCCAGACCTGGCATTACGCACGACATTCATCGTCGGCTATCCAGGAGAGACGGAGGATGCTTTCTCGGAACTGCTTGAATTTGTTAAAAGCGTAATGTTCGATCGAGTAGGTGTCTTTACATTTTCTTACGAAGGTGGAACTAGCAGTGAGAAGTTAGGAGATCCGGTGCCATCTGAGGTGAAGGAAGATCGGCGCAACCGCCTGATGGAAGTCCAACAAAGAATTTCTTTATCGAAGAACCAGGGCTTCGTCGGTAAAAGGTTAGACGTCCTTGTGGAGGGTCATGACAACGAACTATCCATTGGTCGCTCCTATCGTGATGCACCCGAAATCGATGGCTTGGTCCTGGTGGAGGGTGAAATTCCTGCAGGGGAAATGGTGGAAGTTCAGATCACAGGGGCGCTTGCGTATGATTTATCTGGAATCCGTGTTGCAGTCCCAGTGGTCGACCTCTGATCTCCCCATCCCACATTCTGGTATCAAATGCATTTTTCAACGTAATACATTACGACGACACACATTACGACGTAATACATTTCGCGTAATACGTTGTCCGGATTGTCAGTAGAATAAATACCATAATCTAACTTGCTGGTAGATCTCCAGCATTCTCAAAGAACTCGATAAGGAGTCATCAAGACCGAACGATGTCGTATTTCATACAAGGGGCGCTGGCCGGTTATGGGATTGCCATACCCGTGGGTGCGATCGCAGTGCTGATTGTCGAGACCGGCCTGCGTCGAGGGTTTCGCGCCGGGTTTGCGGCTGGAGCAGGGGCGGCAGCGGCAGATACGCTCTACGCGTCGCTGGCGATCATCGCGGGGGGAGCCCTTTCTACAATCCTGTTTCCATACGGGGACGTAATCAAGATTGTCGGGGGCGTCATACTGCTTGGGATTGGCGCCTTTGGAATTGGGATGACCGTGAGAGCGTCTCGTGAAATTCCCGGCTCTAAATCCTTGAAACCTGTAGAAGAAAGACATATATTTTTCCAGTTTCTGGCCCTTACCATCTTCAATCCCCTCACCATCGTTTATTTCTCGATTATCATCCTGGGGGGTGGCGTGGAAGATATCACTCAACCAATCGGGGGTTTGTTATTTGTCGCTGGGGCAGCCCTGGCATCTCTATCCTGGCAAACGCTTCTTGCCGGGATCGGCGCCTTTGCTCACGAACGGATGACGCCAAAATTCGCGATGGTTGCTAGCCTGTTAGGATATATTGTCGTGATCGGTTTTGGACTTAGAATACTCTTCGTCCGAACTTGATACAATGTGTAGGTTGGATTTTCAAGCGATAAAAATCTTGTACCAGGTGGATGAATAAAAAATGGGTTTAAGGAAGATTAATACAGTTCTTTTTGATCTTGACGGTACACTGAGGTTCAGCGATCCACCGTCGATTGATACGTTCCATCGCCACGCCGAGGTTCATGGGATCCAACCTGATCCGGATTCTCAGCGGGCTGCCAGACGCTGGGTATCCGCATATTGGGCAAATTCTGATGAGCTTCTCAAGGACATGGAGATCTTCGGCAACCATCCCGACAATGGTGCATTCTGGACGAATCATGCTCGCAAACATCTCATGATCCTCGGGGGGAGTGAGAGGCAGTCTGAGATATTGGCGCCTGAAATCACACGCCTCATGGAAGAGCAGTATGATCCCATTGGTATCGTCGCCGCGGATGCTTTCGAAACGTTGGGCAAACTAAAAGAAGACGGATATCGCCTTGGGGTGGTCTCCAATCGTCAGAAGCCCATCCAGGACGTAATCGAAGAGCTAAATCTTCAGGATTATTTTGAAATAACTCTCGCAGCAGGTGAAGTGGGTTGGTGGAAACCAGATCCTCGCTTGCTAACCTATGCGGCGGAGTTGATGCAAACACCTCCCGAGGCAATCGCATACGTCGGGGATAACTTCTACGCTGATGTCATTTCGGCTGAGGGGGCAGGGATGCGGGCGGTCCTCGTTGACCCTCTGAGCTTGTTCCCAGAAGCCGAGTGCACTGTGATCCAAAAACTTGGAGAATTGGAAGGGGTATTGAACACCAACGGCAGAAAAAGATAGGGCGTGGTTAACCTAGAAAATAATTTATACGAATTGCGTAGGTTTTTCGGCGGGTCATCGTGGATTGACTCTGATGCATGGAAAACTTATACTAAAAGATACGGTGTAACCGGAGCAGTGTAATTATGGATGAAGTGATGACAATTGAAGGTTGAAATCCCTGGCACATGGGCATGATGCCCGCGTGCCTTTTTGTTTCAAAATTTGAGTAAGGAGGCACAATGGATTATGGAATGATCGGTAAGATCGAGAAAGCAAAACGATATGCTGCGGAGCGTGAACGCATTCGCTTCGATTCATTTAATGCGACCTTTGATGGTGAAAACAATGCGCATCGCGTCATTTATGAGGGCGGAGTCTGGCGATGTGACTGTGATTTCTTCCTATCGAGAGGCGTTTGCAGCCACACGATGGCGCTTGAGCGCATCCTGCAGGATATGCTGCACATTCCTGTAGAGTCGCTTTAATCGGCCCGAAATTACCGACGGATCTTGGACCAAAGAGTCTATAATCTGATGGATCTATATTCATGGCGGGGTATGAACTACCCCGCCTTCGTATTATGTACGGCGGTTGTTTTCGAGGCTTGTTGGCGGTAAAGTTGAGCGCGCCGGACTATGGGGCACATTCCCATCGTTTGGTGATGCTATACAAGTTAAGGGAGGCAGTTTGAAACGTTGGCAGTTCTGGCTGGGATTGGCCATCAGTGCGGTCTTTTTGTGGATTGCTCTGCAAGGGTTACACCTTGATGCGGTATGGAACGTTCTGCAGATTGGTATCTATTGGTGGGTCATACCTGGCGTTGCGATCTACTTCCTTGGGGTTTGGGCGCGTGCCTGGCGATGGCACTATCTGCTCAGGCCTCTGAAGGATATTCCCACGAAAAAGATGTTCCCGATGGTGGCGATAGGGTATATGGGGAACAACATTTACCCTGCTCGTGCGGGTGAGCTGCTGCGGGCCTATGTCTTGAGACAAGATGAAGGCATCCCCATTTCAACTTCACTGGCCACCATCATCATCGAGCGTTCTTTTGATGGCTTGGTGATGCTCGCGTTTGTGTTTGTAAATCTCCCGGAGTTGGCGACCCTCACCGCTGATTCTGGCTTTGCCGGGAGTATTCGCGGGATTGCACTTGTGGGAGTGGCTGTCTTCTTTACGGCGGTAACGATCTTCATCTCTATGGCCATCTATCCAGACCGCGCTCGTAGTATTTTCCTCTGGGTAAATGAGCGCTTTGTGCCTGAAGGTTACAGGGATAAACTTGGCGCCTTTGCTGATCGGTTTATTCAGGGTTTGGCCTCGCTGCGCTCTCCTGCAGATGTTGCTATGGTCTTATTGACTACGATCGTCATCTGGCTCCTGGAGACAGGGAAGTACTGGTTCCTGATGCACGCATTCCCATTTGAGGTAAGTTTCTTTGCGCTCATGTTGATGAACGGGATCGTGAACCTCGCTACGACAATTCCCTCGGCTCCCGGTTACATTGGCACGTTTGATGCGCCCGGGATTGCGCTGCTGGAGGCATATGGTGTGGAAGGTGCGATTGCCGCCGCCTATACGCTGGTGCTGCACGTTGCGCTTTGGCTGCCGATCACACTTTTAGGCGCTTATTACATGATCCGACAGGGATTGAGCTGGACACAGGTGCAGGCTGATGCTTCAGTGGAGGAAACGCCATGAGGGTTGCCATTGTTGGTGCCGGAATCGGAGGATTAGCCGCAGCCTATGATCTCGCGAAGGGAGGCTGCGAGGTTGTTGTGTTCGAAGGGGGGGATCAGGTTGGCGGTCTGTCCGCAGGGTTTAAGATGCCTAGATGGGAATGGTCTGTGGAACACTATTACCACCACTGGTTTGCATCTGACGAACATGTGCT
>SDBS01000439.1_pt1 | contig 40133 bp, 24 predicted proteins | sample 2277091 | NCBI WGS metagenome assembly SDBS01 (sample SAMN10404972, study PRJNA504765) | marine sediment metagenome | isolation source: marine sediment core GS10_PC15, 163 cmbsf | place: Arctic Ocean: Southern Knipovich Ridge | collected 2010
CGGTATCCAGTCATTAACTCCGTTTATGAAGGCCACCAGATCCCAGTCCAACTCCCGCCGGTCGACTATAAACAGGAGGCCGTCGTGGCCGGTGACTTGCGGGGTATAATCACCAGCAGGCCCGCCGCGAACATCGGTTTCGGCCACGATCACGACACCGCGTTCAATAAAATAATCATCATGATAACGGCGGGCCGCGCCGCCGATCGTCAAAATCCAGAGGAACAAACCGAAGCCGAGCCAGTACCATCCCGCTCGGCCGCCGCGATCGAACCAAACTTTGATGCCGGTGAGCGCCGCCAGGATAAATACCAATGTACCTGCGGAAATTAACCACACCCATAGCGTGAAATGCCCGGCAATGTGGTCGGCCCAGCCCAAGAGGAACAGGCGTCCGGATCGTTCCAGTTTGTCGGCGGTGTATAGTTGAACAAACTGCAGGTTTGCTTCAATATCGGGGTCACGGGGTGCAAGACGTTGTGCCCGGAGGTAGGCACGAATCGCCAGTCCCAGATGTCCGGACTTGAATTCAGCGTTACCCAGATTGTACCAAATGCGCGGGTCATCAAATCCTTGTTGGACCAGGGCGGAATATTGCGAGATGGCGCCCGAATAATCGCCGCGCTCATAACTTTTTGCCGCGCTATCGAATACTGCGGCGGCACTCTGGCCCCGGCATGAAGGGATGGCCGCGAGACCCAACAGGCATGCCACGCCGATGGCCGAGAGGAAACCACGCCAGAATCTGGGGGCCAGAGCCAGATTTGGCCGATGTAGATCCAGGATTAAGCCGATTGCCTTTGCCATGCCTTGTCCAGTCTATCCAAAATATCCTCAGCGCGGGCACATTCTTCAAGTAACGACGCGGCCCCGCCGGTCCCCAGGGCAAACCGGGCCTGATCGCAACGATCCAGAATCGAAATAAACTCTTCAGTCAAGCCCGCGTCGATACCGGCTTCAGCGAAGGCCGTTGATATCTCAACGCGGGTCAGCCCCTTCCCGGAACGATTAAATCGGTCCCCAAAATAATCGGTGAGTACCTCGGCTACGGCGGAATAAAATTTCGCAGCGTCCGCAGCCGCGGCACGTTTCCGGGCATGGGCCAGTTTCTTTCTGGCGGTTTTCCGCGCATATCGTGCGCGGCGATAGGCCACGTCGGATTCGAGATGGTCACGCCGCCGCCGGGCAAGAATCACAATGCCGAACCCCAGCAAGGGAACGACCTGCAAAAGCCAAAGCAATATATGGGAAGAGGCGGTCTTCGCGCGGGCCGGCGGCCCTTCCAAGCTTTTCAGGAATCGTATGTCCTTGGCCAGATAACCGACGTCTTCGGCATCGGCGGCGCGCGGCGGGAGGGAAAATTCTCCCTCCCCGGGTGTCACGGTGATGCTGACCGGTGGTGTATGGCGGTTGATGTATTGCTTTCGATCCGGATCAAAATACGTCAGGGTGAACCCCGGCAACTCGAAGGTCCCCACGCGCCGGGGAACGAAAACCTCCTCAAAGGTCTTCGAGCCGCTTACTTTATAGCCCGCCTTGCTGATATTTTCCTCGGAGCCCGCATTGTATAGCCGGAAATCATCGGGGGCCACAACGCTCGGCTCGGTGATCGATTTGATATTGCCCCGGCCCGAGACAGTCACTTTGGCGGTAATCGGTTCGTTGACGGCAACTGTTGTCTGATCGTATTGAGCGGTTATATCGAATGAACCGACAAGCCCGTAGAATTCCGGGGGACGGCCCGCCGTCGGCAACGGCAAAACTACCAGCGTCAGCGGCTTCGTGCTCATGGTAACGGGTTTCCCCTGGCGAAAAACGGAGAATAAATCATCGTTAAACATGCCGAACGGATCACGCCGGGAACGCCGGCTATTATCCGTGACCATGGCGGTCAAGGTAAACGCATCGATCGGTTTTTTGCCGGCGGAGATGGGAAATAGCGCGGTTTGGATTTCGGTAATATCATATCGCACGTTATTAATCGTGCGGTAATATTTCCGATTCGGCGGCAGATCCTCTTTTAAGAATTCGGTCAGCGACGGCGGCCGGTACTCAGGACTGGCCTGCAGACGCTCGCCACGATAAAATTTGAAGATCAACGTCACGCTTTGATTGACGTAAATCGTATCGCGGTCCAGCAGGGCTTCGATGAAGAGCCGATGCTTACCGCCGGCGGCCGTACGGTCGGGCGTGGACTGGTCTTTGCCCCGTGGCGCAGGTGGGGCCGATGGTGTCGGCGCATGTACGGTGATGTTAATCGGTCCCGTCCGATAGATCTTGCCCTCGACGGTAAGGGAGGCCGGCCCGATCGTCAGCGTGCCGGTTTTTTTGGGGACCAGGATGTAGTTGATGCGAACCGAGGACGACACTTGCCCGTTCACCCAATTGAATGATTGATTGCGGCCTGATGAATAAACGTCGAAATCATCCAGGCGCGGCAATACGGGATCGGGCAGAGATTGCATATCCCCGGTGATTTCCAGCGAATAAGTCAGCGACTCCTCGAGGGCCAAGCTCGTGCGGTCGACGCCGGCCGAAATATTGACCGCCGGCCAGGCGGCCACCGGCAACACCAGGATCAACAACCCCAAGCCGATGAGCCATCGTACAATCTTGTTGGTTGTCCTGCTCATAGTCCAATCAAGTAATTACAAGGCCCTGAAATCCCGGAGAACGTTTACCAGCCGGGAAGCGACTTACCAATCCTTTCCCGCCCGGCGTTCGGGGCGGGCCCGCGCCTTATGCTTTTCCTGTTGCAAACGCCGTTCTTCCTCTTTTAGCGCATCGAGTATCCGTTCGGTGTCCTCTTTGGTCAGTCCTTCGATGGGCTGCGCTTGTTGCTGTTGTTGGATAGAATCCCCTGCTTCCGCATCCGCGGGATTCTGCTGCGGTTGCTCCGGTTGCTCGTCTTGTTGTTCATCCTGTTGTTGCTGTTGTTCTTGTTGCTCCTGGTCTTGGTTTTCATCCTGCTGTTGCTGTTGTTGTTGCTGCTGTTGATCCTGCTGCTGCGGCTGCATTTGTTCCTTGATCATTTTGCGCGCCAGTTCAAGATTGAACTTGGCGTCGGCATCATCAGGATTAATCTCGAGTGTCCGTTTATAGGACTCGATCGCTCCCGGAAAATCCTGTTGCCGGAACAGCGCGTTACCGGTGTTATAATGCGCGTGCGCCTCCAACTCTGCGCTCTCGGTGGTCAATACACCGGAATAGGTCTGTGCCGCATCTTCAAACGCATTCTGCCGGTATAACGTGCTGGCGATATTGTATGGCACTTCGGGCGCTTCCGGACGTTCAATTTGTGCTTCACGGTACTTGACCAGCGCTTCGTCGAACTTGTCCTCTTCGAAAAGCGTGTTGCCCTCGTTGATCAGCCGGCGATAATCATCGGCGCCGGCCAGGCCATACATTACAAAAAGAATTATACCACAGAACAACAGCAGCCGCGGCGACAAGCGCCGACATGCCGATATGTATCTTCCTGCCATCATCATAGTTTATACCCGATTGATTGGTGTCCTGGATTTACGTCGCTCGGACAATGCGGCCTCCAGCGCAAACAAAATCACCGCCGGGACTAAAAACCAGCCGAAACGGTCCTCGTATTGGGTGAACAATTTACCCTCGAGTTCTTTTTTCTCCATTTGCGATATTTCATCATATATTTTATCCAGTTCCAATTCACCCGCCGATGCCCGGTAATATTTCCCGCCGGTGGTCAGGGCCGCTTTCTGCAGGGTATATTCATCAAGTTTACTGAGAATCACCCGGCCGGTCCCATCCTTTTTAAATCCAGTGACATTACCTTGCGCATCCAGCTCAGGTATCGGCTCACCCGACGGCGACCCGATGCCGATGGCATAGATGATCACGCCGGCTTGTTTGGCCTCTTCCGCTGCGGTTTCGACATTTCCTTCATGGTCCTCGCCGTCGGTGATTAACAGCATCACTTTGAATTTCTTTTCCGAGGCGTCAAACATCCCGACCCCCGCCCGAATGGCCTCGGTGATCGCCGTTCCCGGTCGCGAGACTGAATAGACATCCACCGCATTGACCAGCACCTGCGCCGCGCTGTAATCTAAGGTCAATGGGCATTGGACGATGGCCTCCCCGGCGAAACAAACCAGCCCCACTCGGTCACCCGCCATACGTTCGAGGATCCCGTAGATTTCCTGCCTGGCCTTCCCCAGCCGGTCCGGCCGCATATCGCGGGCCAGCATCGATTGCGAGGTATCCAGAACGACGACAATGTCCACGCCCCGGCGTTTAAGAAAAACCATCTTTTCCCCGAACTGCGGCCGGGCCAGCGCAAAAGTCAATAAAAACACGGCACAAATCAACAGAATTGCCTTGGCCATGCGGCGCCGCGGCGAATAGCCGGCCAGCAGACGCACCAATAACGATTGGTCGGCAAACCGAGTCCGCGCCCGCGCCCGGAGGCGATAGACCAGCCACAACAGCAAGGCCAAAGCGGGGACCAACCACAAAAGCCACAAATTTACCGGATTTCCAAATCGCACTTTTTATTCCTCTTACTCATGGGATACGCCGGAACCGCGTATGGGTCAACAGAAGTTCAAATAGAAACAATCCCAGCCCGGCCAGCGCAAAGTAGGAAAACAACTCCCGATACCGGGTATACTGTTCTGATTTGATTTCGGTCTTTTCCAAGGCCGAGATTTGGTCGTAAATATCAGCGAGCATTTCCGGGGTCTTGGCGCGGAAATACAGTCCGCCGGTCATCTTCGCCATTTGCCTGAGCATCTCCTCGTCGATCTGGTCGGGCAAATAGCGATACCTTTTGCCGAAGATTGGATCATCCACGGGGTAGGGCGCCTTACCCGGTTTACCGACACCGACCGCATATATCTTCACCTCGAGGGTCTTGGCCATCTCGGCCGCGGGTACCGGGTCGGGAAATCCGGCGTTGTTGACACCGTCGGTGAGCAGGACCATAACTTTCGATTCGGCTTTCGAATCGCGCAAGCGGTTAAGACCAGTAGCCACCGCCAGTCCGATGGCGGTCCCATCCTCCAAAAGTCCGAAATCGACCTCCTCGAGGAAATTGACCAAGACCCCGTAATCAAGGGTCAGCGGGCACTGGGTAAAGGCCTGCTTGGCGAAGACCACCAGCCCGATACGATCATTGGAGCGGCCGGAAACAAAATCCTTGATCACCCCTTTGGCTACACCCAATCGGTTTTCCGGTTTAAAATCCTCGGCTTTCATCGAACTGGAGATATCCAGGATCAGCATGATGTCGATACCCTCGGCGGTCACCTCATACATGACCGTGCCCGCCTGTGGCCGCGCCGCCGCCACGATAATCAAGGCCAGGACCAGGGCGCGAAGCAAAATAACAGCGTGACGCTGACGGACTCGCGCGGTTGGTCTGATCCCCGTGACCAGCCGCGTATCAGAAAACCGGATTGGCGTCTGATGCCCCTTGCGGCGGATAAAATACACATATAAAACCACCGGAATGGTGATCAGGAGCGCCAGAATTATGGGCGATGCAAATTTAAAAATCATGACCGGTCACTTTGGTTGATTACCCCTCGGTCCCTGTCTTCTTTACTTCAGTTGTTGCCTGCCCATCAATGATTGTTTCAACTTTTGTCCGTTGGACAAATTGCCAAACCCAGTCGAAATCCTGCCGGGGCTTCTCCTCCGGCGGCACGAGTCTGGCAAACTTGACCCAGTCAGCAAATTCGAGGAAATCGACGACCTCCCGCAACTCAGGTTCCTCAAAGGGAAGATCGGGGAGGATTGTTTTAACTTCCGAGGTCGTGCCTTCCAGCGTTTCGACATCATAGCGGCCATCGAGATACCGACGATAGATTTCAGTCAAGTCGAAATACCATTCGCGCCACTTCCCCTCGGCCAGGTAGCTGGAATTATTCAGTTCGGTCAAATCATCGATCGCCCGCTCGCCGGAAGTCCGTGTATCTACCTCCGCGAGACCCCGTTCGACTTTGCGACGGCGTAACAAATACCATAGCCCCAGCGCCACAACGACGAACGCTCCCGCGAGGTAATAGTACAAAGCCCGGTCGGCCGGGACTTCGTATTGTGGTTTGAGATCCCGGATATCGACAGTATCGGCCCCCGCCTCGGCCAATAAACTTTTCACACTGATGAATATTGAATCCGATGACGCTGAGCCGGTCAAACCGGTCGAATCGGTAAAGGACGCGGTCAACGGTGGGATGAGCCAGCGGCCGGTGGTCCAGGTAGTCAGGTTGTACCTATACCGATGAACCCGGCGGCCGGTTTCATCAATGGTCGGATCGCCGTGTTTATAGTCTTTCACCTCGAAAACCCCGAGGAGGATTTCCATATCCGGCAGGACAACCTCCAACGTTGTATCCGCGATAATGGTAACATCCAGGTTGATTCGATCACCGATAGTGATCTCTGTCCGGTCAACTCGGGCAGCAACAGAAACACCCTCAGCATGGCCCACCGCAGGCAAAACACAAAAAATCATCAGGGTAATAAACACCAACATTGCCATGATGTGTTACTTTATGTTATGCTCGTAAATTATTACCGATTCGGCCGTAATCAGGTTGTCGATGATCTCGGCGTATTTCTCGCGTTGTTTGAGCCGCATATATTCCTGTTGGAGTTGGGTCATTACTTCTTCCCGGGGCCGATCCTCAAAAAGGTCGGTCTTGTGCGCCTGATAGAACAGATCTAAATCGGCTTCGCTCATTTCGATTTTGTTGACAATCTCGGTGCGCAGGATTTCTTCGATGATAATTTGCCTTTTCAACTCCGCGAATTGGGCCATAATTTCCGGCTGCCGGTCGACGCCGCGGCGAATGGCTGATTTATACATTAGTTCCATGCCGACAAACTGCCGGACGAATTCGAGCTTTTTCTCGGGCGTAGAGAACTCCGCCTGGAGAGCCGGCGGCAGTTTCTGCAATTCGCGCTCGATTTCGGCAAGGGTGATTTCCCGTTCACCAATACCGGCCACGACGACTTCACCCGGCGCCGCTTTCTGTGTTTCGTCATCAGTGGTATAATTGGCTAACTGGCGGGCCGCATCGAATGACCGGCCGAGGTTTTCGAAACACTCGACCAACCGTTGACCGATCCGTGAATCCAGCGCTGGTCGCGCCCCCAGCGAACGCGCACGGATATAATATGCCGCGGCGTTTTCATAATCTCCCAACCGGTCCTGGAAGATCTCACCGATGGTGTAGGCGTAATTCGCCCGCTTGCCGCTCGCGATTACCGCGTTTTCCACCAGTTGCCTGAACTCATCGATGGCGGCGCGATACAATTTATTGTTCTGTAATTCGGCGGCGCGTTGTACGCGTGCCTCCCAGTCGTCGCCTGCTGTTTTGCCTCCGGTAAAAGCGGTAAAGAAGGCCAGGGCGGCAAAAACCGCCGCCAACCCGGACAAAACGACCGCCAGCCAGTTGGTCATATTCGCCGATTTATTCGTCATCGTGCTCTACAACTCCATTTCCCGCTCGATCATAAGACGGCTACTCTTTCTGCTTTTCCGAACTGTCCGGTTTTTCTTCGGTCTTTTGATTATCGTCTTTTTTCGCTTCATCGCCGCCGTCTTTAAGCCCCTTGCGGAACTCGACACTACTACGCCCTAACCCGCGCGCCAGTTCCGGTAATTTTTTCGCGCCGAATAGAATTACCAGCGCCAGTACGATTAGGATTATTTCCCACGGTCCCAGACTGAACATGGCCACTCCCTATGACAATAAAACGGTTATCCCCTCCATTACCCCCGGATTCGCCGTTCCCGCTGGCGAAAAAATCTGATCAGCGGATCAACATATGATTTGCCGGTTTCCACTGCTACTGTATCCAAATCAATCGAGCCGAACGTCCGAGCCATCGTTACCTCCCGCCGGTGCGCCTGATCGGCGTATTGCGTGCGTACCCGCAACGACGCGGTATCGACAACGACGATCTCACCGGTCTCGGCGTCCTCCAACTCCAGCAGCCCGACGTCCACCATCTCGCTTTCGCGGGGATCGGAAATTTTAATCGCGATCAGGTCATGCTTGCGATTGGCAATCGATAACTCCCGCTGGTATTCCCCGGCCAGGAAATCGGAGACCAAAAACGCGACCGCCTTGCGTCTGATGACACTGAGGAAAAAATTCAATGCGCCGGCGATGTCGGTCGATTTCCCCTCCGGCTGAAAATGCAGGATCTCACGGATGAGACGCAAAACATGCGCGCGGCCCTTTTTCGGGACGATGAATTTTTCGATGCGGTCGGTGAAAATAATCATCCCGACCTTGTCGTTGTTTTTGATCGCCGAAAACGCCAATAACGCACACATTTCGGCGGCCATCTCCCCTTTCATCCGTTGACTGGTACCGAACCTCCCCGACGATGACGCATCATAAAGGATCACCACGGTCAGTTCGCGCTCCTCCTTGAACTTCTTGATAAACGGCGTCCCGGCGCGGGCGGTGACGTTCCAGTCGATCAGCCGAATGTCGTCACCGGGGAAATACTCACGCACTTCTTCGAACTCCATACCCTGGCCCTTGAATACCGAATGGTATTCACCGCCGAAAACATCATTGACCAGGCGTTTGGTCCTGATTTCGATCCGCCTGATTTTGGCTACCAGTTCTCGTGGAAGCATCGCACTTTTCCCGGCTTAGGGGACCTCGATGTGGTCGAATATTTTCCGGACGATATCGTCGGAAGTGACTTCTTCGGCCTCGGCCTCGTAGGAGATGATAATCCGATGCCGCAGGACATCCAGCCCGATTGATTTAACATCCTCGGGAGTCACAAAGCCGCGGCCGCGCAAAAACGCATGCGCTTTGGCTGCTAAGTTAAGATAAATCGACGCGCGCGGTGAAGCGCCGTAGGAAATCAGGTCCTTGATTTCCAGCCCGTAGGCCTCGGGATTACGGCTGGCGAAAACAATGTCCACAATGTAATCCTTGACTTTGTCGTCGATGTAAATCTCGCGCACGACCTCACGCGCCCGCAGAATATCCTCCGGTGAAACTACCGGTTCGACTGCGGGAACACTGCCGGTGGTCATCCGGTCCATGATCTGGCGTTCCTCGGCTTTGTTGGGGTAGGTGACCAGGAGCTTGAGCATGAACCGGTCTACCTGGGCCTCGGGACGCGGATAGGTCCCCTCCTGCTCGATTGGGTTCTGGGTGGCGAGGACTAAAAACGGCACGGGCAATTTGTGCGTGTGATCGCTGATGGTGACCTGTCGTTCCTGCATCGCCTCCAAGAGCGCCGACTGGACTTTGGCCGGGGCGCGGTTGATTTCATCGGCCAGGATGATGTTGGCGAAAATTGGCCCTTTTTTCGTCGAGAAATCCCCCGTCTGCGGACGGTAGATCACTGTGCCGATAATATCTGCGGGCAACAAATCGGGCGTGAATTGCAGCCGCTGGAACTTGGCGCGAATAGCGTCCGCCAAGGTGCTTACCGATAGGGTCTTGGCCAGTCCGGGGACACCCTCCAACAGCAGATGGCCGTCAGCCAGCAACCCGATCAGCAGCCGTTCGACCAGGTATGTCTGGCCGACAATTACGGTGCCGATTTGTTCGATTAGCTTGCGGCAGAATTCGCTTTCGGTTTTAACGCGGTCTTGAATTGCCTCAATATCCGGGTGCATTGCTTTTCTCCCTTGACCGATGCATAACGATGGCCCCGCGCGCGGCAAACCCACATCCCGCGCGGGGCCGGACATATCTTCTATATATACACTAAGTACCGGGTGATGGTTTCACCCACGCTGTCACTGTGCCGAAGGATACTTCCATGCTTTGCAGCGGCACGCGGCCGCCGCTGAATCGAACTGTGTGACAATCAGTTAGCACGGCCTGCACGCTTTCGACGGCCTCATCGTCGATTCCGCGGTCTCGGAGAATCGCGGCAACCTCGCCGGGGGTTTTCCCGACCAGCCGACGGCTCACCCGCGCTTCCCACAATCCGAGGATAATTTTTTCGAGATTGGTATAGAATTGTTCGCACCGATCTTCCCGCTTAAGCTCCCGCAATTCCTCGAGTAGTGCGGAGGCCTCTTCTTCGGGTGTCAGATGGAGTTCCCTGCTGCGCGCTTTTTGCCAATGGGCTTGCACCAATCTCACCCCCAGATAAACGATAAACCCGGTAACCAATAACCCGATAATATACGGCCATAATCGCCCGAAATCGAAGGGCGGCGCGGGGGCCGGCCCGATGGCCAAAACCATTGGCGAGCCGGCCACCGAGTCGACGACCTCGGTCTCGGCATTGGTGTATACCACCACCGGCGGAGCGACCTCGGTCGATCCGGGGGCAGTACAGACAAAATTAAACAACCAGATTTTCTCGGAAGCAAACACCCCATCGACAAGCTGTGCCCCGCCACGGGTGCTCTGCCCGGCCAGCCGTAAATGTGGGTTGGACGCCGGCTTGGGAGTAGCGAAGCGGTATAAGGCCTCTCCCCCATCCCACCGGGCGGTCAGACGCAGGACCAGCGTATCGGTAGCCCGCAGCGATTGTGCTGAAAGCTCGCTGGAGACGGTGACCCCGGCGGCGGCGGGCACGGCGAAAAGCAGTGCTGTGGCCACTATCCCGAATATTTGCACGCGTCTGCTCATCGGTGTTGAATTTTAAGTGATTATGGGGCGAGGTCAAGGGGAATGTCGGGGGCTATTTCGCCATGGTAAGAGTGGGCTGGTTATTCCCGCGCAGAGGGCGACATGAATAGCGAGGTAGCAAGATTAATACAGGGGTACCCCTGTGTTGGGTGCCCGTTCGGGGCGACCACGTAGGGTCGCCCCTACGCGCCGAGCCAGAGTAGGATTATCCCAATTATCATCATCACCTTGGTCATCGCGGCCCATCTGCCGGCCTCGTGCGGCGTGGGTTTGCGCCAGAGTCGCAGGCACGCAACTGCCGAGGGGATGATGATTAAAGCGATGATGCCGTAGAGATATAACGCGTTAAGCCACTGTAACAAAGCTGGCGTTAGTGAAAGAAGCGCTATAAGCAATAAATATGCCCCACTCAACCGCGCGGCGGTGCGGATGCCGAGGGTGATGGGGACTGTTTTTGCGCCGGCGATGCGGTCGCCTTCGACGTCCTGGATGTCTTTTAATAGTTCGCGGGCCAGGTGAAAGGCGGCGGCGAGGGCGAAGGCCAGCCAGAGAAATTTCCAGCGTTCGGGGGCCGGGGCGGTGATGATTCCGGCGTAAACCAGCGGCATCCCCCCGGCGATGGCCACCATGACGTTGCCGATTAAAAGACGCCGTTTCGCCCAGCGGTTGTAAACGACCAGCCAGACTGCGATGCTGCCCGCCACAACCAGCGCGGTTTTTCCGCAGACCCGGGCCGCCAGGAGCCCGATAATCAAAACAACCAATGAAAAAATAAACGCGGTACGTAATGTCACGCGGCCCGAGGGTAACGGGCGATCCGGACGATTGATGCAGTCGATGCTTTTGTCGCTGATGTCGTTATCGATGTTGGCAAATGCGGTAATCAGCATCGCCGAGAGAGCGCCGAATAAAAAAACCGGCCAGCCAGCCTCTCCCCCACCCAGATGCAAACCAAGCACAACCGCCACGCCGGCGATCAGGGCGTTTACCGGTCTGGCTAATGCCAAAAGCCCGACAATCATGCCTGTTGTTGTCCCTTCGGCCTGTGGAAGAATGGCAATGTGGATTCGAAGATCATACCTTAAGCACGAGTTTGGCGATGGCGCTTAACGCGCCGATTTCAAAATCGGGCCGGGATTTCCCCGGCAGCAAACGCGTGCCCTCCGGGTTATACCAACAGGTCTGCATCCCCGCCGTCCGCGCGCCGACGATATCATGGTCGTACGAATTTCCGACAAACAAGCATGCTCGCGGAGAATAGTCCAACAACCGCGCGGCGTGTTGGAATATCTCTGGATGTGGTTTGCGGGAACCGACCTCGCCTGATAAGACCAGGCACTTAAACAGGTGGGTCAAATCAAGCGCCGCCAGTTTTCGCCGTTGTGTGTCGGCGAAGCCGTTGGAAACCAGCCCCAGGGGATAATGTCGGGATAATTCGGTCAGGGCGGATCTCGCTCCAACCATCGCCCGACCGACCAGGGGATAATGATGGATATACAACTCGGCTATTTTTTGCGCATGTTCCGGCGACAAGTCCAGCATTTCGAGAAACGTCCGGGCGCGAGTTAGTCGAACCACATCCTGTGGCGCGCCCGTTTCGAACACCGCGATTGATTTCAAATCGGAAACAAAAAACGCATTGCCGATTTTCTGCCGCTCGATGCCGGCGAAAAGTTCGGGGAGTTCGTTCAGGATGACCTCCAGGAGCGCCGCTTGCGTCCGCTGCCGGTCAAACAGCGTATCATCAAGATCGAATAAAACCGCTTTTATCTTTGAGTGCATCGATAAGTTTACTCCCCCACTGAGCCCGCAAATATAGCAAATATTCCAAGGCAATCCCAATCATATCACCAACCCCGCAACCAGCGTAAATAGAGCACGCCGTCACCGGCGGCGGCATTCTCCGGCCAGCCGATTTCCAACCGCGTTCGGCCGAGGTAGTTGATTGTTTCCAATCCCAACCCGTATCCGGCAACTCTCCGCCATATTCGGTCGGGACTATCCGAGACAAATCGGCGATAATAAACCAGGTCGGCAAAGCCGAATAGGCGGAACCTGGCGGCCGGTTGGTACCCGGCCTCAGCGGCAAACAAAATATACCCGCGGGTGGCAAAGGAGCGCTCGGCGTATCCGCGCACGGTTTCCGGGCCGCCAAGATACAACTCATCGCCCCAGCTTAAATATTTGTCGGGGCCGAGCCAACCGTGAAAGGATAATTGCGGTTGCAGGTTAAAGCCCCCGCCTAAGATCCAATTATGTTTGGCCGACGCAGTCAGCCGAACCCGGCGCGAAGAAGACGGCATTTCGTTTCCGGGTCGTAAGTCGAACGTGCGGCGTAGCGAGGCGGTCATGGCCAGCCGCCAATGTGTAGCGGGGAGCCGCGAATCGACCATTCGATCGCCGGCGGTCACCGAGACATCATAACACCGGGCCGGAAATATTTCATCATGATGACCCAGCGGCGTGATTCTCGTCCAGCCGAGGGCCAAACCCAGATGAATACCGCGGCCCACGATCAGCGAAGCCCCCACCCCGCTGGAGAAACGGTCATACAACGAGGACTGGCGCAGTTGCTCCAAACGCAACGACACGCCAATGCGGGAGCCGCCGATCCCGGGATCGGCCAGGTTCAGCCGCGATTCTGATGTTTGCTCCGAGGGACGTGAGATCAGCAGTTCCAGACGCCGCCCGCGCCCGAACGGATTTTCCATGGCCAATCGCATTCGTCCGCGCATTCCCCGGCCACCGGTCGTACCCGCGGTCAAACCCAACCCACCATCGGCGATCAATGCGGGACGTTCGGCCAGCGGAATCTCGATAGTGACCAGCGTATCGTCGCACCGGTTTGCGATACGGGGTTCGGCGGCAAGGTGTAAATAATCTAGCTCGGCGGCCCGTCGACTGATACGCGCCATTTCTCGGCGGTCCCACACCACACCGGTACGCAATTCGAGCGTCTCCCGGACATGCGCCGTATCGGTGCGGGAAAGTCCCGTGATCAGCCATCGGCCCACCCGCGCCCGGGGCCCCGGATCGATTTCGAGGGCGAATGATAGTTTGTCGCCTCCCCGGTGGAAATCGACAGGAGAAATCCGCGCCAGTGGATAGCCATCATCGACAATCTCCCGGACAATCCGCCGCAAACCCCGGTCGATATTTTGCCGCGACGCGATTCCGGAAAGAATAGCCCTGATTTTGGATTGATCAATTGCACCGGCAAATTCCCCCTGAAACCGAACCGTAATCTCCCCCAGTTTAATCGGATGACCCTCATCAACCTGCAAAATTATCCCGCTCGGTCGAGAAGGATCGGTGCGTACTTCGACCCGTGTATCATAGTAACCGTGATGGTGATAATTTTCGCGCAGCGTGCGGGCAATTTCTTCGAACGGCCGATCATTAACCTCGGCCAGCCAATGGTGTATGGTCTGTGCCGATATTGATTCATTTCCCGCGATGCGGAACTCTCCTGCCATCACCCGGCTAACGGTCAAAAGGCACAGCCCCAGCGCCGTGGCCAGCATAAACCTTCGCCGCGAATTCAACTTTAAATTCCCGCCAACTACCATCATCGTAATCATTCCCGTTAGAATTCCGAAACCGCGTAAACATCCAAGCGAAACCGCGCGGGCCGTTGCTCATAGACGTCCATGCTGGAGCGGACATTCGCCGAAACCGACTTGCTGATTTCCAAGCGGCCGTCAAATACAAACCGCGCATTATGCCCCGGATAATAGGCGCTGCTTATGCCCGAGATGACGGCCCGTGGCAAATCCGCGTCGACATAAAAATATTCAACGCCGGATTTGAGTGATACCGCGCCCGCGTGCGGGCCCAGGCGCAATGTCGCCGAGGGCGCAAGGCCGTAGATTATAGATTGAGCATACCCGCTTCGATCCCGCAGGTGTTCCAGAGACATCGCCGCCGAAACATGGCCCCCCTTTGAGAAGCGATAACTTCCGTTGACCTCCCCCCGATGCGACAGGACCTCAATTCCGGCCATTCCGGAATACCCCGCAGAGATTCGTTTCTTGCGCGCCAGGAGGATTTTCCAGTTTTCCCAACCACGGCCGTTTAAGTTACCATGGGCTGAGATTTCCCAGGTCCGGCGTCGGCTGACAACCGGCGCGGTTTGCGCTCCATAACTATCATAACGTTCACGATACCGGCCACGCAGGAACCAGAAGCGGCCGGTAGTGGGAAAGCGATGTTCCAGCAAGGCCGATGTCTCACGCCGCAACAGCGTATAATCCACACCGGCGCCTTCGGCTTTCAATTCACCCCACGGGATTGCCCAGCCCCAAATAGACACGTATTCCGGGTTAATCCGTTCTTCACGCGACAGGCGGAGTTCGGCGGCGAGGTTTTGCGGAAGCAAAAACTGTCGCTCTCCTGGATTACCATAAGTGCGTCGCAGTATTAATTCTTTTTGTCCGGCGGCGGTCGGCTGTATTGCACCCATCGAGCCAATGACCCTCGTGAAATCACCGGCAGCATCGGGGACAAAGATACTGTCCTCCCGCCGATAATTCCCAAAACCGTCGGTTACCGGAATGAAGTTTTCGGTCTGGTAACGCGTACCTGTTTTATTCAACTTATAATTGGCTGAGGCGACTAACCCCAGTTGCGGGTAATTCCAACGGAAGTTTGCCTGGCCGAGATGATCGAGGAACAACCGGCCATCCGCTGTCCGGCGACGACTGGTTCGCGCGGCGGAAATTGCCCCGGTCAGCCGTAACGGGGACAGGGCCCATGCCCCTTCAAGTGCCAGGCGTTGACGGGTCTCGGACAGCATGGGAGTATCAATAATCGTATATACTCGATCGGCGGCATGGCTCAACCGCATGCGGGCCAGGCCAAGTCCAATTTCATATCCATCGAACCGGTCCCCAACGCGGGTTCCCAGCCGCCGATCCTCGCGCTGCACACCGGCAAAGACCTCCCAGGGGCCGCGCCGCAGAGTCTGCCGCGCCGACCAGATCTCGCGCGAACGCGCAAAATCCACGAGGTCGGTTTCGATATGGGACCTTTGATGCATAAACCGCCCGGAAAGCGCCGGTGACAACTGCAGTTCAAGAGATTCAACATCACGTCGCCCCGCGGCCGTACCGGCCAGCGCATCGTACTCCACCGTCAGCAACAGTCGCGGATCGAGTGCAATACGCCCGGATGATTCGAGAATATCCATCTCACTTGGATAATATCCCCGGCCCACCGGCAGAAACCACTTGCGCGCAAGATCGTCGACTTGAATACCCTGATTGGATCGGCCAAAATCGCCCAGGCGCCGCCAGCGGGCCGATACCTGCACGCCATCGGGACGTTCCACTGGGCCGGCGGCCAATTGAGTCGAAGACCATAAGATGTCATGCGCCCAATCCGTCCGCCGGGAATCTTCGTTAAGTCGGTTAGGCAAAAACGTCGTGGCCGCCAGGCAGATGCGGGCCGTACCAACCGGTGAGTTGGGAAACTCAATTCTGTCGGTTACCAGCATCCGCGATGTCGGCGCGGTGATGGTAATCGACGGCCGGTAATCACCCCTCGTATCACCCAGATAACCGAATGCACCACCGCCAAGATGCACATAAGCACCCTGGCTGGCGCCGACATATTCAAAGCGCACATTGTAATCGCCCTCGTCTGGACCGACATATTCATAAATCGTCGTGGTGTCGGATTCGATCTGGATGTATTCACCGTTTCCGGTCCCCACATATTCCGCCCCGTCCCGCACAAGATAGCCATCGGCCACGCGGCTCAAGGTATCACGATCGGCGAGGCCGAGACCAAAACCGATCCCGGCTTCCGGGTCATCAGCTTCCCACTGAAAGGCCAGGTTGTTGTTCAGCTTGCCGGCAAAGCCCGTGCTTTGCCAATCGGCAAATGCCGCGCGGCGGAGATAGGCATACGCGCTTTCTTCGAACTCAACCCGGATGCGCCTGGTTTCGTTCAGCTTGATGTTCGGGGAAAAGGTGATCTCACCAGTAAAGTAGTCAAGATCATAATCCCGATCAGACCCGCGATCCAACTGTTGGCCGTCGATGTACACCGTCTCTGAATTGGGCAGGATCGTGCGCCGTCGATCAGTAAGTGCATACGGCCCTTGATTTCCCGGTTCGGGGAAAAATTCGGTTTGCCGAATAATTCCCGCCAGCTTCCCGGCTGCCGCGGAAAACCGGAAATTATCCGCATCATATTTTGCCTGGGCGCCCGAAAGCCGCCGGGGCGTGACGGCATTGTCGGCCGGAGAATCAATCGACAAATCACCAAGCCGGCCACCGAAACTCGGACCTTGGATCGCAACAAAAAACTCGTCCAGGTCGTTTATTCGTGAGGCCGTCGCGCCAGAGGAGAGACGGTCGGAGAGCCGATCGGAAATTGCGGCGGTGAGGGTAACTGTTTCAGTCAATTGTCCGTTAACCGCGAGTTGGAGTCCCTGCCGGGTTTGCGTGCCGCCGTGATTGCCCGTAGTGATGCCAAATGTCTTGGCGCCTTTGATTTCGAGTTTGAACGGCGTTGGCGTTCTCGCCGCCCGTGGCAGAGGCGAAACAGGTACGGTATGCGCAACAGGTTGGATTGTTGATGATGTTTGATCAAATGCCTCATACGTGGCGGGCAGGGAAAACGGCAACGCCGAAAAAAGAATGGTCAACGTGTCGCCGACCGGGACGGCTTGCAAAAATGTTACCCGAGCCGGATTGGCCTGAATGCTATAACCGAAATTGGCTAATGGTGTTTGGCACGGGTCGGCAATTACCAGGGTGTCGGCCAGTAAAGGGCATCCGGTGATAAAATACGGGCCGGCCGTACCGTTACCGATTATGAATGTAGTGTCGGTGGGCGCGCGGGCGAAGCCAACCTGATACGGCAGGATTCCGATAGCAATCGCCAAAAACCCGCTGACCAACATCTCGAACGGGCCACGGAATTTGTCAATCAACCGACCCGACACCAACGTGATTCTCCCGGATTTCCCAACTGGCGTACCGCTTGTTATCTCTCGGCCGTCACGCCGTTTAATCGCCGGACGGCACCAGGCGAAATTTCAATATTCTTTTGTTTCCCGCGTCGACCAAGTATAAAAACATTCCATCAACCAGCAGGTCGGTTATCCGGCGAACGCCGCCGGGGGCAAGTTCGACTCCGTCCCATGAAGCCAGCCGGCGTCCGGTAAGGGAATACAAATCCAAACGGCCGTTCTTCCGATCACCAACAAAAACAGACTGGTCATCGGGCGTCAGGGCCACGCAAGCCGGGGCAGTCAATTCACCATCGCCGATAGATTCAAGGAATGCCCCGTCCCGATCGAAAACTACGAGCCGCTGGGCATCGGTGTCACATACAATCAACGCCCCATCGCCGGCCACCGCCAGTCCTTCCGGCCGAGTCAGGCTACCCGCGCCGGCATCGGCGTCACCAATGGTTTCGACAAATTTGCCGCCGGGATCAAAGTGGTAAACAACATCAATGTCGCGATCGGCCAGATAAGTATCGCCGAAGTCTGCCACGGCAATACCCGATGGACTGCCAGTCGGATAGCCGGAGGCCTCATAGGCCGGCTCGAACGAACTGATCAGCCGCAGCCGCGAATCATAGACAAGCACCTGACCGCTCTCATCGGCAACATTGATAGTCAAGCCAAACCCGGAGCGCACAAACCGCGGCCGGCCCAAGCCCGCCGACCCCATGCCGGAACCACCAACTTCACGGACTACCTGCCGGTTGGAATCCAGGGTAACAAGCCGTGGCGGCGACTGCTCGAGAACAATCAGTCCGCCATCCGCGCCGGCCTCAACGGAGATGGGATCCTGCAGGCGCAGAGTCCCTGCCTGGCTGGAGATGATTTCCTCCAGTTGCAGTTTCAGTTTTTCGTCATATTGATATTTCGCCGGATCAGTTTTTCCCAAACCGGCGTTTCGCGTGGCGCCGCAACCGCCGATCAACAGGATCATCGAAAGAACAACGATCAGCGGCGCGGCGCGCAGGCACCGCGCTTCGCGCGTTTTCAGAATGTTCCGCCGAACTTTCATGGGGTCTGATTGATAATTGTGTGCCGATTTCGTTCTCATCCCGGCCTCAAAAAAAGCCGAACAATCGTCCGGCCCCGAGATTACACGCTGTATGTTTACCACGGGTCGACATCAAAACATTTTCTGGAAAACCAGCATGACATTCTGGTTTTTCCCAAACGGGTGACCTTTGATCCGCACCTTGGTCCCCGCCGTGCCCATTACCCGGCGGCGGTTGTATGATTTGGCGCCGCGATAGGCATCGATAGCAGCGACGATTCGATTGAGCACCATGGCGCCGATCGAAAACGTCGCCTTGCGATTTGCTTCCTTGGCGCTGTTACGCAAAGCGCGAAATTGCGTGCGTGAGGCCTCGGAGTCCCATTGCCAGTCCCAGCCGATCAGATCGGGATAACTGCTCCGGTTGGGTTCGCCCACGCGGCCGTAAATTTCATAATCTTGCCGCGAATCGTAATAAGTCATCATTTGCCAGAAATCATCCGGCTTGCCGTCCGGGTCAACTCCCGCGTGTTGTGCCGCCCAACCCTGGAATTCATCCTCCCGGTGACTCTCCCATGTTTTAAACCCCGCATACGCCAACCAGGCCACCGCCTCCGCCGAGTAAAAGACGCGGGATTTGGTGGTGGCGCCGATATAGCTTTGCCCGGCGCCTGGGAGCAGCAACGATAAAAACACGGCCTTGCCCGGAGACTTCAAGTCCGAATCATCTCCCAGTTGCACGCCGTCGAGGCCCAACGAAGGATCCGAGAAACTCATCCTATCCTGCAACAGCAGGGCGTGCAAAAACAAGGCGGTCACCGGCGGTTTATCCCCGATCAACGCCGTCGATGTTCCCGAGGCGCCGCAAGTGCCGCTGATGCCCAGACAGCAAAAGATAACCAGCAGCGAAATAAACACCCGAACTGTTGGCCTGTGAGGCGGCATTAAAATTCCTCCACTACGCTTTCCCCGGTCAATACCGCAGCGTCATTGTCAGTTTCGGCATCGGTTTGCCGTAATGCATGACATAACGCATTTTAATCGAAACCTCGGTTAGTTGCTCATGTTTTCGGTTGAACCGTCGGGCGGAGAGCGCGGCGTCAAATGCCGAAACCAGGTGGTTAGCCATCGTCAGAAACAACATCTTAGTCGCCTTGCTGAATTCATCATTGGCGTCTTTGCGCAATTTGACATATGTATTTCGGTGCGGAGACCTGTAATCCTTATTGTTGACCAAAGAATCCGGCTGCGGGTAGGGAAAGTCATCCCAGCCAAACTGAAACTGAGGATACTTCCCGATATTCTCATAATAGGCATGGTCTTTAACGGCAACCGAACTGCTGTCCTCCACATTAACCACGACATTCAGATGCTCGGCAAAAGTGTTCTTCCATTTATTATCGCCGCTATCATACCACTTTGCGGTATCGCCAAAGCACCACTCCCCAGATGGGTATTGATCTTCAAGTGATCCCAGATAACCGCCGTGGTATGCACTATCGGTTATGGCCCCATCGTCGTATTTCATCACATAACGGCCGTCGTAAAACCAATGCTCATCGGCATACGCCTGGTAAACATCCCGCCGATCTTCTCCCTTGCCGTGGAAATTCAGGTACCCCATGATGCCGGCTACTTCAATTCCCAGAAACAGGATCGGTTTGATAATATTGCTTTTGGTATAGATCTGGCCGGCACCGGGGATTAGCAACGAGTATAGAAATGCCCGCCTGGTTGATTTTTGCTCTCCGACATCCAATTCCTCGAAACCGCCGAAGGGGTCCTCATAGACATCCGTCCAGGCAAATTGCGGCCCCAGAAGCGGTTGCATTTTCTGCAAATGCAGATTGGACGAACGCTGATCGAGTGTTAACGCAACGCGCTCATCCGGGGTTGCCTGAACCGAAACCACCATCAACAACAGGAACACTGCGGTCATCCAAACGAATAAATTCCGTGTTTCAACCACCATCATGGGCCTCCATTCAAGGAACGGGCATCTTTTTTTCATTGTTATTCCACCGTTCTCGGTCGTGTCGTTCGATTGCCATTTTCCATCATCAAGAGACTAATATCACCGGACAATAGCCACCGGGCAAAAGACCACTTTCGATTCTCCCTCGGCCGAGCGCGCAACCAGCCGACAAAAATATACGCCGGCGGCAACATCACGGCAATGCCAGATAATCTCGTTGTCTATACTTTCCCTGCCGGTCCCCTCCAGCCGGTCGATCAAGTTGCCCGCTATATCATAAATTGCGACTTCGACTTCCGCCTCGACGCCCAGTTCATAGTGCAGATAAACCTGATCGCCGTCAGCCGGATTCGGATAGGCATATACCGACGACGCGGCGAGGATCCCCTCCGGCTCAACGAGATCGGGCAGAGAATCCAGGGGAAAGACATTGGTCCGGCCGCCTTCATACCCTTTCTGGCTGAAGATGCCGCGATGGGGCCCCTGGGACAGCGGCAGGGCGAAACCATAGAGGAAACCGTCACTACCAATAGCAAATACGGCGGCGGTCTCCGTGACAGCATCATAGGCAAAGGCGGGAGAGCCGATAACCGGGGCCCCGACGGGCCGGCTGATGAAATCCGGGTGATCGAATTCACGCAAACCAACTGACGCCAGTTCGCCGGCGGCGGTCGAGACCATAATTTCAACCGGCCGGTTATCCGCGGGGCTCACGATAATCGGGGATGAACTCACCGGCCCGGACGAGTGATGTCGATCGATCAAAATCGGAAAATCCTCAACCGAGGTGCCGTTGTAATTAAGAGCGTACACCAGATTATCGCCGGTAAGGATTATCTCCAGATATCCGTCACGATCGATATCTCCGAGCACCGGGTCGGAATGGATTGCCCCCTCCAATTCGACGGGAAAACCCAAGAGCGGAAATAACAACGAATCAAAAGCCCAAACCGTACCGTCCGAAGCGGCACAGATGATATCCAGCGCGCTATCGCGATCCAGATCACCAATTACCGGTCCGTAGACGGTATCGGCGTCCAGTGCGGCCACCAGCCCCGATTGCGAAAGACTCCGTAAGTACCATGTACCGAATCCGCCCACATCCAGGTAATAGGCGTTTTCGGCCGACGTACCGGCCATGGCCACCACCCGGCCCGTACTGAAATTGAACGTCGTGTCTCTTCCATTTCCCGTCAGAATCATAAGTCCGCCATCATCGAGGGCAAAGACCATTTCCCTGATCAGGGAACCGGGGCGATCAAAAATAATAGCCGGGCCGGCAAGCGCGTGTTCCGCCACACCGGCGAAAACAAGATCGGCATAATTGTGCGGCGGATCGAAGTCGGTAAGCCGCCAGCTATAGATTATATTATCCTGGCCGGTGGCCACGACGTTTACATGGCCGACGCCGTCGATAAAAGAAACCAACGGCGGACCCAAAAGCGGCTGCGACATCTCTGCCATCACCGCGGCCCGTTGCGGTACCAGATCACCGTTTAGCGATACGATTGTATCAATTATTCCATTATCATAAATGGGCGTACCATTGAAGCGCCAGCCAAAGATGCGGTTGCCGCTGCCGACGATAATCTCCGGAGAGGTATCATTATCGATATCGATTATCGACGGGCTGAAATATTCCGGCCCGGCGCCGCACCAGACCGGGAAACCAGGCAAGGTCTGATCGTTTGCCACCGAAAAATCCATCACCAAATCGGCCGGAGATTTAACCGTGATGGTGATCCCGGTGCGCGCGCCGGAGTTGGTCGTGGTGGGGATGGGCGTATCCGGGGAGAAGTTCCGGCGTTCGGGCGCGGAAAACATGTCGGTGTATGTCCCGAAATTGTCGTACTCAGTCCCGCGGAATGAGACGATCATATCGGCCTCAACCAGGGCGAGAAAGCGCTTCTCGAATTCACATTGGAGGGTATTTGCCAGGAAATTATTGGGGAGGTGATCATCGGGGAATCTATCTTCAAAAGCCACCAATTCATCAACGTGCCATATCAGAATCCCGTTTCCGGGAAGCAGGTAATCATATTCACGGGAGAAATTCCGGTCGCTGTCCACGGGACCGAGAATAACATTGGTTGCCGAATCGGCCAAAATGAAAACGATTGGATCGGCGTCGATATTGACCCTGCGGTTTTCGATGAGATAATACTCGCCGCGGGTTATTGGAACCAGTACGGCTTGCGGCGCCTCATTGTCCAATTCCGCCGCGTATACATACGCTTCGGGGTTGGCGCGTACGGTATCAATTTCAATAAAGCCCAGAAAGGCCCGCGACCAGGCGTCGGGATACACCGGCAGCGATCCGAACAACAATCGCGTCCGGCCGTCGACTTCGATTTCACCACCGACATTCGCGACATTATTGTCCATTAAAGAGAAGTTGCCGACCTGGGTCATGAATGTCTCGGTACAATACAAATCAACCAACCCCAGTTGGTGGCCGAATTCATGGGCCATCACCGCGTTCAGCACGACGATGCGGTTATCCTGGCTGACCGTTTCGGGTGTAATTAAGCCCTCGGTGATAAAGTGTAACCCGTGATCAACGGGAATGTGCGCACCAAGCCGGATAAAGCCGGTGAACAAGTCATTCGGGGTATTCCCCATCCAGTCATTCTGTCTGTCCGCCCCGGCGTGAAGCACGCAAAACACATCGTAGTCACCGAAGTCAATTTCCGGGTTTGTGGTATCGGCGGCTCGGAAAGCATCGAAATAAAACTCGGTCAGGCCATACTCGGGCGGTTGTTCGCCGTAATGCGCCATCATATGCGGCAGGGTGTACGCCGGTTGTGAACCGGGGGGATAGACCGTCCCGACGATGGAAACCTTGCCGTTGGACACGGTATGCCAGTAGCGGCTCAACGCCTCAATGTGCTTGCCGAAGTATGCCGAATCATGCGGCGCGGCATCAAACAAATGGCCGTGTTCATCTTTGAACTGCACCGAATCCCGCAGGTCAAAAGTGCCGTTTCCTGTCGTAGTCGGGTCGTCGGGGTCTTCAGCCACGAACTCGACGCGAATGGCCAGCATTTTTAAAACTCGCTCCGCTTGCAGCGATGTTTTGGGGAGGCCGAATTCATTAGCCCGTTCAAGTCCCAAGAGGTTTTTTTGCGACGGGTAACGGAGGATGCGCGGCAAGGCATATGTAGCGCCGGCCGGGAATTCCGTTCCGTCCGCCGGTCGAATCAACGGCATGACCTTACCGGGCGGGGTCTTGGCGTCGGGAGAAGCGTCGGCCATCGTGGTTGCGAATATCACTTGAAACAATACACATAAAGCCAGTGCACCCGCGGGCCAGATACAACCATTCGCGGCCGCTCTCTCACTCTTTACTGGTCCTATTGCAATACACATAGCTTTTTAATGCCAGACACCGGTAAAGGCGACCCGCAGGATATTGGCCATCACCTGGTCTTCACGGACCGAAGGAATATAAGCCAGATCGATGTTCATGCCCTTCACGATCAATCCACCGCCGACCGTGGGTGTCTTGATATCGCCGTCCTGATCGTAGATATATCCGGCACGCAACGCCACGATGTCGGCGTACCAGTACTCCAGGCCGAGATTGAATACGATTTGCTTGAATTCCGTGGAGGTTTCCTCACCCCAATCGATCACTTCCTTGTTCAGATCCGCGGCCAGGGTCAGGCGGTTAAAGGGAGCATCGATTAACTTGTACGAAAAACCGAGCGCGAGATTTCGCGGTAGCGGGTCGGATTGGTCGGCGTCAATATAAGTGACGTCCGGACCGAGGTTTGTTATCACGGCCCCCAGGGTCAAGCGCTTGAGCGGAGTCCGGTACAGCAATCCGGCATCGAGGCCGAAAGCGGTGGCCGTCCCCTGCCCCAGTTCAGCCCCGGCGCCTAAGGGGGAAAGCGATGAACGGATAAACTTGGTCGTCAGGCCGGCGGAAAGGTTAGCGGTGATGCGCGTTCCATACGACAAGCCCAACGAAAAGTCCACGGGATAGAATTGGCCGGTGATAGTGGGATCACTCTCGGTGCGGTCAACTTTCCCGTAAGATAACACTTTTAAACTAAAGCCAATCGTGCCCAGGCCCCTAAAATGCTTCACGAGTGTCCCATAGGCATAGTACATGTCATCGGCCAGATTGGGCAGCCATTTGACCGCCATGACCGATGCCTGGGAATACGCGCGTTCCAGCAGGATGACTTTATCACGCGTGAAGAAATACGGGTTGCGCCCGGCCAGGGCCATCGCCACTCCATCGGCGCGATCGAGGCCTTCGTGATATACGCGGTTCCACTGGCCATCCTGATGGAGAAAGAACCCATACCTGGTGCCGACATACAATTTCGAACCGGAGGACATCAGACATTGAATGGGCGCCCCGGCCGGGCCGGAGTACAGGTAGATAGTACGCCCGGAGTCAATCGGTTCATCCGCGGCCAAGCCGTTATACCTGATGGTCCAATCGACAAAGCCCTCGATCCGTCCCGGTGTCGCGGTTTTCCCCAGGTATTGCTCCGCGATGGCGGCAAGTTCCATCGGCTCCTGCGGTGTATATGGCCGATAACCAAACGATCTCCACCGGTGATGATCGAATAGTTTCAGACCTTGTTCGGTGCCGACCCACAACCGGTTATCCGTGTCTTTGGCCAGGCAGGTAATCTCTGTTTCAAACGCCAGTCGGTATGGGATACGTACGGTCGCACCCGGCGAAATTTCGTTGGAATCCAGCCCGTTGAGTTCGCGAATTTCCTTGGCGGCCCGATCGATTCTTGCTTCATCGGCCGTGCCGATGAATTCTGCGGCGAGATCGCGAATGGTCTGGCCGATCAAAGCGCTGACCTTTTCGGCTTCATTGAATGATTCCCCGTCGAACTTGGCTGGTCCGGCATCAGTGACCACCCATCCCAAACGGGAATTAATAAAGTACACCTTGAGGATTTTTGCAGAAGGCAGACCGGATTCGGTGCCATATCTGACCCATTGATGCCCGTCATATACCTTTACGCCATCATCAGTGGCCAACCAGGTACGCGGCCCGGGAGTAATGGTGAAATCGTTGATCTTTTCCACCGTCCAGCCGTCGTCCGTTGGCGGGACGACCGGTTTCCAAGCCATTAACGCGCTGCGAAATAACCCCTGATCGGTCGCAATCCAGAGTTCATCGTTCGATGTGGCCAGATGGTAAACTGTGGTAACCTCCGGCGGCAGAGCGACATCCTCTTCCCAGCGGTCCGCGGAATAACGAAGCAATTTACCCTGGGAAAGCATCCACGCGTCATACAATGGCGTCCCTTCACCAAGGTGGACATTGCGCATGGCGACCGCGTCATCAATCGACCGTCCCTCAGGAACGGGAATCACGGTCCAGGCATCAAATAATGGATATCGCCCCAATCCGGCGGGATTCCAATGCGTGGCGCTGGCGTCGTCGGCCACGGCGACGAACGCCTCACCCATCCCGGCGGCCCTTACACCAGCCCCGATTCGCAGGAACAACACGCCCGCGCTGGAAATCGCCAATGCCGATTGTGCCAGGCCCATCAGCATTAACAAACAAAAGGTCGTTATCGTTGCTTTTCTCAACATCTGGAAACCTCCGTAGGGACCGGGACCCTGTCACCGGCATACTGTTGATCCTCGGTTGCGATAATTGCTGCTCACAATCCTCTCAATTGACATTCAACCAAACCCAAACTGCTGCTATATCATAAGTTAGCGCCATACAACTACTTTTTGGATTTTCTCCGATATTGTATTATCGGCCTGGAAAGTCCCGCTCTCTACAATACTGCCCTCCACGGTCAGCTTGGCCAGATATACACCATTGGCCACCTTCTGGCCCAGATCGTCGGTACCGTCCCAGGCAGTTTCGCCGTCCACTACGTTGGCGATGGTTTTAATCAATTTCCCACTAACGGTAAATACCTCAATCACCGCTCGCGCGGAGACTCCATTGGTGCGGAAATAAAACGCCGTCTGCCGTTCAAATGGATTGGGATAATTCAATAACTCCAGAATTCGAAATTCCATCTCGGCGCCGATGCTCACCACGACCGACAACTGAGCAGAGTTATTGGCATTATCCCAGGCCTTGACGGTTATGTTTATCGGGCCTTCCCCACGGCCTGTCGGCAGGGTGAACCGTGCGTTCCCATGACGATAATCACCGGCATCATACGTGAACGTCTTGGTAATATCGGTGATACTTGCCCGGTCATCATCAAAGGTCACGGTGATGGCGTGTCCCGGCTCGCCGGTTAAATTCACCCCCGATGTATCGCCGATTACCAGCGTTACCAGACTCCCCGAGGCCAGAACCATCCCCTCGGTCAGCAATTGCTCTCCGGCGCGTAATTCAAGGACCGGCCCGGTGGTGTCGATTACCCCCGGCGCGGTACCACCCAAATGGAGCCCGCCGATTCCCCCTCCGGCATCGAGATTACCGGAAACCGCATAGCCGGTAATTTTTGCGGTGCTGTCACCATACGTAATATCCTTGGGTACGATGAAGCCGAAGGAGAACGCCCCACCGGAGACCGGAGTTGTTCCGTGATAAATGGTCCCCCCGGGAAGCTTATAATTGATGGAGGCATTGGCATTTATTTGATACCGGCGCTCGCGAAAGGCGTCGGAAACCAGGAACTCCGCCTCGCCGGAAAAATCGGTTACGGTAACGTCGTTAATATCGACAATATGTCCCGTCACGGTTACCACGCCCAGGGCCGGCAGGGTATCGGGCTGGACTTCATCAATTACGATCCGGTGACGAGGTGCGCCGAAAGGCATCGTGGGATCGCCGAAAAGATTGAACCGCCGGTCGTTTGGCCGCTCGCAGGGCGGATTGGAGCACGTTACGTCCGTCTCGAATTGCCGCTGCAGCTTTGCCAGATATAACGCTTCGCCCAGCGATGAAACATCACCCCCATAGAGCAGTTCAAAAACCAGGGTATTCAAGGCCATGTTGGCGTTGGCAAAAACCAGGCGCGTAGCCGAAATCACGGCGACAGCGCCGCCGTCCGGCCAGCGCAGGACCTCCTCGGCCAGGCCCTCGTTGGTCGGATCATCAAAAAATCCGTTGGAGCACGAAGCCGTATACATGACCGTCAGTCGGTCTTTATTCTGCATCTTCGGGACGTCATTGGCGCGCTCCAGAACATGTTCATGTGCCCAGAGATCGGGGTTGCCGTGACCGATATAGTCGATCAATGCCACACCATCGTTGATTAAATCCAGTATCGCCTGGCGCGCGGCGGGCTTGCTCCGACAACTGGAACCGAAAGGATATTCCGTGAGGTAGATCTTTCGCTGTTCCACGCCGACGGGGATGATTGATTCGCTGATGTATTCGGCGCTGGTGGTATGTACTTCATTCCCCGGATCATATACGCAATGCCCGGTGGCTTCATCGTCGGCGATCAATCCGACACGGTTGCGCCAGGGACCAAGCGTGGCCGACGACATATAACGATTGATTTTCTCGGCGATGGCACGTACCTGCGCGGTGCTCTTGACCGGCCAGCGTCCAATAATCATGTCGGGATAGGGGTCTTCACCGGGCGAGCCCGAATAGAGTAATTTGTCGCCGCCGAAATAGACGAAACTCTCATCGGCCGGGAAGGGTTCGTCGGGCGCAAGATATGGCGGCATATAACTGGCGGCGCCGTTACCCTGGTTATCGGCCAAATCGAAATGCCCGTCCCCGACCAGTAAAGCATACTGGGGCGCGGGCGCGGGCCAGTTGGCAAAGGCATACTTGAGGAACCATTGAATTGCCAGCGGGTCGACCAGTCCGCCGGAGAAATTGTCGTAAACATCCTCGACGGATATTATTCGCGCTTTCAGCCCGGTGCGACCCTCCTGTTTAAGTAGATAATCCTCAGCCGCTTCAACTAAATGCCGGGGGCCGATGGCCAAAAAGTCTGTTTGCTTATCAGAGGTAAACAACGGTGATGGTTTCCGTCGTTCGGCGGAAACCGGCCGGTTGGCCCAACCGCTTTCAGACACCCAGTATACAGCCCGTTCCCCTTCGACCAGATCCGCCTGGAAACGGGCCACACCACCATCCAGGACGGCATTGGTGATAACTATCGGCCCGAAGGGGTCGGTGATATCCCAGAGCACCGGTTCGGCCCCGGCGATATTCGAAATGGAAAATACTACCGTGCCGGTCATCTCGGGCGCGGCGAATTTCAACCGCCCTCCACGAAGTCGCAGTTCTCGTTGGTATTCGATGTCGTACAAGTCAAGGTACATATACCCCGGGTTATCGTTGGCAAAGTCGACCTGCAATTCGGTTCCAATATCGAATGAGGCCAACTCAAACACCATGCTATCGGCATTTTGATTTGTAATGACCGGTTCGAGGACGTCACCGTTTACGATCAAACTCGCCGGATTGCCGAATGAGTACGTCCGTAGATGCACTGTTGCCGGCTGACCTGCGGCGATATCGATGGCGTTGTAGGGGGAAATTGAGATATTCTTCCCTTGTTGCCAATACCAACGATAATAATCACCCACATGCCTGTCGGGCCGCACACGAAGGACGAGGTTCTTTTCGTGATGGGACCAGGCCGGCACAGCGAAAATTTGTGTCGCTGTCTGCTCACTAAGAGAACCATCCCTTTCGCTGACGCGACGTGGCTGCGGGGCAAGCTCGGCGACCGGAGTCAGCCAGTAGACATTGTATTCCTCAAATGGATGAAGCACATTGACGAAATCATTGGTGGCCGGATTTATATCCCAACGATGCAAATCCATGCCATAGAATTCCAGGTAATCACCCGGGTCCCAACTCCCATCAGCGAATCCCTCGGTGTAGATGGCGATTTCGCGGAATGCCGGCAGCGTGTCAGTTCCCGCCGGGACCAGCGCCACCCCACCACCCGAGAAAATCCGGATCTGCCGGGGGTCGGCGATACCAGCGGGGTTAATCCCCAACGTATCCGCCAATTCGTAGGTAATCCGATAAATCCCATCAGCACCCGTTCGGAGTTTATGCCAGGTATGTGCCTGCTCAAACGGGTCGGTTACCGCGGGCCGGCCCAGCGCGCCGGGTTGCGGTGTGCGGCGGCGCATCAGTGGTGACGATTTCGAATTAAGCAACAGCCGCGAGAGAATTCGATCGAAACGGCCTTCCGGTACCAGGCGCCCCCGCTCTTTATCCTCCCCAACAAAACGCACCTGAATTGTGATTGACTCCAGAACCTCCGCCCGATTCTCCGCCGGGTAGTAAGTTACCGGGTAAATCGCCAGCCCGCCGATCCGCTGCGAGCGTAACCACCCCACCGGCAGGCGTTGAACCGACCACTCCGGGAAACGCGCATCGACGGGTTCCTCATCGCCTGGAGGCGTGGCTTTTGCGCCATCCGGAAAAACAGTGAGCGGCGGTGAATACAGCGGGAGACGGACTCCGGGTTTTGTATGTCGTTGTTGCTCGATAATGCTGAATTCGAAATCGCCGCCCGGCGGCAGCGCAAAATATATAACCCGCACGGGCAATTGCGGTTCCCCCGGATTCTGCGTGATGGAGGTCCGGGCAATGGCCAGCCGTGAAAAACTGCCGGATACGCCGTCAAGCAGTGTCCATTCAACACCCGCTGGGCGGTAAGTAAAAGACAGCGTTCGGGTACTCTCGTGGATTATCTCAAAATCGGGAAAGGAGGAAAACGGATGGGCGTCACCGGAGAGGAGAGCGAGCAAGGCCCCGGCAACCAGGATGATATGAAATCTTCTGCGCACCATTTTCGGTCATGCCCCACATGGGGACTCCAGCCAAATTCTTTTTGGCGACCCGCATTAAAATACTCAAAAGTCTGCAGGTCAAGTCTTTACCGATAGTGCGCTATAGGCCTCCTTTCAACTCTTATCCCGGGCGTCAGTATAACTCGGAACACCAGGCATGTCAACGTCAAAGCCCATCTAATAAGGCCCCGTCGTCTTTTATTGCCAATCATGCCACTTGTTCCAGAATATGGCAAAATTCGGACCGAATTCCCGGACGCCAGGATGTTTCAGCGTGGGGAATTCGCCTTTGGGTGGTACGGTCCTGATAGTTATAATGAAGATTGGCGCAGTGGAAAAAACCTGCCTGACCATGGATCATTAACAAAATTGTCCAGGCGAGAAACCAGTTTTTAGCCGTTTCTCTGCACCGATTTGCACACTCTACGCATGGATGGGCAACTTCGAACCTCCCGACGTGGTATTAGTTACCCCAAAGCCCCGAAAATGACTCCGGAATGCATTGTTAAACAGCAACTTAGACTTGACATGGTGAATCTTTGGCTTATATTTACTGCGTAAAAGTCATCTCGCATGCAGCGTAACTGAGAGATGACATAGTGAACGAAATAAGGATTGGAGATAATCATGAAAAAACCGGGAATACTCGGATTGTGCGTGGTTTTGATGTTGGTTTTCACTCTTCCGGCAACCGCGCGATTCTACCCTGACCGACCATTTACCGTACTGAGCGAGCAACGTATTCCCAATGTATTGGTGATCAAGTTTGCCGAACAAGCAAAGCCGGTCTTTCCGCGCGGACTTTCCGGTGATGCGATAACCGGCCTGCCGTCGGTTGATCGAATCAACGGTGATTTCCTTCTCCAATCGTTCGTGCGGCTCTTTCCCGGGGCCCGAGTTCCGCCGACCCGGGCAGAACGCGAAGACCTGACCGGTTATTGCGTCCTTGTTTTCCCTCTCGATGTGGACCTTGAAGCGGCGTATGCCGCGTACGAGGCGGACCCCAATATCGAGCAAGTGGAATATGATTATTTTGCGACAATCATGCGCGTGCCCAATGATAGTTATTACAGCACACTGTGGGCGCTGAATCAGACCCTGGACCATGACATCGACGCTCCGGAAGCCTGGGACATCACCGCCGGAGATTCCAGCGTAATCCTTGCCGATACCGACACCGGCGTTTTGTATACGCATGCCGATCTGGCCGATAATATCTGGGTCAACCCCGGGGAGGATCTCGATGGGGATGGTGTGGTCATGGATACTGACGATTTGGACTACACGGATAACGACGGGAATGGATACGAGGATGATTTCATCGGGTATGACTTTGTGTCCTCGGGGATCAATGTCTGGCCGGGTGAGGACGGCAGCGTCAAGGACAATGATCCGAAAGATTATAACGGGCACGGCACACATACCTCCGGCACGATCGCGGCGACGACCAACAACGCGCTCGGGGTTGCCGGGGTAGCCGGCGGATTCGGACCCGGCACTGAACCGGGATGCCGCATCATGTGCCTGCGCATGGGGTACTCCTTCAACGACGGCGGCTATGAAAACGGTCGTACGCACATGTCCTACGTCGCGGAAGCCTTCAACTACGCGACGAATAACGGGGCCACCGCGATTAATTACAGCTTCGGTTCTTCGACCGGGGGCGGGATTGAGGCGGCGACGAACGATGCCATCGCCGCCGGACTAGTGATCGCGGCCTCGGCCGGCAATGGCAGCAGTAGTAATCCCAGTAGTTTCGGCTATCTGCAAAAACGCAGTGATGTTCTTTGTGTCGCCGCGACGACCTCCTCCGACAAGAAATGGGGCGGCTCCAACTGGGGACCATTTGTGGACATCTCGGCCCCCGGTGCGGCCATCCGTTCTACTGTCTCGAACCATTATGCGGCCTCATACGCCTATTATTACGGTACCTCCATGGCTGCGCCTCATATCGTCGGGCTGGTCGGCCTGCTGAAATCGGTTAACCCAGATTTGACCGGCCAACAAATAAAAGACAATATCCTGGCCAATGCCGACAACATCGATGCCCTGAATCCCTCGTATGCCGGGGGGCTGGGCGCGGGACGGATTAACGCCTTCAATTCGGTTTCTAACGCCGCAGTCGCCGACTTTTCGGCCACCCCGCAAATCGGCGATGCGCCGTTGATGGTGGATTTTACCGATCTGTCGCCCCAAGCATCAATTTCCTGGGTTTGGGATTTTGGGGACAATGACACGGCCATCGTGCAGAATCCCAGCCATGAATATCAGGCAGGTTTGTATGATGTATCCCTGTCGATTACCACGATTTATGGGAACGGTTATCTCCTGCTTCCTGATTACATTATGGCGCTCGATGAACAGCTTGGCATAGACACGGTCGACGGTTTGCGGAATGAAGATGTATACGTTGAGATCAACCTCGATAACAATGTCCCGGTGAGCGAACTTTATCTCCCCATCTCGGCGACCGGGGTACCGGCCGATGCGTATTTTGATTCACTGACGGCCAGCGGATGCCGGACCGAATATTTTGAGTACCGGGAACTGGTCCATTCGAGCCCTTATACGGGCGAGCATTGCTTGTATCTGAAAGCCGACAATGGCGGCGGGGCATTGCCCTTGGACCCGGGATCCGGACCAATCGCCCGCGCGTGGTTTTCGGTACACGGTATCGCAACTCCCGGCAACTTTATCCAATTGACCGTGGCCAACGTGGGCGGATACGATTTGGAATTGTCCAATCATGTGGGGACGTTTATCCCGGATGTTATCCCCGGCGGCGGGATCGACATTCAAGGAATCATCGGCGATCTGGACCTGAATTTCTCAGTCGACCCCATCGATGTCGCCTACCTGGTCAACCAGGTATATAAAGGAACGCCGCCCCCGCTCTGGCCGCCCGCCGCTGATTGTAACTGTGATGACGCAGTCGATCCCCTCGACGTGGCGGTCCTGGTCGCGCATGTCTATCGGCAGCAACCGGCGCCTTGTTCCTGGTAGTTTTCACGGGCGTTTCCGCATTCCGGGGATAATCGGATTAAACCAATAGTTTTACCATACCCAACACTGCCGGGAAGATCCCGCCGCTCAGGGGTTATATTAATCGGGGTTTGCAGGTGGCGGCATAATCGTCGGGGTAGGGACTTAAGCGAAGAAAACCATGAAGATGGCAACGCTCTTGCTCTTTAGTCAACTGGAGATGTGTCGCATAGTCAAAAACGCACTAAATCGTAGAAAAAGTGTGATTTTGTGCAGTTTTTTTCGCACCTCCGGCGTAAGTTTGCGTACAAAAAGACAGGCCGGAAGGTATTTGACATGAGCCGCCCGCGAGGTAAATTAGGAAAAAACAACGCGCGCCGCGGGCAATGGAGGAACGAAGATGGCTGATCGACGGTTTAAAGCATACTTACTTTTTGTCGCAGTGGCCGCCCTGGGGGTGGTCTGGGTGGTCGGCCTGGGCCAGGCCTCACCACGGGAACCGGTGCAAATCGTCCAGGCCGGGTACGTACAGACAACGGACCCGGAAACTAGTAGGCAGCCGCCCAAACGGGAAACCCTGTATCGAAACATCAAGCTCTTGGACGGGATCGCCTTACGCGTGTCCCAGAGCTACATGGAGGAAGTAGATTCCCACGATCTCACCCGTGCCGGAATCGACGGGATGCTGGATATTCTCGACCCATTTTCCGTGCTGATGGAAATGAAATATTACAATCGGCTGATGGAAACGACCCACGGGCGGTATGAAGGGCTGGGGATGTCAATCGATATGCGCGATGATACGGTTACCATTGTCGCCCCGATGGAGGGCACTCCGGCTAAACGGGTCGGCCTGCAGGCCGGCGATAAAGTCGTGGAGATCGACGGCAAATCGACCGACGGGATAACCACCGAAGAGGCCTCCAAGCAGATGCGAGGACCGGCGGGAACATCGGTCGTCCTGACCATCGTCCGTGTCGGTATTCCCGAACCGTTGGAGTTTACGGTCGAGCGCGCGGTCATCGAGTTGAATTCCGTCCCCTATTATGGGATGGCCGACGAGGAGAACAAAATCGGCTACCTGCGATTATCCAAGTTCTCCGAGACCACAAGTGATGAACTCCGCGAAGCTCTGACTGAATTGAATAAGAACAATCTCAAGGGGCTGATTTTCGATTTGCGGGGAAATGGCGGCGGGCTGTTAGAGCAGGCAGTCGAGACGGCAAGCTTATTCCTTGAGGAGAACAAACTGGTGGTTTACACCCAGGGCAAGGACCCCCGCTCGCAAAAAAAATACTTCGCCAAGGGTGATCCCCTTTACCCGAAAAAGCCGCTGGTAGTTCTGGTGGATGCCGCCACCGCGTCGGCATCGGAGATCGTTGCCGGCGCGATCCAGGATTGGGACCGCGGGTTGATTCTCGGCAATACGACGTTCGGCAAAGGGCTGGTGCAACAGATATTCAGTCTGCCGGAACAGGATGATATCCGCCTGAAGCTGACCACCGCGAAATACTATGTCCCCTCCGGGCGGTGCATACAAAAGCCGCATATTTCCACGAAACATCCGGAAAAAATGGATGACGAGTTGACCGAAGCCGACCCGATGGAGACCTACACGACCGGCGCCGGCCGGGAGGTGTACGGCGGCGGGGGCATTGCCCCGGATGTTATCGTCGAACGCCATCCCTATTCGCCTGTCGAAGTCAACATGTTGCGCAAATCAATGTATTTCCATTTCGCGGTGGAACACACCTCAAGACATTCTGAGGTCCCGCCGGATTTCACGGTCTCCGATGAAATTCTTGAGGAGTACCGGGAATTTCTCAAACGGCGCGAGTTCTCTTATAAAACCGCGACCGAAGTGGAGCTTGAAAAGATCCGCGAAATCCTCGAAGAGGATTCGACAAAACTGGAAATCTTCGGCTCCTACCTTGGCGAGTTGGAAGCGCTGGTGGTTAAGGAAAAGGAATTGGAGTACGGACAGGCCCGGGAAGATATTCGTCGGTCGATCCGCGGTGCGATTTTGAATAAAGTCCACGGCGAACGCGGATGGTACGAGGGTGTGTTGTTGCGCGACGATCCGTATGTCCTGCAAGCGCTCGAAATCCTCAACGAAAGAGACGAGTACAAAAAGATCCTCGCCGCCAACCATGTAAAAGAACAGATCAGCAATTAACTATATTTTACCGACCTGGCGTATTCAACCGGCGGCTTTTGGGCCGCCGGTTTTTTTTATGGTGCCGCATGACGTCGGAACGCTTTGCCAGCCATGCAATATCTTGTTCAGCAACTTGGACGTTTCCTGTTTAGATGGACGATTATTCTTCCGCCGTTTCCCGAGGCGAGAGACGGGAAATACGAACCTGCGTTTCTTTGGTGCGAACGATTAATGAGTCAATCTGCTGTTTGGTGGCGGGATCGAACAGGTCGGTTTGCAGGGCGTCGCGCAGTTTCTTATCGGCCAGTTTGGAGACTTTGTCCCACTTGCCCGAGCCGAGGACAACCGATTCCAGTTGGGCCAGCGCCTCGGGGTCCCGCTGCTGTGACGGCAGCCGGTCGCGCGCAGACGTGGTTATTTTCAGCTTCCGGTCGTGTCCGCGCAAGGTGGTGACATCATGTTGTTTGGCGAACTCGAGGACCAGTTGTTTGATCTGGTCCACGTTTGTTTTGGCCGCATCAAGCTCCGTTTTGACGGCAATGAACTTGTCGGCCAGCACCACGCCCTGATCGGCCGAAAATTCTTCCGCCGATAATTCCCGGGTGACAACCAGGTGCCGCTTGGCCGGGCAGATAGCATAGTATTCACACCAATCGCACAGCATCGTTTCATGCGGCGGGAAATCATAGCGCCGGGTCGTTTCGGTTATTTGATCGATCAAGGCGACAGTCGCGGCTTTCAACTCTTCCAGTTGTTCGGGAGTGCGATATGAACGGACTTCCTTGTCCTGACGCACGTAATGCCAAACGAGATGAACTTTCCGGGCATCGGGATACTTGGTCTGGATGCCGATCTGGTACAACGCCAACTGCCGGTCGTTATCGAGCTTTTCCTGCTCGGGGACATTGCGCGAGGTTTTGTAATCGTGGATTTCATATTCGCCGCCCCCCAGATCGACCAGCCGGTCGATATACCCCTGCAGTTTATAGCCCTCTTGCCGGCCATCGGTGAGGTCGAGCAGGATCCGGGTCTCCAGCCCGATAACTCTCCCTTCGCGAAAGGGAAAGTACCGGACAAAATATTCTTTCAGGCAGCGCCGCCCAACATTTCGATAGTCCTCGGGCGTATAATCGCCGCGAACGATGGTCACGTAATCGGTCCACTCCCGGTCCCATCGCCGCTCGTAATCATCGAGGATATCCTCCCATTTAGGGGTGCGTTCCATCTCGATGTCCCGGTACAATTTTTCCAATGTCTCATGAACCCGCGAGCCGAGGAAGGCCTCAATGGTATCTTTCTTTTCGATGTCCGGTTTCTCGATATAGCGAAACGCGAAACGACGCGGGCAATTTTCGAATGTCGACAGGCGCGAGTATGAATATAACGGCATATAAACCTCCTGTATAAAGAGTGCAGCCAAGGGCGTTGGTTGGCAATCACTTTGACGCAGACGGAGTCACGGGTGTCATGCACCTGTTTAAAATAATGTCCTAACTGATAGATACTCAATTTGTTGCGAGCATTGACGCCTCGAATTCCTCTTGACTTAATTAGATAATCGATTACTTTGGTATGGTGGAGATTTGTGCAATCGGCGGCAGGCAGATCATGATATTTCGGCGGATACTCATTAGCACAGGCCAAACAGTGCTTTGGCTGGCGATAACCCTGCTCCCCGCGATGTCCCTCGCCGTCGGCCTCGACCAATCGGCCGTTGGGCAAACAGCCGAGCCGGAACTTATCGAACCACCGGCAATCGACTATCGTATCATCGACCAGGGCGGACCGAGAATGGTCGTCACCAATTGGGCGTACTTCGGCAGTCTGTACGGTCAATTAACCGACCCGTCCACCGGCGAAGGGGCGATTCCCCTGGAGTATCCGGGAGGATCGAAGATCATGTATTTGTATAACGCCGGCTTATGGATCGCCGGTATTGTCGATGGAGATACATTGGTCTCCACCGGATCGCACTCTTCGTGGGTCCGACGCGAGTTATACCCCGATACCGGGATGGCCGGGAAGTTGATCTTTGACGATTACCTTGCCGATGAGGTTTACACAGCGGCTTACGCCGATACACTCACCGATGCAAATATCGTCACACCCGATCGGTACGACGGCCCACACCGGCCCCTTAATGTAGCTGTCCGGCAGGAATGCCGGGGATGGACCGATACGGATTTCCGTGATATGGTATGGACTAAACTGGTCATTACGAACCTGGGTAACCAGACAATCGAAGACGCCTTTGTCGGCTGGCATACCGATCCCGATATCCACCACCTTGATTTGAACAGAGGTTACTCCGATGACCTAGCGGGTTATCGGCAGGGAACCGCGACATTCGACGGGCAAACATACCCCTTTGAGGCGGTGTACGCCATCGACAACGACGGCGATCCCGACTCATCAACTGGCTTTTCCGATTCCTCATCCACCGGAGCCCTGGGCTTGGCCTTTATCTCCGGGTCTCCCCCGCCGTCGGTGCGGTCGTTCAACTGGTGGGTTATCAGTTATTCCCTGGATTTGGACTGGGGTCCACACCGCCTGCCACCAGACCCGAGTATTCCCGCGCTCACCGGTCGGCCATCGGGTGACGCGGCACGGTACCGGATGATGTCAAATGGAGAAATTGACTATGATCAGGTCTTCGCCGGAGTGGACAAAACCGCCGAGGGCTGGGCCCTGCCGCCGGATACCACTTTTTTCGCCGCTGGACACGACATCAGCTTCTTGTACTCCGTCGGTCCGTATACGGTGCTTCCCGGCGATTCAATTATCTTAAATTTCATCTGGTTCGTCGGATCCGATATCCATACCGAACCGGACCATTTTGCGACATCGTTTTCCTTTGACGATCCGGAGGTGTTTCTTTCAGGCTTGGATTTCAGTACATGGGAAACCAACATCGCCGCGGCATTTGCGCTGGAGGAGTCGGCGTTTACCGCCGCCGCCCCCGGTCCTCCAATTGAGACACGGCTAAGTTCATGGACGACCGAGCAGGCCACGCTTAGTTGGCGCCCCAAACAGACCTTCGATTTGGCGGGATATGAAATATTTCGCCGGGAGATTCCCGGCGAGTATCCCGCCGTTCCGCTGGTGGTGATATCCAGCAGTGACTCGACTTTTACAGACCCCGGGCTTAGCATAAGTGAGTATGCTTACGCGATACGATCATTCGATGTCGATGGACGTCGCGGCCCGTTATCTGATGATATTACAGTCAACTTGCAGATGCCGATGCCGGTGGAATTGCGGGAGGTGGTCCCCGCTGGCGGCAGCTTGAGGATTTTCTGGACCCCGCCGCTTTACCCGGACATCGCCGGGTATCACCTCGAGCGGTCTTGGGAAATCGCGTCCGGCGATACAACATCGGTGATAATTGGCTGGACAACTGAGAATTCCTTTCTCGATCCCGACCCGGAAGAGGCGGTTAAATATCAATATGCGGTGACCGCTGAATCCGGCTCCGGGTTTTTGAGCGCACCCTCCAATCGGCTGCCCGGAATTATTTTGGCTTTCGACGGGGGACCGTTGGTCCTCGATCAAACTCTCGCCGACGCCAGCGGATTGACCGATAAGGATTCAGTGCGCAGTTTTTGGCAACGCGTCCTCCCGGAAGCCGTATACCGCGACGAAGACCGCTCTTTGCCGTCTACGATGACCTTATTTGACTTCAACTCCCATCCGATCACCATTGTAGTCTCCAGCGGCAATTTTTCCGAAACCCCGGCCATCCGCAACCTGTTGGAGGACTATGGCATCGCGGGCGGCAGTGTCTTGTTTGTCGGGCGGGACCTGTTCAACCTCGAGGACCTGGCATTCGGCAACCGCTATTTCGGGCCGGGTGATTTCGCGTATGATTATTTCGGCATCACCAGGGTCTATTATCCCTCCTCAATGTTATCGCATCCGACGCAGATGAATGCGGAGTTTGCCGCCGCGCGGTCATGTGATCCCGGCCTTCCCGATCTGCCCGTTGATTCGGCGCGCACCGATTGGGGAATTCCAGTACAACTGCAGCCGGTCGGGCCGGGCATCCCGTTCGTCGGTTGGCTTGAGGGTGATCCGGAATTGACTCGATGCCTATACACATTCGAATCGCTGTATCCGGACACATCCGCGTCACACGGAAAAACAGTAGGGCTGTTATACCACGATGGTTATCGCCGGGCGGGAATACTTAATTTCCCGCTCTCAATGATGGACGAAAGCAAGGCCACGAACGCCCTGCACACCATTCTTGCGGAATTAGGGCCATCGACGGCGCCCCGGCCGGGAGACTTTGACGGCGATGGACGTGTCGATGTGCTGGATGTGGTTATGTTGATTTCATGGGTGTTTCGTAACGGTCTGCCCCCGGCGGACCCCCGGACAGTTGATGTCAATGCCGATTGTATGGTTAACCTGGTCGATGTCGTCATAATGGTTAATTACGTCTTTCGCGGTGGCCCGCCTTTGGTGCTGGGCTGCGATTGACTGTGGGCGAAAAGCGGTTTTTGCAAGTCCGGAGAAATCAAGCACAAAAAAAACCGGGCAGGAAACCCATTCTGTCAAGCTCATTGTGTAAATTGGGTTTTGGGCATATCCGGTTGCCGGTTTAGGACATAGGCAATAATCCCATAGATGATGCGTTCCACGCTCCGGGCATTGTTAAATGAGCGCAT
>SDBS01000440.1_pt1 | contig 40124 bp, 64 predicted proteins | sample 2277091 | NCBI WGS metagenome assembly SDBS01 (sample SAMN10404972, study PRJNA504765) | marine sediment metagenome | isolation source: marine sediment core GS10_PC15, 163 cmbsf | place: Arctic Ocean: Southern Knipovich Ridge | collected 2010
GATGGCAACATTAAGAAATCTAGCAGCAGAACCTCTACTTGGATAACTTGGTGAACTATACCCAAGATATAAAGCAGAATAAGTTGTTGAAAAGAAATCAGTCGTTACAGTGTTTCTGGTACAATCATCTGTACTTCCCTCACCCCCTCCAACCTGCCAAGTAGGGTCTATCCTGACAGGATACTTAACAGGTCGGTCTGCTAGTCCTAAACCTTCAGTCAACACACCATCTTTTAGTGTGGATACTACAGGCAAGTCCCCATCTTCATCACTAGCCCTAACCCTCCAGTTACCAGTAACCTTGAACTTAGCTTCCTTTGGTGCTGTATCTGATTTGAGAATACGGGCAAACCTTACTGCACTATTCTCCGCCACAATCTCAAGGTCGGTAGCAAAGGCTTTGGCTAGTCCCTTTGAATGTTCCCAAGCCTGAGCAGGAATAGGTATACCACCAATGCTTTGCAGTTCAATGGTAGAAACATCACCATTCTTTTTGTCTTTGATAGTGAGTTTCAAACCTTCCTGAGTAAGCTCGTAAGGTGCTTTGGTTATCTTGTTATCCTGCCAACTCAAGTCAATATCTTTCCACTGCTCTTGAGGGTCGGCATAGTCATCCTTATAGTGGACAGCACCCATAGAGATATGCAACTCTCTAGTCTTACTATCTACTCTAAAGAGCTTGGAGTTCTCTTGGCGTTTTTCAGTTAACTCAATCATTCTCTTATACCGAATACAATATCCTTAGTCCCATCTGGATATCATTGAATTTTATACCATCTTCATCGGCAATAGCTTCATCCCATTGGAAGGCATAGGTATCGTTACCATCCACTTCAGCGCTCACGTCAATAGCTCCAATGATAACATCTCCACCTTCACGGGCATCTTGAACTAGAGTGAACTGGTCATCTACGAAGTTAATGGCATCTATATAAGAACCAGCAGCGTTCTCCTTGACCTGGATTTCTTGAGCACCATCTAGCTTGTTGATTCCTGCATAGGTGTGATTTTCAATAGTTCGGAACTTGAATATAGCTATTGCTCGAACTATCGTAGCTCCATCTGGTAAGTCTGCCACATCTACACTTGGCAAGGATTTGTCTCCAGCAATTCCAGACAAGGCGACTTCTTCTTGGGGCAAACTCCAAAAGTCCATAGAGAAAAGTTGCCTAATTCTACTAGCTTCAATAGCAGCTAAGTCTGCAGGATTACTAACTGGCATTACTGATACCCCTCACTCCAAACTAGATTCTTGTCTCCACCAACGGCAATAGCATTGATTACGCCAAGAAACAGGTTGTTTCGGTTAATTTCATAGCTACCACCATTAGCGTTAAGCCTGATTCCCTCATTCAGGACAGCGGCGTTACCTCTTGCGAGAAATATAGGTTGATTGCTGTCATTAACAAACACCGCATCACCTCGCCTTGGATTAGCCGCTAATACTTGAGTGCTTGCTACCTGAATTAAGGTAGCACTATCTTCTACCGCCTCTATTGGCCAACTTAAAGGTTCTGCCATATTTTACCTCCCTTATGTTCCTGCCGGGGGCAAGAGGAAAAGGAGAAAACCCCTCACCCCCGACAAGCTTGATTTAGTATTGTTTTACTCCTTTTAGCTTACGGTGATGCCACGCCCGGTGCCTGTTGGTAGGTTGCTCTCCAATCCAACTTATTTGCACCGACGCAGAGCCTCACCCGGTAAAGCACGTTGTCCGTAGCGAAATCGCCGGACATCGGTCCGATAGGCGCACCACTGAGAGATACTTTGTCGCTGGCTTTCATGCAGATTTCAGGTCTCTCGTGGCCGCTCAGATGGTCAACCTCGATAGCAGCTATATCGCTTGGCGCCGCGAACAGATACCAAGAATAGTCGCCGTAGGTTTCATCCACAATCGGTAACCAGGGATCGACTACCAGCTCCAGGCCATATTGAGCGATGACATTAGTTGTCGGATACGGCATTTGAGTCTCTGCTGGGTCATATGCAGCACGAGTGATATGCTCTACCCACATCTTGGTGGCACTGGTCAGGATTTGCCGAGCCGTAAACTCTAAGCGAGGGGGCACGACCAGGTATTTCGGCCTGTTCTGAATAGGAATCGTCAGGCTTCTATCCCTGAACATATGCATAAGACTTACAGTTCGTTCAAGGTTCCGGATAGTCAAGGGCAAAGTGCCGGAGTTAATCTCGTTAGCCGTTGCATTGTCGTAAAGGTTAAGGGCGGCATGAGTCCCTAAGTCTCCAGCATAGGTGCTTGTCACCAGCCAGTGCTCGGTGTTGATAGCCGCCCAGGCGAAGACTTCCGGGGTATCCTTCAGCGCACCCAGGTCGTCCGCAAGCAAGGCTTCCCAAGAGATATCGAACTGAGCACCGCGCTTGTAGGCGTAGACATCATACTTGACTTCTTCCTTGTTCCGAGCCAGGTATTCGCCCTTCTCCGCCACCAGCGGTAGCACGGCGTTCCCACCATGGATGGCAAACCTTTTGCCTCCAACATGGGGAGCCAGCCTGTTTACCGTGCCCGGTCGAACGAATTTCTTCCAGACCGGGTCGACAGCCTTATAGGATGCCAGCACCTGCCTTTGTAGTGTATCCCCGAACAGAAGAGGAAAGTCGGATGTGGTTAGTGCTTCCCTTATCAGGTATTCATGTCTATGCCGAGGCATCCCTTTGGCATTACTGAGCAGGTTATTGACCTCCGTAATCTGGGCATCAGTATGCCGCACGCCAAGTTCGTTTAGGGACGCATAGCCCTTCCAGTCTTCCATAAGTTCCAAAAATTCCATTAGAATGTCCTCCTATGTTTATTTTTTAGGTTCCACCTCCACCCTACCGTCTACTTCAACGAACTTCTCAAGAGCCAGCAAAACATAGGGCTCTATCTCTATCGTTGATGGTATCTTCACCACATTGATATCCACCTCCACTTCCTTCTCCATCAACTGACCAAACTCCTCGGCAAACTTTGGGAAGCCTGCCATATCAGGACTTATCTTTGCGTCTCCAGGTCGAGCTTCGTTTTTCTCCCCGTAGTGCTCAATAAGACCATTCCGAACTTGCTCAATATCTGCATGGAGCGGTGAGAGTACTCTAACCATCTTGACTAACTCCATACTAACCAAAACAGGCATCTTTACCCTCAATAGCTTCTGCATTGATTCCTTTGTGTTGAAGATTTCTGCGTTTGTTACCTTCATATTCTTTTACTCCTTTTTTATTACTTTTTACTCAAGATTAGGTGATTGCGTTGCGGCACAAGAACCAATAAGCGACATTATTAACGATGAATCTTACCGCATGAGTAGCGGCAACATCACCGGCCAGGGTTGTGAATAGAACGGTAGCATCGGTTGTGTATGGATAATCGCTATCGGTATCAGCAATCCTGAGCAGATTTCTTATTTGACTCCCTGCCTCCCCTGCATATTCGTCTATGGCCATCCAAGCCGTTTGGACATTTTGAGTACCAGTTGTAGTCAGGACTCCGATGTGACTGGTCAGATGGATGCAGTACATGTTATCTATCAGACCAGCTCCACCGCCGACTTCCAGCTCAAATTCACCGGCTGCACAATAACCGCCCACCAAGTTGGTAGCGTTCGTCCATCTTACCTTAGCAACCAGAGCCTGAGCTGAAGCTACTGCCGTTGTTGCAACATTCAGTTCTATATGCAAACCATGGGGATAGCCTCCACCCGTAGCTTCGTAGTGGTACTCACGGAAGCGGTTGCTCGCACGTGCGCTTGTGAACATGACAGCCGAAGCACCTTGTTGACCAACCAGCTCCTGCGAATCATCCGGGTTCCAGTGGACTTTAACTGCGATGATATATGGGGTAACGCCAGAGGGAACGCCACCGAGTGCATACCCAAATAGGGTGTGGGTATTCTTGTTGTTGTTCTTGCTGATAAGACCGGTTGTCCTATCAATATAAAGCTCATCACCAGCTACTACAGCAACGTTGCCATCCTCATCGGTAGCATAGACACTTAGCGCCCATACACCCTCAGTGTCTATGGCAATCAGGTCATCGACGGCAGCCCCGGTTTTAAGGGCTACGCCTACGATGTGTTCTCCGACTACAACCGGATGACCTTTGGTGGGCCAACTGTGTTCGTGCCCAGTTATGTCGGCTTCGAGAAATGTTAGATGGCGCCCTTCATAAGTGGAACTAACCTCATCATTTTCAACGAGGCCTGCGCCATATACTCCAATTCCTGTGCTTGGCATTTTATTTTACCTCCCAGTTTATTTTTAGTATTTTGGTTCTTGATGTTCGAAGAGCCAGAACCACACCCACCAAACCCCTGTATCCATCCAGTGGACTTTGACCGCTATCGTGCCAGTACCTGCGAGGAGCGGCTGTAATGTGTAGCCGAATATGTGGGCCTCATCGTCAGGTGGCCAATCAACAAGCACTCCTGCACTCGTTATGAAGACGAGCTGACCGACAATCATATCCCATTGGGCTACAACCTCGCAGCGCCATATTCCCTCAGTATCGACAGGGATAACATCGTGGTCGGCTTGCGCAGTCATAAGGGCTATCCCAGCGCCAAGACCAGCCCACCCAATCCCAAACGATACCGGGTCCCCTTTGTTCACGAACCCGTCGTCATGGGCAGGATGGACCAGATCGCCTTCCAGAATGTTTACATGGCGACCCGCATAGGTAGAGGATACTTCATCGCCCTTACTAGCAGTCGGGTCTAAATATGGATTCAGCGCCGCTGACATTGGCATGTCTTACCTCCCGGCGACGGCAGTATCTAGCTGTGCGTCCGTCCATTCTGGGTGTAGTGTCTTGTAGGACTCCTTGAGGGCTTTTGCATCGGCCTCCGGGTTACGTTTAGTAGCACCCAGGCCCTTCACCTTGCCCGCCTCGGAGAGTTTGGCGATATAATCGACTTCAGACTGTATCGCTTCCGCTATTCCATCGGCAGACTCGGAGTCCTTGAACCTCTCAATAAGACGCACTTTGGCAGCATCGGGTAGCTCAGCCTTGTCTACAGCCTCTTTGATAGTGGCTTGTGCCTCGGCCTTCGCCTTTGCCTTCTCCGCCTCAGCCATCTTGGTTTTGAGGCCGGTAAGCTCTGTGGTCAGTGTTTCTATCTGACCCTCCAGTTCCCTGATTTTCTCCTCGTTCTCCATTGCCTTCTTTACCTCCTTGGTTATTTCTGCCCTGACACTAGCTTCAATAAGTTTAACTAAATCAGGGCGCCTCTCCTTTAATCCTGATAGTTCGACCAAATCTATGTCTCGATTTCTATCAGACTCATAGAACGTAACGTTTCCGCCGGCTCCAGGTTCGGTTACAAAGTCAACCGACCTAGACCCCGTAAACTCTTCTATTACCAATGTTTCTGTGCCATCGATGGTAGCCTTAGAAGCATTGCCCAAAGCATTGATAGAGATGCCCATTTCTGATAGCAGCTTCTTATCTCGCAATGTAGCAAGCTTTGTCATCAACCACGGTTCGATGATTTCAGCGACACCAGTGACAGTCCCGTTTTCATCACACGTTACATTCTTCAATACAGCAACCCACCCAGTATTTTTTATCGACCTCTCAGGAAGGACTTTATCTTCCTCTTTTGTTGGATGGTCAGCATACATCTTCTGACCTTCAAATACTCCATAATCCCGCTTTAGCATATCGGCAGGATAGTATCGTGACTTATCGGAATTAAAACCAGCCTTGATAATAATTACATGCGCCCTACCTTTATCAAATGTAGCCTCAGTAAGCGGCATATAGTTCAAGAGTAGTTCCCGTGTCATAGCTTCCTTAACCCACGGAGATATCTCTTCTTCTTCCACATCGAGCTTGCGATATTCAGACCGTATCTTCCTCTTAACAGCAGATAAATCGTCTGAGGGTATAGTTACCTTATGCCCACTAAATCCGCCCGGGCTCAAGGCAGCAGCGGCCCGCCCTAACTGTGCCCGTGTTACTTCCTTTACGGGACCTTCCCAGAGCCTCAATTTCCAGGTTGAAGGCTTGTCGGCATCTGGCACATAAGCAAAGGCATTGGCAGGGTATTCCTCCCCATCCTCGGTCTTCACAACTGCCTGCTCCTTGAGCCACTTCACTACCGAGGTGGCCTCCTTCAAGGCTTCTTTGACTTTCTTTTCATCTGGCTCACCTTCGGATGTCAATAATTCCTGGCATAGCTCTACAATCTTCTTGATACGGGTGGCATCCAGGGTGGCATTGCGCCTGCCGGCCTCCTGCATAATCTCGGAGTATTGGGCCTGCAATGCTACCAACCGTTCCTTTGCTTCCTTAGCTACCCAACTGCCGTCTTCGTTTTGCCTATATTTGGTCTTGACCGCAGCCCAAGCGGTGCCGTGAGCTTGGCCCTCGTTACCCTCATACTGCTTGATAGCGGCGTTAAAGGCGCTCATATAGATTTCCTGGGCGTGCTTCGGCAGCTTTTTTACTCCATCCGGTAATTCGTTTAGTGATGCGTATGGCATATCAACCTCCTTAAATACAAAAAGAGGAACGATAAACATTTCTGCCTATCGTTCCTCGATTCAGCCTCTTTTTATTCTGTTAGTTTTGCTATTGTTACTGGGGTATTTCTTCTAATCCACGTTGTAAACAATACCGCCCTTTTTTTGTCCCACAATCCATATTAGGGCAATAAAGCGCACCATATACAGGTGAATCATCTTTGTATACTTTCCTACAATTAGGGCAATATGCGAAAGTAATATACTTAAATTTCTTATAAGCCTTAGTTAGTAGTTCCATCAAGGTTCCTCCTTTGGTCTTATTCTCTCTGCACTTGGCAATTAGGTCTATTTAGTTAAATGGAATAGCCCGTCTAAATAGCACTCATAGCACATAGCAAGATGGCACTCGCCCTTGCCGTCGCTATATTTACCCAACTGGCGATTATTGTAATCGATGGTTTCTTTTGTCCTACTGGATTCTTCTATGGTAACATCAGCTTCAAGTCCACGCAGAGTGAATTTACCATCCTCTCTATCCATCCCCTTGCCACATTTAATACACTTCATAAGGTTCCTCCTTTTTAATCCAGCTTCACCGTCCTCTCTATCGTTATTAGAGTCGGCTTGCCATTGCGTAACTGTATCTTAACAGAACCATAGTTAAGTTTCCAATCTACCTTCTCAAGTTCCTTCTTGAGTTCTAGGTCTTGTTGGTTCTGAATTTCTAGTCTGTCAGGCATCTACTTAACCTCGCTTACCCTCAATTCGACCACCACATACCCCACATTTGAAAATAGGGAACGGTGGTAATGTGAGATAATCAGTGCTAGGTGGATAAGTCACAACAATATCAATCAATTCCGCATCAATAATGATTTTTATCTTGCCTGTCATCTACTCAACCCCTCCTTTTGCGCCTGAGACGACTACCATAAAGTTTATTTTTACGGCGGGTTGCTCGGTTCATATTGACGACTACTCCATCCGCAAATCTAACCGGTAAGCCAGGTGACTTGACTACATAATTAGGCTCTGATTCTACTCTTAGAGGTTTATCTTGACTTGTCATCTGTTTTACTTGTTTCTAAAGTTGAACTCTTTAATTCCTTAATCAAGAAAGGCCGTCTGATACCAGTACTAAACTGTTCTCCGGCTTCTAGAGCCTGTAAAATCCGCTCTTTTGGTTTCAGGTGTGCATTGGCAAATAATGCCCCTAGAGCAAGGTCTTCCCCACAACCCGTGGCAGCAAAGGGCAGCAAGGTTTCTCCTACCTGATAATCACTGTGGATATGAAATAATCTACCTTGATAGCCCACCAAGAATGTTCCCGCCTTTTCTTGCTCGTCCTTCTTCTCGGCAAAACCTCCATCTTTGAGACACTTCCTAACAGCTTCCACAAATGAGGAGACCATATATTCAAATGTGTCAAAGGCTTTGGGGTGGTTTGGTATCCGTAGTTTATACTGGAGTAACTGCCCCATCCTAAAGGAAGTAGTAAAGCCCATTATAAAATCGTCTTTGATAAAGACTTTGTGGTCAGCTCTAATACTAAGGGAAGTGTTACTTACGCCAGCACTATCTCCTCCCATATATATTCTACCATCATCAATTAAGCCAACTATACAAGTCATCTAAGACAACCTCTCCGGTGTCAGTGTGCATAAACACCTGGGGTGTCCTGGCGGGTGCTCATTACCACTTGAAAATAAACGACCTATGGGAATTATACCCTCAGCCTCATTACCTAAACAGATTTCACACGGCTCTAAAGCAACTGACCAGCTCTTGCCTTCGATGCCCAATCGCTTATAGGTGTTCAATGATGCTTCGCTCATCGCCTCATTAAGCTCATTCTGGGCTATCATCTCAGCCCTACCTTTAGACATATCGGTGAATTCATCCCGTAGGGTCCTGGCGATTTTCTGGGCAGATTCACCCTTGTGTGTACCTTGAACTAAAATGTTTGCCATCTTCTGCTTGGTAACATCATCTAAGTTTGTTACCAATTCGGCAGCGTGTTTCTTCATCCACTTGACAGCCCCTTCATCTATCAGCGTCATCGTTGGTTTTATTTTGGCCACCAGATGGGCTTCGGTAGCACCCAACAAGTAAGCCTGTTCCAAGTAATCCTTAACGATAAACTCTACCTCAGGGCTTGCTCCGTCTACCGCTTTAGCAATTATGAGAAGAGCCGCCTTATCCTCAGCGGCTTCTTTAACCGGTGCATATTTGCTTACATAGCCACTGAGAGCATCATAGGGGAACTCCCTTGCCAGCCTGCGGAAGTAAAGGCTAAGTGCCCGCGTGAATTTTCTTTGCAGAACCTTTGCGGCGGGACTGTTTACGCCGCCTAGCCTTTGGCTTTCTAACAACTGGATTATCTCGTCCAGTTCCGCTATCACTTGGGTTGTCATAAAGCTGCCTTCTTATCTCGTCAATCGATATTACTCCAGTGCCCCCACACTCATCGCATCCCGTCTGGACTAAGCCGTGCTCTTTTTCAGTAAATCCTTGGCCATCGCACTTTTCGCACTTCATCCGTTACTCCTTTTTTATGAGGCTTTCCTTAAACTGCCTCAATACCTTTACCAAGGCGAGCCCGGGGTCACCCTTAGACTCTTTGCTCAGTGCGGCGATAACCTCCGCCGGGTCGTTTACTCCCAGTGTCATAAGGGCTATCTGCTTGACCTCATCGGAATAGCCAAACTCCGGCAAAACCTGAAGTATCCCGACTATAGCTTCCGCCGCCAGTGCTACATCGGCCGGTGCTATCGCCGGGAAGTCCCTATCGACATACCACTTGTTGGGGGGAACGCCGGCGTGCTCCAATATCACCTCGTCAATGTCCTGATAGACGTCATTCCAGATTGCTTGATAGGACTGAAACATCTTCATCATCGGGAGTTCAACAGTCTTAGCAGTAGCCAAGTTCCCAGTTGATATGTCGCCAAAGTATTGTTCAGGGATACCGACAGCAGCACATATCTGGTATTTAATCATCTTGCCATCCTGGTAGGCAGCAGAGGCTCCCGACTCTGTTTTTATCGGTGTGGTATCTACGCCAAGATTCTCTGTCAAGTGCGAACCCGCCGCCACCTCCTTCCCATGCGTCTTTGCCTTAATAGCATCTACGGCAGCTTGACCGCCTATGACCTTGGACTTCCAAGCGAATCTAGCCAATGCCAGCATAATCGCCACACGGCTCGCCAGGAAGCGCCGGTATTGCCTAATCCAATCAAGCGCCGGCAGTAAGAGGGGATTACCACGCTGGCCGATGGTGTTGTAGGCCAAGTGGTAGATTAGGGCGTCATCATTCTTTTGAACGCTCTTTCCCGAGGCATCATTTGTAGCTTCATTTTTCTGGTTGGTCGTGCTGCGGTATATACTTTCATGTGCCCCGCCCTGTGCATCCGTCCACCGGCGTCTGTAAAACCTCACATCTTCAATATCATCTGGGTTGGTTATAATCTCAGCTATCTCAAGTGGGTTTATTCTTCTGATGGTGGCAGAGCCGTTAGCTCCAAGGAAGATAGCAAAGAATACCTCACCGTCCACCAGGAGCTTGTCGGATGATTTGCGCTGCCCCCTTGCCGATAAGACCGCCTTGTTATTTTTGGCATTCCAAAATCCCTCGAGTGCCTTTTTAGCTGCATCATCCTTTGTCTGCCAGGTCATACCGGTGCCAAAGGTGTAGTCGGTCCACAGCCTTATCGACTGCTTACCCATGGGGTCTTTGTTGTAATAGAGCCGAGACAGTTTCAGGTTTACAATAAGAGCCGCATCAGTGATGATGTCCCCGGTGGTGCCGCTGAGATTTACCCAGCCAGCATCTTCCAGCCTTAACTCATCCTCTACTGTCTGGGTAGCTTCCCTTATGAGCTGTTCTAAATCATCTCTTGGCGCAAGCTCTCTTAAACGACTCGCTTCCTTTTCAGTCATGCTAATTCCATCTCCCTAACCGCTTCCATAGAATCATAAACAATGATAGCTTCCTCAGGCTCTTCCTCGCCCAGCATCAGCTCCGTTATTCCCCACACCAGGGCATCAAGCCTGTCTGGACTCTTATCACCCGGCACCCATTCGCAAAGCTGATCTTCAAGGTCAGGAAAGAAGCCTACATGGTGAATCCTACCCTGCTCATACAATGCTGATACCGGCTCCGCCCGGGTATACTTGCCCCGGCTGGCGTGGACTTTCTTAAAAGCAACCCTGGGGTCAACCGTCCTGACGGTATGCTCCACCATGTCCCCACCATTATTGACCTCGCCTATTATCCTGTCAGCTCCCGCCCCGTAATAACCGGTGACCGCAGCGGTCGCCCACTGGTCGGGCGTGCCTTTGATAGTCAGGTCAGCCAGTATGTAGCCGTGAAATGTGCCACCAACCTGCGCTATGCCGGCCACTATAATGCCTGTGTCGGAACTTTGCTCATTACTGGAAACAGCCGGGTCTATGGCTACTACGACCCTGATTAAGTCTGGATGCTCTCTTACCCTGAGGTCGTCTATTCGGTCTCGCTGCCATAATGCTTCAGGGTTATCGTCCAGTATCTCCCCGGCTAGTTCCTGCCGCCCTAATCTGGTTCCCTCATACTTTCCCAGAATATAGTTTAAAAAGTCTGGCGCTAGGTTATCCCTATTCTCCAATGTGTGCCCTCTGGTAACCGCCGCCCGGTTATCCTGCATCAGCGCCTTGATGATTTTAAGCGGCCTCGGCGTGGTTGTAACCACCACCTGAGGTTTTGCTCCTACCCGCAAGCCGAACATCAGATTATCCCAGGTGTCCTGGGGATATTTGAACTTGCTTATCTCATCTACCCATGCCTTCTGATGCTGAGGCCCCCGGAGCTGGTCTGGCTCATCCCCGGAGTAGATTATGGCCAGCGCCCCATTGGGGAAGGTCAATCGCCTCTTGGAAGACTCATACTCCGGTCGAAACCAGGGGGGGCTTATTTTAAGAATAGAAGAGTCACCGACCTCAACCATGGTGTCCCTGACATCGGCTTTAGTCTGCCCCACCAGGGCTATAGGGCTAAATCCTTCTTTCGCCCACTTGATAGTTAGCTCGGCGCCGGTCCGTGTCTTACCACCACCGCGTCCACTGAGCAATAGCCAGATATACCAGTCCCAGGCCGGTGGTAGTTGCTTCGGCCTGGCCCAGAATTCCCAGTCATATATGAGAGCCTCAGCTTCCTTCTGGCTCAGGCTATTTATCGCCTTCTGCCGCTCCTGCTCTGGCAGCAAGGCGATTGATTGTATTAAGGAGTTTGGATTTTGCATCTACTAATACCTCAATAGGTTTGCCGCCTTCTCCGGTGAACTCTTGTCTCTCTATATAGCCCCTGGCTTTACCCTGTGTCTTCAGGAAAAAGATAATGGCGGTATTATCGCCCGCCTTGATTTTGGTAAATAGCTTGCCCTCAGCATAATCAAGCATAGCTTCATGTGCGTCTATGGCGGCCTGTTTAACAGAAGGGAACTCAGCTACATAACGGCATACTGTCCTATAGCCTATACCCGACTTGGCTGCTGCCATAGTAAGAAGCCCGTTAGTTTCCTTGAGAGCCCTGATTATCCTTTTGGCAGTCTCTTCTCTTTTTTTACCATTGCCATTTTTGCCGTTAGTTACCATCTATCCTCACCGCCTGTTTGCCCGTATAGTCCTCCCACCTCTTTATAATTACATCACAGTAATGCTCGTCAATCTCCATCATATAGCACCTGCGTTCCAGCTTCTCACAGGCTATTAGGGTGGAGCCTGAGCCGCCGAAGAGGTCAAGAACAATGCTTGCCTTCTTTCCCCATCTCTCAAAGAACCACAATACTAAACCTACTGGCTTTTGAGTGGGGTGAATTCTTTCTTTCACTCCATCTTGAGCCATTCCATGATGCCCTGACCAAGTTATTCTAGCGATTTCCCTGCGGTGATTTTGTTTTGACCAGCAAAGTTCAAACTGCCCACCCAAAACCTTATCTAAATCAATCCCCATTTCATTTGAACGCTTATCCCAAACAACCCAAGCACCACCAAAGGGAATAGTATCCCTATAATAATCTGCACCCCACCAAAATTGCTCATCACAATAATCAAATAAATTTATAAGGGGCAATGCATTAAAGCTAGTATTTTCGCCTATAACATTCTGAAATCGCTTAACAGTATAAACCCCTTTCCCATGATGCATCTTAGAAAAATCAGCATCTAACCTCATCCCATAAGGCGGGTCAGTGAATACCATGTCCGCCTTCTCACCCCCCATCAGCCTCTCCACATCCGCCTTGACAGTGGCATCACCGCATAGTAAATGGTGGTTGCCTAGTTGCCAGAGGTCGCCCCGCCTACAAATCGGTTCTGTGGGCTCTGGGACGGCATCATCATCGGTTAGCCCTTCTCCTGGTATATAGAACTGGCTCATCAGGTCCTCAATCTCCTTGAGGTCAAAACCCGTTATCTCCATGTCAAAATCGCCAGTGTCCAACTCCTCGAGTAAATCCTTCAGGCGGGGGAAGTCCCACTCGCCCTGTATCTTATTGAGAGCCAGGTTGAGAGCCTTCTCTTTGACCGGGCTGAGGTCAACTACTGAAACTTCAACCTGCTTAATTCCAAGTTCCTTGAGTACCTTGAGCCTTTGGTGACCGCCCACAAGATTGCCTGTCCTCTTATTCCAAACAAGGGGCTCCACCATATCAAACTCTAAGATAGACTTCTTCAGCTTAATATATTCAGGGTCGCCAGGCTTCAGGTCTTTGCGGGGATTATAGACCGCCGGTTTAATCTTGTCAGTTGCTATAGCGAGGATTTCCATTTCTTAATTCCTCATCGCCTTTAGCTTCCTGCACCAAACGCAGGAGCAATAATACAGATAGACCCAATCCAGGCTATAAAGACCATATAGGACCGAGAGTTCCGTTATTCTTGGTGCTATATACTTAATTCTCTTTGCCATCTTTATTTTCCTCAATAAAAAAGCCCACCTATATATCAATATACATATATACTTATAGGCTATATAGAGAAGAGCCCCGGCATTTCTACCGAAGCCCCTACTCTAACTCTTAGCGTTCCGCTGAATTATAGCATAAAACTATTTTGGCTACTTTGTCAAGTTCGTGCCTGAGAGGGGACGGTATCAGCACTTTTCCGTAGCCAAATGCTTTTTGTGCCTGAGTGGGTCATTCACGCCTGTTAATTATTCTCTCAGGTTATAACTCTATATCACTCTCTACTGAATTGCCTTTAGATACTTAATGACATTATTGGTAATCTTTTTTACTCGCCCTTCTTTTTCAGTCGGATTATATGCGTGGACAAGTTCGTGAACAGCCGTATTCTGCCACCCCACACACAAGAGTAGTCTAACTTCCTCATAATCAGTTGTGCTCACGCATTGCCCAACCACCACCTTCCCCCTATTTTTTATAGCGGTGATTTGACTAGGGAATACAAAGCGCACTTTCTTTACTGGTTGGCAGAATATACCTGCCATCTTATCATTCAGAATATTAAGGATTGCTTTAGCTTCGTCCTCGTTAAATATAATAATCACATTACCCATACTTCTTTACCAATTTCGCCCTCTCTTAATCCATGTAATCTTGAATTCCTCGTAAGTTTTACCTTTTTAATAGTTCGTTTTCAGCTTTTAATAGTGTAACTCTGGTTTCCAATTGCTTTATTCTTCGTTCCAATATACTAATTTGTTTATGTCTCATATCGCTGTTGAGTTGAAGGTTATCTTCCAAATTATCAGACCTATTTTTAATACCCTTAAACCTTATACCTTTGTGGTGGACTATCTCCCACGATTGAAGGCATCTACCTTTTGCTTTGGCGACCACAAGACGGTGTTCATAGACATAACCTTGTGAATTTGCCATAGGGAAAAAGAAATCGTCAGGATAAACTCTTATTAGAATATAGCCTTTGGGGGTTTTTCTACGACCACCCTTCCACTGAGATGTTTCTTTACCCACATAAGACTTCAATTTTGCCTTGACTTCCGGGCGGTTTAGAACCTCCTGACTAGCACAAGAAGGACAGCATCTGCGTATAAGTATTCCTTTCAATAATTCTTGCCATCTTTCTTTACCACATATTTCGCAAGCAGCCCAAACCCGCTTGCGGTAACCTTTATATCCAATCTCCTGCGCTTTTCTAATCTCACCTATCTCAGGCATTTTTACCCCTCTCTTTGTAGCCTTTGGCAGGGTCGCCTCTCGGCTTATTTCTCCAGTAACCCAGTTGAGACAATTCTCTTTTCAACACTCTATAAAGCACTTGATGGCGCTCCAATTGCCTCATCTCTTTGATTAACTGCTCTATATTTACCCTACTCATTACCTATATCTTACCATTAAGGGTCGCTTGTTGTCAAGCCTTCCTCCTTCTATGCTTAAATTCGGAATAGGTTTCTCCCCTCCTTTTAGAAGTGGAATGCCACCGCCGTGCTAATCCTGAGGCGACATAAGCCAATGCCCGTTCATATCTCTTCCTTATCGACCACTCTTGCATACCCAAATACTTTGCCAGTGAAGCCTCACTCTCCCCCCAGCAATCAATAGCTAACAGGATTAGTCCATCTATTCCGCATTTCTCCATTCGGGTTGATATTTCTATATAACACTCGGCGGCAGTAATAAATGGAGCGTTACGGCTGGCGCTTCTCTTGCCTATAGGAATAATATCTGTATAGCCGGATGCCTCAGGTGGCCACTGCCCGTCCCGGAGAATGCCAAAATTCTCAAGGACCCAGTGGACCTGCTGCCGAGTAAAGCGGATCTCACTGGGCGAGTAGAAGTCCTTGCCGGCGGAATACACCTTTAACCCGCGCTGGGTTTGGCTCACCGCTTTAATGCTCTCCGAATAGTCCTTTGACTAACCTTAAACATCAATGCCAACTCTTCCATACTTTTCCCTTCGTTGAATAATTTATTTACCTCTTTGTTTCTCTGTGTTTTTAGCCGGCTACTGTTCCCCCCTATGTCATATAAACACTCGGGGAAGGGACAAGTTTTACATTCAGATTGATGATTTAGATGCTGTGTGGCTGCCAAGCAACCGCTATCTACACCTGAATAGCTTTTGGCATCTGTCTCAAAGCTCACCACTTTAAGCGTTCCTTAAAACAATCTTTGCACTCTATAATTCTATCTCTACTTATCCATATGGTCATAGATAAACTGTCTGGCTATCTCGCACAATGCTACAAACACAGCATCCTTATCCCTTTCCAGTTGTCCGAGTAACGCATACGGCACTAAATCGGGGTGAATACGCTTCTCTCTGTCATAGACCTCACCATAAACCCATCCCATTGTGAGATAAGCTTGCATCCAGCTACCGTGTAATTCCTCTGGGGACATTGACCTTTGTTCGCCAGACTGCCGTTCAATAACATCAAGGAACTGTGTCCTGAAAGCCTCCACTCGTTCCGACCATTGAACAGGAACTATAGGGGCTTTAGATGCTATTGCTGCTAATCGTGCTCCGTTGTATACAAACTCTGCCCTACGCTCATTAAGATTATCCATTATTCCCTCCTTTCAGCAATCGTTGAAACTAATTTAACTGTCTCCTCACCACTTCTCTCCCCTTCTAATATTCTGTGGTGCTTTACTCATCAATTCAGAAATCTCCTCCACACTTTCAAGTTTACCCTTTAACTTGGGGAATATATCTTCGGGGGGCTTCCAACCCGGAGGCGCTAGCTTCCTTAACGCTTCCTCAATCTTCTCGTCTTCTATTAAATGCCAGATTGGAGTTTGCATTAAATATCCAACTTCATAACATCTTGAGAACACCTATCGGCAGCTATCTTGCAGTACTTCTCTTCTATCTCTATGCCTATGCAACGGCGGTTAAGGGTTTTGGCGGCGACAGCTGTTGTACCGCTACCGAGAAAGGGGTCTAGGATTGTCTCCCCTAATTCAGACCACCATTTGACCAACCATTTTGTATGCCATATTTTACGGGGGCAAGGATGGTCGCTTTGCTTCCCATCCGAGCTGGTATCTTCTGTGTAGCCAGGGATTAGGAATTGACGCTCAGTTGGTTTCGGTGGCTCGCCAAACAAGTAAACTATGTCAGAATTATAGAGCAGCCTTCCCTTGTAATGAGGCTGTATATAGCGTAGCCAGCAAACTCTAAAGAACTCATATTTCAGAGGAACGGCCGCCAAAAATCTGGGGTCAGTATCACAACCAATATGTATCGCTAATCTTTTAACACCCACTGGTAACAACTGCAAAGTCTCGGCTAAGAGTTCAGCAGCTCTATCTTGGCCTTCCAATCCAGCATCAGCGTTAGGCCAAACAGGGTCAGTTAGTAATAAATCAACTTTCGGCAATTGGGGCAGTATCTCCCTACAATCCCCGTGATAGATTGTTACCCATTCATCTTGATAGTAAGGTTTCATTATCTCTTATAGCCACTCACCATTTGACCATTGCTTATTGTAGAGTTCCTTCTCTACAAAGGCAAGCCAGAGTTGATCTGTAGAGTTAAATTTCTCGGGATATTCAAGTTCTGCCGTATTTGTTATTTTGCGGCAGCCCCAATTATCTTCTAGAATGTCATATGGTTCATAGACAATAGATGGATTTACAAACTCTGCGAATGATGCCACTAACTCCTGTGCTGAATTACCGGCCACCATCTCCTGCAACTGGTCTTGGCGGGGTAGCCAGATAGCCTCAGATGGATGATGAATATAGTATGGCTCATCAGCCCAAGCATCATTACCCCTAGATACTACAAACACACGAGCGTCAAGAACACTACCGTAGAAGTCTCCATTCAGCCATTTACCTGTATCATGATGTTTTTCTTCACGCCTGAGTGCCTGTATCTCCTCGGCCTTCCCACACATCTTCACATAAGTTTCCGAAGTATCCATTCAGTCCTCCTTTTTAATTATATCACGCTTATCAGGCGCATACCTGCTGGCGTGCATTACGCAACGGTCTTTACCATCCTCACAGCGGAATACCGGGGGCTCTGCGGTGCCGCACTCTGAACACTTAGGTTTTGTCATCTAAGCGCCTCCACTATTCCATCCCAATCACTTGGCCGCCATAAATAAACCTGCACATCTTTGTCGCCCACATTTCCTAACACATCCAGCCATTCCTGCTGCTTGTCTGAGACTGTTCCCTTTTCGCTCTTGAGTTCAGCGAAAATCAGGCGTTCTCGCCTCGCCAGCACGCAATCCGGGAAGCCCGCCGGGCTATGTATACTGCGCCAGGTGTGGTAATACTTCCAGCCGAAGAGCCTAGCCAAGTCCTTGACCTGAGCCTCAAATTGCTTCTCAGCTATCTCCATATTCATAAACACACTTTCTACGCTCGCATTGGAGGCATAAATTTTTAATTTCATTCCTTTGCTTTAATGGTAGCGGACAGCCATTAGCTTTAGGAGAATAGGCCGACTGATTCAGATGCACTCCATTCCTTCCCAAGACTGAACACTTTTCCTGATTCTTAAAGCTCATTGTCCTTTTAGCCTCTTGGGTATCTCTTTTTGAGGACTGGCCAGCAAGGCCAAGTAGTTATCGCCGGATATTCCCTCTCCAGAGTTCCCATTATATCCTCAGCTACCAGCTTGGCAGTCTTGGCATCTTGAGCCTTCCGCACTAAATATATACCAGGCACACTCCCCCTACTCAATAAAATATACCCCATCTCCTCATCTGTCAGCAACCTTGATTTATCAGCCATTATCTTAAATCCTCCCCTTCAACTTTAATTACTGTATGCTGGCATATCTTTAGCAACCTGGAATAAGCCCCGGTTCCTATCCTGTCCTCCAAGCAATCAGTGTCAGGGTTGCTTTCTATAAGTCTGTTAGTTGTGATGATTACTGGGATACTATAACTCATACAGTGGTCAAATAGACTCCAGTAGGTATTCTCGGTCCATTCCGTCAGTCGATCCCGACCGACATCATCTAGTATCAGAAGGTCAACATTGAGAAATTCCCTCAATCGGTCTATCTCGGCCGTCTCAAAACTCGTAAAGGTCTGCCGGAGTTCCATAAGCAAGTCCCGGGCTGGCTTAAAAAGAACCCTCTTGCCCAATACCTTGAGAATATAATTGCCGATGCATATAGCTAAGTGCGTCTTGCCGTTTCCTACTCCCTCTGAATAGATAACAAGCCCAGAAGAAGAGGAGTCAAAATGAGTAGCGTATTCTCTCGAGGCTTCCATTTGCGCGGTGTTTATCTTTGGATCAGAATTTTCAAATGTAAGATCCTGCCAAACAGGTGGTATCCTCGCAGCTCTTATCCGTTTCTTGTCGGCCTCTGCTTTCAACCTTAACCGCTCAAATTCCTCGTCTCTAGCGTGCTCCTCTTGATACTTTCTACAGCAATCAGGGCAATGGATTTTCCTAATAAAATTAGTCTCAAACTCATTCCCGCAGGCACAGGTCTTTTTAATCTTCTCTCGGCTAATCAACCCCGAGATGCTTAATAGGCCTTCGTTTCTGTCCGAGCCTGTTGACATCTTTCCCCCCTTTTGGGCGGTCTTTGCTATCCTTACGTTCCCAGTTTAATATAGTTGCGTAGTGGCTCTTGTATTTGTCGCCCCTGCTCTGTATATACAAAGATAGATTTTCTATCTTATCTTTGGTATCTTCCTCGCCGAATTTCTCTACCAGTTTTTTGTATTCCTCGGTTGTCAGGTTGACTACATCGTGGTAAACATTCTTCTTCTCTCTATATGGCTTTTGTCTTTGATACTCTGATTGATAAGCGCCCCAGTTTCTTATCTCGATCACACCACCATTTATCTCCCGAATGCGACCTTCCTCAATACACTTTTTTAATGACTTTTCAAGAAGCTCAAGGCTTATATTCAAGCGGTTAGCAATAAAGCTATGCGGATAAGGCCGGCCATCCTTATCCGCAATCCTCCCAGGTTCAGCACATATAGCGGAGAAGTTCAGGAGATCATACCAAACACCCCGCTCATCAGGCTCAAGCTGGTATCTTATGCTCCCATCAAGACAATCAATAGGGTAAATCTTAATCCAGGGTCGTCTTGTTTTAGTGCGAATCATTTTTCACTCCTTTTATTATAAGTAGAAATAGATAAAGAAGTAGAGGGAGAAGTAGAGGGAGAGGCTAACGAGATGAAGTTACTGTCTTTTAGCATAATGGTTACTTCAAAGGTTACAATGTTTTGAGTAATATGTCAAGACCTTTTTAGCCATCTATCCTCCTGTATCTCCTTCCGGTAACTGCAAAGGGAAAGCCCCCGTTAACTCCGGGGTTGCTAATTCGCTTGTCGTTCTCCCATCCGGTAGCATCAAATACGAGAAGAAGGCAGCTTTACTGCCCAATACAGTAGCGACCATACACTTCGCTTTTATATCATGATAAAGCATTGTTGCAGCTTGCCTCTTCGCTGCTACACTCTTCCCCGTCTTTGAATCCAACACTGGGAAAACTACCTTGAATCTATCGTCACCTATACTAAAGGCAAGCATAAAAGCGGCTCGCCCTCCCATAGAGCCGTAAGCATCTGCATTTATAGTGCCGCCCACTTCCTCTATCTGCCTCTTAGCCTTTTCAAGCCAAGTATCAGGAGAGCTCGACCCTGTTTGCCAATAATGCCCTATATCTTCTGCGTATGGTAATTCCATAATTCAGCTCTTTGCCATCTCGTCTTTTCGTATGTGGAGACGCTCTGTATCGTAAATTGTGCGTTCCTTCAAGTATTCCCCCACAGTAGACCACCTAGAACGCCTACCGTTGACCCTACGGCGAATTGTAAACAGCACCTCATTGGGCAACCTGATACTGACGACTTGTGATACATTAGACTTGCGGTAGCTTTTCTTTCCCATCCGGCATCTCCTGCCTATATGGTACAGGAAACCTGACTCCCTTCGTTCTCAAGGCCCATGTATCTTTTATAGTGATATGCTCACTAAGCAATAAGCTTAAATTATCCTTCAAAAACACTTTCACCCCAGCCTTATCGGCCGCCTCAACAATCTCCCTCACCCACTCTATCTCGGGTTGTGCAGTCCATTTACCTTTAGGATTACCGCAAAGTGTCAACTCAGGATGCTTTTGGCAGACCTTAATCATTTCCATCATTGTTCCTGTGCAAGCTCCGATGATGACCCATGATATACCGCCACTATTAAAGAAGTATGATGCTTTCTTATGCCAAGTTAGTAAAGGCTCAAATGAAATGTATCTAACCTTCGCCTCTATCCTTGCCAGATAATTACAAGCGTCAACATATTTCCAATAACCAGTAGCCGTCACCCCGACATAACAGTTATCAGGGAACGGGCTGAACTTGATTAGGTTCTGGGGTTGCTTGGTGAGTAGATAGAAGCGGTGCTGTGGATTAAGCCTGATAGCACTTAATATCTTTTCTGTCCAATCAGTAGGGACGCCAATGCCGAATAAGTCGGACATATCGCAAACAAATATGCCCTTTGGCTTTCCGGGTTTTAATTCATTATTCTCGCCCATACTCGGCACTAATTCTTGTAGCCTCTCAGACCAGAAGCGGGGATAGAAGGGGTCATCTAGTGCTTTACAAACCACATCCTGGCTAACCTCTCCGTAGTGCCTCTGGTAATAGTCTCCGCTTATCGGAGCTATATTCTTATTAGCCAGATACCTATCCTTTAACCGCCCATTAGCCAGCCTGTAAGCATAGCAGGGGAAGTTGCCGCCCTTGCACATTCCATCAGTTTGATTTAGACAGCCTGTTATCGGGTTCCAGGTGTAGCCCTGTGTGCCATCAGGATTTTTGACCCAATCTATGCCTGTTTTATTAAGACTCATAATTCTGTCCTCCTTGAGTTTCCCTGTGGGTGCAAGTCTCCAAAGGGGGTGCCTTATGGTATCCTAAACACCCACAGGTTGCCCTGATTGTTGCCTAAGCCTACCAACCCCGATGCTGTATACCAGCATCCCTTCTCATTCCTCGGCCCAGGCTTGCTGGAGCTAGGGATTTGCACCCTAGAGGGGCTTAGTGACCACACATTGAGGAATTGAACCCCTTATCCCATACCCGCCCGTGCACTTTGATTGGGTATGCGTCTACCTATTCCACCACCCCAGCATCTTGCCAGCTAGTAGCCTTTATGGTTTCGTATGGCAATTACCCCACTGAACCTAGAGTTGCTACTTCTCTCTGCACTTAACAAGGTGCTGACTCTAGCCCTTTCGGGTAGCTGGCTATTGGCTTTGCCAGTGAGGTGCCAACAACCCCCGCTACTTTACTAGCACTCTTTTTCGCCATCGGCTTCTCAGCTTTTTCCTATCCTAAGGCTCTTTTTTGGCGACCGATGTAACTGGCTCTTCAGTTAATTCTCCTTTCTATTTTATTCTACCCATCGCTAGGGGCTAATGAATTCGCATCGCCTCTGAGCTTTTAACCCCAAAGCCACTAACCCCCAGCCACAAGGAGAATAAATTAACTATCTATGCCTCGGCAAAAGCGTCCTCTTTCTCCATCACTTCCATGACCGCCTGGGGTGAGCCTATTACTGCATGAACCGGTATCTCACTGCCTAACAGCCTGCGGACATTGCCCAGAGCAGTAGGGTCTATCTCGGCCTCAAACTGGACTTTGGTAATTAGCCTGCGGTCTATAACTTCCCCATCCTTGTCCTTCTCCACCTTTACCCCGGTGCTGGTCTTCAGGTTCTCGATGTCCTTGATTACTACTTTGACTTCCACGGTGACCTCCTTTCTTCGCTTTTATTACCTGACTGCTGCGAGTTGTCGGTAGCAATCCGCCGGCGAGATGTTGATATCGATTTGTGAGCCGAAACCAAGCTCACTGATAACCTCCGCCGGTTGGAGGTTCCAGTCCTCATTACAGGCTTTGTAAAGGTCATTGATAGTCAAGATGGTGGCTGGGTCCCGTTGTTGCGATTGAGGTTCTTCTGCCTCGGCGGCCGGCGCTGGTTGAGCCTCTTTTTTCTTAGCCTCATTACACCAGTTACCATCTTCCAATTTGTGAGCCCACCAGGTTGAAGAGCCTCGGGTCTTTTTGGCGTAGGGGCAATTGTGTTCTCGGCACCAGTGTTCTTTTTTAGCTTCACTTTGAAGGGTCGGTGCCCCTTCAATCGACTCTTCCGAAACCTCGGTATGCTCGCCTTCAATGACTTCACCAGTTTCAGTGTCTACCTTGCCTACATCAGGAACTAGGGCATAGGTTTCATCTATGACCTCAAAGTTTCTGAGGGGTATCGCCTCGCCAGGCAACCGGTCCAGGCCCTGTCTCTCGCTGCGGATATTCGCCATGTTCCGCTGTGTATTCCCTTTGTCGGTGCCGTAGGGGGCTTTATTCTTTGGGTATAATCCGAAGCCTAGAGCCTCATTGCCTTTCTCCCCTTTGAGCTTGCATATTGAGATGAGATTATCCCTTTCCTCTTCGCTGTTCTTGCCGAATTGTTTGATGACCTCTTCCGGTGATGCTGTGCGGGGGCAGTCATCAAGGAATGAATATGACCCCTTTTTGTCTGCTGCCATCTTGCGGCTTGCTGTAATCCCGATGACAATGGAGTAGTCAGTCTTCCCGGTCTTGCTGTTCTTGAAGCCTATGATATAGACTTCCTTCATAAGGGGATGAAGCCCGAAGTCCCGGCATAGGATAGCGGTTCTGATTATCTCACTTTCCGGCACATTGGGATAGACCAGTTTGAGAATGTCCATAGCCTGAGACTTCGTTAGCGCTCCGGTGGTAGGTAGCCTGGCTCTTTCAAGAGCCGTGGTCATTCCGGGTCCATAATTTTGTTCCAAGATTTCCCTCCTCGTTTCTATATTGAAGGACGCCAACCCCTCCTTTTCGTAGCGACTTACTTCTCTCTCGATGCCGGCATGCTGTGTTCTCCTCCAGTCAGTGCAGGCCAGAAATGCCTTGTGTTTTTCCATGTCCCAGAAGACATCAAGCCTGGCCCCGCACTCTTTGCACTTATTCCTCTTGCAAAGGTCGAGCAAATCTTCCCTGGTTAATCTCCCCTCTTCTTCGTAGATTGGCATAGGCTTTTACCTTTTTTCTTTAGTCCCTGGTCTCACCCGGCAGTAGTGGTAAAGGACTGCCGAATGGTAGATTATGTAGCCTTTCCAGGCATTTCAGGGCCTCGATACTTAGATTAAGTGCAGGATCCATATCATCAATTCGTGTGCCAAAGCCGCTAGATTGCCATTTCTCAAGAATTTCAATAGCTTTTTCTATTTTCATTTTGTTCCCCCTTTACTCGCCCCCGGACTGTCTGCAATATAGTGTTCTTGGTCTCCAGGGAGTCGGTAACAATAAACCGGGCTGCCTCCTCCCGGGTAAAACCAGTCACCATGAGCTTATCTATGGCATCCTCTAGGCTTAAAAGACCTACCGGGCTATCGGTGTTGGGCATTCTGTCAACTTCCTCCTGCATATACTACAATGCTCAGGTCGCCAGTCGGTCCTGAGGTTTCTATGTCCGCAGATGCAAACCTCAAACATTTTACCCTTTGTGGGCTGTAGTCTTGGTGGGTACTGTTGTATTCTACTCATCTGGTGCCTCCTATCAACTCCATTACTGCCAGAAGGATGGCGGTAGCTGGGTCTTTGTGTATGCCCTTGAAGCGTTTTTTCTTGCGGTTTTTATATCTCTCATCATCGAGGTCAAGGGGCCACATTTCAAACCAAATTCCCTGCCTGGTTTTATCTACAAAGCAATCGCAATGCATATCCCAAATCAAACCCTCGCCTCGTAGTTTCGGCCCCAGGTACTCTTTCTGCCAGTCTAGGGAGTAGATGTTGGGCTTCCCGCCACTCACAAATATATTGCCACCTTTATACCACTTCCCATTTGGGTCAAACCACTTATGGCCTTTATGCCAATGTTTATCTGGGTAACCAGGGTCACAAGGCCAGCTTGTTTTCTTATAAACAAACCCAACCCATTCCAGTATAGCCTTCTCGTTAATCTCTGTCATCACTTACCTCCTTGCCAGTGTTTAATCTATTAGTTCTTTTCTGGCTCTCACGGCTAAAATCGGTTCATTGTAAAAACGAACCCCCGGTATCTGTTTCTGGTCGTGGTGCTTCTTTGCCACCGCGTTAAGCATGGAACTGTCGGCTACTTTATAAGCATCAGGCAGTAGAGCAAAATCTGTAACCTCGTATTTCCAGTTGGCTCTTTCCCCTGCAGTGCCCATTTCAGCGGATATATTCTTGGGGACTTCTGGCGCCACTTCTACCAGGTCAACCGACTCGGTTATCTCACCCTTGAGTTCCATTTCTTTTTCCGCCGCTTCCATCCGGAGCCGGTTGATATTCTCCTGCTTCTGACGCTTGCGTTCCTGCTCTTGGCGATACTCCAGCACCTTGTCCCTAGTAATCCTGTCCGCTCGGAGTAATGGTTCTGTGAAGACTTTGAAAGCCTCATTGACCGCTTTCAGGTGGTCAGTGATAGGCTGTGTATAGCCCTTGCGCTTCTCCTCAACGGACTTCTTGATGCCACTGATTATGCTGAGATCATTGGTGGCCCTTCTAACATCATCCTCGTGGACTATGGTCAGTGCCTCGGCATAGAGCAGGAGCCTCTTCGCCTGTTTATACAGGGCAACAACCGCCTCATCCGCCTCCGGTCGCACTTTCACTAGTGCTGTGGTCTCTTGCATATTTCCTCCTCTTTTAATTCTACTTCCCATTCTTTGAGTTCAAATATCAAACTCGTTACCGCCCTATTTATCTCAGTGTTATCGTCCATACAAGTTATTTCGTTCAATTTCCCCTTCATCCATTTCGCCCTTTCCCTCTGTCCTGCCTTGTGACTTTCCTCTATTGCTTTCAATGCTGGTATTAGCGACTCTGCCACGCCAGCAGTTTTCCCTACCTTAAAGGAGATTTCGGCTTGGATTTCCACTAAAGTATCTGCTCCTAACCCATCGTATTTATCTTCTGCTATATCTATTACTGTATCTTTAGCTTCAATCATTAGTTTCCCCCTTAAACCAGCCTTTTTAATATGCCCTTTCCCTGATTAGTCTTTCCTTGTCAACTCTGCCGGAAAGCACATTGTTGATATTGTTCAGAAGATAGAACTCTCGCTGGTTGGTGATATTGACCGGTGATTCCCGGAGAAAGTCCAGGCGTGGCTTGATTAGCTTCTTGACCTCATTGCATTGTAAGCATTTCATCATTAACTCCTCAACCTTTGGAAGTAGTGTTTGATGCAGTAGATTATCCCGTTGATTTGCCCGGAGACACCGCCCCAGCAGTTGACCCCGCAGTCATCACATATCCAGTTTTGCTTTTTGAGTTTCATTTACCCTCTGCTTTGGCGATTACTTTATTGCCCTGCATCATAGCTTCCCAAGGCTGTCCGCTTTTTGAGGGGAAGAATGTTTTGTCCCGTTCAATTAGCATTGCAAACAGCATATCCATGGCATTGTGCTGTTCTTTACACGCCTCATATAAATCTGGGGCAGCAGCTATAAGGCGGGCATTGGCCTCAGAGAAAACGTGGACGGCATTAACTCTTGGCTTCTTCTCAGCGACCAATCCTGCGATGCATAGTTTTTTATCCACTGGCATATATCCCCTGAGATGCCGACTGGGTTTTCCGTTTTCATCACCTACAATTATACCGTTTCCATTGGCGTCTACTAGCATTTGCCATCCCCAGCCAAAACGATAGTCTTCCCCTTGCCATTTCCAAGGTGTCGGGCTTATTTGCTGTTCTTTAGTATCTCCCATTATTCTACCTCCCCTGGTGGGGGCTACATGCCTTTCGGCATCCACCAAACTTTCGCTTAGTGGGTTTGGCCTCACTAGCTCCCACCAGGCTGTTAATCTCAGCGTTAGTAATCCCTAGCAACTCTATTGCTAAGGTGCTATAATATGTTCCTTGAAATCTCTTTGTGCTAATGTTAAGGCTTTATTTCTGAATGTTTCAATTGCCCTCTGCCTTTTGAACCAGTTGTTTAGGTTGGGTAGATTATTAGGTAGCGGGATTGACCAAACTTGTTTAGCGGGTATCTCATACCTACCCAATAATAAAGCTTTTTCATCATTCTGCGTTAAAACATAACTATGTGAAGTGTGCCATTTGTCATCTCTGTCTACCCAGACTACATAACCTTCCATCTTCAACCTCATCAGTACTCTCAGTGAGCCTTCCTTCGTAAAAACTTGGATACACTATCCCTTACCCTTAGAAAGTACCCAAAGACGCCGTGTTGTCCATTATGTGGGGTCAGGTAGGTGGTTGCACGCTGGTCGGCGGTCTCTGTTGTTTTATTAGCACTATGCATCCAAAGATATATGGCAGACCTTTGTAACTCCGGGTAAGTTCTTACTGCGCCTTGAAGTATTTTGAAGCCGAGAGGAATCTTCTCTGTCCTAGTCATCTGGTAGAGTTGCCTGGAGCACCCAATCTTAGTCGCTATTTCCTTATCTGTAAGATGCTCTTTCTTTTGGATGGCCAACAATTCAGTAAGAAATCCCATTATTTGCTGTCTCCTTTGGTATATATGCCAATAGAATAGCACACTATTAAAAAGTTTGTCAAGTCCTTTAGCGTCTTTTTATGCTAATTAAGAAAATAAATGTTAGCTTCGGGACGGGGTGCAAAGAGAGGCGAAGCCTCTCTCGTAAACCATAAACTCCCTTCCCCTTGATAAGGGGATGGGGTTATCTAAAATGAAGAAATTCCCCCTCCCTTGACAAGGGAGGGGGAATAAAGCGACTTCTACTTCCACAATAGATACCAGTCTTCACTTAGTCAATAACTAGGCATCTTAGGGGTCAGGGTGATGGTTTACTATTGCGAACAAACTCCACGAACTTACTAATCTGCCGTTGCCCGAACCACCAGCCTACCATGCCGACTACTGTAATCTGAAACGGGTCCCATTCCATAGGGTCGTCAGCACCGGTAGCAATTAGCACGAACCACAGAAACAAACCCAGTATCGTTAACGCCGGTCTTGTTGCTGTCTTGAGAATGTCAGATTGTTTTTCTGTTGCCATATTTTGCCCCCAAGCCGGATATTTTTTACCACCAGTTGAGGAGATTTCCTACAACCCATACCACACCACCTGAGCTAACCAGAAGAGGGATAATAATAAATCCCCATAGTTTAAGCCTTTTATTGGCACGGATATAATCCCTTTCCTTTTGCGAGGCTTCAATCTGATTGATTGTTTCTAATTTTACGATGCTGTCTCTGTTGTCGCTGACTCTGCCATTTAGCTCGTCAAGCTTCTCGCCTAACCCATTGACTTTATCAATGACCATTATGACAAGCTCTTTAGTTGATTTAGCTGTGTACTCTATTCTTGGCGGCATAGTATACTCCTTAAATAATCTCCCCTAGATGAAGCAGTAGCCAAGCGAGAAAAGCCATAACAGCACCACCACCCAGTCCAAATATTACTACCCACCATTTAGCGTTCTTCTTCACATTCCGCCTCATCTTATGTGTGTAGGGTTCGGTATCGCTTATGGGGTCGTGGTGTCTTAGCCACCTGTAAATCTTTCGTATCATCCTTCCGGGCAGCCTCCTTGTGGCCAGTCTGGACCATAGATAATATACTGACCAATAAGCCATAACCCAGCTACGACAAAGGCAATGGTCACGAAGGGTAAAAAGATTAAACCTAAAAGTAGTCTGCCTAGAAACTTCATTTTAACCTCATCCCTCACCAGCCCGGAGCGGATACAACAGGCGGAAACGGCAATAACCCCCTGGAGGATAACTCCGGGCTGGTGAGGCTATTTTCCTTAAGTTATCGCAGCATAAAATTCCAATTCATAGAGCTTAACGGTATAGGTCGGGTCTTGGTAGAAACGCACCCTGGCTTTAGTTACTGTCGTTTGCTGGTCAAAGGATTTAGAGACCCACACCATACTGTCAAATGAACCTTGATAGAGATGGTGCCAGGCACCACCGTAGTAAACATCCAGGTCAATGAAATCTACCTCTGTTTCCTTGAGTGCCATAAAGCGAACCCGGTAGGCGGTGATTGTGGCTATGATGAGTTCAAGGAAGCCTCCCCAACTGCGGGCCTTGCCAGCAGCGTCAGCGCCCGAGCCCGTATCTGATGCCGTCTTTTCTGTAATTATGTCCCAAAAGTCAAACTCATAGAAGAGGCCGGCATAAAGGTCGGAGACATGGGAATTATATAGGCTAACTCGTGCCTTGGTTACACTATAGGTAGCACCGAGGTTTTTCTCCTGCCAGCTATTCCGTGTAATAGCCCCTTGATAAACATCGTGCCAGGCACCACCATAGTAAACATCTATATCAATCTGTGTAATCCAAGCATCCAAAGGGAAGCCTGACGCTTTAATATAATAGCGAATCTTATCGCAATCAATGGCGTTATCAAGCGTGAGGTCTAAATATGGTGACCAGGATGCTGCTGGTATGTTATTAGCTGACGCAAAGGTAGTCGTGTCTTCATCGTAAGCATTAGTTTCCGCTACCCAATTACCACCATCAACAAAGCCTGTGGGCGAAGTCCACTGTCCTGCCATACTAAATCACCCCACTTGCGAAGGTGCCAATATCTCCATCATAAACGTTAGTCTCGTTAGCCCACAAGGTATCCACATCATCATGGCTGGTGGGCGATACCCAGTGGTATTCGGTGCCGACGGCCGTCACCCTCCAGGTACATTTATGGTCACCATCTGGTCTGATAACATGGAATACCTTCTCAATATAAAACTCTTCATCTAAACCCAATAAGGTATGCTGGGCGGTTATGCGGTCAGAGATGCGCCGCTTGAGAATCTGCTCGAGCTTGGTATCATCCCTAAATAGGCTGGCTGGCTTGTCGTTGGTTATGATAATATCGACTTCAGGTTGCGGCTCCTTATACTTGATAAGGGCATAATCGCAAAAGTCCTGCCCCTTCTCAGCGTCAGTCAGATACTTCCCATCCAGCGTCAAGGTACGTTTCTGATAGTCTGTTTGGCTTTGTGCGTCTTCTGCCTTACGGGTGACTATGGTCTTGTCATCGTATGGCTCACCCCGGACTTTGAGCAGGTATAGGTAGACAGTGCCGCCTGAATTGTTGGTAACCACTAACTTGGCGGCTTTGGCAAGCTTGGTGATGGTGACCACCATATCACCGGTCTTATCTACTCCCGTGCCACCTGCCCCCGTCCATGCCTGGTAATCCGTAGATGCTGCCGGTGTGACGATACTATCTGCAAAGTATTCAAAGTTTGCCCACCAGGTCTTCGACTCGGCATCATCAATTGTTGGCTCCTCTTCCAGCCTCCACAATTCCGACTCGACCTGAAGTTCCCAGGGGGTAATCTTGGCTATAATCTCATTGTAAATTGTCTTGGGTGTCAGGGCATAGCGAATATCCGCCATAATATCATCAAAGGTAGCTAGGCTTGCATTGTGTGGAGCGGTATGCCGATGCTCTCTGTCCTCCCAGACAAGCTTACCCTCATTGTTTACATAGATAAACCCGAGCTCGCTCTCTTCTAAATCGCCTAATGACCTTAGAGCCTTCCTGTCATGCCAATAACCATACGGCACTGTATCCTGCCCGGTATCGATAGCCCGTTTGGTTGCGGACCACCCGGCAGCATCCAATATTTCGCCAACCAAAACGCCAGTCAGTTGATTTTTAAATAGAGCTGTTGATATATCAGCGCGGGATAAGAAATCTAGCCCATCTTTCGCTGATATATAGGCATCCTGTTCATCCAGGTGAGGATGTGGCCTTATATCCTCCAGGAAGCCGTCGTATTGATAGATAACCTCACCCCAAAAAGCCCTGACTCTAATAGGTTTCTTGGGCTTCAAGTTACCATAGAGGTCACCGGTCGTTAAAGGTGGCGAGTATTTGCCATCGTCATTATTTACCCTAAGTTCTAACATGCCGACATCTGCCCTGCGCAGTTCCGACTCCCTGCCCCGTTCCCAAGAGAGTTCTTTGACATCGGCAGTAATATCGTCAAAAGCGCCATCATAGTTGCCCGTGCCGTCCCAGGATATCTCAATGCAATAGAGCGGCCGTTTCCAGAACTTCTCGATCCCTACCCCTGTATCACTACTCTTTAATCCAACGGCAACAAGGGCATCAGCACCAGCCCCGACATCTGAAGTAAAGAGACCTATTAGTGGCGTGCCTTCAAGCCCTGAACCCACTTCCGCAGCACCCAAGGCTCTATCGCCAAGTGCTTCTACTCCTGAACCTACATCAGCCCCTAGCAATGCTGCAAGTAGGCGAGAAACCTCTACTCCGCTCCCAACATCCCCTCCGCTTTGGGGCGCTAGGGCAACATGGGCATCAGCTCCTGCGCCAATATCGCCTACACTTTGAGGAGCTAATGCAATATGATTATCTACTCCTGAGCCTAAATCTGATTTAACCAAAACTGCTGAGGGATAGGACGCTTTAACATCAGCGCCCGAGCCTACATCTGACTTATCCAGCGTAGCGGTTGGGTAGGCTACTTTGGCGTCTGACCCAGAACCACTATCCGATGAGGTCTTCGGAGTGAATGCTGGAGTATAATCAACCTCAACATAAACCTGAGTGCACAGTGCGTGATAGGTTGGGGTAGTCCCTCTGTACAGAGATACGCCAATCTGCAAGGCATCAATATCAGCCCATTCCCAAGCAGCAGCATCGGCAGGATTGGTATTCCATTGCTGTGAATAAGTTACCCACGAGCTACTTAAATTTTTTGTTGTGCCATTAGTTACAGTGGAATTACTTTTTAAGGATGCCCTAGCATAAGCTAGACTTACCTGATGCTTACATCTAAAGTAAATCTTGATAAAGTTTATTGTGCCATTGCCAGAGGATGCAGGTAGATTATAAAGGTCTCGTTGCCAGGAGGGTGCTGTGTCATTTTCAACATAGGTAGAGTCCTCGTCAGGGCTTGGGTCATCCACTTTTTGATAATGAAAGCCAGGCGCCGGGTATTGAGTAGCTATTGCAGTCTCATCCCCAGTAGCATTGGGTCTTAAAATCTCAGTTGCCATCAGCTATAATCCCCTTAACATAGTAACCGCCGTTCAACTTCCAGCCTTGGTCTATAATGACCTTATGCTCGGTGGCCAGCAACCCATCATAGTGAGAAGTCTCCATACCATAGCTCTTGTTAAGACACTCAGCCGCCGTCTTCCAGCCAATGTCAGGGTCATACAAACTATCAACTGTCTGCCAGCCCGAGTAATAGAATTCCCCGGGCAGGTCATATTGCCAGTATTCAAGATAGGAATTAGTCTCTTTGATATAATAAGCCCTGGTAGAATAGACCTCTTCAAGAATTACTTGCCACTGCTCATCCCAGATTACTATATGGACAGCATCCGGGACATTGATAGAGACAACATACCTGTAAACTTCCCCATAGTTAGCAACCGCATGCACTCGGACGGCAATCTGTCTCTGCTCATCGTAGATAACTATACCAACAACAGGGCTAGCCCCGCCCTGATACCAGTTGCAGACCTCAACTACTATGTCCCCTGTATCCGTGACAATAATGATGTCTTGCTCTACGCCGGCAAAGCCCTTTTTGCCCCGGTAGGCAGAGTCCGTGGCAATAGCGCCCCTAATCTCAGTCGGCTTGAAATCATCTATCGTATATTGATAGTTCCAGCCAACGGCATAGAAGTTATTGGATGCAACGGCGCCGGTTAAAGAAAAAAGGAGCGGCACCAAAGCAATAACGCCCAGTACCGCTCCGGCTTTCACCTTAGTTACCATTGCTTACTCCTGGCTCAAGGTTACGAAAGCGTGATATCTACTTCCAGCGTCCAAGTGCCGCCAGCCTTTGTGCCCAGGCTCTCAACTTTACGGTTGAGACAGACAGTCCGTTTTACTGTCCACTCTTCCCAGGCCTCATTGGCATCGCCGGCGCCGAAGCTGGACTTGAAGGTTGCCTTCTGAGTTGCAGAAGTAGGAAAGCCAGCCTCCATTCCCTTATAGGTCGGAGTGCCATCTATAAGGTCAGTCTGACCAGCCCCCGCCCCCGTATTATCACTCCCGACGCCTATGGTGGCATTGGCATTGTCAAAGTGGTCACCTGAAGCACCAGTTATCAAGTCCCACATAATGTCGCAGCCGACATTCAAGAGAAGGTTGCCCTTCATCTTTATGGTTTCATAGGGCTTGAAGAGCTTGTGGAACTCTGCTTCCCTTCCCCCTTCTCTATAGGGCTCAATATCTTCGTGATACTTATAGAGTGTTGCCTGGCACCACCAGTTAGCTTTGTCCTTTTTTGACATTTTCTACCTCCTTAAAAACTTGGTTCTCCATAGAGACCCCGTGTCTCTTCCCGTAAATATTTGAGCAGTGTCTTTGCCCATCGTCTCCCCTCAGCCTCATTGCCCAGGAATGTATTGCCAGTCAGAGTAATGTTAATATATTTACCAAAACCGCCCCCCAATCTGTCAAGAGGTATAATCGCTTCTTTCCCTTTCTTGCCTACCATCGTTATCAGTGGTCTGGTAGCTATGCCGCCCTTAGACATAACATCCTCAATCGGGGCAAGCAAAGATTGCCCTTGATGTTGGAACTGTGTGTAGCCCGCAGCCAGATAATCTTGTAACACGGCGATATAATTCTGTATCTTCTTCAAATATAGGGGGTCAAACTTTTCCCCCTCATAAGTCCCCCCAGCTTGCGCCTGCACTAACGAAAGCAAAAAATCAATCCATTTCTGTATATCACGCCAGTTGCCAACTCCCCCGCCGCCTTCTCCCCCACCTTCTCCCCCGCCGCCTGTTGTCGGAGAAGGTGGGGGAGAAGGCGGCGGGACCCCCGGAGCCGTAGTCGGGGTGGGTATCGTCAAGGGAGTGGCGTTGATTTGAGCCTGTATAGCTTCCAAAGCGGCCTTGATTATCATCTGGGTGGCACTCATACCCTCTTTGGCTTGCTTTGTGATACCGCTAAACATCTGAGCCGCCTCGGCCTCAAGGTTAGTGCCGGCTAAGAGTTTCCTAATACCCTCAATAGCTTCAGGGATAACTGAATTCTTCCACAAGCTATCCCAAATACCTTTAATGCCGCTGACCAGGTTGTCCCAGCCCTTTTTGACCCACTCCCAGGGATTAAGGTTGCTCAGCCAACTTGTGAGATTATTCCACCAGTCAACCGCCACCTGTTTAACTCTAGCCCATATCTCTCCTACCCAATCCACAAGTTGATTCCACCTCTCCTTCAGCCAAGTCCAGGGGTTAAAGTCAGCAAGCGTTTGGGCTATTTTTAAGAACCATTCTCTAACTGTTCTAACTACTGCCTCCCATATCTCTGCTACCGCATCTTTGATTTTGCCCCAGTTTTTAGCTATCAATACAGGCAAACCGATAGGGGGGAATATTATGGCGAGGATTTTAGCCCAGTTCTCCGTAAAGATTTTCTTGATTTTCTCCCAAACTCCCTTAAAGAAGCTGACGATACCCTCCCAAATCTCGACCGCTTTCTCTTTTATGGTATCCCAGTTCTTCCAGACCAATATGCCAATGGCAATAAGCCCAGCAATGGCGGCGATAATAAGGCCTACCGGCCCAGTCAGGACAGCAAAGGCAGTCCCCAAGAGGGGTAAAGCAGCCGTAAGAGCAGGCAAGAAAATAAGTAGCGGGCCGAGGACAAGCAGCAAACCGCCTATAGCCCCTGCTACCAATACAACCACCCGTGTCAGCTCGGGGTGTTCCTTTATCCATTCAACTATTTTCTCAATGACACCTGAGACCTTTTCCACCACTGACTTCAGTATTGGGATTAACTGCTCACCGAGAGTTATAACTATGCCTTCAATCTTGGCCTTCATCTGAGCAAATTGACGACCGGCCCCCTCGTTTATGATATTAAACGCTTCCGTGGCCGCCCCAGCACCTTCAGTAGCCCTTCTAGCTTTGTCAAGGTCATCAGCGAAGGTTTTGGCATTGTCCCCTGTAAGCGATAGAACGGCTTGCCCCGCCTCCACAGAACCAAACATCTTCATCAGCATTTCATTGCTGCCACCTGTAGATACCCTCAATGTTTCAAGAGCTCCAGCAAGACCTAATTCCTCAAGTATAGCCTGTCCAGATTCAAATCCTAATTCCCGCAGGGCATCTTCCATTTCTTTTGTTGGTTTTTGGAGTGTAACCATTGCCTGCCGGAGCTGGGTAGTGGCTATTTTGGTAGGTACACCTTGCTTGGTCATCGTGGCCAAAGCAGCCGCCACTTCCTCAAACTTCACACCTGAAGCAGCCGCTATGGGAGCTACATTAAACAAAGAAGCTGACAATTCCTCAAAGGTTGTCTTGCCACCCTTGACAGTGGTGAACATAATATCTGCCACTTTTTGGGTTTCAGATAAGGGGATTTTGAAGGCGTTGATTACTGTTGTAAGCCCATCAACGGCTGTCTTGGTATCGGTCACACCTGCAATAGCAGCTTTAGAGGCGATTGTGAGGAACTCAATAGCGTTCTCTTTAGGTATTCCAGCAGAGATAGCCTGGTACATAGCATTGGCAGCATCAACAGCATCTATTCCAAGGTCGGAGGATAACTCTAACACCTGTTTTGAGAAAGCGGAGAACTCATCCTTGCCTAGAGACATCATTGAGTTTACTTCACGCATTGCTGACTCAAAACTAGCGGCAGATTTAACCGCCAACCCAAGACCGCCAACAATAACACCGCCCATAGCGGTCATGGCCATACCAATCTTCTTGGAATGCTGCTGAATAATGCCACGGGCTTTAGTCATCCCAGTTTCCAAGCCCTTGGTATCTACTCCAATTTTTACTGTGAGGTCAGCTAGAGTTCCTGCCATTTCTTACTTCTCCATAGTTAATAGGATTAGTTTTAAGGTTTCCATTATATCGCTCATTATATTCGGTGGCATAAGCCTGCCAAGACTTTTCAGGGTCAACTTAGGGTGATTTTCTTTTAGCAGAATAAATAGAAACAGCCGGGTATTTGTGGCTTCTCTCTCTTCGAATTTGCTCAGCATTTTGCTGAGGGTACAGTCAAAAGCCTCTTCTAATTCGGCCATGGTGGTCAAATCCATTGCCGAGAGCTTATATACCTGCCCATCCCCCAGCGTGACTTCTCCACTTGATGGTGTGGTCAATATATTTTCTGCCATTATTTTTTCTCCTTTGGGACTTTTAATCCCCTTTTTTTAGCTAAGTCTATGGAAGATATGACATTCCCTTCCCGTTGGGGTGCCGACCCTATAAAGTCCGTTGCGTGGTATGCCCTGTTATCTTTGCGTGGGGTGCAGTTGATGATGGTCGCCATTAACGAAGCTACGCGGTGGCTCTTTTGATATTCCTCCTGACTCTCCTGAAATATCAATTCAGCGAGCAGCATATCAAATTGCCCGGGCGAAAGTTTGCCTATATCCGCCAGGGTCCAATGCAGTTTCCTCGCTATATAAATAATGCCTTCCAGTTGCCATTTATCCATCTGCAACCTCAAGCACACCATTGCCCCAAAATTCTATCGGTTCTTTGACAAGTACATCTGGGCGAAACCTGTATAGGCCCAGCCGTGTTTCGCCCTTCCAATAATGCGGCGATACATCGCTGTAAAATCTCACCTCAACCTCATCGGCCTTGCTTTCAAACCAGTATGACCCAGCAACGACACTCCAACTAGCTACCCTGTGTTTCTGAAAGCCATCGACTATGTTACTGGTGAGGTTGACCGTAAGTCTCCAGTCAAAAAAACCGCCAACCTGCTCACCGCCAACAAAGAACGCACCTACTTTGCCATCGGTCATTACACTGTCGGGACCTGTAGGGCATCTGTACCTTGGAAATCGTAGCTGTAGGTAACCAGTCCATCAAAGCCCGTAGATGGATGAACAGCCATTATGATAGCCTTGCCAATCCAGCTTTGCCCCGGTGTGTCGGTCTCTCCGAGTGCCAAGTAAACCTCTGAACCAATGGCTAACGGCGCTGCATCCTTAAAGCCCTCGAAACTGCCAGACCAACCGCTACCGCCTGGTATGTAAGCCCTGACACCAGAGTTGGCAAAGTCAGTCACCTCAAGCATTTCCTGAACATAATCCAGCGTCCACGACTTGATGCCCTGGTCTTCCTTAACTGCCCTGACATCATCAATATCAAATGTACCATCGGCTAGGTCTATATCGGCATATAAGCCGACCGAGATTAGAGAAGCCAAAGCTGATGGGTCTGACAATACCGCCAAGCAATGCTGCCAGGTAGCGGCTGTTAGTGCTGGCACAACTAAACTCTCCAATGGACTCGCACATTCGGCCGTATCGTCAAGCTGTAGCTTCAAAGAAAGGGCTGAAGGACTGAGACTTGACCTAGCCCAAAAGATAAGGGCGTGGTAAGCCGTTAAGTCCTTTGTGATAACCTCTGACATCATCACCACGTCGGCACCCACGGCTACTGTCGTTACCCTAGCTGCGTTAGTGCCTACTTTGCCGGCCGTAGTGCTAGATGTGCAACCACCTTCTACATGCTCATCCCAAGAGTCCTCGCAGTCTTCCACTAGCAATGATTCGGTGTAAACACCGCCGTTCTTACCTGATAAATGAGCCATATTACCCTCCTTATGCTGCCGCCACGGTTAGTGCACCCGTGCCCTGGAAGTCATAGCTATAAGAGACTATGCCATCATGGCCTACAGATGGATGAACACCGGTAATAAAAGCATCACCAGTCCAAAACTCGCTGGCTTCTTGAGTCTCATAGAGCTTCAATGTGATTTTTGCTCCAGTAGTAAGAGCTATGGGCGTAGTATCTTTGAATCCCTCGAAGCTACCCGCCCAGCCTGTTAAGCCTGGAATATAGCTTCTTACCCCAGCATCAGCGAAGTCAGTAGTCTCAAGCATATCGACCGTATAATCTAATGTCCAAGATTTGATGCCTGTAATACTACCAGGGGCATCAACCTGTCCTGCTTTCCCTGCTCTGTGTGCCATTTTGAACCTCCATCAATTTATTTTTGGCAACGAAAAGCCCGCTCGAATAGGCGGGCTTGGAGAATTGACAAATTTCCTATTTTGTGGTATTTTTTAGCTAAAGGAGGGATTAAATGATAGAAGCTAAGAATTGCCCCCACCATAATCTTGAATGGTATGATATTACCGATATTGCCACTGCAAAATTAGGTAAGAATAGCAAACTTTGTGTGAACCTAAATTGCCAAGAAAAATGCACAAGCACAATAACTAATGATGGTTTGCCATTCTATGACCCTGATGGTTCAAAGTTAAAACTACTATATTAGCACTTTCTTAATCTTTGTCCACCATAATCCGGTATCTTAAAGGTATCTGGAAGACGCCAACTTCAGGGTCATACAATATATTTCCCATGAACTCCCGAGCACACACCAAATGACTATAACCCGTGATGGTTAAAGTGGCATCATCCAAGACGTCCATTAAATAACCAGCCAGTTCGCCCAAGTTTTTCTGACCGGTAGTGCTAAAAACATTAAACCAGAATGTCGCATCCTCTATGGCTGATAGATTGCCAAAAACTCCCATGGGAATATCCGTCAGCAAGCCATAAGTTATATAGGGCAAAGCGGCATCTTGTGGAGCTACAATGTGAAAGACCTTATAGAAATTGCCAGCATTGCCACCTAGCGCTGCCATCAAGGTCAGATCGCCCTTCAGTGCATTATAGATAGCTGCTACAACGGCATTTATCATTTGACATATTCTCCATTTTGGGCTATTCTTAAGTTAAAGGAGGGGAATGTGAATAAGGATTTTTCGGCAAGAACTTGCCCACTCTGCGAAGCAACTGATATAACAGCATTTGGCGATAACAAAAGGGTTTTTATATGTGCTAATCCTCTTTGTGCCGTAGCAGAAAAATGCAATACAACTTTTGAAGAAAACTTTGAGGCTATGCAATATCCACTTCGAGCCACCTCTGAAAGAACTCCTTAATTTTGCTCTTGTGAGTTTCAACGGCTGGATATAGGAAGGGATATGGCGGCATGCGACTGGTCCCGAACTCTATCCACGGCGCATATTCAAGAGCCTTGCCACCACCCTTGTCGGCCATTATACCTACTCTGCCCTCGACGGAATCGCCTGTTTTCTGGACATCCAGTGTTATTGAGCGCCACATAGTACCTGACTGTACCTGGGGATGTTTAGGTGGCGTCTGTTTAGCGTTTTGTTGAGCTTCCTTGACGATAGATGAGCATAAATCTACCATACCCTTAAAGAGCTTCTTCTCTATCTCAGCCAGGCGCTCTTTGCTGTAATCTTTAATCACCTAATTCACCTCCAGCACCAGTATCTCCAGATGGCCAGTGGAAAGATTAGATGGCTTCTGGATGCCTAGTATTTCAAATGTCCGGGAACTCAGCACTATCCTGTCCTCCTCGTTTATGGTCACGGATGCCAAACAGAAGACCTTAAAAGTGGAGTATGCAGTCTCCTTGTCTTGGAGCATCCGCTCCCTAGCACTCAGGATACTTAGGCGACCGGCGAAGGTACTCTCATCGGCCCAGGCTTCAGTAACACCACCTTGACTGTCACTGGTTTTGGTTAATGTCTGCCTGGTGAAAGTCTCTATAAGTAAATCAGCAAATGCCACCCTAATCCTCCTCTGCCGTTATGCCACTGCCGAAGGTCAAGTCTATTTCTGCCCATGTAAGATAAGGACTTGAAGCATCCTCTTCCCGGTATTTCTTGGCTAAAGTTAGCTTGTTTTCCGATTCCTTCTTGGTATAGGCATAATCGCCCAGCTTCTCCGATGTAAGGCTCCCCGTGAGGGAAGCCGCCCAGGATTCCAAAGCATAAGAGGCCGCCAGGAGTATTGAACTTGAAGCCATAGTCAGAAAGGCGTTTATCTCCTCATCGCTGAATTGGGCATCAGTGGTGGGTACAATGTCGGTATCTCCAATCAGGAGCCTAACTTTGCCGATATTATCATCTACATCATAGGTATATGTGGACATAATTTACTCCTTAATACTCATGATACCTGAGAGACACTTTAGCTGTTTTGCCTCCTCCATCTTCTATAGCCAATTGACCTCTAATTCTACTATTGGCAGGGATAAGGACAGTCTGCGTTGCTACTGCTGGCACGCCGCCTTTAACTGAACCAGCAGCAAATCTTGTCCTTGCACATTCAATGTCATCGGCACCATAATACAAGACTAATTCGTAAGTCTTATCCTGAGTGTTCACATCTTCAACAAGCACCTCGTGTATATCAAACTCGCTAGTTATTGTATTGATAGGCACAATCTCGGTAATCGTTCCCAAAGCCCAATCACCAGCATCAGCCGCTAATGCCACACCATCAGCCTCAGTAGGATATACCTTCTGTGCTGAGTGTATATGGTCGATTTGCTGCTTATGTCGGCCAAATAGGGTCAGCCCATTATGGCCGTCATCATTATTCCCGATGTCTGTCTCTATACTAGATATATCAGTCGGATTACTTATTGGCATGATTCACTCCAATTATATTAGCTTCCCCTCTATCATTTTGGCTGCTACACTTGGAAATACTGGTTTTGCTGGCTCTGTATAAGTAATCAACAACTGGGGACAATAGGTAGTATCACTATCATAGGAATGGCTATTACGGTAATGAGAATTTACTTGGTCACTTCTTTGCTCAAAGTCATCCCACAAAATAACTAGATGGGTTATTGCTCCAAGGTCAGCAACTTCTTGCAGAACGTCTTTGAAGTCAGGGCTGGT
>SDBS01000441.1_pt1 | contig 40114 bp, 60 predicted proteins | sample 2277091 | NCBI WGS metagenome assembly SDBS01 (sample SAMN10404972, study PRJNA504765) | marine sediment metagenome | isolation source: marine sediment core GS10_PC15, 163 cmbsf | place: Arctic Ocean: Southern Knipovich Ridge | collected 2010
ACCTCAGACGGCGTCCCCGTGTACTCGGTAGGCTCAGCTGTGTCAGCCTTGAACTATGCCGGGGTGTTACCAGGGGTACGACGAGTGACAATCGCGCTCCTCTGTCCAGCCGAAACTGGCGAGCGACGCGGAATGTTCACACGCAGAGGGTTTCGATAGTTGGCAAGCTGGGCGGTACCGGCGCGGACGCCGGGATCTTCCAGCACGTTTGCGATCTCATTGCTACCGAGTGCTCGGCGCAACTCAATCACCTGCGAACGGGATAGTCCCGTTTCTGGTAGGTTCATGCCCTATCTCCCCTCCTTTCAGGGGTGAAGGTTCGAATGCGTTACAGGCGCATCCTGTTTCGTGTGCTAGGCAAGCAGCCTAACGGAAGTCGAAGCGGAAAGCCTCGCCGGGTACTTGTGCCGACTGAACCTGACGCAAGTGCTCGGGCGCAACGTTCACACGAGGGGCATCGAAAGGCACGTACTGGCCATGACGCTCCTGGTAACCGTCCAGCGCACGCTGCAACATCGACGGAGCCAGATTCGGATTCTTCGCCAAGCGCTCGAAGTCCTCATCGGAAAGGCTCGTCTCGATCTCAGCGTCGGCATCCGAGTCAGTCTGCGACTCAGGCTTGCGTCCACGGAATACCGAGTTCGGAATAACAGCACGGTCTGCCTCAAAGGCGTCAAGACGCTCTTCGACTACGACCATGACACCGTCTACGATCTCACGGATAAGCTCATCCGCATCGTCCGCATTCGAGTCTCCGACAACCTGGGTTGCCGCGTCAATCTGATCTGCTACGTCGCAACGCATGTCCTTGTGTGCGTCACGGATGCCACGAGCGACTTCGGCTGCGATGTCCACTTTGGGCTCTTCGACTGCTGGCTCGACGGTTGACTCTGCACCGGCTGCATCTGCGTCACGCGAAGCCTGAGCTTCGTCGTTCACATCAGAAACAGCAATGCGCACAGCCTCTGCGTCCTCTGCACCGAAACCTTCGAGCAGAGCATCCAGCTTTTCTGTAGCCGTTTGGTTTGTGTTCGCCATCTGTCTACTACCCCCCTTTCGTAGGGATTGTAGGTTTAACTAATCCTTGAGAACGTGTGGTACGTCGTCAAGATCGAAGCCATGCGTATTTACGTACGCCTGGCGTAGCGCCTGCTTTGCCGCAGTGCGCTCTTCTTCATCCGCAAACTCCAAACGAGTGAAGCCGCGAACGATGCTGCGCAACGCACGCAAATTACTGACGAGTTTCCCGTCAACAACGTCGTAGTGCAGCAAACTCTTATTTAACGAAGTCGGAAAAAGTTCCTCTTCCTCATCTTCGTTTGCCCAATCTTGAATTCGAGCAGCCGCCAACTCTGCATTAAACGGCCGATTGATTGGGAGGATCTGAAAGATGCCACCTGGCTGTGTGTCGAAATCGAAACTGTCTGTATTACGGGGACCGCGTTCGGTGCTCAAACTTGCGACGGGCACCAGCAACCCGTCCTGCTCCGTCCAGCGGGATCCTAGCGCTCGAGCGAACTGCCGAGGTAGGGTAATCTCAGCGTCCGAAAGTGCAGGAACACTCACCACAGATGCTTCTGTGGCTCGCAGGGCGAAGACGGTAATCTCCGGCGCGAACTCACTGCCAAACTTGAAGGTCAGCGTCTCCGCTTCCTCATCAAGTTCATGCTGCGAACCCTCACTCAGATCGAAGACAATCGTTCCACGGATAACGTGCCATGCAAACGAATACTTCGATAGAACGCCAGAACGGATCGAATCTGCAAATGTCATCTGCGTCTGAATATTGACCGCATCCCGATGAACATCGGCAGTAATGACCCCACGAGCAGGCTTCCCGCCTCTGGCGCGAATTACCCGTGTATTGACGATACGCCCAATCGGCGTATCGGACCGGTGATTGAACAACAAAGTCGTACGGTCTGAAAGGTCTTGTGGAATCGTGGTAAGGGCAGACGGCGCGATTGCTACGCCATTAAGATCCTTCCCCGACGTTGTTAGAGTGCCTCCAATGCGCAAGAAGACCTCTTCGTCTTCCTCGGGATCATGCAAGTTACGATCTTTAATTGCCCGAGCCGAACCAAAAGGATCTGTGTCGTCGTCCACGCTAACCCAACCCGAATGACTGATATCAAACTCAGTACGAGACGCGAAGCCGTGATCCTCATTTATTTCGGTTACATACGTACCATCGTCGGCACGCTTTGCCTGCGACAACAACTCATCGACCTTAGAGTCGGTTAATTCAAGACTGGGGAAGTCGCTCATCGATGCATCACCACATTCGGTTGAATGGCTCGATTTACCGAAATAACTGCTCCCCGAGCTTCCTGAATAAAAATACGGTCGCATTTAATGCAACGGTCGGCAGCTACTTGGACGTTTATTCCATAGCCCAAGTCATAGCCGAAAACAGGTTCAAGCTCTTCGCAGTTACAGTCGTTTCTCATCATCAAGCCGAGCTTACGCGCCCAAGGACGCTATGGTCAAGGATAAAGCTGCTACTCAAACTGTGAGGAAATTGCAAGGCCAGCCAGACGCGGTGCCATCGATGACAAGTGCGATAGAGAAACCAACGCACGCTCTGCCATTCCTTGAACTCCCTCAGTACTCGGGTCATCATACTGCGACAGAACAGAAGCCGCCGTGTCCTGCATTTCAAACCGAACAACCTCGTAGATCGCGGCTCGCGCCTCACGAATAGGACGAGGATTCGGTTCGTTTCCAGACTTGCGAACAATGTCCGCACCAAGTGTGAAGGCTTTGTCGAACAGCTTCGTAAGAATATCACGAGCATAGCGACCAGCCCCCATTAAATCGTGATAGGTTTCAACGTCTTCAAGACGCTTCTGCAACTTCTCTTGTGCCTCCATGACCTCTCGGTCAAGTCGAGAACGCTGCTCCGGCGCTCCTAACAAACTCCATGCCCGATCCGGGTCACGAAGATCATCCGGAGTAGGACCAGCGCTCGAATTTACAACAACTCGAGCAAAGGATGGACGAGAAATAAACAACGGGCCGGTCGTCGCCTTGCCATGGCATCGAGGACACTGATCGGCTACCCGGCCACCTTCGTCTTTGAAGCTGATCCAACCAAGACCCTTACATCCACCACACGCACGAGACGTGGGACGGACAACTACTCCTGGTCCGCCCGCCTCATCGCGCAAGTCGTTCTCGTCACCCGTACGTGCAAAATGAATAAACTCGATGAACAGGTTTGGGTTGATCGCAGACAAGACTTCGAATGTGAACTTGTTAGCCCACAAATCGAGGATAGGTTTGAAGAGGCTGTAATGACGAGTGGTCACCATGGCCTCAGCGGTAGACCTATTGATATCTTGCGCCGCTCCCATGGCCAAACGATCAACACCAAAGTTACGCCAGACGATGGCTTGGATCTCCCGCATCAAGATCGCGACTTCCATGTCGTGGAAGTTCTTGGAAAAATCGATCCACTTCACGTCCTTGAGATTCGAGCCGCCAAGGACTCGCATCTTGTAATGCTGAGCATATCCAGGATCCTCCTGCATCTGACGCAAGAACCTACGACGGGCAGTGTCGCCGCCGCCTGCTTGATTCAGCATCACCAGCACGCCAGGGGGAACCTCATTCCGATCCATGGAGTAGGCAAACATCTTTGAGGCGTTCAGCAACGCTTTGATCTCTTGGATGCAGGCTTCCATCGGTGGACGGCCATAGAGGCTGTCTGTTCGAGGACGACGTTTGAAGAACGCGATCTCCTCCCGAGTAAACTTCTCGGGCGCCTTATCGCCCTCTAGTTGCTGCTCCCACGATTTCAAACGTCCTCTCTTATCGGGAAGCGGTACGAAGGTCTCCCCGGCCATGGCTTCAAAGGCATCAAGATCGCCGTGCTTCAAAAGAATGCCATGATCCATGGCCATCTGATCAAAGCAAAGCTCAGTCAGCAGATCAGGAAAGGTGCCCATCCCCGCACCCATCGGCTGAGTGAAAAGTTCCGTGGCCCTCTTAATATCTCGTTGCGGGACTCGCTGGCCGTCAATCGACTTAATCTCAAACGGCGTACTCCCGAGCGTCTCACAAACAAAGTTAATCGCCGGAGCGACAGCTGACGACCGAACCGCGATGGTCTTCATAACCGAATAGGTTAGAATCGCGTCCTTACGAAATTCCTTATTGCCGAGAGTGCCACCAAGGATCGGCGAAATGGGGAGACCGCCCAAGTGGGCGCGTTCTTGATAGGTCGTAAGAGCGAGATCGCCAGGTCCAACGACAGAAGCCCCGCCAGATTCAACTAATTGACGGGCGGTTTCCAGATCAATGTCGTCAGCGGCTCCCTGCACTGTGATTGGTAGAGACATGGCATCACCTTACGATTTTTTGCTCTATTTGAGCAAGGTTAGATTCATCGTAAAAAGTCAGGAATGAGCGGCGCATGGACCCGTGACGTGCCCTCATAGATCTGAGGCTGACCCAAGGAAACACTTGTCGTCCAGGCGTCGTCTAGAATACCGACCTCTCGCAGAGCTTCACGCAGCATCATCAAAGCCATTACAAAGTCCGAGTACTCGTTACTAGGGTAGGCAATCAGCTGACGAATACACTCAGCGATGGGAAGCTTAGAGCTTGAAGCCTGATGGATAAACTGATCCGTCTCGACAGGGATGATCCACTTCTTATCCCTGAACTCTTCACCAAGCACTTTTAGTTTCGCGTGTTTCGCCAAACCTGTTTGATGAGCCTTAATCGTCGCGTCGCGGAAGGCAGGCCGATCCAACATAACCTCAGCCACAGTCTTCTGACCAACGTTCGACTCGACCACAATTACATGAGGCCGCCACTTCTCGACCAACAGTGCCATGTGCTCGAGCTTATCATTGATGTCCCAACCTCTGCCGTAATCGGCATCAAGCATAATTCGAGTGCGATCCTCCAACAGCCCGCCGACAACCATGGCGGTGTAAGCAGCCTCTCGTGCCTTCGAGAAACCAAGGTCGACTCCGATAGCTACAAAGTCACAACGGTACACCGGGTGATCTGGACCGAGCCCGTAACGAACCGCACCTACATCATCGGGGTCCGTCTGATCTCCCCAAAAATACTCACTCTTGAAACGAATGTTGACGGCTGACTCAGTAACTGGACGCAACCAATGCGACACAGCGAAGCCCCCGGGATCCCTCTTGTACTCTTTCTTGAGAGCGGCCTCGGTCCACCAGTCCTCCCATTCCTTGGTCATGGAATTCCAGCGACGGTCGGGCAGCGGGAAGGTCTCAGCAGGATCGGGGCGAATCCCCTGCATGAATGTAAAGTCGTCCGAGATGCGCATCAGACGTTTGAACATCCCCGGGCGCCGAAGCAGATCATGGCTGGCGTCTTCCTCGTGCCACAGAGTACAGGTCCAGTACATGATAACCTCCGGACGAGAACGCAACGGCAGCCAGGTAGTGGAGATTCGTTCCTTAATGGTTTCGCGTTCCTTATTCTCCACAACAGAGTTGTTATAGGTGCAAACATCATCGAACCAAAAAGCGTCGGCACGCGAACCTTCCGGGCTCGAGGAATAACCAAAAGCTTCAATTGAAGAATCTCGTTGGTTGCTCACACCGTCAACAATCAAATTGAGATTGGTGCGGTTGTAGCGAGTCATGTCCACTTCGATCTCAGGGAAGACGCTACGGAACAGCGGATCGAAGAGCATGTTGAAGGCAATCTGCCGGAGACGCCGAGATGCGGTCTTCTCCGTGGACGATACGAACTTCCACTTGACCCATGGCGTATGACCCAGTCGCCATTCAATAGCGTCCGAGGTCGCAGAGGTTTTGACAAAACCACGAGGAGCCGAGAGCCAGATCGCGTCATGTGTCATGAAGTCGCGATAGATGGTCTCCTGATGAGGATACAAAACCTTATGAGGCTCCGGGCACTGCAACCCGTAACGAAGCCGCGCATAGGTGAGTAGATCCTTGCGGGCGATCTTCCGGACTTTCTTCTCGACCTCAAGTCGCAGAGCGCGACGTTCGGTTTCACGGATCAGCGCAGGATCGATCTCGATGGTCTGTAGATCATCGATCCCCATCGCTTCGACCTGATCCCACAGTGTCTGAATGTCATTCCCAAATTGGGTACCATCGTTCCAGCTTTGGGGAGTCTCAGGCGTCACTCTTGTTCAACCACCTTCGTAGCGTCACGGGCGGCTTGATTGATCAAGAGCATTCCCGCCTTCGTCGCAGCTTCTTCCTGCTCAGGGAGAGACGAATCTTCAAGCCCCGAACTAGACTCTGACGGACCTTCTCGATCACGACGGTCCTTGTGCTTCTCTGCCATTTCAAGAAACCGCATGACCTCATTGGGGCTGTTGAATCGGAAGCCTCCACCGGTCATGTACTCGACGGCTTTATCGGCCAGCTTGTCTAGGAGTTCATCAAAGGAGCCCGACTCAAGAATCTCTTCGAGTTCGAGTACTGCTACGTCCGATCCACCGGACTCCTGCTGGCGACGTGCGTGGATCCGTTTCGACACTTCGGCCCACTGGCCTAGCTCGGCGTAACGAGAGATGTTAGACCGATGCCGACCAACCTGATCTGCGATCAGTTGCAGGTTGATGTTCGGGTATTGTTCCAGATAGATCTGAAACGCAAGCGCTTTGACTTCGTCAGTCGGAGTTTCAACTGCTTCCAACTACATCACTTCCTTATTTCAAGAGACTCAGTATCAATGTGAGCATCCTCGATGGTATCACACGGATGGCCACGACTTTCAAGGTCGGCTTTCAAATCTCCGCTTCGTAGCGTCTGATTATCCTCGATAAAGGGAGCATCGCCTGGCGAACCGCCATCCCCTTTTACCCAAGGGGGCCCCACCCAAATATCTTTTTCAAGCTGCACCAGGACACGCTCCAACATCATGTACATCGCGTTGAGCGTGTCCTCCCCTTTAATAGGAGGCCGCCTGCCCATCCAATGCCACAGGATATTCAGCACCACAGCCATATGGTCATCAACATCCCATGAATCGGGGCCAAACAACGGAGCGTAACGATCTTGGTCCGCGACCGACAACGTGCCCATCTTCGTCCGATCATCATACTCAGCGTAATCCAGATCTTCCTCATAGGTGGCTAGCCCAATGAAGCAGAACGCAACACACGCCAAGTGGCGACTGCCTGTCGAAACATCGATCTCTTCACCATAACAATAGGCATTCAAGTGACGCAGAGACGCACCGATCAACCGTGTCCAATCCATGCCGCGTTCCCAGTTACGATCTTCATACTTGCGGGCTCCGGCGGTGTAGATCATTGCCACGTCACGGATAGCCCGAGAGCCAGGAACCTTAAATTGACGACGGAGTGCGAGTTCAAGCATGACGCGAGATGGCAGCAGATCGTAACGTGGCTTCTCAGCATCAAACTTCAACCCGCCTGTGTAGATAGAAATGGGCGTGTCGCCTCCATCAAGTGTATTCATTGAACCCTCCGGGCTGGTTCCAGCGCGACCGATCCCGGCTCGTACTCGAATTCCCAGTTGCGTCTGGCGCACTCGATGCACCGGACAATGATAGTGAAATTGTAATCGGCACGAGGCGGGAGCAACAGCTGCGAACGAATACCTTGAATCCCTAAAGCCTCGCCTTCATCGCCCTTCATAAAAAAGGTGGGGAGCGGCTGTAGTAAAGCCTCATGCGCAACTTTCAGTTGTAGATCGGTCTCCACACGAATGAGAAACATCTCTTCGGAATGCTTTTCCTGATCACAACCGGGACACTTAAACCACAGATCATCAATGGCCAGATCTATGAATCCAGACTGACGCATCTTCTCAGAATTCGACAGTTGCATCAACTGACCGAGGATCATCGGCGTATACTGATCGCTTTCAATGCTCATCGATTATACTCCGGATCCAAGTAGGTTTTAAAGTTCGCCAGCCACATGTGCCGAGTGGCGTCAGCCTCCGCATCCCATAAATCGTACATCAGCACAGGCTGCCGCACAATTCTACAGTAGACCTCTGCACTGTCCGCAAACATGTAGATGTTGTCGTGAGGGCGCGAAACGATCAACGCCAGAGAGACACCGGGAAAGTTATCACGAGCATCGAAGTACGCCGCCTCAATCGGAGTGGCGTGACGAGGAAACCGAAAAAGCTCACCGAAGTTCAACTTAGGATCGTAGAAATACGAGTACTGCGTATGACGGAACGCCCCCGGATCACACGAGGCATCAATCAGCTTCTGTACCCGACCTTCAAGGCTACGATTGAACGCCTCTTTTTGTAGATCGCTATACACGACGGTCGTCGGACACTTTTCTATAGCGATCTGGAATATCAGCCAGACGGCGCGAGACCTCAGCATCAATGAAGGCCTCCATCGACTCGAAGTCAACACCAAATTGTTCATCTGCGAACACGTCTTGTAACATCTCCCACGCGATCATGAATCGGTAGTGCCACCACTCATCAATCCCGTGCAGCGTGTGACGGGGGAGAGATATGGCATAAAGTGGGCGGACGTGCCGCCTGGCTGCCCCTTTGTACATCGTAGCGACCGCCTCAAGAGTGATACGATGCCCAGGATTCTTAGCCTTCTGGCCAGAAGACTTAGACTCCCCACCGTAGTTCGCTGTAAGGATATCAAGGTCAATATCCTTAATGCCTTGAGGTCCAAGCTGTCCAACGCGTCCCGTGGAAGAGACGGGTGGGTACTCATGAGGCCATCGACCATCGACTGCTTGCAATCGAACAGCGTTTTGTCTTTCACGGAATTTCCCTCTCGACTCAGCCACGGGCTGCACTCTGAACTGCCTTAACCCAGGCATTGCCAAGTACATAGGTGAACAGTAACGCCGCCCCTGTAGTGGCCACACGGATAACCTGCATATGGATCATCCAGTAGGTGCTGCCGCCAGTAGCGTAGTCCAGATTCGCCACATCGGTCGCGGTCCACACCGACAGTGTGAGCCACCAACACAACACCAACATCTGTTCTGAAACGACTACCGCGCCAAGGAAACTCGCGAGCAGCAACAGGACGTTGCCGACTGTTGCCGATCTGTCAGTAAATTTGCTCATGGTACCTCCCTTCGATTGAGGCTAGGAGTGCCCCCTAGTTCGCTCTCGGCTCCGGCACACCATGCACCGGAAATAGTTCAAACAGGCTCCGAGCCTCAATAGAAGAGAGGGGCCCTAAGCCCCTCTCGGACTACGCTTCGTCGGCCTCTTCGTTCGTCTTCAGACCCTCGATGAACGAATTATCGCGCTCCAACATCGTCGCCATATTCAACAGACGAGCGACAGTAGCTACCCGATCCCCGCCTGCGGCGAGGTACTCGATCAGTGGCGCTGCGCCGATAATCGCAGCAAGGTCGTCAAACTGGAAACCATCGGAGAACTGCTCGATGATGTTATCCAGAGCGGCGGCCATGCGGTGCTCTTCATCGGTAAACGCTACCTTACTTGCGTCGTAGGACATTACTCTGCTCCTTCTGCGACGTTCTCACTTTCCGGAGTCTCGATGAGGTTGGTGGCTTCCTGCTGCAAGCAGAACTCCGGCTCAAAAATCAGCCTTTCGACCTCGACTCGAATTTCCGGTGTGCAAGACGTACGCCAGGCATCACGACCACGGAACGACAAGCCTGGGATGTGCTCAGACTCATAGTGACCGCCGCCACGATGGTGGATGATGTCAAGACCTGTGGCGATATCGAAGAGCGCCATTACATCGTCTAGCTCTCCGAAGTCTCCGAACTCGAGGTTGACCGTATAGTTCGGCACACGGCCTCCCACATTGTTCTTCTTGGTCTTCACTTTGCTGATAAAGCCCACTCGATCTTCACGCCGGGCTCCGTCGATACCGGTGATCGCACCGGCAAACTTCATGAACAGGCGGAGCACTGATGCGTGTGTCAATGCATTTCCACCTGGGGTGTAATATTTGTTGTCGCCGCGATGCATCGTACCGATGCGCTCACGAGCTTGACCTACAAAGATTATACCAACGTTCGACTGCCGCGCAACATCAACCACGCGAGTCAGCCTTGACGACATGACCCGAGCTACTGCACCTAACCCTTCGGCGTATGCAGCGTCTGCTTCCTTAGCTGCGGAAGGCAATACGCCCTGCAAGCTGTCTACAACAACGAGGCCGCCGTCGAGCCCTTTTTGGACTACAGCGTTCGCGGCGAACTCAATCGTTTGAAGCAACTCCTCAAGCGTACTGGCATTGATGTCAACGACGTTGGCAATGTCGCCACCGAATCGCCCGAACCATTCTGGGGTGTAATGGTTCTCGGTGTCGCACAAAAATGTTCCGTATCCAGCAAGCTGAGCCTGATGCAATACCGAACACATAAGACGGCTCTTGCCGCCTTGCTCTAACCCGTAGGCCTGTGAGATCCGCCCCAACGGAATGCCGGGACAGTAAGGTCCGATTGCCCAATTCAGCGGCACCGATCCCGTACTCACATGATTCAAGACTGGCCGATCAGACAGCAGATTCACTGTCGTCTCGGCCTTTGTCTTGGTCAAACCCTCTTGGACTATCTTAGCTAGCCCTGCGGCCAAAGAAGTCATTAACCAGCCGACTCCACGGCAGCTTCGAGGTCAGCCTGCATTTTCGCTTCGTCCGATCCTTGAGCAGGAGGCTCGAAGGCCGCTGCCGGGGCGACCGGAGCGGGAGCAGTTGTCGGAGCGGGTTGCCCAACAGGTTGTGCGGCAGCAACGGCGACAGGAGCGATAACAGCGGCCGGAACGGCAACAGCGGCGGCACCAACCGGCTGCGCCACCGGCTGCACAACAACACCACCCGGAGTGTCATTAAAAGCGCCCTGCGGATTGGTCGCGATCTGCGAGAACAGCTGACGCTGCTCGTCGGCCGCAATGTAAGTAAACGCATCGTCAAGGTTCTTCAACTTCGACGGGAGCGCCGCATCCACACCGATGCCCAATTCATCAAGGCTGACGACACGCCCGGTGGGCACAGCCGTACGCCACGGAGTCTGCGTCAGCTTCGTGACCTGAATTACGCCGCCTTGAATTGGATCGGCGATAGTCGGGTTAGCCTGGATAATGCCGGTGAACAGATTGAAGAGGGTTGCCCCATCCTCCAACTGCTGAATACCGAACTGAGGATTGTCCACATCAATGATGTTGAACATATAGTTCGTATTCGGCGTGAGCTTCTTTGCCAGGGCGGGCATCGCAGAGGAGAACTCTTCCCGCAAACCACAGATGTAGCATTCCTCGCCACGTTCCTGCGGGCAGGCAAAGGTACGAGACTCATCGACGGTGTTGTCGACGGGGATCTTCCAATGCTTGCGAGCGATGCCAAACCAAATGCCATCCCCATTCAAGATCTTGAACGCGGGCAGCAGCCGGAAGTTGTACTGACGGCCCGGCTTGAGCCTCAGGTTGGGACCGCGACGGCGGTCGGACTCGGCCTGCGCGGCCGTGGCTGATGGTACAATAAACTGTTCTTGTTCGGACATACTTGCCTCCTATTAGGCAGTGGCGCTGCCAGCAGGCAGCGGTGTTCCTGTGCGTCGGTCTTGTAGTTCTGATTCCATTTGGGACCGTTTCAAACCTACGGCGCTAGAAATCATGGTACGTTTTGATTCCATCGCCCGTCTAAGCATCTGAAAGAGTGACAGGTTGTAATGGGCATCGTTTAGTTGTTCTTCGAGACCCTGGACGTTTGCATCACGGTCAATGAAGGCCGTGATCGCGGCGACTGTGACCTTAATACTCTGAGATTCCAGAGTGCGGCCAGCAGTAATTTGAAGCTCGGCCCGGACCCTTTTAAGATTCAGTTCAAGCTTTCTAAGAACGTGATCGGCTGCCACTTCAAAGCCCCCAAACCAACTGATGTAACCAGGCGTGTCAGCCATTGCTTGAGGTAGATTTTCGTGGTCCACCCGAAAGATCGCCATATCTAACTGACCCACGGGCGTCGAAATGACCGCTCCTATAGTCATTAGATCCTGAAACTCTTCTTTGTTGGGCAGTGGGTGTGCCGGAGTTACAGAAATGACTTCCGGTTCCACAGTCGGTGCAATTGCTTTCTCGGGTGTCATGATTTTCCTTTCGGCTCGGGAAGCCAGCGTTTTCGAATGTCTCCCGATACCGGAATGGCCTTACCAAACGTTGGTACAGGAAACGTCATTGCTTTGATCATTACTGGTAGAAATTCTTCCGCCTGGTCGTCCCTAACCTCAGCCATCAACTCGTCATGAACCTCTAGTACTAATGTACCATCATATCCACCTTCACGATAGAGCGTGCCATCCACGACGCCATGATGAAGAGCTTGCTGCACCCGTTGGTAGGCTCGAGCCACATGCCCGGCAACTGTAGATTGAATAGCCATGTTGTACGCTTGCCGCTCTACCGCGTGCTGTGCCCACGTTTCCTTCGGCCAGACGTAGTGACGACGGAAACCATACTCGGATTCAGTGAAGCCGCGTTCGATTACCGACTGAACCTGCGTCTGCCTCCACTGAGCAAACAGTTCATACTCTTGGAAGAACCGAGCAGACATGTCCTGCACAATGGCTTCATCAACCGCCACACCGCTCACCTGCATTTTCTTTGAAAGACTGTCGGCCATAGCACCATAGAAGGTGCCGAACAGAAAGGTCTTAGACGCATCGCGCTCAGGACTTTTGTCCCCCACTTCGTCGTAAGGCATATCAAACAGGACCGATGCGTTCTGCGTATGTATGTTCACTTCGGCATTCTCAAAGATCGCCATCATCTTTGGATCCTGAGACACGTAGGCAGCCACAAACGCTTCGGCAGTATCCAAGTCAGGGACGATAAACGAGTAGCCGTCCTTGGCCCGGAAACAGTTCCGTAGAAGCTTACCTTCCGCGCTACGGACCGGAATGTTTTGCAGATTCGGTTCAGACGACGACCGACGACCGGTGGCCGCGACCGAGGGACGGATGTTCGTATGGATCCGACCAGACACAGGGCAGACCGATCCTGGTAGTGAGCCCTCCGTGAAGTCATCCGCAGACCGGCCCGTGTACCCTAGCAACTTGTCCAGCTGCTTGAACTCCGTGTACACAGCCCAAATAGGATGAGGCAACAGCTTCTCAAGCTGCTCCCGTTTATCGGCCTGTAGACTCACCCTCTTAAAGGTTGCCGTCCACAGCTTCCGATATTTTTTGACCTGGGGATCGGGCCACACAAACCCGAGTTCGCTCCCCATGCGAGGCACCATTTGATCCGCAGAGTTGCAGTTGAACGTTTCCTCCGAACCCACATTCAGCATGTCTCGGATAATGTGTTCCTTCTTCTTGAAGGCCCGAAGATACTTGGCCCTCACTTCATCAACCATGCCAAGATCAACCTCAAGTCCGGCCACTTGCATTTCAACAATGCCAGGAAGCATCGGCATCATGATGGTACGGTAAACCTTGATGCTACCTTCGAAACCAAGAGTCGGTAGAACCTCACTCAGCCGCCAAGTCGCATCAGCATCGCCGCCGCCGTAGGTCGCCCGGGCTTTGTACGGCATCCGGTAGATCTCGCCCTTGCCGTGCTCTTTCTCGAAACGCAACTTCTCTTCGTCCCACACAGGCATATCCAGATACGCACCTGCCAGGAACTCCAAAATATGCGGCGGAGATTCATCGAGACCGAGAAAGTGAAAGTACATCGTGTCGAACACCCACTGGGAAATCACATCCTCGATGGTCACCCACTCTTGAACCACAAGGAACGTATAATCGAACAAGCCTCCATGCGTGATCTTCATGATGCCCGGATCACACAACAGATCCTTCGTGAATTGAATAGCGTTCTTCGACGCCTTCTCGGTGAAACCGTCCCCGTTCCAAACGTTCACCGGCACGACGTAAGCAGTTCCTGCCTTAGCCGAGAAGCAAACATCGGTAATCACTTTGGTACGAGGGCTCAGACCGGAAGTCTCCAAGTCAAAAGCCAACCTCCCTGTCTCTTTTATCTGTGCAATCAACCCATCGAAGTCTTCGAGCTTCCGCACGATTGTCACGTCAGTCTTCTTAGCCAATTCGCCACCCTCAGCAATCTCGCTGGCCCGAACTAGATCCTGCTGAAACATGGCGAGCTTCTGAGGATTGGGATTGAATTGGAAACTCGCCGGAGTAAACGTCGGACAAACCGCAACGTTTGGATCCTCGCTCCACGGAAGAGCACGGCCCCTTAGACCATTCACCGAACCGTAGCCAACGATGGCAGCGAGAGCGTCTGCGCCGAGCGGGATGATCACTCTCTTATTCGTCAGAGCGGCAAATTCGATATCAAGAAACTTTCGACAAGCCGTTAGCTCTTTCTTATTCGGCTTCTTCTGACCCTCTTTCAACGGATGCTTGATTATGTACGTGACATAACACTCCGACCGCTGAATACCCGCCTGCCTAAGCGCTTGATTAAAAGGTCCACGACCCACCGGGCCAATCATAGGCTTCAACGCAGACTGCTCTTCCATCTGCGGAGCCGACGCAATGAAGACGATCTTCGCGTTCAGCGGACCTTCCCCTTGAACAACCGGCATCCCTGCACCCGGACCTACACATCCGAGGTCACAATCTTGACAAGTAAAAGACATGAGGTTCCTAGTTATCTAGAAACTCGACTAGCCCCTGGATATCTTCGACAAGGTCTTCTTCATCGACCGCATCAAACCCTGGACATAAAGCGTCACGTTTCGGTGGAGTTCTGAGAATTTGCCTACTGTTGTATTCTTTGATATCGCCATCAGCGTATCGAATACGACCCTGACGGCAGCGAATGCGGAGAATGTCATCGTCTCTAATGAGTGCAGATTTCTTGGTGTCTAGATCGGGTGGTGTCGGGTGAAAAAAGTGAATTCGAAAATGTTTGCAAAGCATACACCTTCGCAAAGGTAATGTATAGGTTATCCCATCTTCAGGAATACCAGGATCAATAGGAGGTACTGCGAACTCGTCATTTACTGGATATCGATTTGACATACGCCCCTCGCAACGGGTAAGAGCAAAAGTTCAAATCCCGGCGCGCCAGTCGGCAACGCCGAGGCTTCCTCAGGATGAGAATTGAATACTGTGACAGTGACCTCACCCGCCCAACCCGGACGAAGCAGCTGCGGCATCGACATGATACGACCTTTTTGCCACTCGGTCGAAACCGGAAACAGAATCCCGGCATGATCATCCGGCAAGGTAACCCACACGTCCAAGGCAAATACCTGGGTTCCACCAGCCTGCTCTGGATGCAGCATCTGCTGCACGATCAACGGACCGCGCCACGAAAACAACAAAGAGGGCCCTCTCACTTCAGGCTTAACGCCCGTCGCCCCGACAAGAACTTGAACACGGGCAGAGGTTGGATACAAGAACTCATACGCATCCTTGAGCCACTTCATTTTTCAGACCACTCACGTTCTGCCGCTTCTGCCAATTCCTGTATTGACATTCGAGTTCGAGCCAGACGAGCGCTCATAGTCGGCGACACGTAGGTATTAAGCTCCAAGATTTGCATCAACGTATCTTCATGATAGTCTGCGGGATCCCCTTGAGGCAAGCGCACTGACCGAACATGGTCTGCTAACGGCCGAAGCTTAGTCAACTCTACCGCCGCGTGCGCTTCGTCCCGGTCAGAATCCAACAACAGAATGATCTCCTCGAACCCACACGTCGAAAGCAGCTTCACCTGCCGACGACTGATCTTATCTTTCAAGACCGCCATAGCGTTATACGGTAACCGCAAGGCATCAAACACTCCCTCGACAATAACACAGCTTCGCTCGTCCTTCACATCATCAAAGTTGAAGAACGACGAGCCCAACTCCGAGCCCGGGGCGGTGCAGTACTTCGGAAGCGAGCTAGCTGTTACCCGAGGCACAGCTTCGAACTGCCACCCAACCAATTCCCCGTGACGTTTGATCGGGTAGATCATGCCCTGCAAACTATCGAAAATCAACTTGGTCCCCTTCGTCCACGCAGGCGCACCCCAATTCTTCCAACGGATTCCTTTCCAGCCAGCCAACTGTTTCGAAACAGCACGAGAGGCAAGGTACTGAGCGGCAGGATGTTCGTCTGGCAAGTCCGACACTAGCGGACAAACCGACTCATCAGGGAGCGGCGGTAATGGAGTCTTCACCGGCTTCTCAGGGGGCGCTTGAGTCTCCATGCGCCGACGCAATACCGCTTGCTGCGCAGCCGGGATTAACGCGAAAATATGAACGCCTTTTTCCTGGCAAACCTGACAGAAGAACCAACCGTTTTCTAAATTGACCGTAGCCTTCCATCGACCATTATCACAGCGAGGGCAAGTCTTGATCTCACAGTGAAACCCCGACGACAGGAGCTTGGGCGGACCTACCTCGCCAAAAGCGGCGTTCAAGGCCGCAGGATCTATTACGAACTGCCGCAACGGTCAAGCCCTCCCCGCCCGGCGCTGTGAAACGCATCCTCTGCCGCCTTGTCCGACCTCTTCTGAACTTCAAGCCATGCATCAAACTCCTTACCGCTCATTACGCGGGGCTTCGCTGTCCCCGGCGTATCGTGCTTGAACAAATGAGCGCAGGCGTCCATAGCAGCGTCCAGATCATTCACCCAAAACGGACAGAGTTCCTGCACCCAACCATAGTGATGCGGGTTAGCCTGCTCCGGATCGGAAATCAAGATACGAGGGATTTGCCGCACGGCTGATGCGCCTAACTCGATCATCGTTCCAATCGAAACCTCCTGCGCATCGAGAAGATTGAAGATGATGGCATCGCACCGAGCTACATCCCATAGGTCACGAGCAAGAGTGCCGTTGATGGTCTTGAACGGATCACTGCACCCATCCGACCGAACCAATTCGCCTCCGCCCACAATAGGCGAGCCCTCCTCTCCGCGTAACGGAAGGAGTGCCGCGATCCCGATATCCCCCAGGCGCTCACGAGCTTCAAATCGCCAGTCCCACGCTTCTTCATCGTTTCCGGCGTGCTCCGTAATCGGGCCAGCCAGATAAACCAGTGGTGTTCTCATAGTTGCCTTCCTGAGAAGTCTTCAGCCTTCGTGTCCTGTTCCCCAATCTCCATACCAACGAGAGTGTTGACCTGCCGCACAGCGCCAGCCGAGTATGGAATAACCCCTCCACTCCGGGCCTGCTCCAACTGATTCAGGCTGCTGTCAGACAACAGGTAAAAGGCGTTGTCCACATCCCGACGCTCCAACAGCCATTCCAACGTCCGGATGATGTTCTCCACATTCACGAGCCACTTCTTGGCCCGGCCGTGAAACATCAGCGACCACTTACCAGGATGGAATTTTTCAATAGCCATGACCCGGTTTTGAACCGCGACTGCCCGCTCGAGCATCATGCCGCAGTCTTCAGACCTAACTTGTTCGTAGAGCGGAACCTTGTTCAACTCGAACGGCAACGGCTCCCCGAACGGCAAATAGGCCCACTTCTCCGACCAACCGTTCAACCGCATCTTACGAAGATACTCGAAAGTCAGAAGGTAAAACGCTTCAACAAAAATGGTCCGACCAATGGACCATTCTAACGTACGCTGCAAACCCTCAACGCCGGATAGCCACAGATCCACACCATAGTGAAACTCGCGTGGCCACTCACTGTTGTTCCGTTCCGTTTTCCCATGTCGGAAATAGATCTGGTCAAACAGCTTATTACACCGCCTCATTTGCGTGAGGATGTCTTCTCTTGATTTCATTTAGTTCCTTCCGCGCCCTTCAAACTCGGGGTCTCCATAATAACAGCGGCAGCCGAAGTCCGTACAAACCGAGCAACGTCAAAGTCTTTTTGAAGCGTGCAATGGCTACCTTGGCCGTCAATATGACGCACCTTCATAATTGTTACATGAACGAGACCCTTTTGTACAGAGTCAGTGTCTTGGCCCATGAAGAGACTGAAATCCAACGTCTTATTCTTCCCGACCTTCGAGCCGCCCATCATTCCGGCTGAGCCCCACTTCCGATCATACGCTGAAGAGTCCGCATGGGTCACGCCAAGGACACAGACATCCTGCCCACCTTCCTCTTGCTTCTTCGCCAGCGCTGAAAGCTCCATGCAGATCTGTTGCAACTGCAAGTACTGCTTCGCTTCCACCTTCTGAGCCGGGGCCATTTGATCAATGTAGTCAATGATCACCAACTTAAAAGGCTTATTCTCAAGCCTGGCCTCTTCCAATATAGCCCAAATTGAATTCACGGTCTCACCGGGTGACAGATACCGAACCACCAAGTTACCACGAAGATAGGCATACCGCTGCGGATTAATATTGCCCGACTCCACCCACAAGTCCTGCCGAGGCACATTCGTATACCAAGTAAGATACCGACGTTCTTGCATTTCCCGAGTCATTTCATTCGTGATATGGAGAACCCGATCCTCCCCATTTACTGCGATGTTAGCTCCGATATGAGTCGTCAAAAAAGATTTCCCCACGGACTCCACGCCCCACACCAGCCCGAACTCAGCCTGACGCAAGCCGCCGCTCAAGCACTCATCCAATGGCACGATCCCTGTCTTCATGATCCGGAATCTATCTTCGCCCATACCAACCGCAAGCTCCTGCATACGGTCTACAAAATCCCGAGTCTCCTCAGACTTCGGTGTCGCGGCCACAACTGCCTGACGCATAATCCCCGGAACCGCATCCGGGTCGTGCTTCAACAAAGCCTGTTCAGCCTTCAGGGTGGCCACAGTGTAAGCGCGAGTAGCGATCCACTGATCAATCTGATCACGGACCCACCTATCCATTATATAATCGTCCGCTTTCATCTTAGCCAACAGCGGAGCTACCGTCGGGATATCCTCTTTCTCAAACAGAGAGATCCCTTCGGCATTCAGATCCTTCAAGATCTCAGCTTGCAGCGCCGTGTAACTTGGAGCTTGCCGGTATTCCGTGAACAAACGGCACATCAGAACCCACAAATTCCCATAGACCTGATTCTGGAAAAAGAGAGGATCCAACCGTTCCGAGTACTTCGCCAGCAGCGCTTGATCACGAAACGCCAACAACAATACGTCACGCTCAAAATCAGATGATGCCATACACTAACCCTGACCTAACTAAGTTGACGGATCTTGAGTTCCAATGCTTCCAAATCGAACCCGGCTTCCTGAATACAATTTCGGAGAGCCGTGCTCCGCGACAATTCCCTGGCCGCGTCTTGGGCAAGCGCCGGAGTAACCTGTGTGGCAAAGTATACACGAAACCACGACTCGAAGGTAATGAACGGATCGAGAACAACATCCGTTTCAGTCGCCCCTGGCCGTTTATGCAAATAATGTTCCAGATAGGACTTCTGTTGCTCGATCTCTCCCGGCGTTGAAACGGTCTCGCACAGTTCAACCCAGTTGCGGGCGGCTCGAGGAGAGTAAAGGTTGTTCGGCCTTGGATAGTTATGAGGATTGGCCCCCACAAACTGAGCATCGATCCATTCCTCTTCGGACCGGCAGCCACACGTCTTCATCATCGCAGCAGCCCGTTCAAAGTGAGGGAAGTTCTTCTCCTCTCGCGGATCCCGGCCCTGACGAAAAGCGATGTACCTCGAACTAACAGCTAGACGGCGAGCGGCCTGATAGGCAAACGCCAACCTAATCGTCAAGCCGTACGGGGGAGAGGGTTCGCCAGTCAATGGTTTCGTTACATTCATAGCAAAGCTTAACCACCTTAGGCAAATGCCCGTAGTAGAAGAACTGTCCAGTCATAACGCGAGGCTCATTACATCCATCGCACACATCCTTACTAGGCCCCTCCGCCGCAGTCTCGCCGTAAAAGACACGCTGCCATCGGCGATTCTCAGCCTGGTCGGCCGGAAGAATTCCATGCACCGTACACTCTACGATTCGAGCGTTCGGAATGTCTACCTCGCCGCCTTGACCGTCCGGCACAGCGTAGGAACCAACCTGCATGTATCGACTCGCCGTCCCACACTTCGGACACTTACGAAGAGCCTGGTACCCGGTCTCAGTCATAGTGTCGCGGCGGCAGACCATCATTTCGATAGCAAGTCTCGATTGCTGCAATCGCAATAGCCGCGATCTTACGCATCGCCGTTTCAAACTCCCCGGGATTCAATTTCGACTGGGCCGCTCTTGCTGCGTACTTGTTCACGTACGACACCCAATCGTTGGCAGTGTTCTTGTCATCAAAGTCAGCCCCCCAAAGCCCGTCCTGACGCTCACGCTCTTCGTGCAGGCTGCCAAAAATGTCTTCACGAATATCTACTTCCATTCTATACCTCTTTCCCGGGCTCCCAATCGACAGCAGGATATCCTTCCCGCTTGTACACACGGAAGCGTTTTTTGGAGTGGTTGGACAACGTGGGATAAAATTTGTCGTCGCAATCGATGATTACGATCTCTTTGTCCCCGGACAGGACACGTCCCATGCGCTGCCCTGTAACGATAGGAGACTTCCCTCCTGCCGCCATGACAAGAATGCGCAGGTGAGGGAACGTCATGGAGTCGTCATAAATGCCCGTGCCGACTGCGAACTTCAACTCCCCTGAGGACAGCCGTTCATACACGTCCTGCCGAACCTTCTTCGAGCAGCTGGAATGAACAGCCGGAACCTCAGTTTGAAAGTGGTCCGCGAGTTGGGCCGCAAACGCTTCGGCGTGACTCTTGCGACGGCAAAGCACCAGCACCTGTTCGTCATTCTGACGAACTGAGTTCAATGCCGTAATGAGTAGGTAGTTTCGGGCTTTGTTCTCGACAATTCCTACCTTTTCGATCTCTGTCCAATTTCCTCGACCATCAGGAATCGAAATGGGGGTGGTCATAGAGACTCGAAGGACTTTCCCACTTGAACAAAACCCACGCTCAATTAGAAGGCTGCGTGGAACCTCATAGCGAACGGGACCAAACGCCCCCCGGGCAAAGAAGTCTTTCCCGTCCGCTCTACCTTCGATAGTCCCCGACATGCCAAGACGATACCAAGCGCTCTCACAACTCTGCAACGCCTTGTAGTAACTATCGGCAGGCACACGATGAACCTCGTCCGCGATCACCATCCCATACTTACTAAGGTCTCGCTTTGTAGCAGTTGCGTACGTCAAAACAGTTAAGCCTTGAGAGGCTTCGCGGTGTTGATCGGTGGCCAAACTGATGTGTGAAAAATGTTGCTCCCAAGTTTCCAACACGTCCCCTTGAGCTTCGGTCTTAGTAGTCAGCCACAGCACGGGCATATTCTTAGCGGCCATCGAAGCGGCCAAGCAACCAACTACCGTTTTCCCTCCACGAGTGGGGATCACTACCATACCATTACCGTGGCAAGCCCACGCCTGGACCGAATGGAGTTGATAGTCACGCGGCATAAGACTCGACAGATCCCACGACGCGAACTCAAGTTCACTCGAAGGTATAGTGATCTCCCCAACCTGCCAAGGAATGCCCGCCTCGGTCAACGCCGACGCTGCGTCCACAAGTAGCCCCCGGGGAAACCGGCCCCAATCGAATGCCATATGGTAATATGGAACCATTTCAGCGCCGGGCCAGGTACGCCGCTGATTGATCATATGGGCCTGAGGATTCTTTACTCGAAGAGAATCGTGCAGAACTTTTGCCGCAGCTGTCACTACCGGACCGTCGCCTCGGATATAAACCCACGAGGCATCGATAATGAATTCGATCATCGTTCGAGCTTCCTACGTTGATACCGGCGTGATGCCTTCGCTGCATTTCGATTCGAATCGAACTGCTCTACGTACGCCGAATCAATGAGCTTCGCCGATACTCCCTGGATCAACAGTTCACGCACGAAGACTCCCCTACTCAAATGAAACTTGTGCCCGAGCTTCGACCCACAAGCGAGTAAAGCCGGACAATACCGACAGACATCATCGTCAGGCTGAAAAACTGTACGCTCCGCGAAACAGTGTGGAATTTGCATGCCAAGCACTATACCACAGAAATCACGTTTGCCTCTAAGTTGTCAATCGGGAAATACGAAAACAGTAAAGTCTGTGGCGGCCCATAGGCCTTGAGCGCATGAGCAACGATATCCCTGTTCTGGTCGTTCATCGGCTCGAAGATAGCATCGAGCAAGAGCAACCCATTGAGCCCCATCCGACCAGCGAGGTACTCCGACAACGCAATCCGGAGACACGTAGAGAAGACCGCCGCCTGGCCCCCTGACACGCGGTAAACGGGACGCGAAGTTCCATCCGGAAGAACAACCGAGTACACGAGCTTATCATCAAGTGTTAACGTTGAACCAAGCGGTGCCACCTGCATGTCCCCCGACGCTTGCAATACTTGGGTGGCTCGACCGCTGACCCATGTGAGTGCGCCGCGAAGAAGCTCGTCACGAAACTTTTTGAGGGCCGCTGTAGTCTCTTGGATCGTTCTCTTTTTCGTATCAACCTCAACCTGGAAATCCGACAACAAGCTCGCCTGTACAATATCTTCGCGGCAAGTGCTCACCACGTTCGAACATTGTTCTAGCTCGCGTTCCCAGGTATCCACTTCCCGCTCATGATCCCGAACCACATCGCCAGCCACCGACAGGGTCTGAACATCATCGGCAGTAGGACCAGACGGGATGGCGTCTAGGACAGCCTGGAACGCTTCTATTGTCCACTCGGCGGCGGTGAGTTTAGTCTGCACTTCCTCGATACTTTTCTGTGCAACGTTGTACTCACGGAACCGACGCTCCTGGTCGCTTACATCCTGATAGATAACCTCGTAGTGCTCCCACTGCGCGGTGGTAGTCTCATGCTCGGCGGACAGCCCGTTCAAGGCAACTTCAATATCTCCGATCTGCGAACCATGGAACTCTTTCAGTCTGTCTCGCGCTTCATCCGGCGTACACGAAGTTTCCGACAAGCATAATGGACACACAGAATCCATATGCTCAACCAATTTATCGGTAGCCTCGACTACGGCTTTCGCCTGCAATAATGTGGAAGCCATCGCTGCCCGTGCCTGAACAGCTTCGTCATTCTTAACCTTGGCCGCAGCGAGCGCAGCCGTCGTCGTCTCAAGCTGTCCGCTAACATCTTTAGCTGGCGGGACCGTTTCCAACTGATCCATCTGAAGGAGCAATGATCCATGATGCGCAACCGCCATCGCCACATCCAGAGTCGCAGCTTTTCGTTCTTCGCTCCGATCCTCTGTCGGTAACTGACCTTTGATCTGCCAGAACTCCGATTCTGCAATGGTGAGTCTTTCACGAGAACCCTTCAATGTCGCTTGTGCCTCAACCTCTTCCGCTAGGGCCACCTTCAACAAGCCATCCAACTTCGAGGCGTCTGGCACTACAATTCCCTCGGGCAAATCTTTACCCTGCTGCCGAACCCACTTGAGAGCTTCGTCTACGGAGTCGAGTTGAAGCAAGGATGACATGATCGTCTTACGACGCGAGGGGGACTCATAAACGAAGGCATCCAGATCCCGCTGACGGCAAAACGGAACCGAGGCCGCGTCCCAGTCAAAACCGTGAGCGTTCAGGTACTCTGAAACCCCCGTCGAGTTGGTGGCCAGTACTTCGCCCGAAACCGCGTCTGTGATGCTAGCGCGAGTGTTCTTGCCATCGTAAGCTCGATAGAAGATGAGGCGTCGTCCGAGGAAGTCGAGATCCACGGTGGCCTCAGCCATGGTACTGCCATCCCGGATAATATCCTTCTGACTGTATGCTCCTGGAAGAGCCCGAGAGCCGAGAATGGCCCAACCAATCCCGTAGACGATATTGCTCTTACCTGATCCGTTGGGGCCGAGAAAGAGATTGATTCCAGCTTTGAGGGCAGCATGGAAATTCTTGTGCGGTCCAAAGTCTTTCAGCCAAACATCATAGACCATCAGGATTATTCCACCAAACTGAGATTTCCCGCTCATGACCAGGAGCATCAAACACCATCGGCGCACCGTAAGACCTTGTCAATCGCGAGACCGCCTTAGCATACTTCGGACGTTGAGAATCATCCAAGGCTATGTAACCGTCTATGCGAACGAAGAAATCAGCGATATTGACACAGGCAACCCGGTTCCGTCCGTCGATCAAAATGAAGTTATACATGGTCCCACGACGAATCAGATCAGGTAGGCTGTTCTCGTCATTTGCTATCAAGCTTACTACGTCTTCATTATTAACCCCCTGTTCATCACAAAGGTTCGTAGCAAGCTCTAACCAATCCATGTCATGATCCGCCGTCACAAGGTGACGAACACGCGCTGCAAACCAAGGTGTGGAATGTCCAGATCCAAACTCGAACATCAAGTAGTCACTCCGATCCTTCGACGCAAACCAGTCGAGAAATGATTGGTTCAGACAGATTTCCACACTCATAATCCTAACTTCCCCCGCGAACCTCGCAGCATGTGTTTGGCTTTCTTCCGGGTCTTCGTACGCTCGGCCTCAGTCATAGTAAGAGCCGTTGTTGGGATCACACCATCAGGAGCCAAATCCTTGTGACGCTTCCAAGCTCTACGAGACTCACACCGAGCCTTGCGCTGAGCATCAAGACGCTTCTGCTCCGTGCGGATTGCTCCGGACTCATCAACGCGATAACCACGAGTCAAGGTCTCCACCCGCTTACGAAGCTTCTCCGCCAGATCCGTATGGACTCGAACACGGTCGTCGGACACCCAAGCAATGAAGGTGTGCCCACACTTGGACATCTTGAGCCCTGTAAATTCCACATCCTCTTCAAAAGACTTGTGCTTCACGAGCACCGTGTGCTGATACGCCTCAACTGGTCCCTCAACCTTACACTTGGTGCATTTAACCCTTTGAGCGATTACCGGTTTTACTGCTCCGCCCCGGCCTGTAAGGCTTCGGAGCCAAGCAGGGACACCTTTTCGCTTAGACTGTTCTCTTCCACGAACATCTTCCATGTCTCTTCAACCTTTCCTGGCGAAAAACTTGATAGCACTGGTGGAGCGGGAGTGTCTTCCCACTTGAACTTCACGAAGGGAAATTCCTGAACCAGCGACCCTGTATCCACCATCTTAGGATCTGCACCCTTGACTGTCAACCGCACCAATGCGTCGTCGGGAAGTACTCCAAGGGCGGCCCGCAAGATTTTCTCTGGATTCTCACGACCATGTAACTCTACAGTCGGGGTAAACATCGGTCGAGCAGGAGATTCCCAACGATCTAAGGCTCCCTCTCTGCCGTTGAACCTAATGAACACGCCACCCGTTGTAGATCGAGCTTCACCAAAGGATGTACGATCCAAACTACCGGGGTACACGATATTACGACGCTCGCCCATACGACAAAAATCGTGGAAGTCTCCAAGGGCCGCGTACCGGAACTTAGCCGCCTCTTCCAGATCGATGATGCGAACCTGACCAGCATGGGCTTCGGGCGGCAGGACTTCGAGGCACGGAGCATGACAGGCTAGAATCAGATCGTTTTTGTTGTCAACATCAAAATCCTCATCGGCCAACGGCTCACCCCACTTCCAAGGAACCGCCCACACTCCACCAATCTCCGTGCCGATCATCATGCTCTCTTCCCACACCATGAACGTGTTGTCGATGTGCTCGAACAACCGAAAGGGATGAATGTCTTTCGTGGACTTGGGTGTCTCATGATTACCGCTCACCACGATCACCGTCGGAAAATATGTTTCATCAGCCAATTGCAGCCGCAGCAGCCCGGACTGGAATGTCATGAGGTCTCGTTTACTTGGACTCGGCCGATGCCAGATATCCCCGACGAACAGAATCACCTTAGGCTTTCGCTCCTGGCATTCAGCAATAACCGCATTGAAGCACATCTCGAAATCGCGGGCTCGTTGAACAGATCGACCGTTGGGGCCGTAATCAAATCCGAGTTGCAGATCGGCGAAGTGTGCGAGATCAATCATTGGCGCTTGCTACATCGGCAGCTAAACGGCGTGCCCACTCCTCGATGTCCGAAGGCTTTGAACTCCCTGAGATTGCAAAATGTCGGTCACGCTCTTCGACCGCTTCCTTAGCAAGGCCATTCAATTCCTTGCTCACTAATCGAAATATCTCTTTTGGAAGTGTCTCGATGTAGACCCGAACCCCATCCTTCGAAATCCAACCGACAAAAACTTGAGCAGTCATAATGGACATTTCCCATCTTCGTGATAGCCGCCGTTCGGATGCCTATCTCCAAAGCAACGGGTACACATACCACTACCGCGATCAATGATTCGTCTTGCTTCTTCCTCGAGATCACTCCCGAACGCTTGCCTCATTTCAATGGCGGTGCCATACCAATCGGCATCCTTCAAAAGATCCCGGATAAAATTGTAGGCTGAACGTGTCTTCATAAACTGTGGTCCCTGTAAATTTCCTGAGCCATCCGAAGCATACACCATTCCAAATGAGGCCGCAAGCGAGGAGCATTTCTAAATTTTTACATCACGTTTCTAGATTCTTCCGACGTAAGTCGGGGAAAAAGTATATGGCGTGAATCTTCCCTCGCTTTGCTCGGTCGATACGCCCATAAATATATAAATATATAATAGGAATTTCTAGCGTTTGGCGAAAAGTCAATCCTGGTACGGATTTACGTCTCCCATCGACCGTCTAGGGGAACGACCGCATTTTCCTGGCAGAATTGGCTTGTTTTCCGGCCCGAATCTTGACAAACGGATTACATACAACATAGGGTCTATGTATGATGAAAACAAAGATATGTACGAAGTGCTCACGACTACACGCGGCTAAATGGAAACTGTGTTGGAGTTGTCGAGAGGCTGCCCGTAAATCTCGCAAAAAATGGTTCTCTAAGAATCCTGAGAAGCACGCTAGTGATCAACGGCAACGAATGCAAGCTAACTATCAACGCGGCCGGGATTGGGTTCACACTTATCTCAAAATACATCCTTGCGTCGATTGTGGTGAAGCAGACTATCGGGTTCTTGAGTTTGATCATGTACGTGGAAAAAAGAAGAAAGCCATTTCTGCGATGAGGCCATACGCTATTGAGACGATTGAAATCGAGGTGGCGAAATGTGATATACGTTGTGCCAACTGTCACAAACGCCGCCATTTCGATGAGGGATATGTCTGGCCACCTAGGGTATAAAAAGGTGCGCCCGGTGGGCTGCAAAAGCAGCAAAATCGAAGGAGATCGGTGTCGCCATTGCGGCGAAGAGGTCGTTCTCAACATTCGATCCACCGGGCGCGGGCCAGGGATATTTCTACCTTTACACATTCCCTAGTGGTCTGTCAACCCCTACACCACAAAATGTTGTGGGTGGTCAAATCTGGGGTTGACTTTGGGGAAGCCTTCCTCTACCGTGGAAATTGCTAAGGGAAAATTACACGCACAACCAACTAGGAGGCGACGTGTATGCAGACCTTAAAGAAGACCTTGAGAGGTATTGGATCCGCCCTCGGCCTGGTGCTGCTGATTTCGTTGGCACTGGCATGGAATGATATATCCCAGGCACAGACTGTAAACCGAGAACAGGCTGCAACGATTGAGGCCTTGCAGGATAAGATCCAGATGGCCGAAGAGGGTGCTAATGCGGCGCTTGCGATCATTGACCTGAATCTACAGTACCTCAATATCTACTACACCATTGTGTCTGAGACACAACGGGATCGAGTGTCGGTTACTGAGATCGCCGCAATGTCACAGGCCATTCAAGAGATGACGATCACCTATCACAGAGACGGGGTGACCGCATCGCTGCTCTTGGCGTTGATCAAGCGTGAATCGAGCTTTGATCCCGGAGCGGTCAGCGAAGCTGGTGCTCGAGGTCTCATGCAAGTCATGACGCCGACTGCGTTGACACACCAGGCCTTGGTAGGCTATGCTGATTGGGAGTCAGAGAGTTTCGATCCCATGACCAACATCCGGGTCGGTACAGCCGAGCTAGTTCGACTGCGGCGACTATGGATTCGAGATGGGAACGAGACGCCAGGGGATTCATGGACTTACACACTCCACAGCTATCGGTGGGGCCGAGCGAACACTTTGATGTTGATGCGAACCCGAGAGAAACGAGTACCCGTCCCTAGCTTGGAGTACTCGGTGGGCGTTCGGAAGATCCAACTCGATTATGTCTCACGGGGAATGGATTCATGATTTCGGCCGAAACGGGATCACCTTTGCGGGTTTTTGTGGCGGAGCAGGCTGTGGATCAGGCACCGGTTGTGAGAATCCAAACTGCTTATTCAGACCGATTCTCGCAGCGGCAAACTCTTCCTGCCATTTGACAAACTTCTCGATTTGGATATTGTTCTTGTAGTTCTGAAAGTAAACTAGCTGTCCCATGCAGAGAAGGGTAGCATGCCGGTCTACGTTTATCAGTGTGAAAACTGCGACGCTGGTTTTGAGCAAGAGCAAGGGATACGGGACAGACCACTCAAGAAATGTCGCGAGTGTGGCAGGATGAAACTTCACCGTGTGCCCCAGGTGTGTGGCATGCGGTTCGTAGGGTCAGGATTCTACGTCAACGATTACGGTAAGGAGGGTTGACATACCTCTTGACACACTGTATAGTTGTATCAACATCAAAAACCTCGCAGAAGAGGGGAAGAGAGCATTATGGGCATCGATTGGGAACAAGAGCTTAGTGAGCCGCAGCTGGAAGCCGTAACTTATGGTCCGGGACCGCTCCGTGTTACTGCCGGAGCCGGTGCAGGTAAGACCCGTGTCCTGACCTACCGAGCCGCCTACCTGGTAACCGAGGGTGGCCTGATCCCTGAAAACCTCATGCTCACCACGTTTACAAAGGTGGCGGCTGGTGAGATGCAGGTTCGGATGGCCGATCTTCTTGGTTCGGACTCCAAACGGATGCACATCTCGACACAGCACTCGTGGGCAATGTCGTTCCTCAAGAATTTTGCTGGGACTGGTGATCCTACCCTTCTCGGTCGAGCCGATCTGCGTTGGAATGACGGCCACGGCAACAAACTTTATCCCATTCTTGCCAATGAGTTCTACATGGGTGCAATGAAGGATGCGGCCAAAGAGGCGATGGTTAACGACGATCAGCTTCCTCATTGGAGGGCTGCCCGGATTATCAGCCATGCCAAGAACGTTATGAAGTCGCGTGAATCTCTGCATGAGGCTCACAACATTGAAGACCGTCTGGCAGCCCGGGTATGGGATAAGTACGAAGCAATCTGCATGCTCAAGCGGTGCATTGACTTTGACGATCAGCTCGTATTGGCGGCTCAAGTTCTGCAAGAGCCCGCAGCCCGAATGCTGGCGCAATCAATGCACCCGTGGAACTTGGTGGACGAAGTTCAGGACTTGTCGCCGGTTCAATGGGCCATCATTGAAGCTCTCAGTCCGCCTGACTCCAATATCACAGTCGTTGGGGACGCGGACCAATCTATCTACGGTTTCCGGGGAGCCGAGCCTACCAAGCTGTTGAACTTCAAGACTCGTTATCCCACTGCGAAGATCGTCAAGCTGGAACGGAACTACCGGTCGGTATCCACCATAGTCGATCATTCCAACATTCTGATTCGGAAGAACTCGGAGCGTGAGGATCGGGAGTCATTTTCCGAGAAGAACGGTGAGACGCCTGTCTTGCGGCTGTCTATGAGTGACTTAGACGAAGCCGACGTAGTCGTGAAGGAAATCGAGCATTGGATTGAGTCCGGCTACCCTCATAAGGATATTGCTGTGCTGGTGCGATGCTGGTGGCAGACACAAACTTTCGAGGATTCATTCATCCAGGCCGGGATTCCTTACCGTATTCTTGGCGGTTTGGGATTCTACGACCGCAAAGAGATCAACGCCATGGTGAGATACTTCCGCCTGGCTGTTGATCCGTATGACAGCGAAGCACTCCTAGGAGACATTTTTCAGCAATCGATCATTAATGTCCCGGCCCGCTACCTGGGAAAGGTCGCTTGGAGAACCCTCGGGGCCTACGCGAAAGGCTTCAATACGTCGGCGTACGAAGCTCTAACAACCTGTTCGTGGCCCAATGGGTACATGATCGAAAACGCGACTGAACTGTCTGAGACCATCGAAATGCTGGCCGCTTACTATAAGGGTGCAGAAGGCATCGAGAGCGCCGACCTTATGCGAATGATCGAAGGTATGCTACAGTTCGAACAATACATTTTGGATTCACTCACTAAGTCTGAGGATCGGATTGATAATCTCCACGCGCTCTTCTCAGTGGCTGAGCAGTTTCCGAAGCCGGAAGACTTCATTGCCCACGTTGTCAAGTTGACGGGGAAGGCCAAAGACCAGCATGACGAGAACGCCGTACAGATCATGACGATCCACCGGGCCAAAGGTAAGGAATGGCCCTGTGTTGCGGCAGTTGGGTTCGCTGATGGCGTTCTACCGCACTTCAAGTGCGATAGTGTGCAGGAAGAGCGGCGTTTGGCTTACGTCGCCATAACTCGAGCCGAAGAGCAGCTGCTGGTGACCGGCGCTCGGTTCTACCGCGACAGGCCGATGGACATTTCCCCATTCGCCTACGAGCTTGGGTTGGAGGTCACCGAATGATCCCCATTATTATTGACCTAGCTCCGTACTGGGCACAGATCCAAACTCTCGCAGCGGAACGGAATACCCAAAAACGAGGATATCGATCCTCGCGTTATTGGAGTACCGATCCGCACTTTGTGGGCCTGTGTGGAGAGTTCGCGATCTCTCTGGCCTCGGGTCAGCCCGTTGATACTGCGTTGAAGGTGATGGGAGACGCAGGACATGATTTTGTACTAGCTGGATACCGAATAGACGTTAAGGCCGTGACGTACTGGGACGATCCTCATTTGAAACATCCGGTCAACGCTTCTAGCTGGCCAGACGCGTTTGCCCTGGTAGCGGTAGACCAGGATGGACAGCGCGCTAAGATTGTTGGCTTCGTCAGCAGTACGCAACTTGTGGCCGACAATCAGATTCGTGATTACGGCTATGGCAACAACTATACGTGGTCGCCATGAGGTATTGCCCGAACTGTAGCTCGTCGAACGTGGTCGTGATTGATGTACGCTGGACTAAAGACGATTCTGTTCGGCGTCGGCGAAAGATGTGCCGTGAGTGCGGTTACAAGTATAATACCACTGAAAAACGCTTTCATCCGAGAGGCAGCCATTACGATGAAGGCTGGAACCAAGCAATCAACCAAGGTATTGCCGACTTGAGAGGCAGGAAGAAACATGCGACACTGTAACTGTCGAGGCCCGCATTCTTGCGGTCTCGAACTGATCATCATCGGCGGTCTTGCCGCCGTTTGGAGAAAGGTACGATCATGAGTTTCTTTAGTAAGCTAGGCCGTGGTGTGAAAACCTTTTTCACGTCAAAGCTACTCCGGCAAGTACTTGGTAGAGTGTTGGAAGATCTTGTCGAGACCGCACTTGATAAAGCGCTCGACAAGGCTACAGAGCCGGACGGCACCATCAATGCCAAGACGTTGAAGGTTGCTTTCCGAGCCGAGGCCACCAAACAGATCAAGGCTGCGAAGAACAGCGTATGAAACAACACAAAAGCTGTAAAGGTACTGCCTCAGCTGGTGATTCTCTCATTGTTGAGGTTTTAGTAGATGACAATGGAGTCTTGTGGGTTAGCGATGGGTCGGTTCGGAAAACGGCCGTCCAGTACTGCCCCTACTGTGGCGACAGGGGTGAGATGGTGACCTTCTACGACATTGATGAAGAGTGGGAAGAACCCGGGGACTGGGACGCAGAGCCTGAAAGCTGGTAAGTTGACAGGCTTCGTCGTATACGCTATAATGGTTCCATGCTGGATTGGGCAGGGACAGGGCTAGCAATTGGAGCGAAAATGATGTTTGCACGGGGTACGCCTCGTGCAGCTGTTCTCTCTATTTATGGGGGCATGGCGGCAAACGTTTGTTTTGCGCTATGGGCCTATCAAGATGGCTACGGGTCATTCATTCTTCTCAACGGTGTGTACTTGGGACTGAACCTTTGGGCGCTTGTGCGGTGGACCCGTTGGAACAACTCGCCAGGGCGCTGTAACCAGTGTGGTAGGTAGGGCGCGTAGCGCCCTTTACGAAAATTTTACCCTATAATGAAAGGAAGTGTGAAAGATGGCTAAGAAGAACGATCACAAAGTCCCGCCTTCCTTCGTCACACCGTGGAACGAGATCATTCCAGAGTCCGACAGGAAGGGGCCGGTGATGCTGGAAATTGCTGTTGGACCCGTCGCGGCAGAAGTCATACTCGCCACAGGCCTTATCGTACCGAAGGGATCCAGGGTATCGGTGCGTACCTCTGTAATTGGCAACCGAAGGACGGCAGTGGATAAACTAATCCAGTACGCGGACATTCGCGACGACATGAGGCCCGGCGACGTGATCGCCTTCGGCGGCAAGAGCCGGGTCAGCAAGGGCATCAAGTATTGGACCCGTTCATCCGTCAGCCATGTGGCGGCTGTGTACCACATGCAGCAGCGTGTTGACGAAGACTCCGACGCCGACTTCGACAGCTACTCGCACTCGCACCCTTACTTCAACATGATGATCGAGAGCACGCAGCTTGGCGATGCCAACGGCGTAGTAGTGCGGCAGATCAGCAAGGCCATTGCCGAGTACGACGGTGACGTGTGGTGGCTGCCGCTGAGCGAGGCCTCGAGGGAGCGGTTCGATGAGGCGAAGTTCTCCAAGTGGATGTTTCCACAGATTGGCAAAGAATATGACATGCCGCAGGCCATCAAAGCGGGCATGGACCGGCTGGACTGGACCGGGCTGACGTGGGCCGACGAAGACTTCAGTAGGCTGTTTTGCAGCGAGTTGATCGCTGCGGCGCTGCGGAAGGCGGGCGTGCTGTTCATGGGCGTCATGGGACTCAACGAGCAGGATCTAGGCGTGACGCTACGGCAGAAACAGGATCTGGCCTGCCCCAATGCCTCAGAGGAAACCCCGATCCAGCTGTGTCAGCGGCCGATTTTTGGAACTATCGCGCAGCTGTTGGGTGAGCCGAAGGAACTCCTATCATGACCCATGAGACAATGCGGAAAACGATCTACGAAGGCTTCGCGGTCAAGCTGCGAGCCGAGCCCATCGAACTGACCGAGTATGTTTATCTGGTCGATGATCTACACATTGTGGCGTGCTACCTCTTGACTGGTCGTTATGACGAAGAGTACAACGCTGCAAAAGAGCGCCTTTTGGCGGCAGGATGGTTTGAAGACTATGCGGGCCCCTGAGATGTGGCAGACTCTTGGGCGTCTAGAGTCTGGGGACCGCTTCGTGACTATTTTGCTGAGGGGTAACCACATTATTAGTGGGACGTTTGAGTCCTACCGACTCTTCGGCCGAGGCGTGGAGCTTACGCTTTCAGAATACCTATCCTCGGGAACGACGATGAACAAAAGGCGTAGGTTAGACACCTGGATATTAGGCGCCGAAGACCTGATCGCTATTCGCATTTCTAGTTTCACCCAATCAGCACCCAACCAATAGGACAGAAGCCATGGACGTACTAACGTACCGAGCGCTACTTCGAGAGTTCACCACCACATCGCGGGCGTTAAACAAGGTGCTCATGGCGTTCGTGACTACCGTGAGACAACTAGAACAGGGCCGAGAGTTCACTGTCGAGTATCTTGCGGAACTCAAAGCCAAAATTTCGGGTGTTATCGAGGAAGGTGGCGCTCAAGCGGACCAAGTTCTAAATCTAATCAATGAACAGCACGAATGTCCGACTTGTGTTGCCCTTATAGACCTCTGGAACGAGGATCCGGAGTGGCTCGAAGAGAACTTCGGCGATGAACTAGCGCTCTTGCGCTCCAAATCGGGTGTGTAATCTGGCGTAGGAAAAAGGGTAAGATTCGAGGTTTAGGGGTGTTTTCACGAGGTTTTACCCCCTTTTTCGAAGGATTTCGTAGGATCCTACAACGGCCGTTTTGGCGGTCAAATTGACAGAACTATAGCGGCCATGCTATAGTTGTAACAACAGGGAAAGAAAACCAATGGGCTACTCTCGAGAACGAATCGAAGAGCTTGAGACAGAAGTCCGTAAGCTGAAGCGGGCCGTGACACTGATCACCAACGCTTTAGACAATGCCATCGTTTGCTGGCCGTCGCTCGAAGACGGCATCCTCATCAAACGGGGCCTCAAGGCAGCGGAGAAGTATCGTGTCTGATCTGTGCGTCCACAAGGCGGCGCTCGATGCCATCATGCAAGGCTCCACAAGTCGGGCGTACGGCATCAAGTACACTACTCAGACAGGTGCGTGGCGGGCCAGCATTGCACTGACCCCCGAACAACAAGAGTTGCTACGAGCCGCCGCAGACTACGATGCCAAAACGTGAACCGAAACCACGACACCTTCATGATTTTGATTGCTTGTGCAAGACTTGCTTGCAGATGGCGATTGACCAAGTTGAGTACGAACTAGAAATGTATGTCCAAGGCCTAATCACCGGAAAGATCAAGACACCATGAGAGACTATATTGAGCATGGCGATTCCTGTCCTGACAATACGACGGGGTATGTTACGCAGGATCCGATTGACAGCAACGATCCTTGGTACCACCTCACCGAACGCCTCGGCCTGGCTGAGGCGTGTCCGCTGTGGGGCACCAGAAGCACAGAGCGGTCTTGCCGGCACGCCAACGTGCCGATGCAAGTATGGTGCATGCGCTGCCTCTTGCTTGAGCTAGAGAAGCAGAATAGGGACTGTGGCCGACGCAGAGCTTACGGTGAAGTGAAACGGGAAATCGATAAACTCCGCAATGCGGTAGAGAAAGGCAGCCTGGCCCATGAATAACATCACGATTGAACCCGGTGAACACGTCAATCTTACGGTTCTCTACCAGGGTAAGGAATATAGCTTTCCTCGTGTGCAGTTCGTTGGCCGCTGGGGCGGGTACGATAGCGAACAGCGCGTAAACTTTGCGGACGATGACGCGTCACGCGCTATTCATCTAGACCACGCTGACGGTATCTACAATGACGGGAAACTCTCTCATGACTGACGACACTCTTGTTCTCATACGCGACGAGCACGTTGACCCGAGCGAAGGCCCAGTCGATGTGTATGTCGATGGCCTTAAGATCATGGCTCATCTAAGGGCTGGTCACATCGTTCACTGTAGGCTCGGTGGCATTCGTCTGGCGAATGGGGAATACGCCACGAGCGTCGATCAGCTGACGTTCGAATTCCGGCCGATAGCCGATGGAAGTTCTCTGTCGAAATGGGGAGAACACTAATGACTACGAATCTCTTTTTCTTTATCTACCGATGGTTTGCGCGAAGGCATTATGGCATCTGCACACGCTGCGGCAATCCACGAGATATCCAGATGATGGGCGGCTACGCGGACTGTAAAATTTGCCGCGAACGTGTCCGAGTCAAACTCCATGCCGCACGAACGAAGTGGTCAGTATGAATCCAGTCTTTCTTATCTACCGATGGTTCGCTCGCGTTCAATACGGCATTTGCACAAAATGCGGCACACCGCGAGAGTGGGGGTGGGAGGCTTGGAAATACTGCAAGCCATGTCAAGTTGCACGAGTGGCAAGGTTAGACGCTAAACGGGAAAGGTGGAGGTCATAATGCCGCACTACGTAGAGAATCATTGTGGTTGTGAGGTATCCGGTTTCGGAACGAAGTCGGCTCCGTACACGGTTACCCATTGCAGCCTGTGCCGAAAGCCGACAGATGTGTATCCGGACCCTGACCGCCCATTGGATAGGTGGTCTACAGAAGAGATCCGAAGACAGCTTGGCATTGATCGTAACAATCGTTCATCGGCCGTGGCGTGGCTTCGCGGCACCATCGAACACTTGTGTGACCGTGTAGATACGCTCGAGATCGACTACAAGCGTCAGCGTTCAAAAAGGCAGAGAGCGGAGATGGAGAAGATCTACATACTTTACGGACTCGTGGACGACCTCCGAGAAGCTCTCGGCAATGAACAGGAGTAGACCATGTTAGGCGCTGTTATTTTGGTGTTCTTGGTGCTGTCATATTTTACGGGGGTAACCGAAGATGATAGTTACCTTGTAGTTTGGCTTTACAACCAGCCCGGACAGTACAAACTGTTTGTGGGGTTGCTGGCGTCCATGGATGTGGGGATTTGGAGAAGCAAGTCATGAACCCGCGAGCCCGTCGAGGATTGATCAAGTCTGCCATCGGCACAGCGATCATCATCCCGAGCATTTCTTTCCTGCAAATAGGAATGGGCTCTCGCGCCTTGTGGTTCTTACTGCCTTTGAGCCTTTGGATCGTTTTATCAATTTCTGCAAGCCATGACATAACCCTCGCCAGAAAGAAAGACAGGCAATGAAATTCATCTACGCAGCAATTCTGTTGATCGTTATCATCATCGGCGCGTGTGCCCCGGGCCCACCCGCGTACGGTAACGGCGTCAGCGTGTCGTGTGATTGGCCACGAAAGGGTGAAGCAAAATGAGTTTAGAAACCGGACTGTGCGATAACTGCGGCGGCACAACACTGCGCATGCGACTATCAACCTACGTGGGCGGCTACACTCAGTACCTCTGCGCCGAGTGCGCGGTCGGCCTGTTCACCGAGCCGGAAGAGGCATCAGAGGACGCCCGCGTCCTTGAAGACGCATTGCGTCTTCTCGAATCGCTACGCGAAGCCGACCACTACCCCGCGTATCCCAATCCCCCGATCAAGCGTTCGCTCGTGCACAGCCCGCCGCTCCCAAAGGGAGGCGAGCCACCAATCGCACCCACGGCTGAGGCCTTCAAGGACGCGGTCAAGAACCAAGAGGAGCCGCCGCCCGACCCAACGACAAAGGCAATGCGGAAATGGGAAACGCGGCATGCCGACGTGAAGGGTCAGCACGGCGCTCAGCCAGATTCCACGCTCCCCGTGGCTGAGGATCCGCTTGTCGAGTTAGAAGACCGGGAAGTTATCCAAAGATGGTGCTCTCGCGATGCGGGGGCCTGTCGTGTGGTGGCTCGCACCTGGCCGATGGGCACTTGGTGTACGCGGTGCGTCGTGCTCGAACTTGAGAAGCAGGCCCTTTCATTTGGCGCCGAGTTCAAGAAGCCTGAGCCCAAGCCGAAAAGCCTGGTGACGTTCGAGTCGCTTATCAAGGACGTGGAGCGGTTGTGTAAGGCGGTCTTCGGCGCCGGTACGGATTTCGAGCCTAAATTTGACGAGGGATCCTGGGTCGATAAGGATTCCGGCCTTCCTATATTTTCGGATCACTACAAGCCGCACTACAGCTTTGCACCGTACGAGGAACGGTACGGGAAGAAGGGACCGTCATGACCTATGACCTTGTAGAGGAGCTTCTCCGTGAGGCGGAGACGGAAGTTCGCATCCACTGTGCCTGCAAGCCGAAGAAGATCAAAGGCGTCAACGACAGAGGTGATCAGTGGAATATGTATTTCTATGAGAAGTGGATAGAACACCGCACGAATCGTTGCATGTGGCACGCGGATTTTGACGCATGGCTGACGGGCGAGACGGTCGGGACCATCGGAGGCGAGTCATGTTGAACATTATTTCTATGTACGCCTCGCCGTGGATCGTAACGGCTTACTTGGCTGATATGTACGTCAATGGCTTTCGGCTGTCGTCGTTTGCAGGGGCGCTCGTGTGGGTCGCTGTCTTTTTTGCTTCTCGTCAATGCCACAGCCGAGCCACATCATGACTAGGGAAGAGCGGGAGAAGCTCATTGCTATGGCATTTGCGACAGACTTGATGATCCTCTTCATGTGGGCCGTGACGGGCGTTTTCGGGGCGGTGGTTCTCTGGGCGATTTTAACCGGACGAGGTTCCTAGTGATGCATCAATTCGTAATATGGGAAGAACTCAAGCGACGTGGGGTAATTGGTGACGATTGTTCTAGGCCAGATCGAATGTGCTATGACCCGGAGGGTGATGATGGCCCTTGGCCTTTGCCTAAGTGGTGTCAATCGTGTTTGATCATATCGTACGTAGGCCGCAGCGTCTCGCGGGCTGAGGTTCGCTGGGCTCAGCGTGTATGGAATGGGCTTCCTCACGGGGTGAAGATTCGAATAGACACAGATTCTCCGGCCATTGGGGCCATGGAGGCGGACTAAGCGACGTGTCGCACGCACGGTTTCTTTTTGGCATACTATCATGGGGGGGTGCTCCCGGAATCCGTAGGGGCCCCTACCTTTTGGTTTCAATATTTTGGATCGAGAACAAAATCTTGGATTTCTGCAAATAAATTTGAATATTCAATCCAACGTTTTGGATTCTCGCTCTTGCAAACTTCGTGCCACTGAACAACGGCCAGCCTGGAACACAGCACAAATAGTTTCCTGTGAAATACTACGTTTGTAGTAGCTACCTATGCCCTCTCCTACCCTCACACTAGCCACGCCACAGTGTGCCCATAGCCCACCAGGCCACCACGTCCGCGCTACGGCGCTAGCGTATAGGCTGGCCCCCGTATAGGCCGCCCCGTGCGTTCGGCCGCTAGCGTTCGGCTGTGGCTCCCCTATCACCATTTCCCCATAGTCTGCTAGGGTAGGCCGTGGGGCCTAGGGCCCGGACCTATAGAAACGTTCCGCATGCGTTCGCGTGTGGCCTGCTACCGCGTGGCCATGGTGCGTTGCTGGCCATGGTGCCCGGGGCCAACCGCGTGGCGTGGTAGGCCTGCTAGCGCCAATAGAAAAGGGCCCCGCTATGCTAGCCGGAGCCCTTGTCCCGTTTCTATATTCGTTTACTCGTCTTCTTCTTCTCCGGTGTCGGTGCACAGTATGGAAAGCGCCCAAACCGCTATGAACGACCCGATTACAAAAACGGTTTTCATCATAGCTATTGTGCGATCCCGTCGGTGTCAACGTAAAGGGTGAACCCTGAGGTATCACGTTTTGCAGAACCTTTTGCCGTTAATCCGACAATCGAATTGGGAGCGTCAAGAAAACGCAAGTCGGAAACATCGCCGTTTAATACGGGATAGCCTAGCCATGTTTCCGGCAAGCCTAACGTAGCAGAGAAAACAGCGGCAACGTTGCGCCCGTTTTCTATTTGTTCCTTTACCGTTGCGTCGCTAGTGGTCTCGGCGCGTGAGTAGGTTAGGTGGTAGTTAGGGGGAAGGGATTGGCGCCCTGGGATCTTAGTGTAATCGTAAAATTGGATCCCTGGGAAAGCTTCAAATATAGAGGCCGCATTGACAACGGGGGAATTATTCGGCCGGACGTTTTCCCATTTTATATCACTCGTCCCATTCAATCGGAACGTCGGAATTAACCCGGCGCGTTCTGCGCTTTTAATCCCCCGCGTTATTTCCTTTGTCAATGAGTCCATGAATTCCCCTGTATACATGGTGAAAAACTGTGTCCGGAGAATTCTCGCGTACTGCACCACGGCGCGATCCCTTGCGGGTAGTGTCGCGTCGTTCTTAATCATGCCGCCATGGCCAGCCGTGTTTAGACAGCCACCTATACAACCGGGGGACGCGTGCGGGCAGACATTCGAACCCGACAGCATGGCGGGCGCGAAATGCATTATGAACGTCCGGTATCCCTTTTTCAGACTTTTCAGAGTCTTCTGATTTGAAACGGTCAAAAGCGACTTGGGACGCTCGCCGTTTAACAGAGCGGTCGTTGCTGTGGCTCGCAGTGCATCGGCAATAGAGGCTAGCTTGTCATTAATGGTAATGAGCATTATGCGTTTTCTCCGATGTTAGATTTTAAACTGCGCTTCGTCGTAACCTTTTCTGTATCCGTCTCGGTAGTTTGTCTCGACTCCTGCGCCAATAGTGTACGGACGGCCGTAGCGTCTATCCTTTTCCCCATTTTGTTTACCGCGTAAGAATGCGGCGCGTTGCTGTGTCCCACTAGGGCCTGCTATGCGCCCACCGTTACGGGGCGGCAAAGCTTTAGCGGCGCGACTTATTGTCACGCCTACCGGGTCAGATACTTCTATTCTCCGGATATACCTTTCGAGGGATTGCCGCATTATTGGCTCCTAAGGTGGGGCGGAATAAACGCGCCGGTTAGTGGTTCGTGCGGGTATCGCTTATCCGTGGCGCGTTCTTTAACCTTCTTTTCGTGCGCCCACTCGGCGCGGTTATCATCGTGCGTAGATTCGTCGAATTCGCGGTCTAGATCACAACCGTTCATTGGCTGGCCATCGAAATCATAGCGGCAATAGCGCCCGACACTGTTGTTTGTTCATAGCGCGGACGGCGAATTTCGAGCGTCGCGTCTGCCCACCGTGCGGAGGCTAGCAGATTCTCCGCGCTGTTGATCGGTCCGTGTGCCAACGATTCGCAACCTCCGCGAAGTTGGCCAATCATGGCACGGGTGAAGTATCCCAATTC
>SDBS01000442.1_pt1 | contig 40091 bp, 42 predicted proteins | sample 2277091 | NCBI WGS metagenome assembly SDBS01 (sample SAMN10404972, study PRJNA504765) | marine sediment metagenome | isolation source: marine sediment core GS10_PC15, 163 cmbsf | place: Arctic Ocean: Southern Knipovich Ridge | collected 2010
GTTACGAGATGTGTAAGTGAGGTATCGTCCCTTTCCAATAACTTTTTTCCAATATATACAAGTGAGAGATCAGGATCTTGTGCTGGAAACCTAATATTGTACTCTCTAAGATCGTTTTTAATATCATCGATTTCATTGAGTGATACTTTTTCCACATTTACAATTGTTCGCAATTTATCTTTAAATGTATGAGGGGCTTTTATTTCATCTAACACAACCTCAGATATAAAATATTGATAACCTAAATCTTGAGCTATTGCATCCAAATTATCAAGAATCTTACGGGCTTTAATTTGTAGCATACAAATGAAGAAATTTGCATCAAAGACGAATTTTTCAAATTTTCTCGGCATAATTTTATTACTATCTTTTATTTCTTTCGATTTAACTCCTATAAATATATAAAATAGTAAAGAATTATAATGTTTTTTTTATTGACTTTACTGATACTATAAATAAAAACATTAGAACTTAAGAAAAAAATATAGCTATAAGAAACATGTGATTAAATTATAAACGAAATATGCAAGTGATTATAAACGAAATATGCAAATAATTGATATAATTGGAAATTCTGGTTCTGGAAAAACATTTTTTATTGCAAATGCTATAAAATTACTCAAAAAAAATCTTAATTATAACGTTGCAGTAATAAAAAATGTTAAACATCACCCAATTGATAAAAAAGGAAAGGATTCTTATATATTCAGGGAATCTGGAGCGTCTTATTCAGTGATTAAAAATAATGATTTTGAAATAGCAATTTTTATTGATTTAAAAGTTTTCAATTTAGAAAAATTTCTTCTATGGCTAGATAATGGACCATTTAACATAGATTTGTTATTAACTGAAGGATTTAGGAATTTTAACTATCCTACTGTATTGTGCATATCAAATTTAGACGAAACTGAAGAACAATTAACTAGATATGTTAAAATGATTTCTGGTATAATTTGTAAAAGTAGATTTGATATAAAACAAATATTTAAAATCCCAATAATAGATATTAAAAAAAAATTTTTCAGATTTTTAGAGATATTTAATGTTAAATAACTATTTAAAACACAACTATTCAATATTTTTCCAAAATGGAGCAAGTTGTTGGCAGAGAGTTTTAAATTCTTTTACATTCTGTTTGTCAGAGTCATCAGAGAATAGATATTCATTTAATTTCTCATAGACTTCTACTTCATTTGAAGGATCTCTTACTGATTCTTGAATGTGTAAAATTAAATTGTTTAAAGGTAATATAATTTCATAGATTAACCATTCCTCGAAAAACGGCTGATCATAAGAGGATTGAATATTATAAGTACTCATTATATTTATTAATTCTTGAACAGAATAGAAATATTTATTTGGAATTGAAAGATTATACTTTTTTAGCTCCTGTCTCAACTTAACTTTATTTAAACTTATGAGGTAATCTGGCCAAACATCATCAGAATAGTTGATATCTTGAAAAATAAACAATTCTAATACTCTTAAAGCAATATTTTTTCCGATATATCTACTACGTGGATCAATAAAATTTTTTGAAGCGTCATTTGGATTTGTTCTAAGAAATATTTTATCTATTAATACATAGAGAATTCTACAAATATTGTCAACAATAATATTAAATGTATAAGGAGTATTCTCTGGACTCTCAGAAAGAATCTGATTTTCAGCTGCAATTTTATTAGAAAAATCTGAGTTTAAGCTCTTTAAAAATGTTTTAAAAAAGCTAAAATTAAGGAGAGAAATATTTTTCTTAAATATCTTTTTAAATAAGAGGTTAATATTATCTATGCTTGATAGAACAGATAAGAAATTTAAAAATTTATTTATATTGTTAATAGAATTAGCTCCTATTACATAGTTTTGGTTTTTATTGAAATGATCCAAGGTAGTTTTAAAAATTTTGGGAAGAAATAGTAAATCACCAACTTCTAAAGCTTCAAGACCACTACTAAAATAATATTTCATATATAATAGAAAAAGATTTAGTTGAGATTTTTGAGAAGGTAAGTTATTTGCTTGAAAAGTTGAATATAAAGTAGATTTTTTATCAAGGTAATCAAAAAGTTTTATTATCGAATTTTTCTTCTCAACATTGTAATCCATATTATCTAAAAATTCCTTCTTTATAATGGCTTCTTTAGAAAAAATAGAATCTTCTACACGTGAACCCACAAAATTAAGGAAATCCAATAATGGAGAAAAACTTTCAAGTAAATTGCATTTTTTATAAAAATAATATAATAAATCCATTAGTTTTTCTTTTGAAGACGAATATTCATCCATAGCGATTTGATATAGTCTTTCTCTTCCTTTTAATAAATTCTTAAAGTAATCCTCTGGAATCCCTTTATATCGTCTGAGAAAATAAAATAAAACCATGCTATAATATGATTTGAAGATCTCGTCTTTACTATCTTTAATCATTATCATAAAATTTACAGTTTTATTTTCTCCTCCGTTCTTCACATTAACGCCTTCAAGTAAGATATAAATTTTTTCTTGAATTAATTTTCTGATTATGAACCCTAAAAGATGAACAAGAAAGAAAAAATATCCTGAGATAAATGAAAAACCATATAATATTTTAACTTCAAATTGGGGTGAAACAAGATTAAGGTAATCTTCTTCTTGTTCTGTAGTATCATAATTATATTCGAATGATATGATCTTATCGGATATTTTTTCTTTAATTATTAATTCCAAGGATTGTTTACTAAAGCCAAAAAATATATGTAAGAAGTCTTTGAAAAAACTATTAAAATTATTATAGAAAAACGTCGTAAATGACTTTTTAATAATCCGATTTTGATTTTTCTGAGTAAAATTTTCCCATTTTAGATTAATATCTTGTGTAAATTCTTCATATTTTTCTTTTTTCTTTTTTACTATTTCTAAAAAAACCTGATTTATCATATTAAGGCTAAAATCTTCCTCTTTAGTTTTTCCTTGTAAGATCTCTAAGATATCTTGTAATTCTTGATAAACCAACTTTAATCAGTTATTAAATAAATCAGTATTTTATTCAGTATTAATCAATATTTAATGTATATTCCTATTTACGTTACCTTATAATATTAAATAAACTTTTGAAAATAAAAATCTTAGTTAAATTAAGAGAGACCATGTTTTATTAATAAAATTAGAATGAATTTAGCATTATTCTTGAAGATTTAAAAAATTTTTATTATCTCGTCAGTCTCAGTATATTTCATAGGATATATTTTTCCATTCCTTTTTTTAATTCTTAATCCTTTCTCTTTTTCTAAAAATTTTCCTATTTTTTCAGCATACACATTATTTTTTTCCAATAATTTAATTAATTCATTACTTAGATCATTATTTAAAGCAATTAATAATGATCCTGAAGAAATTGTATTCAACGGGTCGAGATTAAAAATTTTACTTAATTCCAATGGTTCAGGAAGAATATTTATTTTTTTTTCATCTATCAAAACACCAGTGTTAGAAGCAATCGTCATTTCAGCAATACCAGTTGCAATTCCGCCTTCTGTAGGATCATGCATGGATTTTATATTAAAATATTTATTTGCTAAAAGTGCTTCTTTGTATACACTTATCCCGGGATTATAAAGGTAATCTTTACATTTATCTATAAATTCTTTACTACAGTCATATTCCAGTAGTTTATCTTCTTTTTCACGACCTATAATAGATGTCCCTTCAATAAAAATTCCTTTTGTTAAAATAAGTGCATCATTTGGTTCCACCCCTGAAGTCAATACGAGTTTATTTTTATTAACTTCTCCTACTAATGAACCTATTATTATAGGTCTATCAAGTCCAGGTGTAATTTCAATATGGCCTCCTATTACAGTTATCCCCATAGATTTACAAGTATTTTCAATGTTCTTAAATATATTCTCAATCATTTCCCTTGAGGTACGATTTTCAGGTAATAATATTGTGGATTGAAACCATTTAGGTTGAGCCCCGGTACATACGAGATCGTTTACGTTTACATTTACAGTATAATACCCTATTTGATCAGTAGCGAATGTTACTGGATCTGTTTTAACAACCAAATAATTTTCACCAGGTATATCAATAACAGCAGCATCTTCTCCGATTTTAGAACCTACTATTACCCTACTATCTTGAATCTTTATATTTGAGAGTAATTGCGTTAAAAATTCATGTTTAAGTTTCCCCAAGGGTAATTTTCTATTAAAATTTTTCATCAATTTGTCAATAAAATAAGAGAATTTAAATATTTAAATTTTAGATAAAATACTTGAAAATATTAGTTCTATTTTAATATTTAAATTTAAATTCAATAATAAGAAGGGAAGCAAAATTTTCAATCTTACATTGGATTTCGCCTTTAATAATCTCTTTTTCATTAAAATTTGATTTTTGTGATCCTTCTTTTCTTCTTTTTTAAGCTTTATTTACGATGAAATAAAAAATGAAATTTGCAAAAATTATATTAATGGCTTAACAGATTCCTTACTCGGAAATTAATATAAGAAAAACAATAGTATAAATAAAATTTAAGTTATTTTGTCTAAATCACGCTGAGTTTCATCATGATAATACAATCAGATACCTTAAAAAAAATATTTACATCAAATTGGATAAGATTATAGATGAGTTCTGGAAATGCAGATTTAAATAGAATAACTATTTTCCCTGAGCTTACTCCATTTAAAAAAGATATTACAAGTAATTTAAATCATGAGATTGAATTGGTCAGGGAAGAACACTTTAATGTGGTAAAGAAAATTCATTTCCTTTTGAAGAATTCTCAAGATCTAACTCTACAGCAGAAATATGATTATTGTGAAAGGCAAAGATCTTTTATGAAATTATATTTAAACGAAATTTCTAGAAGATTTTTATTAATTAAAGGATCTTCAGAAGGTTAAAAAGTTATAGATTGTTATCTCACTTCATAATAGGGATATCATGAGATTTTAAAAATTCAGAGTAATTACATAATAACGAGATACTCCGGGCTGCATCCATTAATGATAAGAAATACAAAACTCTCTTTTTATGTAATAATTTTTTAGCTGAATTAAATCTATGCGCGAGTTTAATATCATCAGCAACAGTGGGTAAACAAAAAGCAAGTGGTTTTGATGTATTATCACGAATTCTGATCATTCTATTAAATACATGGTTATAAACATGAAGTGGCCAAAGTGGAATCATAATTATATCAATATTAGGATCGTTAACCACAATTTCTATGCATTTTATAAAAATATCTAATGAAAATCCAGAAGCCCCTAAATCAATAGGATTTTTAATGCTTACATTAATATCTGGTAAGACTTTTGCTATTTTGGATTGTGATTCGGATGTTAATTCCGGTACCTTTAGAGTATGAGCACAAAATATATCGGATGCATTAGTTGCACTCCCTCCGCCAGGAGTAATTATTCCAATATTTCGCCCTTTTGGCAGATATTTATAAAATAATAACTCAAATGTTTTAATTGTATTCCAAAATTCTTCATTATCTTTAACCAGAACAGTTCCTGTTTGCTTAGCCATTGAATTCCATAACTTATCATTCGAAGCTATTGCACCTGTATGTGAAAATGCTGCTCTTGAACCATCTTTTGTGTATCCTCCTTTCCATAAAATTACAGGTTTAATTTTTGTTGTTTCTCTAAGTTCAATAAAGAGTTCATGAGCTTTTGCAGAACCAGTGGATTCTAAATATAAGGCAATAATTGTTGTTTTTTGATCTTGCCTATAATGCTTTATAAAATCTACACAATTCAAATCTATTTGATTACCAAAACTAATACCATAATGAAATCTAATATCTCGTTTATATCCTACATCAATTAATTGTGTTAAGTGTCCTCCAGATTGCGACATAAAAGAAACACCACCAGAATTTCCTTTTTGAGAAGCAAATGAGAATGCCATCCCAATTTCTGCATTCAAAGGACCTAAACAGTTAGGACCAATTATTCTTGTTTTTGAGTCCTTTATAATTTCTAATAACTCTTCTTCAAGTTTCTTTCCCTTAGGATCTCCTGTTTCGGAAAATCCTGAAGCAAAAATAATTACCCACTTAATACTTTTTTCTACACATTCTTTCAAGACTTTCGGGATAAATTCCGTTTTTAAAGAGATATATACTATATCGATTGGATATGGAACATCTAAAACTGAAGGATAGCACTTCCAATTGAGTATTTTTTCATGTTTTGGATTAATTGGATAAAAAGTTTCTGACCATATAGATCCTTCAAAGGCGGATAAATACAACATTGAACCAAGTGTTGAGTTTGGGCTAGCTCCGATAAAAGCAATGTGTTTAGGGACGAATAATGTGTTAAATTCTTCAAATTGATACTTAACCATTAATTAAATGAAATAATGAAATTTTAAAAACTTTTTATTCATTTTTCTTTAGGAATAAATCCGCCTAAATTAGTGTAAATCTTCTAATATTTCATTTAAAAATCATAAAGGGATTATATAACTTTAAAAGTCAAGTTTAGAATTTTTTGTAATTTACTATCAAATCTTTTTTTTTAATACCTATAGTTCTATTAAACGCAGTTTTAATTGTTTATAATCGTTTAAGATGCTTTAATAAGATTTTAATTCAATTTATAATTAGTTTAAGTATTATTGTTTTCTTAGTTAAAAATTAATAATAACGTGAAATTGAAATGGGAAGACCTAGTCCGTTAGAGGTTTATGCGCTTTTAGATAAATCCAATTGTAAAGACTGTGGGCGAGAAACCTGCATGGCTTTTGCAACAGATATTTTAGAAAGGAAGATTAAAGTAACTAATTGTACACATTTAATGCAAGATCCAAAGCAAGTAAAAAATCGGGAAAAACTTGTTAAAGTTATAACCCCTCCTCAAAAACCAGTCACTATTGGAGTTGGTGAGAGAGCAGCTATTATAGGTGGTGAAGAGGTTTTGATGAGACATCAACTCACTTTTTATAACCAAACAGCTATTTTTGTAGAAATTGCTGATAATGATGAAGATTTGGAAGAAATTGTCAAATATCTTACAGTTCTTAAAATTGAAAGGATGGGGGATGTTCTTACTCTTGATGGCGTTGCTTTAAGAAATGTCTCTGGAGATAAAGAGCAATTTAAATTAGCAGCTAAAAAGGTATCACAACTTTCTGCCTTGCCAATCATGTTATGTACTTTTAACGCAGACATTTTGATAGCTGCCGCAGAAGAAATCAAGAATCAGAAGCCTTTACTCTATGCTGTGACAAAAGATAATTGGGAACAAATAGGGAAATTTGCAATACAAAATAACCTACCTGTTGCTATTGTTTCTAGCAATTTAGATGAATTAATATCTTTAAGTGCTACTTTACAAAAATTTGGAGTTAAAGAGATTGTATTAGATGCCTGCACTTTTTTTGGACCTGGTAATCTTTCTTTTACTTATGATCATATCATGCAATTAAGAACTGCAGCAATAAATAAAGAAGATTCAAATGCTTGCTGGCCAATTATGGGTGTTCCAGCAGCATACTGGAGCCAAACGAAGAATGGGGATGATAAAGAGCTCTGGGAACACCAATATCAAGAAATTATCATGGGTGCTATAATGGAATCTATAGACACAAATATGATTGTTTTACACACAGGTCAGAAAAAGGAGGAAATTTGGGCACTTTTAGCTTTGATGACTTTACGACAGAGTGTATTTTCAGACCCAAGAATTTATCCTGCCGTTGATGCTGGTATCTATAAGATTGGAGAACCTGATGAGATGGACCCTATTTTTGTAACTTCAAACTACAGAATGACCAAGATCCCTGTTGAACAGGATTTAAAAGGATCAAATTTAAATTGTTGGCTTCTCGTAGTTGATACTGAAGGTATCGGCATCGAAAGTGCTGTTGCTGGAGGCCAATTTAATGCCGGGGGAATAGCGGAAGCGGTAAAGGAATTCGCAGTTTTTGATAAGGTTAAGCATAGAATTCTTGTTATTCCTGGAATGGCTGCTCGTTTGAGTGGAGCATTAGAAGATGAAGCAGATGCATATGTAGTCGTAGGTCCTCGAGATAGTAGTGGAATTCCAAAGTTTATGGATACTCAATGGAAACCCGAAGAATTCATGAAGGAATATGAATCTTGGGATAAAGAGTGATTTTTTTCTTTTTTTTCATCTTTTTTATTTGAAGTAAATAAATCCACTTATGATACAAAAAAGATTTATTGTCTAAACAAGTGAGTAAATATCATCTATAGTCATATCATTAACACTATCTAAAATTAGGGTTTTGTTAGATCTTTGGCTTTTTAGTTCTTCTGAAGAATGAAAACCGGTTAATACTCCGATAAATGGACAATTTAAATTTTTAGAAAGCATCGCATCTTTTGGATGGTCTCCAATTACAATGAATTTATAATCAGGATCAGGATACATTTTATATAAGATATCTTTTAATTTCGGATCCAATTTACTTTTTATATTTTCTGATTCTCCTAAAATATAATTAAAATATTTATAGATTTTTAAGATTTTTACAACTTTTATTGCCATTTCTTGCTTTTTTGAAGTAATTATCCCCATTATAAAAGCATATTTCTTTAATTGAGTCAATTTATCTTTAACACTTGGTAATAATTTTGATTGATAGATGCCTTTAGTTCCATAATATTCTCGAAAAGCGATAGACATTAAAGAAGGATTTAAGTCAGTTACTTTAGCAAACATCTCATTTAAGGGGATTCCTATCATTTTTTCAATTTCAAATTTATTTATTTTTTGCTGATTATACTTTTTTAAAGCATAATTGAAAGAGTTTACAATCCCTTCTCTATTATCTATTATAGTATTATCTAAATCGAAACTTAAGACTATATTATCATTTTTTTTCATGTCTATAATTAATTATTAGAAATCTTTGCATTCTTGTTTAATTCTCTAAAGAATAATATTTTTATAGAACAATTAAATTTTAAAACCCTTAAATAACTTTAGAAAATATAAAATATCTTCAGAGCATTCTATTAATCTCCTTAAATTATAAGGGAAATCATCTAATCTAACTTCATTTCCCTCAGAAATTCTTTCAATCATTATTTTTATTATTTCGCTGTATTTTCTTACTGTTTTTCCTTCAGATTTTATTTCTGAAATAATATTCCAAGCTTTTTCTAATTTGCCATTCAAGATACATGATATAGATGCTAATACATAACTTTGCACAATGTGAGAATATCTAATATTTTTCAAATTTGCTGCTCTATAATAATAACGATATAGATTATTAATCATTTCTCTTAAAAGAAAGCCTTTTGCTGTGTCCAACTGTTCGTAAAATTTTATACTTTCTAGGATAAGGGTAGCCGCAGTAAAGAATTGCTTATTTTTCAATCCCTCTTCAGCTATCTTATTTAAACCTCTAATTATTTGATTAAAAATGCCGAATTTATTAAATTCCAAATCCCCTTCTATTGCAATATCATAACCAAGTAAATAGCTTTCTGTTGATTCGTTAATACTTCCAACCTTCCAAAAATTATCTCCAGCCTTTACAAAATGCTTATATGCCATTTCAAGATTATCTAATTCTTTAAACACATTTGCCCCATCGAAAAAATTTATTGCGGTTTGGTTGAAATCCTCCGTTTTCTCTGAAAAGTTACCTGCCAAAATAAAACAAGAAGCACATTCTATTAAATTATTTTGAATTTCCTGATAACATAAACCTGCTCCCCGAAAATACCGTGCGATTTTCTGATAATTTTCTTCTTTCTTTTCTAATGCTTCTGCTAAATCAATATATGCTCCCGCTTCTTTTTTAGAGAAATATGTAAATTGATCCTCTTCATCTAAAATTTTGTAGAGGTTTTTAAGTATCTGATAAATCTGAGCTAAAGTTAAATTATCATTCTTTTCTTCAAAAATAGTAATTAAATCAGCGAAGTGCTCTACTCCATCTAAAATTACTTCCTTTGACTTATTATAATCATCTATTTCTTCATAACAAGATCCAATTTGTTGATAAGAGAAGGATAGCATATCATAATAACTATGGATTTTCGATATCTCAATAACTTTTTTAAAATGTTTTATAGCGTTTTTAAAATTTGATGATTTAAAGTACAATTCTGCTATATTTTGATAATTTTGAGTGAGCTTCCGAGTCTCGTTAAATTCCTTTAAAAGTTTACTTTCTTGCTTTAAAAATTTTATACTATTCGAAATATTTTTTATCTCAGATTGCTTATTGTGAAATTTATCTCGATAGATATCAGCAATTTTTAAGTATAACTCCGCAATTTCATGTAATTTCGCTTGTAATTTATAATTAATAATAAGTTTTTTATAAAGTTCAATAATTTGGCGATATAATTTAAAAGCTTCAGTTAAGTCAAGATTTTCTATTATTTCTGCAGTAGAAAATAATAACTCCCCCGCTTCGAAATATTCACCAGCTTGAGTAATTTCATTAGAAAAATTGATAGTTGTTGAAACCATCTCTTTTATTGCCTTATCCCTCTCTATTGGATCCTTAATCATCTTAATTTTGGATTCAAATTTTCTAATTTTTTCTAGAAACTCCGTGTAATCAAAGAATTCTTCTTCAATAATCTTGCTATCTCCTCAAAAAAGTAAAACCTATTTATTGAAATTAACGTAAAAATAAAAAAAATTGGTTTTACATAAAATCAAGAAAAAACTGGTTAATACGTCTTTATATAAAAGTAATTACGAAATACCAAAATTGAATTGAGAGTTATCTACAAAAACGTGATTTCTCATGTATCAGAAACGAATATTATTAAAGAAATAATTATAAATAGGATAACGAGTATATAATATTTAATTAATTATTCAAGGTGTTTATAATAAAACAAGTTTCAGAATTGTTAGATACCGGTTTATATGAAACCATCACTCCCGAGAAAAATATGACTGTAGCCGATTTGTTAATAGAACTCAATTTGGAAAACAAATACTTCGGAATTTTAGTTAATGGAAAGAGAGCAACACCAGAAACTAAAATCGGAACAGAAGATGAGATTGTAATTCTTCCTCATATTGCAGGTGGAAATTAAGTCGTCACAAGCATGAATTTTTTTTAATTTCTCTTTTTATATTTAATTTATGCACAAAAATTATTTTAACTCTATTTTTAAAAGATCTTTCGCTAAAATAGTGTTAGGAAAGATTTTTTTCGCTTCGTCAAGTAATTTTATTGCGTCTTCTTGATATCTTGAAGAAATGTGAGTTAAAATTAGCTGTTTAGCATTCATTTTTTTCGCATCTATAGCGGCATCAACAGAAGTGGAGTGTTTTTTATCTAATGCGGTTTCAGCTAATGCTTTTGCAAAAGTGGCTTCATGTATTAATATATCAGAGTCTTTTCCTAACTCTATTAAAGAATCGCATGGCTTTAAGTCACCAGAGTAAGTAATTTTTCTTCCAGGTTTCTTAGGTCCGACGATCCCCTCTTTTATTGGATCAATTTTCTTTCCGTTGATCTCAATTGTTAATCCTTCTTGAAGCTTTTTCCAAAGATTACTCTCTGGTATTCCAAGCTCTCTAGCTTTATCTGGATTAAATTTACCATATCGTGGTTTTTCAATTAGAGCATAAGCATATGTTATTACAGAATGCTCTACTAAAGTGTACTTTATAAAATATTGTTTTGAATCAAAAATGATATTATTGTTAATTTTTGTAACATTTTTTGGTACTTCTGAATCTAAACCTTCATATTCTAATAACTCTCGAGTATGATGATCTATTTCTATAACCTTAATTGGATAATTTGCTTTTAAACCTAGAATATTTCGATGAAGGAATAAATAAAGAAAAAGATTTCTGGGGCCAAAAATCATCATTGGCGCAGTTCTATCATTTAAACTCAACCTAAAAAGAAAGCTTGGGAGCCCTAAAAGATGATCGCCATGGAAATGAGTTATAAAAATTATGAGAGGTTTATTAAATTTCAAACCAGCTTCCGCAAATCGACGTTGAAAATCTTCTCCACAATCAAATAAGAAGATTTTATTTCTATATCTTATAGCAATTGAAGATAAATTTCGTTCTTTTGTGGGTGTTGCTGCTGCAGAACCCAAAATTATGAGATCCATAGTAGGATTAAACTTTTTTACGTAACTGAGAGATCTCTATTCTCTGTTCAATATTTTCTTTTTTCAAATTATCTAATATGCTCTCAAATTCTTTTAATCTTATTTCTACATGAGGATCTTCTTTCTGTGGTAAAGTTTGTTTTTGGACATAAGAATTATCTAATTGAATTTGTACTTCATTTATTTTCTGGTCTTTTAATTTTATTCGATTTTCTAATTGTCTATATCTTCTTTTTATTTGTACCGCTTCATTTTTAATCGTTTTAATTTCTCCTTCTTTAGTTTCTAATTGTTTTTGTAGAAAAATTGCCATCTCGCTTTGCATTTTCAAATTTCCTTCCAATTCCTTTTGAGGTTTACCACTCTTCGTTGCTTTTCTTGTTTCATTTTTTAAATCTTTTATTTCTTCATTCTTCGTTTCTAATAAAATTTTTAAATCACTTAATTCTTTTTTAATCCCACCAATATCAAAGGAATTATTTTCTTTTATTTCATTTCTTGTTTTTTTACTAGATTTAGAAAATTTTAGTTTTAATTCAACAATTTCTCTCTTAGACTTATTTAGCTGATTTTGAAGATCTTCTATTAGGTTTCTATCAATAGAATCTCCATTTTTATTTTCAGAAACAGAACTAAGATCTTCTAATTTTTGATATGCCTTTAAAATGTCTGAATTTAACAGTTTAATTTCTTCATCCTTTGCTTTCAATTTTTCAATGAATTTATCGCTTTCCGCATTATTCGATCTTAACTTGGATATTAATACACGCTGATGATTCACTTTATCTTGTAATTCTTGTACTAAAGCATTGAGCGGGGATTTCTTTCTTAAATCCTCTACTCTTATGACTGATGATTCACTGCTTTTGGGTTTTAATAGTTCTAGCTCGTGTTGGATTCGCACTTTCTCTTTTCTTAAAAAACCCATTTTATTTTTTAAATCTCTTATTTCTTTTTCTTTTTCATCTAGTTTAATAGCGAGTTTTGAATCCGTAGCTTGTCTCTTTTTACTTTTCTTTTCTTCACCTTCTTCTGGAATGAGAGCCTCTAATCTCATTATCGTTTCTTCTTGATGGTCGATCTTATCAAGATATTCGTTGGTTTCAACTTCTTTTCTCTCAAGATCTCTTTCTAATCTGTTAATTTTGGCTTTTAACGCATCTTCAGTCATTTAAAAGAATAACCTTTTTATTAGGATTTAAATTATTAATACTTTTTAGAAATTAAAATTTATCTTATTATTATCATCTTTTCCATCTTTTTCTTTTCTGAAAAATGACACTAACTATCTAATAAATATTAAAATCCTTGATAGTAAAATCCTTGATTTTCTTAATTATAGGAATAAGACTTAAAAAATTAAATATTATAAGTATAACAAATAATACAATGAATAAAGTAAATGGTATATATAAAGATGGTAAATAAACTCGGTCAAATAAAAAAATAGAATTAAGAACCATTCCTATTCCGAGACTTAAAAGGAGTGATGGGATTATAACAAAAAGAGATTCTATAAATAGTATTTTTTTCAATGATCTAATTTTAGAACCTATTGCTCTCATTATTAAGAAATCTTTTGATTTTTCCATTATTCCTGCCTTCTGGTAGTTATATAAAGATAAAATGGCGAGAACTGACATGACAATAATCAAAAATATAGGATACATTGATAAATTAGATAAGAATTTAAGATTATCTTGAAACACATGATCTAATCTTAAGTGAGAAAAATTTACTCCTAAATTTTTGGAAATACTCTCAATTTCTTCTTTAATTTGATGATAAATACCAGAACTTAACTTTAACATCACTATATTGACCTCATCATTATTGAGATCTAACAACTTCCTTGATTCGTTAATACCTATATAACCAGCATAGCCACTAAAAAAACTATCTAGTAAAACGCCTGAGATATGGAAACTCTTACCTGAAGGAGAGATTCTCAAACTTTGATCCAGTGCATAATCGAATAAATTATAAGCCAGTCCATCTCCAACAGTCATATAATTAAAAGCATTCTCTCCAGTAAAAAAATTCCCTTCTATCTCAAAATCTTGTATCATTTTTTTAGGATTGATTCCAATAATGGGAATATTACCTTTTCTGTTTGATCCAACAAGCCTATATCCTTCTGCTTGCTCAAACAATTTATCACCAGGAAAATAATGATAACCTGGAATTTCTTCCACATTATAAAAATTTATTAATCTCTCCTCTATTTTTTCAACCCCAACGAGATCGTTGAGCCCAATTTCTATATCCCCAACATTAAATAAATATTGCGGTTCTGTAAAATCTATATCGTTTCCATCTATTAAAAGCGTTGGATCTGAAAACATCTTGTACAAAAGGGAGTAGTTATGAATAACATCCTCATGTCCAATTATAATAATATTTTCATTTTGAGATTTATGAATCCATTCACGGGAGGAAGTACTTAAAACAATTGTTCCCAAACCTAATGTAAAAATTAATAAGGCAATTATAGAAAATACAATAATAAATCTTTTGAATTCACCTTTTTTTCTTAAAGTATTAATAACAGCTATTTTTAAATTAAAACCCCTTTTTGTTAGCCATTTTGAAATGAATTTGAATTTCTTAGAAGCATCATAGTTGTAAGGAATATCTTTTGAGAAATTTTTAATAATAGATTGTCTTCCAATCTTTCTTAATGTATAGCCCGTTATGATAAAAATTCCGATTAAACAAGAAAAAAACAAAACTGGTGTATAGATTATATCTATTTGAAATATAATGGGAAAATTAAAAAAACTCATTATTAAAACACATACTCCGTATGTAATTAAACCAAAAAATAATCCAAGTATGAAACCAATGAAAAATAAAATATAAGCTTCGAGTAAATAAAAACTATATAGTTTTCGAGGAAGGGTGCCTAAGGACTTCATAATCGCGATATCTTTTTTTTTTGAAATAATTAATGTTGTTGTTACAGCGATTACAATAGCAATAGATAATATAATTAATAAAATCTGGATCAAAGCATTGAATTGTTTATAGACTAATTGTATTCCTCCAGAAAAAAAGTACTGGTTTGTGAAATCAGTTTGAACAAATATATTTAAACCTAATGATGTTGTGAAATATATTAAAAATTCTGTAAATGCAACAATTAAAATAATGATTAATAAAAATGGATAATTAGAATGTCGTTTTCTATAAAAATCTTTTAACGCAAAATCAAACGATGACATTTTGTAAATTTGATTCTTATAATTTATGATTTTCTATTATTTCTTCTTTTAAAATTTTTCCTTCATCAAAAGATATAATCCTATCCGCTAAACCTATTAAGTAATCATCATGAGTTACCAGTATTATTGTTTTATTACTACTTTTTAATTCTATAAAAAGATCTCTAATAAAGAGACTAGTCTTTTTATCAAGATTAGCAGTCGGTTCATCAGCTAGAATTATTGGAGGATCATTTGCTAATGATCTCGCAATTGCTACTCTTTGTTGTTCTCCCGCAGATAACTGAAATGGCAAATGTTCTTTTCGATCACCTAATCCCATTTTTTTTAATAATTTCACTGCAAGCTCTCTGCTTTTTTTTAATTCCACTCCTGAAAGCCTCATAGGAAAAATTATGTTTTCCTCAGCAGTAAGAGTGCTTATAAGATTATAACTTTGGAATACAAAACCCGAACTTAATAATCGCCATGTAGACAAAGTTTCTTCTTCCATATCAGAGATCTGTACACCAAGGCTAATAATTATTCCACTATTAGGAGAATCCAACCCACCTAACAAATTCAATAAAGTAGTTTTTCCAGCACCACTTGGTCCTTTAATAACTACAAATTCCCCCATATTTATTGTTAATGAGACATGATCTATTGCTCTGACCACGAAATCTCCGATTTCATAATCTTTTACTAAATCCTTGCAATCTATAGCAATTCCTTTATTTTTTTCGTCAAGAACATCTGTTTCTAACATATTTTTATTATTTTCTTGTAAACCTTCCTTAAGCATTTTCTTAGAATATCTATCTTTTTCCGGCACGTTTTTAATAATTATTCTTAATATATATTTTTGGCTCCATTTTCGATTATTTGGATTAATAATGAGTATACGTTTTTTTATCTTAAATTTTTAATTTTAATTATAATTAATCCTATTTAAAGAAATCAATATGATAAATGAATAACTAGATCCTCAAAATTAAGGTTTATTTAAAAATATCGCTCAATTCATTGAATAAAAATACTCTGATTATTTATATTCACTCAAACAAAACGGAAAAACAAAAAACGCGATCTCACTTCTGTAGGTTTAAAGATTGAGTTTATAAAAAAAATAAACTAATTTGAAAGACAGAATTTAGGGTATAAAATTGTAAATGAATAAAAAAAATAAATAACCCATAACTCTTAGAAAACAATCTTATCATTGAAAGTTTTTAAATTTTGGGTGTCTATAAAATATTTTTGTGATTTTTAAAAGAAAGATTTTTATATTAGTGTAACATATTAATTCTCTGAGGGAAGATTGAGAAACACAAATAATATCCCCTAAACAAAGTGAATTCCACTTATGTGAGGAAATTTCCTAGTTAAACTTAATTATAACCCAAAATCCTAACCAACATTTTTAAGATTTTGGTATTTTCTCATCTCCCTCTTTCTCTTTCTTTAATTTTAAGAAATATCAATAACTGGATATTAATCTTCGCATTAGAAGAAGATTTAAAGCATAAATTTAATTTATTCTTATAACAGTTAAGGTTTAATAATTAAAATTAAATTATTATGGATTTTGAACAATTAACAGAGCTTGTAATTGAACTTGAAGTAGATGATATCGTCGATGCTATAAATGAGGCATTAGATGAAGGAAAGAAGGCTTTTGATATATTAAACGCATTAACGAAAGGTATGGACGAGGTTGGACGGCGTTACGAAGAAAAGGAATATTATTTAACAGAACTCGTTTTAGCTGGAGAAACAATGAAAGAAGCTTTTAGGGTTTTAAAACCCATTTTGGCCGAAGCAGGTAATTCAGACGATAAAGTAAAAATAATTCTGGCTACTGTGAAAGGAGATAATCACGATATTGGAAAAAATATTTTGGGTTCCCTTTTATTAAGTTCAGGCTTTGAGCTTTATGATCTTGGGATGGATATAGAAGCAGATACTATAGTTGAGAAGGTTAAAGAAACTGGAGCTACAATCATTGCTTTAAGCACCCTTCTAACAATGACAGTAGAACAAATAAAATTAGTTCATGAAGCTTTAGAATTAGCAGGAGTACGTAATAAAGTCAAATTAATTGTTGGTGGTGCTCCCTTAAACATGGATCTTGCTAAAAGTCTTGGAGCAGATGATTATGCTGATGACGCTGTTGATGGAGTAAGACGAATAAAAAAATTAATTGGAAAAGAATAAAATTATGACCTATTTTTAGTAAGTTTATAATTTATAATTTCTTTTTTAATGTGTTTTATATCTTTTTTATGGTTAACCTTAAACTTTATTAAATTATAATCAGAAGATTTAAACTCTTTTTTAATCGTTTATATTACAAGGAATATTCTAATAATAACATCATCCAACAAGAAGGATCTTTAAAGATAATAATTTTGAATAATTAATAAAATTAGAAGAAGGTTTTTGATCTGAGTAAAGAAAAAAGTGAAAATATAGATTATGATGAAGAATTAGATACACGAGGCTTGTATTGTCCTGAACCATTATTTGAGGTAAGAAATTTAAGTGAAACTCTTGGAGTAGGTCAAATTTTTAAAATTATTGCTGATGATCCCGCTGCAGAAGAAGATTTAAAAAGATGGGCTAAAAGAACAGAGACTAAAATAGTTGAATTTAGAAAAGATGGTGATGATTTAATATTTATTTTTAAAAAAATGAAATAATTAAGGAGACTAAGTATTATTATACATCTTATAGAGGGATTAATATGAATGTGTACTTAGATTACCAAGCAGCTAAACCTGTTGACAGTCGCGTTATTTCAGAAATGAGCATATACTTGAATCAAAGATTTGCTAATCCAGCGTCGCTTCATTGTGAGGGAGATGATGCTACAGAAGCATTAAGCACTGCTCGAAAAAAAGTAGGAGATTTTATTAATGCTGCAAACCCAGATTCGATAATTTTCACCTCAGGAGCAACGGAATCAAATAATCTCGCATTAATAGGGGCTGCTATGAGGAATAAAAGGAAAGGAAATCATATAATAATTTCTGAGATAGAACATATCTCCATTCTAAACATTGCTAAGTATTTAGAACGACAAGGTTTTAAAGTTAGTAGAGTTCCAGTTGACCAATTTGGAATAATTAGATTAGATAAATTAGAACGTTTAATTACGGATACAACAATTTTAATTTCAATTTCTACAGCAAGTAATGAAGTTGGATCTCTCCAACCAATAGAGGAAATCTCTGAAATTGCGATTAATAAAAATATTTTATTCCACACCGATGCTATTGCTAGTGAGAGTGTAATCCCTATGGATGTACAGAAAGTCCCGATTGATTTAATTACATTATCATCAAATGATATCTATGGTCCTCGAGGTGTGGGTGCTTTATATTTAAAAAAAGGAGTTCGTGTTAATCCAATCATAATTGGTGGAGGACAAGAGAAAGGAATGAGATCTGGTTCTGAAAATATACCGGGAATTGTAGGATTTGCAAAAGCTGCTGATATAATGAAATCGGAAATATATGATGGAAGCGCACGATTAAAGATTTTAAGAGATAAACTTATTAAAGAAGTATTAGAAAATATTCCTAAATCTTATTTAAATGGTCATCCAGAAAAGAGACTTCCTCACAATGCTCACTTTAGATTTGATTATATTGAAGGAGAATCTCTAATTCTAGGTTTAAAAGATGAAAAAATCGCCGCTGCTACTGGATCTGCGTGTTCATCAAAAACTTTAGAACCTTCTCATACATTAATAGCAATGGGATTATTGCACGAAGAAGCGCACGGAAGTCTTCTGTTCTCTTTAGGAAGATTTACTAAAGAAGATGATATTAATAAAATTATTGAATTTTTACCTAAGGTTGTTAAGAGATTAAGACTATTATCTCCTTTAACACCTCCTAATTTAGTAAAAAAATACAATGAGGTAAATTAAAAAAAATGAAATCGACTCAGTATACTGAAAAAGTATTAGATCATTTCCGTAATCCAAGAAATGTGGGTGTTATAGATAACGCGGATGGATACGGAAAAGTTGGAAATCCCGTATGTGGTGATTTGATGGAAATTTTCATTAAAATTAGTAAGAGTAATTCAGGTGATGAGATTATCGATGATATAAAATTTAGAACTTTTGGATGTGGTTCTGCTGTTGCTACTTCTTCAATGATAACTACAATGGCTAAAGGAATGACCGTTGATGATGCATATAAAATATCAAGAAAAGATGTTGCTGAGGAATTAGATGGGCTTCCACCTATAAAGATACATTGTTCAAATTTAGCTGCTGATGCACTAAGGGCAGCAATTGATAATTATCGAACAAAAGCAGATTCTTATGTAGAATATGAGCATACTGCATGTCCAGCAACCGAGATAAAAGTAATTCTTGGAATTGATGAATTTCTTGGTAAAGGTGTATATAAAAAAGTTATTAATTTATCTGAATTTGCAAATAAAAGAGTTTTAGTATTAGATACGGGGGATAAGTCTTTAGAATTTGCCATAGAATTAACAAGCCATACAGGACGAGTAATTGTTCTCACTTCTGCTAAATCTACACCTGGTTCCATAGATCTCAAGAAAAAATTAAAATTATCTGATGTAAAGATATTACATGAATCAGAATTATTAGAAATTCAAGGCACCGACGATGTTGAAAAAGTAATAATCTATGATTTTGATGAGGATGAGCAGTACGAGTTATTTATTGATACTGTAATCATACTTGAGGAATAAATTTTATTAAAAATTTCTAATCATTATTACATTTTTTTTAATCTCATTTTAAGAATAAATAGCTTTAAACGATGCACTGATTTATTTAACATAATAAATTTATGTTATCAGTTACAAGAATAAAATAAATTGTTAATACTGTTGATTTTATAATGACACGAGTAGTAATTATTGGAGGAGTTGCTGGAGGTGCGTCAACAGCAGCACGTTTAAGAAGATTACAGGAAGAGTTTGAAATTATAATTCTTGATAAAGGTCCTTATGTTAGTTTTGCTAACTGTGGACTTCCTTATTACGTGGGTAATATAATAAAAGAACGAAACTCACTTGAGTTGGTAACTCCTCGTCGATTTAAAAGTTGGTTTAATATCGATGTAAGAGTTAAGAACGAAGTAATTTCAATTGATACAAAAAATAAACAGATCCTTATCAAAGATTTAGTAAAAATGGAGGAAAACTTCCTTAATTACGATTTTCTTGTATTGGCTACAGGTTCAAGTCCCATCGTCCCAAAATTTCCAGGTCTTGAATACGTTCCTTATCATACAATTTGGACAATTCCTGATGCTGTTAAAATAAGAGATTTGGTTGATAACCATCAAATTGAAAAGGCGTTAATAGTTGGCGCAGGATTCATCGGGTTAGAAATGGCAGAAAACCTAGTTAAGAAGGGAGTGAAAGTAAAAATTGTTGAAATGTTGGACCAAGTAATGCCTCAATTAGATAAAGAAATGGCACAATTTATACATCAAGAGTTAATTTTAAATGGTGTTTGTCTTATACTAGAGGATCCAGTAGAATCTTTTGGAAGAACTGAAAATGAAAAACCAGTTGTAAAAACAAAAAATGGACGTGAAATAGAGACGGATTTAATAGTAATGGCTATTGGAATTAAACCAGTAAGTAACCTAGCTAAACAATCAGGAATAGAATTAAGCCCTCGAGGACATATAATAGTAAATGAAAATATGCAAACATCAATTCCTAATATTTATGCAGTTGGAGATGTAGTTCAAGTTAATCATTATCAAACAAAAAAACCTATTTCTATTGCCCTAGCAGGTCCCGCAAATAAGCAAGGTAGAATTGCAGCTGATAATATTGCAGGAAGAAAAGTTAAATATAAAGGAATTTTAGGAGCATCAGTTGTTAAAGTTTTTGATGCTACGGTCGCTGTTGTAGGACTTACAGAAAAGCAATTAAAAGAAACAGATATTAAATATGAAAAGGTGTATATCCATCCAAATAATCATGCAGGATACTATCCAGGAGCAACACCTATTACATTAAAACTTTTATTTGAACTACCATGTGGTAAAGTTCTAGGCGCTCAAGCTGTGGGTGGGTCTGGAACAGAAAAAAGAATCGATATCATTTCTACAGTTATAAAATTTGGAGGAACAGTTTTCGATTTAGAAGAATTAGAATTAACCTATGCTCCACCTTATAACTCAGCAAAAGATCCAGTAAATATGGGGGGATTTATAGCATCTAATTATTTACGAGAGGATATTCTACTTAAACAATGGCATGATATTGACGAATTTAGAAAGGAAGGTGGAATTATCTTAGATGTAAGAACTATTAGGGAGCATGAAGCTAGAAAAATTGAAGGTTCTGTTAATATTCCTCTCAACGAGTTGAGAAATCGTTTAAATGAGCTATCAAAAGAAAAACCTATTGTTGTTTATTGTGAAGTTGGTTATAGGAGTTATTTAGCAGCTCGCATACTGATGCAGCGTGGATTTAGTGATATACATGAACTCACAGGAGGATTTAAATTATTTGAAGCTGCAAATGCTAAAACTGAAGATATAGTAGCTGCATGTGGTAGTTCAGAATCTATTATAGAAGAATACTTAAAACAAAAAACTAGTGAAAATGAAGAATTTACTATTTTGGACAGTAGTGGATTATCTTGTCCTGGCCCTCTGAATGCGATGATCAAATCATTAGAAACATTAACAGAAAATAAAAAATTAAAAGTTTATGCTACTGATCCTGGCTTTAAATCTAGCGTTGAAGCATATGCTAAATTGAATGAATCTATAAATTTACTATATTTAGGAAAAGAGGAGGGGAAATTAGTAGCGACTTTGGAAAAGATCCTACCATCTGCTAAAATAGTAATATCCGCTAAAAAGAATCCTATAGCAGAACTGAGAGGTCCTAATGCACCTCCAATTTCGAATATAAGCGCTGAGGAATTATATGAGCTGCTTGAAACTGAAAATGAGCCACCCCTCCTAGTTGATGTTCGAACGCCTCAAGAGTATTATAGAAGTCATATTAAAAATACCAAATTAATTCCCTTAGGAGAGTTATTAAAATATACTAATATCATAGAAGATTATAAAGATAAAGAGATAATAACTATCTGTCATTCTGGTTCACGATCTATGATGTCAGCGCAGATATTAGCACAAGCAGGATTTAAAGATATAAGAAATTTAACAGGTGGCATGATGTTTTGGCATAAGAAAGGTTATCCAATAAAAGTAGGTAAAAATTGAAATAGCTCTTTTTATCCTATCTAACTTTTGTGTTAATCATACTTTTTCTTTAAATTATAAGTAAATAAGTTAAAACTTTGGCGAAATAGTTATTAATTCATATAAATCCTATTTTTTTACTTTTTGAAAAATAAAAGGATAAAAATTACTTAAATTTACGAGATATTTTTTTTGAGGTGGATGGAGTTTTAAATTTTGGTACAATAGCTTTTTCCATTGACTTTCATCTATTTTAATATCTATAATAGGATTAAAAGCTTCAAAACAAATTGGATTTTTTAATATTGCCCGTCCAATCATAATTCCAGCGATTAAATTGTCCCATTGATTTTGATGTTTATTAGGTAATATTTTTTTGATTTTATTGATATCATTAGGTATGGAAATATCTCCATTAATGATTATAGGAATATGGGTGTCCAGAAGAGATTCCAAAAATTCCCAATGACAATTTTCATTTGATGATTGTTTTGCATGTTTGAAGTGAATAATTGGAGGTTTTAAGCGATGATCATCAATTGATCGAAGAGATTCAAGAAAATCGACAACTTTTTTATACTTCATTTCTTTCTCATTTAATCCTAGGCGAAATTTACAACTTATTTGAAGATTTTGTGATTCTGGAACACTCAAAAAACTTTTTATTAGATCAATAAGTCTTTTAGTTCTTTTAATAAGTGCAGCACCATCTCCTGTGGAAATAATATTAGGATCAGGGCATCCTGCGTTAATATTTACACCATAAATATTACTATGTTCAGGATTATTCTTAAAAAATTTATTTAAGATTTTAGGAAGTAATGAAATATCCTTTAGATTATGAGTTAAAATTTGGAGCCATTGCTTTTGATTTTTAATGGGATATGTATCAATGAGATTCCATGCATTTTCTTTATTTTTTAGTAAAGAATCTAAATTAATCATTTCTACATATGAATCAGTTATTCCAAATATAGATGCTCGAAACGCCCAGCAACTTATATTTTTCATGGGTGCTAAATGAAATTCCATAAAATTTTACTAAATCTTTATGATATTGATATTTTAAGATAATTAAAATTTATAATTTAATAAAGTTATCAATTGTATATCCTTCAAATGCAACTGCAACATTTTTCTTTACATTATAAATAAAAAAGTTAAAACTTTGGCAAAATAGTTATTAATTCAAATAAATTCATTTACTAAAGAAATTCCAAAATAATTAATGGAGGTAAAATTGATGAAAGAAACACCAAAAAAATTATTTACTGCATATGTAGGAGAATCGCAAGCGCGAAATCGCTATTCTTTCTGGGCAAAAACCGCTAAAAAGGAAGGCTATTCCCTGATTGCAAGTGTATTATTAGAAACTGCAAATCAGGAATTCCAGCATGGAAGTTGGTTTTATAAAATGCTTCAAGACTTCAAAAAAGAAGAGTCTTTTGATGATATGAAAGTGTTACCTGATGCGGAATTTCATACAACACTTGGAAATACCATTGAGAACTTAAAATCGGCAATAGCAGGAGAGGATATGGAATGGAAGACTTTATATCCGGATATTGCCAATACCGCAGAAAAAGAAGGATATCCTGCTATTGCTAAAAGAGTCCAAGCAATAATAAAAGCAGAGAAACATCATTCAGAGAGATATGGAAAACTTCTTAAACTAGTAGGAGATGATGCCTTCTTCAAGCGTGGAGAGAAGATTGTTTGGGTGTGTATGGAATGCGGGTACGAGGTAGAAATGGATCATTTACCTAAAGATTGGAAATGTCCTTCTTGTGATCATTCCAGAGCAAATTTTCGTAAAAAATGTGAAGATTTCTAATAACTCAATAAATCTTTAATTTAAAAACAAAATTATTAAATATGATAATAAATGGTATAAAACTCAATAAAAATAGAACGTGTGAAGGATAATGGAAAAAAAATCGATTTATAGATGTTCAATTTGTGGAAAAGTAATGGAAATTTTAAATCCTGGTGCGGTAGATACGATCTGTTGCGGAGAACCAATGAAAATTATGGAAGAACAAACTGCTGAATGGAAATCAGAAAAACACGTACCCAAAATTTCAATCGATGGTAATACAGTCACTGTTGATGTAGGTATTTCAATGGGAACTCCTCATCCTATGATTGATGATCATTATATTATGTGGATTGAATTGATTTGTAAAGAAAATTGCTATAAAAGAAAATTTCTTAAACCTAATGATGAACCTAAAGCCTCTTTCGTTGTAGCAGACACAAATGGACTTTCTGCGCGAGAATACTGTAATTTACACTATTTATGGAAAAGTTAATTCAATTCTTCTTTATTTTTACCTTTTTTTTTATTTTATTAATTTCCCATCAAATTTCCTTAAAACTTAAAGTATTTTAAAACTACTATTTTATATAAGTAAAAATTAATTTTAATTGATTAAAACGGGATAGGGGAAATAAGTATACGATTATAGATGTTCTTCAAAAAAATAAATAATGCTGCTCTCTGGGATAAAATTCGAAAATTACGAGAGATGATTAAACTAGAAAAATATTTTAAAAAACGAGCATGCTGGAATTGTAAAAAAGATCTAAATATTTATGACTTTATTAGTGATAATGTTAATTTCACTCCAGAGTACATATTAAAATTATGGCAAACACCGATTTTACAATTTCACTGTTGTGAATGCTTTAAGTATCTTAAGATTCATGAATTAAAAAAGATTGAACAAGAATTGAATATACGAGAATGTCTTTTTTGTAAAATTCCAATTGATTTATACAAATTTACTAAAATCAATGATTATTTAAAAATCCATGAAATACGACTTCTTTGGTTAAACAATAATTTTAAGATTTTTTGTGATAATCTTTGTGAACGTAAATATTATAAAACTTATTATGAATTTCTTAGCAAAAAGAAATTGAAGAAACAAAGCAAGTTAAGAAGAGTTTTATGATAACATAGATAATATAGAAAATAAAAATAAAAATTATATTTTAGTAAATTGATTTTTTGTAGCACCACACACAGGGCAATGCCAGTCATCAGGGATTTCTAAGAATGGAGTCCCTGGAGCAATACCGCCATCAAGATCTCCTTTCACGGGATTATACACGAATCCACATACTTGACACTTCCAATTTCCACCTAAATCTTCACTTGTTTTTTTGATTTTGGATGATGGTTTGTCTCCATTTTTTTCTTCTTGGATATCTACTCTGGGAAGTTCAAATAAATTTGGCATAGCGTGTTGATATTGCTTTAATATAAACCTAGAAATTACTATTCTTTGAATTTCCGAAGTTCCCTCGTAAATTTGAAATAATTTAGCATCTCTAAACAATTTTTCCACAGGATTAGTCCTAATATAGCCATAACCCCCAAAAAGTTGAATTGCTTCAGTAGTTGTTTCCATCGCAACATCAGAAGCAAATGCTTTGGCTACAGATGATGATAAATTATTATTTAATCCTTGATCTCCCTCCCACGCTGCCTTATAAGTTAACAAACGGGCTGCTTCGATATCTTTATACATATTAGCAATTTTGAACTGAATAGCTTGATATTTTGCGATTGGTCTTCCAAAAGCTTCTCTTTTAAGCGCGTAATCAATAGAATATTCCATAGCTGATCGAGCACACCCAATAGCAAGTGCAGCTACAGCAGGACGAGTATTTTGGAAAGTTTGCATAGCTACTACAAATCCTCTTCCAGGACGCGCAAGGATATTTTCTTTTTGGATATGAACATCTTTTAATACAATAGAACATGTATTCGATGCTCTTTGTCCCAATTTAGGAATATGTTTTCCTGTAGTCACTCCGTTTAATTCTGTTGGTACTATAAATCCAGCAATTCCTCTATGCTTCTTAACAGGATCAACAGTCGCAAATAAAGAAATATAATCGGAGTAACCCGCATTAGTAATCCAGTATTTAGTTCCATTTAAAATATATTCATCTCCCTCCTTTTCAGCCCGACATTGCATTCCAGCTACATCAGATCCCATCTCAGGTTCAGATGTTGCAAAAGCAATTAACTTAAAATTATGTGTGATATCTGTTAATATTCTTTGTTTTTGTTCTTCATTTCCTCCAATAACTATTGGTGCTGAACCTAAATCATTATCGAAAATGGAAGTTGCAATTCCAGGGCAGGCAGCAGCAAATTCTTCAACAACTATTACAGATTCAATAAGATTATATCCTTGCCCACCATATTCTTTAGGTATACCTAAATTTGTTAATCCTGCTTCCCAAGCCTTTTTAATAACTTCCATTGGCATAACTTCTGCTTCATCATAACTTGCTGATACTGGCAAGATCTCCTTTATAGCAAAATCTCTTGCCTTTTTTTGTAGAGATTTTTGTTCTTCAGTTAATTTAAAATCCAACTTTCCTCTCTCTCCCTTAATTCATCTTTTCGATTAGTTTATTTATTAATACTTTAAAATCCAAATCCTCCTGTTTTGGAACGAATTTGAATTCTATTTTTTCATCCAACATTTCTATACCCGTAGCTTCTAATTCCTTGATTATTTCTCTTACTGCTCCCCCACCCCATCCGTAAGACCCAAAAGCCATTCCAATTTTATTTATAGGTTTTAATCCTTTTTGATAACTTAGAAATTCAGCAACAAGTGGATATAATCCATTATTTAAGGTAGGACTTCCTACTAGTATAGCTCTAGCTTTCATTACTTCTGTGATCACATCTGAATAATCAGCATTGGTTAATCTAAATCTTTTGACAGGGATTCTTCTTTTACTAATTTCTTTTGTTAATGCTTTAGCAATCTTCTCAGTGCTACCCCACATCGTATCATATACTATTAATACACTATTTTCCTTTATTTCACCATTACACCATTTTTTGTATTTCTCTATAATTTCTGGAATATGTTTCCTCCAACAAACACCATGGGAGGGGCAAATAATTTCAATTGGTAGTGCTCCTACTTTGGGTAATGCTTTTGCTATAATTCCAGAAAGATGAAGCAATATGTTGGCATAATATTTTTCTGCTTCTTGAAATACTTCAGCTAAATCATTTTCATCATCCCATCGCTTAGAAGTTGCATAATGCTGGCCAAAAGCATCATTTGAAAACAGTACATTTTTACCATTTTCATCCATCATGAAGGATACCATAGAGTCAGGCCAGTGAATCATTGGGATTGGCACAAATGTAAATTTCTTACCATTCCCTATATCTAAAGTATCACCTTCTTTTACAGGCCTAATGCTCTTAAAGATTTCATCTTCAATCTCTTCATGAAAATGGGCTTTAAGAACATCAACCCCTCTTTGAGAAGCAATCAGTTTAGCTTTAGGTAAGTGTTTTAAAATAAGCGGAAATGAACCAGAATGATCCAACTCAACATGATTTGTAATATAATAATCGATTTCTGAAGGATCACATACATCTTTAATATTTTCTAAAAAATAATTAAAATATGGACGCTTTACTGTATCAATCAATACAGTTTTTTCTCCCTTCACAATGTAAGCATTATAACTGCTTCCTCGATGTGTAGAATAACCATGGAAATTCCTCACTTCCCAATCCACGTAACCAACATAATAAATATCTTTCATTAATTCTAAATGAGTAATCTCAATTTCACCTTCATTTTTAAGAATAAATTAGTTTTTTTAATATTAATTTAAATCAAGTTAAAAACTTATATTCTATCAATTATAAAATTTCTCAGAAATTAAACAATAAAAAAAAATAAGAAAGAGATAAAATTTATTTTTATTCAATTTTTTCAAACATATCTTTTCCTACACCACATACTGGACAAGTCCAATCATCTGGCAAATCTTCAAATTTAGTTCCTTCAGCGTCTTCATCATAAACGTATGCACACGCAGTGCATTCCCATTTTCCCATTTATTATATCATCTTTTTCTGTTAATTGATGTTATTTAACCTTTTAGGTTAGAATTGAAAATATATTAAAAAGATTAATTTAATATTTTATAAAGATATGTACTTTCAAAGAGTTAGAAGCTTAAACTAATATTAAAAAAATTAATATAAAAGATTGTTTTTTTACAAAAAAAATTTTTGAAGAGCGGCATTTAGGACATTTAAAATACTTCCTCATTCAAATTTTCGAAAGGAATATCTTATTCTCTATCATCAATATAAAGATAATTGCATCTCTTACATAGATAAACTGAAATTTGTTATCACTATTAGTATATTTAATTAGGAACTTTTTATTTTTTCTTAAATTTTTCTTTAAGAGCTTTACAACTTGGACATTTCCAATCAGGTGGCAATTTTTCAAATAGAATGGACTTTAATGCTTCATCATATTCGGCACCACAATTAGAGCAAACCCAAATATATAACTCTAATAATTTTCTCATTTCAGTTTTATTAACATTTTCTTCCATATTATTATATATAAAAGATAATGCCTTATTATCGCCAAATAGAATAGCTCCTTTAAGTTTATTATCTTTCAATACAATCTTTTGATAGCAACATTTTTCTTTATCAGCTTTTCTCAAGATCTCCCACCCACCACCTTCTTCCTCAGATGGATCAAAAACACCAATGGAAGTTAAATCCAAACCAATAATTTTAAGAGTATTTTTTGGAGTTGTTCCTTTGTATTCAGTTTTTTTTTCCCCTAAAACAGAGGCTGCAACAATTTTTGATTGTTCCATGCAAGCAGGTATTATACCCCATGTTTGATTCTTATATTCAATACAATCTCCAACAGCAAATATATCAGATTCACTAGTTTCTAGGAATTCATTTACAATTATCCCTCTATTGATTTTTAAATTTGCTTCTTTTGCTAAACCAATTGTTGGAGTTATTCCTGCTTGAATTAATATAATTTCTGCATCAAATTCTCGGCCATCCTTTAATTTTATTCCTTTAACATTATCATTTCCTAAAATTTCTTCAGTATTCGCATTTAAAACTACATTAATTCCCATTTTTTCAATTTCGCTCTTTAACATGTTGCTACAATCATTATCGAGTTGTCTGGGTAATAAACGAGGAAAAAATTCTACTACTGTTGTATCTAAGTCATAATCTTTTATCTGTTTTGCTAATTCTAATCCTAATAATCCCCCACCAATTATAACTGATTTTTTTACATCATATTTTTTTATATATTCTCGAATCTCTAGAACATCATCAATATTTCTTATTGTAAAAACCCCTTTTTTTAACATTTCTTTGGCATTTCTAATTGCTGGTATGTTTGGCATGCTTCCTGTTGCTAGAATAAGTTTATCATAGGAAAATGATTCTGGTTGGTTTTCAATAAAAAAATGCTTATTTTTTGGATTGATTCTAATTACTTTTTTATTTAAATTATATTTGATGTTATTTTTTTTGTACCAGTCATCCTTAAACACAATTAAATCGTCAATTGAAACTTTACCAGAAATTAATTCTGGAAGCTTAATTCTGGAATAATATGGATAAGATTCTTTTGAGAATATCTCAATTTCTACCTTCTTATCAATAATTCTTAAGTTTTGAGCAGAAAATGTTCCGGCAACATTATTTCCTATTATCACAATCTTCATATTTTTAATAGTTTTTTCATCTTATTTTAAAGTTTTTCTTATAGATTCAAAAATCTATTGAAGTCTTAGTCTTTTGAACATGTTCGAAATTAAAAATATATAGACACATCAATTTCATATAATTATGACTGAAGCAAAACAAAAATTAGTTAATCGGAAAATTATTAAGATTGATGAAGAACTCTGTACAGGCTGCGGAAACTGTGTAATAACATGTGCAGAAGGGGCTTTAGAGATTATTGATGGAAAGGCTAAAGTAGTGAACGATATTTTCTGTGATGGATTAGGAGCATGTTTAGGTGAATGTCCTGAGGGTGCTCTTGAAATTATTGAACGAGAAGCTGTAGAATTTAGTGAAGAAGCTGTTGAAAAACGCTTAGAGAATCTAAAACATAACGAAAAAACAGTTGAAGCTCTTGAACCTGGCAATGTTGCGTGTGGTTGTCCAGGCTCTCGTACAATGACTTTTGCTGATAGTACGGAAGGATCTACTCAGGTTCTTAGTGGTAAAATTGGCTCTCAATTAAGGCAATGGCCAATTCAAATGCATTTAATCTCTCCCACTGCCCCTTACTTTCAAGGAGCAGATGTTTTACTAAGTGCTGATTGCGTTGCCCATTCTATAGGAGGTTTCCATCCAGAATATTTAAAGGGTAAATCGATCGGAATTGCCTGCCCAAAATTAGATCAAGGACAGGAAGTTTACATTGAGAAAATTCGAAGCTGGATAGATGATGCAAAGATTAATACTTTAACGGTTATTACAATGCAAGTTCCTTGTTGTTCGGGACTTGTTTATCTCGCCAAGCAAGGTGCTGATAAAGCCTCAAGGAAAGTTCCAATTAAAAGCATTGTGGTTAGCTTACAAGGAGAAATCCTACACGAAGAATGGATTTAATTTTTTTTTAACTTTCTTTTTTAAATTCAAATTTAATAAAAGTCTTTTGTTTGCGATTTAACAATGAATCCAACTACATTTCGAACATAACTTTTTTTTTTATAATCTTTCTTAACATAACCGATAACCCCGACTTTGACTTACCTAATTTATTAGCTAATTCTTCTAATGATATTTTTCTTGGAACTTCAAAAAAACCTAAGGAAATTGCTTTATCTAGAATATTTTCCTCATCTAAAGATAACTTATTTTTATCATCTTCAAGGTCATAAGGAGATTTTCCAATTCTGAGTAATTCAAAATCAATTTTTTTCTGTTCAAAAAGAGTTAATAATTGATCAATCCGATCTCTACTTGAAATTAATCTCCAATAAGCATAACCGTTTTTCACTCTTACTGGAAATTGTACTAGTACACCACATTGAATTATTGCATATAATAAATAGGGATCTTTAGTCTTTATATTGAATTTAACCTTATTTTTTTCAGTTTCCATGACGCTCAGTTCAAAAACAGAGGGATGATTTCTAATTACTTCTACAATCGAGTCAATTTTGTAATGTTTTATCTCAATTATTGAATTTCCGATTGATCTTTCTAGATCATAGGGAAGAAAATGTGAAATTTCCAATTTTATGTCAGGATAATTTTTAAAAATTTGTGAGATCCATAGCTGATCTGGAAATTTAATCTTTACTCTTGCCAAACTTGGTTTATCTAAATCCATCTTTAAATAGTAGTGTTTAAGAATTTATAACTTTTTTTTTAATTACTAATAAATAATTATTAATACAAGTATGAAAATAACAATAATATGGTAGAAAATAAAAATCTACTATTAGGGATATGCGGTAGTCCCAGAAAACAGGGAACAGAATACGCAACTCAATATGCATTGAATTATGCTTCTGAAAAATATGGATTTGATACAGAATATTGGACTGTTAGGAATAAAAAAATTAGTTTTTGCCTTCATTGCGATTATTGTATTCGAGAGAAAGAAGGGTGCGTCAATAAAGATGACATGGAAATACTTTATCCTAAATTAGAGCATGCAAGATTTCTTCTTCTTGGAACGCCAGTATTTCAAGGAAATTTGTCAGGCCAACTAAAAACAGTAATTGATCGTTGTCGTGCCCTTGTTGCTAAAATTCCCGATGTTTTTAAAAATAAAATCGGTGCTGCGCTAGCAGTTGGAGGTGATAGAAGCGGAGGACAAGAAATTGCGATTAGAAGTATCTTAGATTTCTATCAACAAAATCATGTTCATTCTATTTCTGGAGGAGCTTTTGGGGCAAACTTGGGTGCAAGTTTATGGACAAGAGATTTAGGCAAAGAAGGAGTCTCAAAAGATGAAGAAGGGTTACGAACAATCAGAAGAGTTATTAAAAGATTTGCTGATTTTAATAAAAGAACTAAAACTTAGGTAAAGAAAAAAATTTAATTTAAAAATAACTTTTCTGCTTCTTTTTTGCGAAGTCCACTGATTCCCCAGAGTTTTTTAAACCAATACTTTCCTTTATATAAAACAGCAGGAGTGTTTACAATACATCCATCGGCATCACAGAATGTTCCCAGAAAATTCTTATCTTGCAATAATTGATGGACAAACTCCTCATCATCAATATCTTTTTCAACGTATTTTACATCCTTTTTTTTCATCCATTCTTTGAGTTCTACACAGCGATGACAATCTTTTTTCGTTATCACTATTGGTAATTGCATTTCAGACATATTACTACAATAGAATGAAATAATAAAAAAGTTTTATATTCTAAATTGTAAAATAAACTTCAGTATTTTTCTATTTGGATAGTTTTTTAAATGGTATGAGTTTACCCTCATGAATAAAGCACTCTGATGCAACCTTCATTATAACAATTTTAACAAAATTGATAACCTAAACCAAAACATAAAAAAATCACATAATTATTAAAATAATGCAAGAAAACTTAAATTTATAATAAGACATTGATTACTATGTCATTTGAAGAAATGATGGAGAAATTAAGTCAAGAAGTTGAAGGAGAAAAGGGTATCGAAGAAAATATTTTGATATTTACGCTTTCAACTTGTATGTGGTGTAAGAAATGCAAGAGTTTTTTGAACGAGCGAAAAATGAAATATCGATACATTGAAATGGATAAAATAGATCCAAAAGATAAAGCAAAAATTATTAATTACCTTAAAGAAAAATATCAATCAAGGGTATCTTATCCTTTTCTTATATGTAAAACTGGGCATGTAGTTGGATATAATCCAAATAAATATGATGATTTATTAAAGAGTTGAGGAGATTAAATTGGATATGAAAACGAAAGATGGAATGATTGAATATGTTAAAAAAGTTGCTGAAATAAATAAATGGATTTTAATAAAAGATGTGGAAACTTTTAGTAACTTAATTGATGGATTAGTTGAAAATAAAAAATCATATGGTTATCAATCCTGTCCATGTCGGCTTGCGAGTGGTAAAAGGGATTTAGATAGAGATCTTATATGTCCATGTAATTATGCACCTTTAGATATAAAAGAATATAATGCTTGTTATTGCAACCTCTATCTGAAGCCTAAATTCTATGAGAAAAGCAAAGATTTTGTAACGGTTCCAGAAAGAAGACCATTAGAAAAAGAAAATGCAATCCTAGAATATTTCAATCACAATTAATAATTTCCATTTCTTTTTCTTTCTATAAAAATTCCTCTGATAAATATTCTATAAATATAAACTTTTTATTTTCGAGATTCTCTTTTACCTATATGACAGGAAATGATTTAACTGATGATGAATTAGAGGACGAATTAGATAAAGCTTTTAAAGCCAATGAAACTAAACGGGAAAATTGCGGAACTCCGATACCATCTAATAAAGAGGTAGGCGTCCAAAGAACAAAAATTAAACTAAAAAAAGATGATTAGAACATTTTTTTTTTCTTTCTATTAATTTTCTATTATCTTTGGATGATTTAAGAATTTAATTTGATAGTAAAATTCAATAATATCGAAAACTTTCATAAACTTGGTTATAAAAGAATTTTTTTAGATTGGAGTGAACATTACTCTTGATTCTTCTTTTTCATTATCATATTCATAAATATTTAAAAAATCCCAAATTTCGAGAGCAAAATCGGTAAATGCGCTACCCTTCGCAGTGATAAGATTGTCATCTCTAACAATTCTTGCTTCTACATATGACTCCCTTGGAAAAGGATCTTCTTTATTTTTTTCTTCGAATTCACTTGGGCTTACCGTTGTTGTATATTTTTTCCCCTTTAATAATCCTATTTTTGCCAGGAATTCAGGACCTGCACAAATAGCAGCGATTAATTTTTTATCATCATTTAATTCTTTGATTAATTTTTCAAGTTCAGGTTTAACTATTCTTTCAATTCCACCTGGAATAATAATCCCCTCAACATCCTTAATCGAAGAGATTTCCTCAACAGTTTTATCTGGAATAACTGATAATCCTCCTGCACTTTTGATCGGTGATTTTTTGTATCCTATATATATTATTTGAAAATCTTCCTCGAGATTTATATAATAACATGCTAAAGTCATCTCAAATTCGGAGAAACTGTCATATAAGAAACATAAAATTGTTTTCATATTATTGAAAAAGAAACCTAATAAATAAATATTTAACTCTTGAATTACTTTCGCAGAAAGATAACAATCTGCTTAAATCTTTTAAGCTAAATAAATTCAACATATTTAAAATAAAACAAATTTCCATCTTATTATTTGTTTGTTTATTTTTTAAATGAAAAATTATTTTAAGTTTGAATTCAAATATTCATATTAGATTAGAGCGATTTACGAAGGTGACATTGTAATGTTTTCTGAAAATGAACTTAATAATATAAAACGAGAAATGAATAAATTAAAAAATAGTGTAGTTTTGAAGTTATTTACTGATTTCAGAACTCAAGAAGACGGAATTAAACTCAGAAAGTGTATGGCTTGTGAGGGAACATATGATTTATTAAAAACACTAGAAGAGTTCTCTAATGGGAAATTTAGAGTGGAAGAATTATCAACTGAAGAAAATACGGAAGAAGCAGAAAAATATAATGTTTCCAGAATTCCGGCGATATTATTTGTTGATGAAACTGGTAAAGAAATTATTCGATATTTAGCACATCCAACGGGAGCTGAATTTGTACCATTTCTCAATAGTATACAGTATTTTTCAGGAGTAAGACCATATTATGCGGATCAAATCATTACACATCTTAAAAAAATAAAAAAGTCAAACATGAAGATTTTTATAACTCCAACATGCCCATATTGTCCAGCAACAGTGCCAGTTCTCACTCTTTTTGCCATAGTTTCTAAGGGGAAAATTTCAGTAGAAGTCATTGATGTTAATTTGAATCCAGACATTGGTAAGAAATATCAAGTTCAAGGTGTTCCCATGACAGTCATAAATGAAAAAGAAATTATTCAAGGAATGTTTACACCTCAAGATTTGCTAGATAAACTAGTTGGTTCAAAAGGCAGAGATTTTGGAGGAATGTATGCATAATTATTATTATAAGGTGATTTTAAAAAGTGTCTAAAGATGATAAATTTAAAGAAATTGTCAAAAGAGAAATGGCGAAATTAAACAGACCCGTTAAACTGAAAGTGTTTACATCGCAAAAAATCCAAGCTGATGGAACCAAAATTAGAGCGTGTATGGATTGTGGATAATTTATGGCTTTATTGAGAGTTTACGAAGAAAATTCAAATGGAATGCTAACAATAGAAGAACTGTCAATAGATGATAACCCCGAATTTGCCAAAAAGTAGGATATAACAAATGTTCCGACAATTCTTCATATTGTGTTATTCCTAAATTCTAAAAATCGGGTTTAGCTATATCGGCAACAATAATATCCGCTAATTATCTTTGTGATAAGATGCTGTTTTTTGTTAATCAATCAATCTCTTCTATGAACTTAGTTTTTTTCTATTTATTAAATAAATATTAAAGGTTAAATATCTACATTAATAATAGTGACTAATCATGAGTAATATTAATAAAAAAGATTTACACGATCTTATCGAAAGGATGCCAGATAATTTTTCTTTAGAGGATTTACAGTATCGTCTATTCGTCCTTCAAAAATTGGAAAAAGCTGAACACCAAATAACACAAGGGTGTAAAACTTATAATCTCGATGAGATGAGAGAATTAGTAAAAAATTGGCGTGGTGAGAAAGAGCAAAAGATGGAAGAAAATGTAATTTAGTTAAATATTATCTCACCTGAAAAATGATTAAAATTGAATTCCATCCTATTGCAAAAGAAGATCTTAAAGACTTATATTATTATTTCTCCCGTTATTCTTTACAATATGCAGATTCTTTTATAGAAGGTCTTTATGATCACATAGGAGAATTAAAAAGATTCCCCGAATTAGGAAAGAAATACCCAGAGAATGAGAAATATCGCCAAATAATTTATCAAAACTTTAGAATTCTTTATTTATATAATAAAGAAGAAAGAAAATCATCGTAATGATTGTTGTACATTGTTCTAGGCAAATAAGACTTTAAAAAGTGTTTATAACCTAACTCCATATCGATAATCAATAAGCTATTGACGAAACTAAAAAAAAGTGGTATAAAGGTTTCCAGATAAATTTAATATTTTTCAACTCATTTAATCAGTTTTTCTAAATCATAAATGAAAAAGATGTTATTCACGGAATGTTTACAACTCAGGATTTGCTAGATAAACTAGTTCGTTCAAAAGGAAGAGATTTTTGAGGAATGTATGCATAATTATTATAAGGTGATTTTAAAAAATGTCTCAAGATGATAAATTTAAAGAAATTATCAAAAGAGAAATGGCGAAATTAAACAGACACGTTAAACTGAAAGTGTTTACATCGCAAAAAATCCAAGCTGATGGAACCAAAATTAGAGCGTGTATGGATTGTGGACAATTTATGGCTTTATTGAGAGTTTACGAAGAAAATTCAAATGGAATGCTAACAATAGAAGAACTGTCAATAGATGATAACCCAGAATTTGCCAAAAAGTACAATATAACACGTGTTCCGACAATACTTTTTATCGATGATAATGGGAAAGAAATAATTAGATATTTAGCAGCCCCAAAAGGTGGGGAGATTCAACCTTTTATCCAATCTATATTTACTTTTGCTGGAGTGCCCAATTATTATGAAGCTACAGTAAGGCAAAATCTAGATAGGATACCACAATCAACTATTAAAGTAATGATGACAGAGACTTGCCCTTACTGCCCACAGGTAGTTGCAATTAGCAACTCATTTGCACTTGCTTCAAAAGGAAAAATTAAAACGGTAATAATTGACATTATGGCAAATCCCGACATAGGTCAATATTATGATGCTGCTGGTGTTCCTTATACCATTATAAATGACCAAAAAACTTTAGTTGGAATGGTTGGACCGAATGAGATATTGAGAGCTTTAATAGGGGGGAATATTCGTGTTCAATATTGATTTTGAAAATATCGATTTAAGTAAAACTTTTGATTTGATTGTTTTAGGAGGGGGTCCTACAGCAATTGCTAGTGCTATATATGCAGCAAGATTTGCGATGGATATCTTGGTTATTGGTAAAACTTTCGGTGGTTTAATCGCTACAACCCACATTGTTGAGAATTACCCCGCAATTACATCTATAAGTGGCCAAGGATTAATGGATATGTTTAGGGAACACATGCAATCTTTAAATATCCCCTACATTTCTGATGAGATAAGAAGCATTGAACACGCAAATGATCATTTTGTATTACATTCCTTCTTTCAAAATTTTAAAGCTCTTACAATTTGTATTGCGACGGGTTCAGAAAGAAAAAAACTCGGGATTCCCGGCGAAAAAGAATTTGTAGGAAAAGGTGTATCTTATTGTGCTACCTGTGATGGACCCTTTTATAAAGATAAAGTCGTATGCGTAATTGGAGGAAGTGATTCTGCCGCAAAAGAAGCTTTGTTTTTAGCTCAAAATACTAAAAAAGTTTATATTATTTACAGAGGGGAGGAAATAAGAGCTGAACCTATAAACAAGAAACGTGTATATGAAAATGAAAAAATTGAGATTATTTACAAAACTCAGATTGTTGAAATCAAGGGAGAAAATTCTGTCAGATCAGTTGTTTTTGAGAATGGAAAAGAATTTGAGATAGATGGAGTGTTTATTGAGATTGGTTCAATTCCAAATTCTGATTTAGCAAAAAATATAGGAATTGAAATTAATGAAAAAGGTGAAATAAACATTAACCGCAAATCGGAAACAAATATCCCCGGTATTTTTGCAGCAGGAGATGTTGCTGATGCACCTTTTAAACAAGCAATAACAGGTGTTGCAGAGGGAGTCATAGCGGCTTATTCTGCTTTCGATTATGCTAAAGAAATGAATATAGAATATTAATAAAAATTTTTATATCTGCTTTTAATGTTAATTGGCTTTTAAACTAATTATAGTAAATTTATTTCGTTGGAATAAGAATTTTATAATTTTTTTTTAAAATATTATTAATAATGCAAAAATTTAAGATATTTAAAAACTATATTTTTAAATGATAGATAGAATTGTTGAAAAGGAGAAAAAATGAAAATTGAACTATGAACCATATCATATAGGATCAAAAATCAAGTTTTATGTTGATAAAATCACTTTAATCTCTAAACTCCAAAATTATTATAATGGAAAATTTGAAGATTATGAAGTAAATCCAAATCCATTTAATAGAGAAAGTTTTCTTATACCCACGATAACAATCCTCTCAAATGATATTGATAAAATATTTATTCAAGTAAATTTATCAGGAAATGCATTAAATGTTATTGGGAACAATCCAAAAACAGTTTATAAAGCATTCGAAACTCTATCAGAATCTTAATATGAAGTTGGATACGATTTAAATTCAACTTTTTCCTTTTATGAAATAATTACTAATATTATTTTGACCTTAGAAAATAACATAAAGCGAAAGGAGATTTTTAAAAAAATTACTCCCCCCAAATTTACTCAAATCCATAACATTTCTGATATTATGGTTAATCAAATCAAATTTTATAATCACTTTACTCTTGCAGAGAGTGAAGAACGATTTGAAATGGAAATATATCCTAATTTAACAAACCCGGAACATAGTATTAGATTAAGGATTTTAAATAGAAAGGTACACCACGATAAAATAAAAGAAGTTCATAAAAATAATGAAGATTTTATTAAAGATTTTTATCAAAAATTACTCAAAGACTAATGAAAATGATTTCTGATACAACTTATAGTAAATCACAGATAGGAATAGATCAATCTTCAACAAATTTTTTTGAGGAAAAAGATCTGATCCATAAAGAAACACGTCAAAATATTCCAACGGGTAATTATAGGGAGTTACTTAACAATAATGAAGATAATATTCAATCAACTAGAATAAACGAAGCTTATCTGAGAAAAATTGAAGAATTTATTAATTTTATAGGAGAGTCTCAAAAAGCTGATGAGCAGAGACCAATTTCATTAGAATCAACCATATCATATTTGAGTGAGAAACTGATACCTAGATTTATTGATAAAAAGTTGTTTCTCTCAAAAAATTATAAAATTTTAAAAAATGAGATTAATAGATCACGATATCATATCCTTAATTTAAAAGATAATTGGGATGGAGAAGGTAGTAAAGGATTCAATCTTGTAGTATGGAAAGAAGCATCTAGTTTTTTACTTAGATTATTCCATAAGTTTTATACTGAATATGGTATAATTTTTGATGTTCCTACAATTTTACCTGTGGAAGATTTTAGCATTGATATTCATTGGAAAACTGATAAAATGGAATTAACAATTAATTTTAGTGAAGAATTTTACAATTTTCCAAGTTTCTACGGAAGAGATAATGAAGGGAATGAGATTCAAGGAACTATTGATAAATATAAAATACATCTAATTATATTTCCATGGCTAAAAAGCTTTTACTGAAGATTAAAAACATTCCTGATAAGGATTTTCTATTTCGGAATGTTAATTTAAAGTTGATTAGAATTCCTCGTGGATATTCTATTGATGAAGTACCGATAAACGCTTTTAGAGATGAACAAGGTGATGGAATTTCTACTGCTTGGG
>SDBS01000444.1_pt1 | contig 40066 bp, 32 predicted proteins | sample 2277091 | NCBI WGS metagenome assembly SDBS01 (sample SAMN10404972, study PRJNA504765) | marine sediment metagenome | isolation source: marine sediment core GS10_PC15, 163 cmbsf | place: Arctic Ocean: Southern Knipovich Ridge | collected 2010
ATATCTTCTCCGACGAACACCGGGATTATGGGCGTCTGGCTGTTGCCTATGTTGTAGCCCATGTCGGTGAACCCCTTGCGCATCTTCGCAGCGATCTCCCGCAGCCGGTCTATGCGTTCTGGCTCTTCCTGCATCACCTCCAGGGCCATATCGCGGATGCGTTGCGGTCTGCCGTGCCACGGGATCAGTTCAGGCACGATGGCACGCTGGGAAAGTATGTTCACCAGAGTAAGATACGGCGTTTGAATAAGCCACCGCCCCACCGCATCCCAGCCCATCTTGCCCACCTTGTAGAAGATCACCATCGGCACGCCGTAGTGTGCCACTTCCAGCGTCACCGTTCCGCTGACGGCCACGGCAAAATGTGAGCCGGCAAGGACACGGCTTGTCTTGCCGACGACCACTTCAATCTCGTCCTCCTGCCCATGCTCCCACTTGCAGGCCTTGCGGACACTGTCGGCGTCCTCCTCGGTGCCGACGGTGAATCTGCACGTTGCGCGCGGCCAGCGTTTGCGGATGGCCCTGGCAGTCAGCAGCAAGGCCAGCCCGTGGTCCCTAATTTCTCCCGAGCGTGAGCCCGGCAGCAGCGCCACGTTCCACGACCCGTCGGCCCATGCCTGGATGAGGTCGGGCATGGGATCAGGCCTGGGCTGGAGGCAGTCGAACAGGGGATGCCCGACGAAGGTAGCCGGCACACCATGGTGCTGCAGGTAAGGGACTTCGAACGGCAGCAAGCAGGCAACGTGGTCGGTCAGGCGCCTCAGCCTCTTGATTCGCCACCCGGCCCACGCCCAGACCTGCGGGCAGACGTAGTGAACCACCGGGGAGCCCGCCTTCTTCGCCGCGGTCGACAGGTGCCAGTTCAGCGCAGGAGAATCAACCGCAATGAAAATGTCCGGGCGGATATCCGCGATTGCCTTGCTCAGACGCCTCACCTTATGGACGTAGTAGCCCAGACGCAAAAAAGGCCCCAAGATCATGCTGGCCTTTACCGTAAGGTCGGCGATCACTTCGCACCCGGCGGCGGCCATCTTCTCCCCTCCGACCCCAATAAACCGCACGTCGCCCAGCCGCCCGCGCAAGGATCGTATCAGCCCAGCAGCGTGGAGGTCTCCGCTGGGCTCAGCTGCGGATAGGAAGATGGTCGGGGGCCGATCGTTCATGGTCTGCCCAGTTGCAGAAGGCATCAGTCTGTGGGCCGCTCCGCTGTCGCAATCGCGGATGCCATCGCATGCGACGCGACGTGGCTTATGGAAATCACGATGGTTCCCAAGCCCTGCTCGCCGGCGATTGTTCTGCACAGCCCGGTGAGCCTGACAAGGGGCCGGCCCGAGGGCGCGTTGTGGATTTCGACATCGGTCCAGCTGATACCCTTCCGCCACCCGGTCCCGAGCACCTTGAGGACGGCCTCCTTTGCGGCGAACCTGCCGGCCAGGTGCTCGATACTGCGTCTCTTCGCGAGGCAGTACTTCAGTTCGGCGGGCGTGAATACCCGCTTGAGGAATCGCGATCCGTGCCTGTCGACGAGCTGCCGCATACGGGCACATACCACCATATCTACGCCGTGTGCTATGGCATTCATGGCATACCAATTTAGCCGGGGCGGCGCACGTAGCAAGGATGAAAAACCCCGCGGGGCGCCCGCGGAGTTCACGGCGCCTCCAGCAATCGGCGGATTTCCGGCGGCAGATACATCTCGGCAATTTCCCGCCGGTGACGAAGCGCCCGGGCCACCACCACCACCTGGTCGACCAGCGAAGCGCCGGGATCGATAAACAGCAGTTCCCTGCCCTTCAGCCGCACCAGGGCCCCACCGGGACTTTCCACCGAATCCGCCTTGCGCGAAGCCTGGCGCACCTCAATGCCGAGACTCTCGGCAAGATCGGTCAAAAAGGCCAGTTGGCTCTGTTTGTCCACGGGCCCACTTACCTCTTCAAGTATTCCCAGCCGTCAACCGATAATTCTAAGGGCGGACCTGTGTCTGCGGCGACAAGAATTGTGTAATAATGGACGGTGGGCGGTCACCTCCGTACCAGAGAGAACAACAACTGTGACAGCAACTCAAACGGAAAAAGCCCAGATGCATGCTACAAGTCTGGCGCGGCTGCAGCATGAGGTTGAGGCACTGCGCGAACAGCTTCACCAGGCCCAGCGGCTGGCTACCATCGGCAGGATGGCCGCAGTGGTCGCCCACGAATTCAACAACATTCTCACGCCAATCATCAACTACGCGGAACTGGCTCGCAAGGACCCCAGGCTGGTTGAGAAGGCAATTTACCACGCCGCCAGGGGCGGCCAGCGGGCCACCGTAATATGCAATACCATCCTCGGCATGACTCGCGACCAAGACGGTGGCGCCGAAGCAGTCAACCTCTTGGATCTGGTCAACGAGATTTTCTCGATCCTCGTCAGAGATCCTCAAAAGGACCGTATTAAGATGACGGTGGCTATTGATGAGGATCTGGTCGTGCCCGCTTCTCACGCCGCCTTGCAGCAGATGCTGGTGAACCTGGTAATGAATGCTCATGCCGCACTGCAGACAAGGGATGCCCCCAGACAAATCCACATTTCCGCGTGCCGAAACGGCAAGCAGGTAGCCATTGCGGTCCGCGACAACGGCGAGGGCATCGTCCCGGAGGATCTCGACAAGGTATTTCAGCCCTTCTACACGACCCGGGGGTCCAATGACTCTGGGCAAGGACATGGCCTGGGCCTGGCTATCTGCCAGGATATAGCCGGTGCCGCCGGCTGGGAAATCGGCGTCCAAAGCAGCCTGGGCAAGGGCACGACGTTCACCATCCGGATTCCAGACTGATCCAGCGATGGGAGCGGCCCGGCGGTGGGAACTTCCCCCCTTCTTGTGCGTCCAAGTTCTCAGACACACCTAGTTTGCATTGACAGCCGCAGGCTAAAGTGCTAACGTGAAAAAAGATTTTCTGTCGATATTAGCCTTGGGCTTGCAGGCAAGGAGCGCATCATGAAGGCGACAATTTGGGCATATTTGTGCGCTGCTGGGCTGATAGCAGCAGTGACTGCTGGGGCGATTGGCCAAGCAGCAGCCCCGACGAAACCATACGAGGGCATGGTCAATGCGAGCGATGTTCGCGTGCGCGCCCGCCCCGGGCTCACGGAGTATACCTGCTCGAAAGTCTCTTATCCGACAAGGGTTACGGTTGTCGGGAACCAGGGGGGATGGTTGAAGATTCTCCCAGTATCCGGTACCTTCAGCGTGATCGAGAAGCAATCGGTGCGTCCGGACGCCACGCGCAAGGTCGGAACGGTCACCGACGACAACGTCTGGATACGGGCCGGTGGAAATCTGCACAGCCAAGACTTCTGGGCTATTCAAGGCCGTGCGAAGAAGGGCACCAAGGTCAGCATAATCGGAGAGACGCCCGACTTCTACAAGATAACACCCCCGCCCGGAGCGTGCTTCTGGATCTCCGCACAGTTTGTCAATCGCGTCAGGGCATCGCGGGTCACGGTCAAACCGGAAACGACTGAGACCCCGCGTACTGTGAGGATAGTCACCCCCGGAAGCTTATCTACAGTTACCACAAAGCCTGAGACCGGCACGGGTGATGCCCCCCTCACCCACATAGATATCGTGCCCGTCAAGACTCTCAAGACACTACGGCCGCAGGCGGAGATCGAGGCGGCGGCGGAAGAGTTCCGGGCGGTTGACAGGCTGCTGGCCGCGGAATTCCGCAAGCCGGCTGAGCAGCGAAGTCTCGGCCCGATCATCGACAAGTACGAGGCGCTGCGCTCCATCGACAACGCGTTCCTTAGCCCCTACATCGACGACCGGGTCAAGTACATCAGGGCAGCCGTTCAACACGACAAGAAGATCACGGAAGTCGATAACCTGATAGAGGAAACGCTTGCCAGGCAAAAGGAATACGAACGGCGTCGCGCCAAACCGGTCGAGCCCGTGTCGATTGTCGGGGGGAGCTCACTGCGGTATGTCGCACGTGGTATCCTTACTCAAAGCGCGCTGTTCCCTGGCAGCCGGACCGCACCAAAACGCTATGCCATCCGCGGCAAACATACCAGAAGGATCATCGCCTACGTCCAGTGTACCACAGGGGATGTTAACCTCTCGCAGTATGTGGGCAAGGAAGTGGGCGTGACCGGGACCAAGCAAGTTCAAAGCGAGATCGGGCTGATCATCGACGCCCAGCAAGTGACCGTCCTGGGCGAAGGCGCTGGCCTGCCCTTGCCCGCCGCGCCTACCGTCATAGAGCGACGCCCAAGACCTGCACCGACAAGTATCGGTCCGGCTGCCACGCCGAAGCGGCGTGTAGAGCCGGTACCCCGGCCCCTGCCGGTTATCGAGCCACTGCCGACACCCAAGCCCAGAACTTCAACCGAACCAAGACCGAAACCCAGCCTCAAGCCTGTGGTAAGACCACGCCCGAAACCTGCACCCGCCCTCAAGCCGCTACCCGACCTCAGGCCGGGCCCGACTGTTGACGGTGTGCCGCTGATAGTCCCACGGTCGAAGTCCACTACCAAGGCGACTACTCCCCGGCCAAAACTCACCACGTTGCCGGCTTCCACGCCGGCAACCAGGCCGGTCGTGAAGCCTCTGCTGCCCAGGCCGATGCCCCCCACCGGCCTGCCGCTGATAGAAACGCGGGAAGATCGCAAATCGCCACCGATCGACGAAAAGAAATACGAGTAATCACAGCCCGGACCCGGTCGGTTTATTGGCCGAGGTTGCAGGCGGCCCTGGTGGCGGTGATGCTTGTCCAATTCCGATTGCAGTCTCGCAGGAGCGCACTTCCCAAGCAGGCCATGTTGTAATGCGCATGGACCCGCATTATAGTTCAAACGGCAGGGCATCGTTTACTCCAGGAAAGGCACAGCGTGAGCGGCATCAACAATCAAATCGTGCGGGAATTCCGCAACCCTTCCAGCAAGTACCGCGGCGCGCCGTTCTGGGCATGGAACGGGAAGCTGGATCCGAAAGAACTGTGCCGCCAGGTGCGACTCATGCACCGCATGGGCCTGGGTGGGTTCTTCATGCATTCACGCGTCGGGCTGGATACCCCATACCTGTCCGATGAGTGGTTCGATTGCGTCCGGGCCTGCATCGACGAGGCGGAAAGACTCGACATGCAGGCATGGCTGTACGACGAGGATCGCTGGCCTTCTGGAGCGGCCGGGGGGCTGGTCACGAAAGACCCCAAATTCCGCCACCGGTCCTTGGTCATGGAAGAGCTGAAATCCCCGGCGCATCTCAAATGGCACGCTGAGACACTGGGCGCTTTCACGGCCAGGGTACGAGGCGCCACTGCAACGAATGTCAGGAAGATACCCAGGGGCAAGCGCCCGGGCAAACTCGCAGAGGATGAGTCGATTCTGCTATTCTCCGTCCGGTCTGATCCGTGCACTTCCTGGTACAACGGCTATACATATCTCGACACGATGAGCCGCCGGGCCGTCCGCGAGTTCATCACCGTTACACACGAGGCATACCGCAGGCACGTAGGCAAGCACTTTGGCGGGCGTGTGCCGGGGATCTTCACCGACGAGCCAAATTACGGCGCGGTCGCCCTGGACAGCGGGGAAACAATCCTCCTGCCGTGGACGCCCAAACTACCTGGCGTCTTCAGGAGACGATACGGCTACGACATCATCGCGCACCTCTGCGAGCTGTTCCTCGACGTGGGCACATCCGAAGTCAGCCGCGCCCGGTATCATTACTACGATTGCATCACGCACCTGTTCGTCGATGCGTTTTCGCGACAAATCGGGCGTTGGTGCGACAAGAACGGGATCCAGCACACCGGTCACGTCCTTGCCGAGGATACGCTTTCAGCCCAGACGCGCGTCGTCGGAAGCTGCATGCGTTTCTACGAGCACATGCAGGCTCCCGGCATGGACCTGCTGACCGAGCACTGGCGGATATACGACACAGCCAAGCAGGTCAGCTCCGCGGCGAGGCAGTTCGGGCGAAAGTGGCGCCTCACCGAGACGTACGGCTGCACCGGATGGGACTTTCCGTTTGTGGGCCACAAGGCCCTGGGAGACTGGCAGGCGGCATTGGGCATCAACCTGCGGTGCCAGCACCTTTCGTGGTACACCATGGAAGGGCAGGCGAAACGTGACTTTCCGGCCGGCATCTTCTACCAGTCGCCGTGGTGGGACCTTTACGGCAAGGTTGAGAATTACTTCGCCCGGATTAACGCGGTTATGACCCGCGGCGAGGAGGTCCGGGACCTGCTGGTGATCCATCCCAACGAGAGCATGTGGACAATGGCAAGGATCGGCTGGCTAGACACCCCTAAGGTGCAGGCCTACGACCGGATGCTCGTAGCCTTGCGAGATTCGCTGCTGGGGGAGAACATAGACTTCGACTACGGCGACGAAGAGATCCTCGCCCGGCGCGGCAAGGCGGGGCGCAAAGACGGCAAACCCGTGCTGCGAGTAGGCAAGGCCGCGTACAGGGCAGCGATCGTGCCGCCGCTCAAGACCATCCGATCGACTACACTTGCGCTTCTGCGGAAGTTCCGGGCCGCCGGCGGCGCGGTGGTGTTTGCGGGCAAGGTAGCCGAGTACGTTGATGCGGCAGCCTCCGGCGCGGCCACGGACCTCGCCGCGATCTGTAAACGGGCCCCAGCAAAGGGCACAAAGCTCGCGCGTGCCGTCGAACCGATGACGCGACGGGTCTCGATCGCTGACGCCAAAGGCGCGGAGATAGTCCCCGCCCTGCACCTCCTGCGCGAGGCCGGCGACGCATTCTACCTGTTTATCTGCAACACCGGCCACAAGCCACACCAGCTCAGGCCTACCACGAACGACCCAACCATGGTACGCGACCGCAAGGTGGCCTTCCCCGATGTTCGCATCCGCGGCTTCAGCCGCTGCGCGGGCAATCCCCTCGAGCTCGATCCCGACACGGGTAAGATGTTCACCGCTTCCGCAAAAGCCGGCAACCGCGGATGGGAAGTCCGCACGTCCCTGCCGCCTTTGGCAAGCCGCCTGTTCGTCTTCCCCAAGACAAAGGGCACAAAGACCTATCCGTCACGCAAGGAGCTGAAGGACGTCCGCAAGACCACGATCGCCACGACGAAGACCAAGTGGGATATCATCCTTTCCGAGAGCAACGTCCTGGTGCTGGATCGCCCGCGCTATAGGATTGGCTCGGCCCCGTGGAAGAAGGCAAGAGATATCCTGCAAGTGGACTTTGCGGTGCGCGATGCGATGGGCGTGCAGCGCCGCGGCGGGCGGATGGTTCAGCCGTGGGCACGGCAGCAGCCGGCCACCCCCGCGCGTACAACGGTAACCCTGGCTTACTCTTTTGAGGTAAAGGCTGTCCCCAGCGGCGATCTGATGTTGGCGATCGAAAGGCCGGATACTTTCAAAGTTGCGATCAACGGCGCACCGGTCAGCATGGATGCCGAATGCGGCTGGTGGTGCGACCGCTCGCTGCGGAAGATCCCGCTGGAAGCCGCGGGCCTGCGAATCGGCCAAAACCAGATCGTTCTGATCTGCGATTACGACGAGAATCATCCCGGCCTGGAGACTGTGTATCTGCTTGGCAATTTCGCAGTGCGACTGAACGGCACTGAGGCCGTCATGGCGAAGATGCCGACGTCGCTGAGAGTCGGCAACTGGGTAACGCAGGGCCTGCCGTTCTACTCCGGCTCCGTCGCCTACCGCCGCACCATCCGCGCCAAACTGCGAAAGAAGGAACGTCTTTTCGTCCAGGTTCCCAAGTACCGGGGCGCGGCCGTCCGCGTGCTGGCAGGAGGTCAGGTCGCGGGCATCATCGCTTGGGAGCCGAACGAGGTGGAAATCACCGACCTCATCGGCAACGGCCCACTGGATTTGCGGATTGAAGTGATCGGCCACCGCCGCAATTCCCACGGCCCGCTGCACTTGACCGAAAAGTGGCCATCGTTTCTCGGGCCGGGCCAGTTTGTCTCATCCGGGGATGAATGGACCGACGCCTACCAACTGGTCCCCTGCGGTCTGATGGCCGCACCAAAGCTGGTTGTGCGGCGATAGCGGTCGGTTGAGCGGCGAAGCTATTTCTGGTTCTCTTTGCTCGCCTTTTCCTTAGCCTGATCAGGACGTTTGCCGGTAAGGGCGAACCTGGCGTAGGCAGCAAGGATCTTGTCCTCCGTGACAGCTTCGGTCAGCTTCCTGGCGTAGAACTTGGTGTCCATGGGGAGCCTTGCGTTGAATGACAGATAGGTGGACAGGAACGCCATCATCACATGAGGCTTGGGCGTGGAGTTGACGATGTGGTTGACCTCCTTCTTCCTGTTCATTAGATGCTCGCGGTCGATCATTTCTGCGAAGTTGAAGCGGGTTTCCATAACCGGTGGGAATACTTCTATCGCAGCGCGGAAACGCCTCGCTGCGCTCAGCGGCTCCCCCGCCGCCAGCATCGCCAAGCCCCCGCCGACCCTGGCAAGCGGATTAGTGGGCTTGGCAATCGCCGCGAGCTCAAATCGGTCCGCTGCACTGTAGTACTTGCCCTCTTTGAGGAGCTTCTGGCCCTCGGCAAGCCACAGGTTGAACTCATTGCGTCCCATGCCTGCCAGCCTACGAACGGTAACTTTGGGTTTCTCGACAACAGTTCCTGCCACAGGAGCGGTCGTGGTGACAAGCCTCGGCTTAATGGTGGTCCATTCGCCCCCGGCCGTCTTTGCCTTGCGCACAATCTGCAGCCCAACCAGGATATCCATGAACACGTCCTGGCCCTGCTTGGGCAGCCTTGGGGGCCTTGTCTGCACTACACCCAACGGGCCGGGTTCGACAGTAACCAAGTCGCCCCCGTCGACCTTGGTGTGAGCGGGCGGCCGGGTCTCTGGACCGATCTTGGCGTTAATGCGATTATCCGTGGGAAGTTGCTGAAGCTGGTCTGCGAGCTGCTGCCAGTCTTCCTGCCGCAGGATGCCCAACGGGGCTGATGCGCCCGGCCTCTCCGAAAGCGTTCGCCGGGCGGACGCTCGTGGGGTGAGATCTTTACGGGTATCGAGCGGCCCCAGCGATTCTATGGCTAATATGCCCCGGCCCGGGGTAACCCTGGCAACCGAAGCATAGCCCGCGGTGGCATCCGCGTAGAGGCTCTTGGCCAGCACCGAATCGATTACCTTACGACTGTCTCCGATGACGGTGCCGGGCACTCTGATCGCTGAGGGCGCGGCGCGGAGCTCATAGTAAGGCGGATCCCCGCGGAATAATCCCCGCCCGCGCACCTGCCTGTTCATGAACAACTGCCTGTTGACGCCCCCAATGCCCCCTCCGACCACGTTGTACCCCCCGCTGCCGATTTGCAGGCTGCTATCGAGGGCCCGCCCGGTCTGAACTTGGCCCACACCCCCCGTGACCAGCCCGCTGACATATAGCTGACTGTTGACCCCCCCACTGCCCCCGGTAGGGGCGTTATACCCCCCACTGCCGACCTGGGGGTTTCTGTCGAGTCTGCGGCCCGTCTGCACAGGGGCAACTTGCGACATTGCCACGCCGCAGACCAACAATACAACGCCGGCAATCAGTCCCGTATTTTCACCCCTGCCCTTCATGAGAACATTCTCCCATCGCGGCGGCGTCACAACTTCGGGCCGCGGCAAATTCTTGCCCGTGCTACCGAAGCTGCAACAGTGCCACCATTGCCACAACACTCGCCGGCGCCCCTGAGCCGTCGCCGGGCTCTTACCGGCGATGAACCGCGTCTCGGTTTCGGCCGACTACAGGGCGCCGCAACAATTTTCGCCCTTCTGCTCCTTCTGCGTACCATCATCTGTTCCTCCTGGATCCCCAAGGCCCCATCCTACCACACGGTATTACTTAAGTCGGCATATATTGCAGCCCCCGCCAACCCATTATATTATACGACTAGGGCTTGGAAGCCGCCTTCTTAGATTCAGAAAATTTCCGCGGAAGTGCCCGGCGACACAGGGAATTGCTATACAAAACTCTCGGCCCCGGGCTTGTATTACGGTAATCTGGAGCCTTCAGATTGCCGATTAGTAAACAGAGTCGGGCGGTATCCTTGTGGAGGCGGTCGCCGCAGACCCTTGGGTCAAGGAAGCGGCGTAGTGGACGCTATGCGACCTCTGAGGACGTTTACCATTGAGCCGTCCCTACCTGACGACCTCAGGCTCCTGATGGAGATTGCCTATAATCTCCGCTGGTCCTGGCAGGGCGACGCGCAAGACCTGTTCCGCAGGCTCGACCCCGGGCTGTGGGAGAAGTGCTATCACAACCCGGTAGCCATGCTCGGCAGGATGGACCAGGTGCGGCTCAACAAGATGGCCTCTGATGAGGGGTTCCTGGCACACCTCCAGCGGGCATATGATGATCTACAGCAGTACATACAGAAACCCGGGTGGTGGACGAACACGTACGGTGGGTCCGAGCAGCCCCAAGTGGCCTATTTCTGTACCGAATTCGGTATCAGTGAGTGTCTGCCGATCTACTCCGGCGGTTTGGGCGTACTGGCGGGCGATCACCTCAAGAGCGCCTCGGAACTGGATATCCCGCTGGTCGGCGTGGGACTGCTGTACCAGCAGGGGTATTTCCGCCAGCGATTGAATGCCGACGGCTGGCAACTGGAGTTGTTCCCCCGTAACGACTTCCACAACATGCCGGTGGAACTGGTTCGTCAGCCGGCCGGATCCCCGCTGCTGATCGAGATCGACTTCGCCGGCAGCACAGCCAAGGCGCAGATCTGGCGGGTGCGAGTCGGAAGGGTTTCCCTGTACCTGCTGGACACGAACATTCCCGAGAACTCCCCCGAGGACAGGCACATAACCGCCCAACTCTACGGCGGCGATCAGGAAATGAGAATCCGCCAGGAAATTGCCCTGGGGATCGGCGGTGTCCGGGCCCTCATGGCCCTGGGTATCTCGCCGAAGGCCTACCACATGAACGAGGGGCATTCGGCCTTTCTGAGCCTCGAACGGATCCGCCAGTTGATGGCGTCGCAGGGCGTTTCGTTTCACGAGGCCCGCGAGGCGGTAGCGGCGTCGAACGTATTCACCACGCATACGCCCGTTCCGGCCGGCAATGATGCTTTCGAGTCGTGGCTCATCGACAAGTACTTCTCCAACTATTGGACCCAGTTGGGCCTGGAAAGAGAAGAGTTCCTGGCTATTGGCCGGCAGGACCCGGACAACAGCGAGGAGCCCATGAGCCTGACGGTGATGGCGATGCGTCTGAGCGGCTTCCGCAACAGCGTAAGCAAGCTGCACGGGACGGTCAGCCGCAAACTCTGGTCCGGGGTATGGCAGGGAGTGCCCGTTAACGAACAGCCAATCCAGCACATCACAAACGGCATACATACGCGGACGTGGCTCAGCTATGACTTGGCCGCACTTTACGACCGGCATCTGGGTCCGGACTGGCACGAGAAGCCCTCCGACCTAACCGTCTGGCAAGCGGTGGACCAGATACCCGACACCGAACTGTGGCGTACGCACGATCGCCAGCGCGAGCGGCTGGTGGCCTTTGCCCGGCGCCACCTGCGACAACAATTGACCAAACGCGGCGCCGGCGCGGCGGAACTTGCCGCCGCGGATGAAGTCCTTGACCCCGAGGCACTGACCCTCGGCTTTGCCAGGCGATTCGCGACGTACAAGCGTGCCAACCTGATACTTTCGGACACTGACCGGTTAGCCGCTCTGCTTAACAACAAGGACAAGCGGGTCCAGATAATCTTTGCCGGCAAGGCCCACCCGCGCGACAACCCGGGAAAGGACATCATTCGCCAGATAGTGCACATCGCCCGCCAAGAGGCCTTCCGCCTCAGCATGGTCTTCCTGGAAGACTATGACATGAACGTGGCGCGATACCTGGTGCAAGGCGTCGACGTCTGGCTGAGCACGCCCCTTCGCCCCATGGAGGCCTCCGGCACCAGCGGGATGAAGGTGGCTGCCAACGGCGGGCTCAACGTCTCGATACTCGATGGGTGGTGGGCCGAGGGCTACAGCCCCGACGTCGGCTGGGCAATCGGCTCCGGTGAAACATACGATGACCTGGGATACCAGAACAGTGTCGAGAGTCAGTCCCTGTACAACCTGCTCGAAAAGGAAGTGGTGCCTCTGTTCTACACCCGCGGGCCGGACAACCTGCCCCGAGGCTGGATAGCAAAGATGAAAGCCGCCATGAGAACCCTGGCACCGGCCTACAACACCAACCGCATGGTCCGCCAGTACGCGGAGTTGTTCTACGTCCCCGCGGCAGGAAGGCTGGACCAGCTGCTCGCCGATGATATGCAAAAGGCAAAGACCCTGTGCGCGTGGAAGCAGCGGCTGGGGAAACTGTTCGGCAGTGTCCGCGTCGAGAGCGTCAGCGACGATATGGGCGGCAACGGTGGATCTCAAATGGGCAAGGACGTCCGCGTCGAGGCCGTAGTTGACCTTGCCCAGCTTGACCCGTCCGACGTCAACGTCGAGCTTTACTTCGGCCCGCTCGACGAAGACGGCCAACTCAATGACGGACAGGCCGTCGTTATGGAGCAGGTCGCCCCGGAGGGCGACCATACAGTCAAGTACGCAGTTAACATGCCGTGCCGCGCCAGCGGCATGACAGGCTATACCGTTCGGGTGCTGCCTCGTCACGAGCTGGTGACTAACGTCCGGGATATGGCTATGATTCGATGGGCCTGACAGCTCCCGGCGGCTGCGCCGGGATTTCCCGCTTGCATACAATAAATTCCGCGATACGCTACGGATAGAATAGAGAGAAACCTCGCGATCGGTACACGAAATGATACGCAAGACTCATGCGGGCACGACGAGATCGTAATGGCCGACAGAGGCCATCTCATGCGGTGTGCCCGGTGCGGGGTTTGCGGACCTTCGTGTGGCGATTGTTTTTTGGCGCGGCCGGATGTGCATCGCGCGATACCGGCCACGCCCCCCAAGGGGTCTTAGTCTGATGAGCGTTTCTGTTAAGTTGCCCGACGGTTCAAGGCTGGATTACGACCAGGCCGTCACTGCTGCGAGCGTGGCGGCCGACATCTCGCCCGGCCTGGCATCGGCGGCTTTAGCCGCGGAGGTCGACGGCCGCCCTTGCGACCTCTCCGCTGAACTCGCCGACGGGGAGCACGACTTCAAGGTAATCACCGACCGCCACGAGCGTGCGCTGGAGATACTGCGTCACACGACGGCCCACATTATGGCCCAGGCGGTCGTGCGGATCTACGGCCCCGACGTGCAGTACACCATAGGCCCTGCCCTGACGGATGACTTCCAGTACGGCTTCTACTACGACTTCGACCTGGCGGAACCGATCGGCGCCGAGGACCTGTCCAAGGTCGAAGCGGAGATGAAAAAGATCGTCGCCGACAAGCTGCCAATACAGCGAATCGAACTGCCGATAGAGCAGGCCAAGGCCGAAATGTCCAAGCTGGGCCAGCATTACAAATGTGAGATGATCGACGACCTGGCCCGCGAGCAGGACGTGGAGGCCATCAGTCTCTACAGGCAGGGTGATTTTCTGGACATGTGCCGCGGCCCGCACCTTCCGGATACAGGGAAGGTCAAATCGTTCAAGCTGCTGGCGGTTGCCGGAGCGTACTGGCGCGGCGATGAGACCAAGAAGATGCTCACCCGCATCTACGGCACAGCTTTCTTCAACAGGAAGCAGCTCGAAGATCATCTAGCCCGCATCGAGGAAGCAAAAAAGCGCGACCACCGCCTTCTGGGCAGGCAGTTGGGCCTGTTCACAATCAGTGAGGCCGTGGGCCCGGGCCTGCCCCTGTGGATGCCCAAAGGCACCATCATTCGCAGGGAATTGGAAGGATGGCTTCGCGGCGAACTCACAAAGCGTGGTTATCAGCAGGTGGTTACACCTCTCATCGGTAAGATCAGCCTGTTCCGCACCAGCGGACACTACCCCTATTACGAACACGGTCTGTTCCCAGACATGAAAATGGACCGGAGCCAAGACGACGGTTACCTGCTCAAGCCGATGAACTGCCCTTTCCACATTCAAATCTACAAGGTCACCCAGCGCAGTTATCGTGAGTTGCCGATTCGCCTGGCCGAGTTCGGCACCGTGCACCGGTTCGAAAAGTCCGGCGAACTCAGTGGTCTGATACGCGTTCGCAGCTTCACCCAGGATGACGCGCACATCTTCTGTACCCCAGAGCAACTTGAGGCGGAGATCGAATCCTGCGTAGATCTGACGCAACTGATACTCAAGACGCTGGAGATGACCGACTACCGTGTCAGGATCGGCCTGCGCGACCCGGACAGCAGCAAATACGTCGGCGAGAGCAAGAACTGGGATATGGCGGAAGAAAACATCCGTCACGTGGTGCGGAAACTCGGCCTTAACTACACTGAAGAACCGGGCGAGGCGGCTTTCTACGGTCCCAAAATCGACTTCATAGTGAAGGATTGTATCGGACGGGAATGGCAGCTTGGCACCATCCAGGTGGACTACAACCTGCCGGAACGATTCGATATGGAATACACCGGACCGGATAACGCCCCCTGCCGGCCGGTCATGATCCACCGCGCCCCGCTGGGCTCGCAGGAACGCTTTGTCGGCATTCTCATCGAGCATTTCGCCGGTGCATTTCCGCTGTGGCTTTCACCCGTGCAGGTGACTGTCATGCCCGTCAGCGAGAAGTTCAACGATTATGCGCGAGAGGTAACCGCCAAGCTGCGCAGCGGCAATGTCCGGGTAGAACTCGACGACTCGTCCGAAAAGATCGGCGCAAAGATCCGCCGCGCCAGCCTCGATAAGGTGCCTTATATGGCCGTTGTCGGCGCGCGGGAGGTCGAGGCCAACACCGTAGCCGTCCGGGATCGCACGGAAGGCGACCGCGGCGCCATGCCGGTGGATGATTTCCTGGCCGCCCTTGTCACCGAAATCGAGTCAAAGACTAAGGCAGGGCCCTTGGGACAGGCGAGCAGATAATGTATAATTAGATACCTGCCGGCGGGATTCGCCTGTGAGGGCTTTTCCGGCCGGCGGGACCCAATAAGGAGCAACGACTATCGCAACCAGAAGGCTTCGGCGCAACGAAGGGATACGTGTCTCTCAGATCCGTCTGATAGACGAGAACAATGAGCAAATAGGCCTCGTGGCCACCAGTGATGCCATAGCTCGCGCAAAGGAGGCCGGGCTGGACCTGGTTGAGGTGGCCCCACATTCAAGCCCACCCGTTTGCCGCATCATGGACTTCGGCAAATGGATGTACGCCCAGCGGAAGAAAGATCGCAAGGCCAAGACCGGGCGGCACGGGCCCGGACTTAAACATATCCGAATCCGCACGCCCAAGATCGGCGAGCATGACCTGATGATCAAGGTTAACCACGCGCGCGAGTTCATCGAGCGTGGCGACCGCGTGCAGTTTATGCTGCGGTTTCGCGGCCGCGAACTGGCCCACATCGAAGAGGGGCACAAGGTCTTCGAGCGGATCAAGCAAGAGCTGGCCGACGTGGGCAGACCCGAGACGGGCTTGCGCCGTGAGGGCCGGCGAATAACGATGCTGATGGTCCCCGGCGTCAAAGCCCCTTCAGACGCAGGGGCAAACAGGGTCTCGCGCAGGGTCTCGCCCCAGGCCTCACCTAAGGTCTCGCCCGAGGCCTCGCCCCAAGCCACGCCCAAGGCCACGCCCGAGGCCACGCCGGACAAAGAGTCGTAATGCCCTGCCCCGGCTGTCCGTGGGCTTTAGTCCGAAGAATTTCCCACTGCGTCCTTTACAACCGGGGAGATCATGTTAAGATATTCGATCTTTACCCCCTAACAGGGAACATGCACCATGCCGAAGATGAAGACAAATAAAGCCGTTGCAAAGCGAGTGAAAGTCACCGCTCGCGGCAAGATCCTCAGGCACCGAGCGGGAGCGGGCCACCTCCGCTCCACAAAGTCGTCCAAGCAGATTCGACGTTTTCGCAAGCCTACGGGCCTCTCAAAGGCATTCGCCAAACGGGCGAAAAAGATGCTGGGAATATAAGAATCTCATACGGTCCGCCTGGCAGGTCCCGGCAGGCCGATAAGGCCGTGTGCCGGGTGGAATTGCAGGAGATGAGTCATGCCGCGTGTTCGTTACGCCGTAGCTCGCCGTCGCAAGCACAAGCGGGTCCTTAAATCCGCGCGAGGAATCCGCGGCGCCGGTTCACGTCGCTACCACGTAGCGCTGAACAAGACGTTCCGCGCGGGCGTCTTTGCCACCCGGGACCGCAAGGACAAGAAACGTCAGTTCCGCAGGCTCTGGATTACGCGTATCAGCGCCGCCTGCGCACAGCGCGGAATCCGCTACAGCAGATTCATCAACGACCTGGCCGACGCCCAAATCGCCCTGAACCGCAAGATGCTCAGCGAAATCGCCATCGCCGACCCGGAAGGCTTCGACGCGGTCGTCAATCTGGTTACCAAGAGTACGGCAAAGAACAAGAGCTGACGCGCATGTCACTGCTGGACGACATTGCGAAGATGGCCGAAGAGGCGACCGCTGAGTTGGACGGCATCGAGACAGCCGATGCCCTCGAGGCCTGGCGCACCAGGTATCTCGGCACAAAGGGGGCTGTCAGAGCGGCTATGCAGAGGCTCGGGGAAGTATCCGGCGCGGATAAGCCCGCCGCCGGCAAGGCCGCAAATCAAGCCAAGAACGCCCTTCAGGCTGCGTACAAGATTCGCAGAGACGATCTGGGCACACCCGGAGCAAAGGCGCGCCTCAGCAAGGGCGAGGTAGTCGAGGATGTAACGATTCCCGGCCGTCGGCCCACGATCGGGCACAGACATATCATCACCCAGACAGTGGAGGAGATCTGTGAGGTTTTCGCCCGGATGGGCTTTGAGATAGCGTACGGTCCGGAGGTTGAGGACGAGCATCACAACTTCGACGCGCTGAATATCCCGGCCGGTCACCCGGCGCGCGACCCGCTGGACAACTATTACATAGACGAGGCAACGATGCTTCGCTCGCAGACGTCCACGGTGCAGATCCGGGTGATGGAGAACCAGCAGCCGCCGGTGCGAATCGTGGCGCCCGGGCGGGTGTATCGGCCGGACACCGTGGACGCCACACACTCGTTCATGTTCCACCAGATCGAGGGCCTGTATGTGGATGAGGGCGTCACGATGGCCGACTTGAAGACGTCCCTCGACCAGTTCTGCAAGGCCTACCTCGGGCACGAGGTAGCCACGCGGTTCCGCCCCAGTTTTTTCCCGTTCACCGAGCCATCGGCGGAGCTGGACATGCTGTTCCACTACGAAGACGGCACAACGAAGTGGATCGAGCTGGGTGGTTGCGGAATGGTTGACCCGAATGTGCTGGACCAGGTTGGCTACGACAGCGAGAAGTACACCGGCTATGCCTTCGGGCTTGGCATCGAGCGAATGGTGATGCGCAAGCACAACATCCCCGACATCCGCATGCTGTTCGACTCGGACCTACGGTTCCTCCATCAGTTCTGATCACCACCCCGCTTCAGCGCGAAGACGTTGCCCGGAAGTTGCCTGATAGCGCCTTTGAGAACGAGCATGGTCATAGCCGAAGCGGCGCGGCCGGTCTCGATGCCACTGCGGCGCACTATCTCGTCGAGACCCAGCGCACCTTCGGCGAGCGCCTCGACGACCTTCGTTTCCCTCTCGTCCAGTCCCTGCGGAATGACCCAGGCTGCCGATTCATCCTCAACGCTCATCTTCGCGCCAACCTCGCCCAGATGCTCCAGGATATCGTCGAGGTCCTGGACCAGGATGGCCCCGTCCCGGATCAGTTGATTGGTGCCGAAACTCAGCGGGGAATCGACCCGCCCCGGGATCACGAATACCTCCCTGCCCTCCTCGGCGGCCTCGCGCGCGGTTATGAGCGCCCCGCTTCGGCGCGCCGCCTCCACAATCAGCACGCCCAGCGAAAGCCCACTGATTATACGGTTCCGCCCGGGGAAGTTTCGGCGCTCGACGCCGCGGCACATCGCGATTTCCGACACTAACGCCCCCTGCCGCTCTGACACGATCCGCCGGAAGAGTCCGGCGTTCTCCGGCGGATATAGCGTCGCCAGCCCGCAGCCCATCACCGCGATGGTCCTGCCCCCCGCCCCTACCGCGCCGCGATGAGCCGCAACGGCTATGCCCCGCGCGCCGCCCGAAACCACGGTAAAGCCGGCCGTTGCAAGCAATCGGCCGAATCGTTCGGCCTGCTCCATGCCGTAGTGTGTACACCGTCTGGACCCCACCACGCCCAAGGCCACCACGTCCGCGGGAGCCAAGTCGCCCCAGACGTACAGCACCGTCGGTGGGTCGTAGATTTTCTTCAGAGCAGCCGGATAGGAATCATCCTCCAGACAAACGATCGCCGCGCCAACTTTCTCAGCCTCCGCTATCTCCTGCTCCACAAGCTCGTCGCTGACAGATGCCAGGGCTTCAGCCTTTTTGGGCCCTACGCCCTCCACACGCTGCCACTGCGACGGTCCGGCCCCCACTGCCGCCTCAACGCCGCCAAAGGCTTCTATCAGCCGGGAGACACTGGTCGGCCCAATCCCCTCGGCAAGGTGCAGCCGTATATAACTCCGCAATAGCCCCGAATCAGCCACTTTCCCGATTCTCACATCCGCAGGCCACCACGTCAATGGTTTACCTGGCATCGCTACAACAAATGATTCTATCCAGCGGCGCCTTGTGCCGACCGGCATCATCATATATCATCAAGCTCAGATGGCCCTGGGCCGGCACCAGCTACCTGGGCTGATTAGCCGCAGGGACCAGCAAGAGGAGATTAATGGCAAAGCCAAGACGCCGCAGGAAGATCGGTTCAAAGAAACGCCGCGAACGCAGAAAACGACGCAAACGCAAGTGAGCCCATAAGGCGAACTCGCAACTGCCTGTAACGACCCACGCATCAGGCAAACGTCTATATGCGCTACCGCAAATCTGCCTGGCATCCTCAGCGGACGCCACACTTCACAGATCCAAGACTGATTTGCTAGATGTTGAGCTCCCAGACGCCCTCGATCGTCTGGCCACACTTGCCGCACGCGCCATTCGCGATCGAGATCCCACGGATCGTGAATCCCACGCGATCTATCGCCACGGCCCCGCACGCCGGACAGATTGTTCTCTCGTCGGTCCGGCCCGGTACGTTGCCGCAATAGACGTACTTGAGCCCTGCCTCTGTCCCGATCTGACATGCCAGCCTCAGCGTTTCTATCGGCGTGGCCGCCGCCTGGGTCATCTTATAGTCGCCATGGAAGCGACTGACGTGCCACGGCGTGTGCACGCCGAGCTGCGACGCGATGAACTCAGCGATGTCGCGAAGCTCCTCCGGCGAATCGTTCATCCCCGGCACTATCAGGGTGGTGACCTCTACCCATATCCCGGCCGCCACCAGCGCCTTCAGCGTCTCCAGAACCGGCTCCAGGCGGGCCTTCATCACCCGCCGATACGTCTCGTCGCGAAAGGCCTTCAGGTCCACATTTATCGCATCCAGGTAGGGCGCGATGGTCTCCACAGCCTTCGGCGTCATGTAGCCGTTAGAGACGAAGCAGTTGCCCAGGCCACGCCCGTGTGCAAGAGTGGCCGTCTCGTACGCCAGCTCGAAAAACACAGTCGGCTCGGTGTATGTATAGCTGATCGACCGGCAGTCGTTGTTCACTGCTGCTGAGACTAGCTGTTGCGGGCCGGTGGTCTGCCCGCGCCCGGCGTCTCCTTCGCGCGGCGACTGGGATATCCGCCAGTTCTGGCAGAAGTCGCACTGGAAGTTACAGCCGGCGGCGGCAACTGACAGGCTCGTCGTGCCGGGCAGGAAGTGAAAGAGGGGCTTCTTCTCGATCGGATCGACGTTGACCGCCACCACGTTGGTGAAGCTGTGTGACTTGAGGCTGCCGGCGACGTTCTGGCGCACCCGGCAGATACCGAATGAGCCCGCGGCGATTACGCAGCGGTGCCCGCACAGGTCGCACCGCACGTCCTGCCCGTCAAGGGCCTCCCAAAGCATCCCGGCATGAAGCTCATCGCTCATCTGTCTGCCCAATCCATCGGTGACTCACGGCGTCCGCAAGGCCCAACCCGCCAGCCACAATGTCATCGCGATAACCACAAGCACCGGCCAGAACTCCCTGCCCCGGTCGCCGTATTGCCGTTCGGGCAGGGCCACGCTCGCAACCCCCTGCGCAATGCCCGCGTGAGGCCGGCCACTCCGCAGACCTATAACGCTTACCGCTGCGAGCTCGCCGGTGCCGCGGCGGTAGATTCCCGGCCAAGGCAGCAGCCCTTGCCGGGTGGGCCCGGCCTTGCTGATGAGCTTCCAGTTGCTGCGCGGGCCCGCCTGCACCGGAGAAGCAAATTCATACACCGCCCTGCCGCGTCCGCCGGGTGCAAGCCATCGTATCGCGTTGGCCAGGAAGATCACAAAGGCATCCGTAGCCGCAAAGTTGGTGTTCTCGCCGTTTAAGTCAAATGCAATGAAGACCATACGCGGTTTTGTAGCCGGCGCTGTTCGAAGAATTATCGCATCCTTCTCGTACGATACGAGGCGTTTGCCCGACGCCCTGTCCGAGGCGACCCAAGGCCTGAGTCGGCGAACTGCCACCTCCGACAGGTCCACGTAACGCATGACAGGATCAGAACTGTCCACATCCGCATCCGCCAGTTCGATGGCACTGAGCTCTTTGCCCCTGCGCCACCCCGCGGGATTCGAGCGACCATTGATAACCAAAGCCGGTTTGCCCTTTGTCGGATCAGCCCGATTTGCCACAATCACATCCGCATCCGCCGCATCCCCAACAAGCTCCAGCATGGGGTCCACTCTCGCAAATCGCCTCACCAAAGGCTCGTCAGGGCCGACCAGCGCGACCTTGCGCACAACCTGTTCACGTCTGGCGAGATACCCCTTCGCACCCAGCCCGGCGAGCGGGCCGGTCGAGTCGGCGATCTCCACTCGTATCGCATCCGCAAGCGGACCGGTGAGAACAACGCCCTTGCGGCCGCCGGGCGCAATCACAACACCGGCCACCTTCATGGTGCGACTTTCCAGACTCGATAACTCGTCCTTGGAAGCAGAATACCCTTGTCCGAAAACACCCCCCCGCCACTGCTTGTCGGTGTGATTCTTCAGCCCCACAAAGACCTGTACCTTTTGGCCGGGCCTATCGACCGCGCCGAGGCTATCAATGGTCACAGGCGGCAAATCGGCAGGTAATTCGATCACGGTGACGTTCCCGCCGGCAGCCTCCAGGCCCCCAGCCGGCGCAAAGCGGTAAACGTGCTGTACGTCACCGGTCGGTTCAGGCACGATCATATCCCGGGCGGCCACCGGCAGCGGTTTCAGTTTGGCTACAATCTCCCGCGCCCCAGAGACTGCTACCCACTGCTCGGTGGCGTCCAGCGGGACCGGCAGCAGTATCTGTACCTGGTCGTCACCGTCGAGTCTGTTCAGTAGTTGGCCGACAGCCGCGCGCAGCGTCTGGGCGCCGTCTTGGCCGGCCAGTTCGGCCGCGGGATAAATCGACAAGGCCACTCGGCGGATGCGCACCGATGCGTGGTATACGGGTCTTGCCATAGCCGCAACGGCCACCACTGCCCCGGCCAGCAGACACAGCCACGCCGCGCCGGCCTTGCGGCTGCGGCGCCGCTTCGACCGGTCCATCGCATCGATTGCCCGCTTCCACAGCAACAGGCTGCCCACACTGACGAGTTGCCTGGCCGGGCGCAACAGTGCCCACGCCGCCACCGCGGCAACAACGCCCAGTCCAGCGAGCGACCATGGCCAAATCAGTGTCATGACAAGACAGCGCCGCCCCCCCTAAAACCGTCCCAGGTCCCGTTCGACCAGGACCTTGCGCAAAAGAAGGAATCGCCCGCCCTTGTAGAATGTTATCACCCCGGAGATTCTCAGGCGGGCGGTCTTGCCCCTTCCGGTGGCCTTGCCCATCCCTTCCGCTTTGCGAAGCATCCCACAAGGCAGCAGGCGCATCGGCGGCTCACGAAGCGTATTATCTGACTCGAACCTCACCCGCACCCACCGGTCGGCGCCGGCCGGCATAATCGTCACCAGCCTGTCAACGACAGCCCAGGCTCGCCCCGGCGCGAGCACCTTGCCTTTGGACAGTGGGGCCACCGACGACTCGTTGACGCGACTTGTCCTTGGGCGGACCCCGGCGAGGATGGGCTGGCCAAGCCTGTCTCTTTGCATAGCCCTGCGTATGTCGTCGGAGGTCGCACCCCCGGCCGGTGCATCCGCGCCAACGCTTGGGGCCGCCCACGATGTGGTCGCGGCGGGTATCGTTGCGGGCGCAGTCGCCGCGAGCGGCCCGGTAGTGGCCCCGGGCCCTGTCGTAGTGGTCGTCGGCGCGGTAGTGGGATCAGCAGGCTGGGATGTGGCCGGCCTGGCCCCGTGCGAAGCCGCCCGTGTCCTTGGTTCAGCAGGCGGCGGTTCAAGCTCCAGCACCGCCTTCTGCAGCAGGATGAAGCCCCGTCGCTCGTAAACGGTGTTCTCCCCGGATATGCGGAAGATGGCTTTCGGCCTGCTGCGTGTGATCTCCTCCATTCTCTCCAGGAGCCGGCACGGCAGCGCCCACCGCGAGACAGGCTGGGACAAACCGGGCCCCTTCTCGAAAACCACAAGGCGCCATCCACTCTTGCGGTCGTGCTCGATGTGGCATCGCAAATTGACGACCATGCTGCCCTCGACAGGCAGCCTCGGGCCACGCTCTTCGGCATCCTCATAGTCCCTCGGCTTGGTGATCGGCACGGCTGCGCGCAGACCCGCCGCCTGCCAGGAACACGCCAGCGCCGCAATCATTGCGAGTGTTATTACACAGTCTCTGATACGTAACTCCTATGTGCTGCCAACCCGTAGTCCGAGTAGGTAAATTATAGCCGCTCAGGGGATGCGATTTCAACCGAATGAGGTCCCGTGCCCGTCTTGTCCTGAGCTTGTCGAAGGGCTTGCCACGCCCTGAGGTCACCGGCCAGGGCCGCCAAACATTCCTCCCAGGTCCTCTTCGCTCGCCGCCAGCGTCACAAAATCGGCGACGCCCGCCCCCCACGAGGCCATCGTCTCGACAACGGGCCGCCAGAACGCGCCCACGCACACCAGCGGGCGGCGGTCCAGCAGACCCTTGCACATCAGCTCCCACACGGTTGCCAGCTCAACCAGCGTTCCGGTGGCACCGGGCAGCACCACGTAGCCGCCGTTGCCCAGTTCGATGAGCTTGTGCACGCGATGCCAGTGGCTGTCGGTGACCACCACCGTGTCTATGTACCGGTTAGGCTTCGACGCCCAGATCGAGCAAGTAACCCCGATGGTCTTTCCGCCGGCATCCTTGGCGCCGCGGGCAGAGGCTGTCATCGTCCCGCCGTAACCGCCATTGGCCACCGTGTAGCCCATTTCGGCGAGCTTTCGGCCGGCCGCTCGGGCTGTCTCGTACGCCTCACTGCCCTCTACGGGACCGCTCGCGCCGAACACCGTGACGATTCTCTCTTGTGGCGCAGTCACTTGGGCAATTCTCCCGGTATGCGGCGGCGAATCAGAGACACCGGCTCGAGCTTGACTTGCCCCTCGAACTTGAGGCGCCGTTCGTCCGACAATGCTCCCGCCAGCGCCCTGACCATGAGGCTCAAGCTCAACTCGACGGGGATCACCAGCTCCTGCGAGCCGCCGGCCGGCACGGTGAGGATCTCCTGCCGGTTCACCGCCACGAGCACCTGGTCGCCGTACTTGACCCGCCCGATAACACCGAGGATCGGCAGATCGACGTCGGCGGGGTTCCGGATATCGAAGACCACCTCGAACGTACCGGGTTTCCCAGGGCTGGCCCGCAGTGTCTTGGGCCGCCAAATGGGCACGCGAAGCGGCACGATCTGCCCGGTGCGCGTCACTTCGAGCGGCACGCCCATGCCGAGCGTGCGGAAGCTGCTCCGGACGAACAAACGGTAGTCCAGTTTCCGGATGGCCTCCTCGGTGAAGATCGTCCTGACCGCGTCCACATAGCGGACCCGAACCGTCGAGCGCACAATACTCGTTCCGGCGGCCTTAAGTCGCAGCGGCGGCACCACTTTGCCCACGCCCAACTCCCGCCCGTCCACCCAGAGCTGATACTCCAGGCGATCCAGCTCCATCCCCACGGGGTTGGGGTTCTCCACCGCCAGTTCCACCAGCAGATCAACATGTTTCGAGGCAAACCGCTGGAGACGGATATCCACCACGCGGACTTTGGGTTTCTTCAGGCCTCGGATCCACAGCCAAGCGCCCAGCACCGACAGGCATACCAGGGCCGCCACTGCCAGAGAAATCACGCGAACGATCCTGACCGCCCTTGTCCGGGCCATGGCAGGGATCCCTATTGCCCCTGGTCCCGCGTGTAGTTCAGCAGGCCCCCGGCGGCGAGAATCCGCCGCTGGCGCTCCGTGAGATCCAGGTTGCAGGTGAACTCGAACGAGCGAGTGGTATTGTGGACGGTGACGGAGTCGCCCGATGCGACAGCCGCGGTAGTCTGCTTGATGACCAGCTCATCGTCGGCCTCGACTGCCTGGTAGTCCTGCTCGCGGGCAAAGGTCAGCGGCAGGATTGCGAAGTTCACCAGGTTCGCCTGGTGTATGCGTTCGATGCTCTTTGCGATCACGGCCCGGACGCCCAGATACATGGGGCACAGAGCGGCGTGCTCGCGTGAGGAGCCTTGCCCATAGCTCAGCCCGGCCACGATGACGCCGCACTTGCCGGCGGCCTGGGCGGCCAGCGCCCGGTCGGAAAAGCCCGCCTGCCCTTCCTCGTTGAGGCGGTGGAACACATAGCGGGCATACTCAGGCACGTTCGAGCGGTATTTCAGGAATGGGCCGGCCGGGATTATGTCATCGGTGCTGACGTTGTCGGCCAGCTTGATAAGCACGGGCCCCGCGAGCGTCTCCGGCAGCACCTGCCCGGCGGGCGGTTTCACTATACTCGCCGCGCGGTTCACCTCGGCGTCAGCGGCCTGCTGCTCGTCCACCGGCGGCACGATCATTCGATCGTCCACCACGTACTCCCGTGGCGACGAGATATCCGGGCATTCGATGCCAAGCTCGTCAGCCAGTTCGCGCGGGTCGGTAATCCGCCCGGTGACGACGGCCGCAACAGCCGTCGCCGGCGAGACAAGGTAAACCCGATCACCCTTCGTGCCGGACCGCCCGGCGAAGTTGCGGTTGAATGTCCGCAAGCTGAGGGCCCCTTCGGCCGGGCTGAACCCCTGACCTATGCAGGGCCCGCAGCCGCATTCCAATATTCGCGAACCCGAGGCTATCAGCGAGGCAAGTGCGCCGTTTCCGGCTAACATCTCCAGGACCTGCCTGCTGCCCGGAGCGATGCCCAGCTCGACGTCCTGATGGACGGTGCGGCCCTTAAGCACCTCCGCGACCAGCATCAGATCCTGAAAGCTGGAGTTAGTGCATGAGCCGATGATCACCTGGTCGACCTTCTTCCCGGCTAACTCGGACACTGTGTGGACGTCGCCGGGGCTTGGCGGGGCAGCCGCCAAGGGCACCACTTCGCCCAGATCGATTACAACGCCCGCGAAGCTCACCGCGGCCAGTCCGTCAGGATCGGCCCGGCCGACACGTACCTCGGTGCAGTATCTCTTGATGTTCTTGATTGTTGCGCCGTCTCGCTCAACGTGCAGGTGTTTCTCGATGCGGTGATATTCCGCGTCCCGATCGGCGGCGAGCGGGATGTACTGGTCAGCGCGCCCCTGGGCCGCCAGAAACTCACGCACCCTCTCATCGGAAGGAAAGATGCTCGTGGTGACGCCGAGTTCGGCACCCATGTTGGTGCAGGTGGCCCGCGCGGGCACCGTCAGCGAGGCCGCGCCCTCGCCGAAGTACTCAACCGCAAAACCAATATTGCCGCGCGTTGTGAGTATGCTCAGCAGGCGCAGGATAATGTCCTTGGGCGCCACCCACGGCCCCAATGAGCCGCGTAATTCCACGCCGATAACGCGCGGGCACGGCATGTAAAAGGCTCCGCCGCCCATCGCGACGGCTACGTCAAGGCCGCCCGCGCCGATCGCCAGCATGCCGAGGCCCCCGCAAGTGGGCGTGTGGCTGTCGGAGCCCAGCAGGGTCCTGCCCGGCCGGGCGAAACGCTCAAGGTGAACCTGATGGCATATCCCGTTGCCGGGGCGAGAGAGATGCGCCCCCATCTTCGCCGCTATTGACTGAAGGTAAAGGTGATCGGCGTGGTTCTCCGGGCCGAACTGGGAAAGATTGTGATCCACGTAACTGACCGACAGGTCTGTCTGCACGCGTGGCACATCCATGGCCTCCAGCAGCAGAAAGGCCGTCGTGCCGGTGGCATCCTGGGTGAGTGTCTGGTCGATGTGGATGCCGATTTCCCATCCGGCGGCAAGTTCGCCGTCCACCAAGTGGTCAGCCAGTATCTTGTAGACAAGCGTCTGCGCCACGGAACAACTCCTCGTAAGCAGCGGCCCAATTCAAGAGGATACCAAACCACGCCGCAACCGGCAAACCTCAGTCTGCACCTCATAGCCTCAACACCGAATCACCCACTCCAGCGGATCACACTCGCCCGCCATGTTTGGCGGGCGATCGTCAGACTTGTCCCCAGGGGATCGCCGCGTGTCGTTACAGCCACGCGGCAGAAGTTCCACCAGCCGATTTAGGTCCGTCGCGATGCTCATGGCGGCAAATGAGGCCAAATCAAGTGGCAACACTAACGCAACCATTCGCAACACCCTCCCGGCCGGTCGCAATGCCGATGCCTCCCCTAAGGCCTTATAGGCAAAGCACTTACAGGCCTCCGCCTTTTTTCCGCCCCCAAATCGGCAACCGATCGTTTCACCCAAATGTTGCCGGTCAAGCCGTAGTCCCCAGGCCCTATGGGCCCCTAGGCGGGAGACGAAGGCGGGCCGCTTGCCTGCCCTGCGGGCGGCTTAGCAGGGCTTGCGTCTTTTCTTGGTTCGGCGCGAGACTCCTGGCCGTTCCCGGCCGCGGGGCGTAGAATACAAGAGAAAGCGTTCGGGTTTAGTTGAAACGGGACGTTGGGGACCGGGTTCCGAGAACATCCCCGCCCCCAAGCCCCATAGGCCCCGAGGGGGGGGCAAGAAGATGAAGCTTGGCAGAAAACGCGTCATTGTTCGGGCCTTGGCGGTTCTGGTGATTGTCCTGGTCCCGGTGGCCGGGACGTGGTGGTACACCAATAGGCCTGCGCCAGAACCGCCGCTGCCTGTCTTGGAATCCTATACGATTGTGGAGGATACCAAGGACCTTGTGTATCAGGAAGCTATGGGCCGCATTGATCTGGAAGGTGATGTTCTCATCTGCCGGTTCGTAATAGCCGGGGAGGAGAATCAATTAAGAGTCGTGCTTTTGAATTTGAAATCACGGCAGACACGCAGCTTGGCAGTCCCCATTGGCAGGGCTGTGATTCCGGTTGCGCCGCAGACTCTGGGTGTGTTCCCAACCCTTGATGTTTCAGCTCGTGGATACTTGCTGGACGTGGCTACTCTGGAAGTCAAGAAGGGGCCGCCCATTCCCCCGGGGTCGGGCTTTCCCGCTACGAGCGAATCCTCCCAGTTGGTTGGCGTGAAAAGGTTTAACGATGACGTATGGATTCTGGACATCCCTTCGGGCAAGGAATTGCTCCTTCCGGCCTCAAAACACGGGCTTAAGGAAGTGAAACTTCTTGTCGGCGATAACAGGGTAGTCCTATGTGGGTGGAGGAAGGACAAAGACGGTGATCCTTACGGTTCGCTATGCACGCAATTGTGGGCTGTTCCCTCTGTGCAAATTATTCGCGAGTACGTCCAGGAGAAGTTCTATATCCCACCCACCGGGTACGGATATGTTCCCGTGCAAGTGGGCAACTCATTCTGCTTTCAGGTGGCTGTGGGCAAGTGGCGTGTAGCCGATTTGAAAACCGGGAAGGTACGCTTCTCGGTGGGGCGCGCGATCCCCTCGCGAGATTGGGAGGGATACGGGGCGAATCTGGCAAATGCACGTGTTCTCTCGAGCAGCGAGGACGTACACGAAACGGGGCTGTTGTTGGTCGAGGAAGCGCGCCCCCGTTCCGGTGAAATTGTGGTTGCGGCCTATGATGTAAAGACGGGAGTGCAAGTCGCGAGCCGCTCGTTCGCTCGTGACGAATTCGGTTCGGTTGTCCTGAACAAAGTGAATTCACGCTGGTTCCTGTTCATTGAATTGCCGAAATCCGAGGACGGAGACGTCCTTTATACCGTCCTGCGTGTTGATGACCTGGCAGCCCCGCCAGTCCATGTAAGAATAAAGGATGCGTTCAACAAACTCTTCTGTGGAAACAAGCTTATAGTGACCAAGGGCACCAAGGCCTTCGTGTACGATTTAGGGGCCGTAGAGAAACTACGCGGAGATGAACCGTAGTAGTTCGGAGCCTTGGGCCCCTGTCCAGAGTTCGGGGCTGTGCTGGTTCCCGCGCGCCGTGAGAAGGTGCGTTGATTCCGGCAGGCGTGGCGGGACAATCCAGCCTGCGCCCGCGACACGAAAGGCCCTTCGATGAACTCAGGACAGGCGGTAGAATAGCGTAATGGCAGGCCCTTCGACAAAGCTCAGGGCAAGCGCGGGAACCCGCCTTCGTCCCCCGCCTGGGGGCCCATGGGGCCTGGGGACTACGGCGTGGCAGGCAATGCGGGGAAGTCAATGAAGCTTCGCAGAAAACGGGTGATTCTTGCCGCAGTAGCGGCTCTGCTGATGGTCTTGGGCGTCATTGTTGTAGCTTTCTACGACCCCGGAGATTCCGATGAAGCCGAAGCCCGCCGGCTTATAGGTGAGCTGCGGGAGCCCAGCCCGTTTCGCAAATGGTTGCCCAAGTTCGGAGTTGCGCAACCATCCAGGCAAGACGATCCTGGTGCTGTCGTCAAAGACCTCGTAGACATCGGGCGACCCGCAATTCCTGTCTGCCTCAGGGCCCTGAGAGATGATGACGATTGGCGTGTTCGCTTTTACGTCGCCCAGGCACTGGGCCGAATGCACCCCGTCCCGAGTCAGGCACCGGGGGCACTAATTCAGAGTCTGAACGATGAAGACAGTCGTGTCCGTTGTTCGGTGGTCGATACGCTGGCCAATATCCCTTCGGAGAGTGACAAGATCATCCCCGCCCTCGTTCGGGCCTTGAAGCACCGAGATCGCGACACCTATAAACACCTCTGCAAGGCATTCTCGCAGCTGGGAGACAAGGCCGTGCCGGCTCTTGTGGACGGGGTGAAAGATGAACGATGGCAGTCGCAGGCCAAGGCGGCGATAGTCTTGGGGCAGCTCGGAAGCCGGGCTACGGCGTCCGCGCCGGCGCTGGTGCAGGCCTTGAAAGATGAACAAAGCGATGTTCGCACCGCTGCGGCCTGGGCGCTCGGTGAGATCGACGCGCCGGCTGACGAGGCCGTCCCTGCTCTTGCGCGTGCCCTGGAAGATGAATCTCCTGGTGTGCGTTTCCGGGCTACCTTGAGTTTGGGAAAGTTGGGCGCCCCTTCTCGACCTGCCGCGCCCGCGCTGATCCGCGCTTCAAGAGATAAAGAGCCTGATGTGCGGAGCAGGGCCGTGCGCGCCTTGGGTTTGATCTGCCCTGAGACTAAGGATGCAATTTCCACCTTTATTCACGCACTGTCGGACAAGGACCCGAGTGTGCGTAAGACAGCGGCTGTCGCCTTGGGGCGGTCCGGGGCGGCTGCCAAAGAGGGCGTGGGGAAGCTCACCGAGGCGCTGAAAGATGAGGATGCGTTTGTGCGTTCAAGCGCCGCACGTGCGTTAGGCCAAATTGGACGGGCGGCGGCCAAAGAGGGCGTGCCGAGGCTTGTTGAGGCGCTGAAAGATGAGGATGCGTTTGTGCGTTCAAGCGCCGCACGTGCGTTAGGCCAAATTGGACGGGCGGCGGCTCCCGCCGTTCCAGCCCTCATCGAGGCTTTGAGTGATACCGAAAGCTACGTAGCACTGTGCGCAGCCCGCGCATTAGGAGACGTGGGACAAACAGCCAAGCCGGCTGTTCGCGCCCTTATGGAAGCTTTGAAAGACAAAGAAAGCTTGATGCGTTGGGAAGCAGCCGAGGCGCTGGGCAAGATCGGACCAGAGGCCAAGGAAGCTGTCCCTATGCTTGAACGGGCGCTCAAGGATGAGGACAAACCCGTCCGGTGCGCCGCCGCCGGGGCCCTGGCGAAACTGGGCCTGCCAGACAGGGGCCTGCCCATTCTGATCGCAGTACTGGAGGATGAATCTCCGTCCCATCGGTGGCGTGCGGCTAGGCTACTGGGCAAGCTTGGTCCGCCCGCCAAGGCGGCGGTGCCTGCACTGACTGAGGCATTGAAGGATAAGGACGAATATGTCCGATGCTCTGCCGCCGGGGCCCTGGCAAAACTGGGCCTGCCAGAGAGGGGTCTGTCTGTTCTGATCGCAGCACTGGAGGATAAATCGCGCTATCTTCGGCGGGATGTGGCCAAGATGCTGGGCGAGGTCGGCCCGCCCGCCAAGGCCGCGATCCCCGCACTTCGCAAAGCGCTGAATGACGAGGACGAAGATGTCCGCAAAGCCGCCGCCGAGGCGCTTGGGAGAATCGGTCCCGCAGCCAAGGCCGCAATTCCGGCACTTCGCAAAGCGCTGAGGGACGAGGAAGAGGATGTCTGCGAAGCCGCCCGCGATGCCCTGAACAAAATCCAGGCTGCGCCCGCCCGCAGGGCAAGGCCCACAGGGCAGGCGACACGAAAGGGTAAGAGATAGCATAGTAGCCAGTGGTCTGGAGCCAGTAGCCAGGCTTGGCCGCGACACGAAAGGCCAGAGGTAAGTTATGGTGTCCCAGGGACTCCTATTACACTCCCTCGGGCATGGCTCGATTGGCACGGAGTTATGGGAATGATATTGGCGGCGATAAGGCGGTGGCTCACAACACGGCGGAATATGCGCAGATTCACTGAATACTCTCTTGTGGCCATGGGACTGGCCAGCCGTTGTGCTGTGCGTTGTCGTGCCCCGGCTATTGGCCCGTCGCACATCCTTTACGGTCTCTTGAGTCTTGGCAAGGGTGTGTGCGCCTCCGTCTTGTCCGAGTGTTCCGTGAGCGCCGGGGCGCTGGCGGAACAGCTGTCGCGGGAATGGCAGTGGGCCGACGATTGGGACAAAGCCTCAAAGCTGTCGTTGGCAAGTTGCGCCAAGGATGTCGTTAATGCGGCCATCGGAGAAGCGAACTGGATGATACATAAGGAAATTACATCCGGACACCTCCTGATCGGTGTCCTGTGCTCCCCGGGCGATCCGGGGGCAACACTGCTCGCAGAGCAGGGACTGAAGCTGCGCGATGCCAGGGAGAAGCTTGAGCAGATAATGGACAGACCCGGCGCGAGCCAGTCCGAGCGATGGGTGTCGGAGCAGGGGCGTTGGAAGGTCGGTACCCCACTCGCGACACGACAGGCGGTAGAATAGAGTAATGGCAGACAGGGGAACAATGCGGGGAAGTCCATGAAGCTTCGCAGGAAATGGGTGGTGTTCGCCGCACTAGCGGTGTTGCTGGTGGTGCTGGTCCCAGTGGTCGCCACGTCGTGGTACACCAGCAGGCCGGAGTACAAAGCGCGCAGCCTCCTGGACGAGCTGCGACCAGAGCCCCCCGGGTGGTTAAGGCAATGGCTTATCGATCTTGACTTAATCGAACCATCTCGCGGGCTGGACACTCGGCACATAGAGGAAGAGTTGGTACAGCTTGGCCCCCGTGCCATCCCCGTCCTCGCCGAGTCCCTGCGAGATGACGACCCCCAAGTCAGGTACACAGCGGCAATGGCACTGGCAGAATTCGGGCAGCCCGCCGTCCCGTGGCTTGTCCATGCGCTAAGCAGCGACTATCCGGCAGTCAGAACCGTGGCCGCGCAAAGCTTGGCCAAGATGGGCCCCGCGGCACAGAAAGCTGCCCCCGTTCTTACTGAATTGCTCACGGACGAGTATCCGCTGGTGAGGTTAGCCGCGGCCGAAGCCCTCATGAGGTCGGGAGCGTCGAACGCACCTGTCAGAGTGTTCATCGATGCCCTGAACGGAAAGTCAACGTGGCCGAAGGATTGGGCCGCTTCTGCCTTGGGTCGCATAGGGCCAGCCGGGAAAGAAGCGGCGCCTTCCCTGGTGCGGCTGCTAAGCCATGAGAATAAGGAGTTGCGTTTGACGGCGGCTGTTGCTCTGGCCAAGGTCGATCCTGAGGGGGGGCCGCAGAAGGCCGTGCCCGTCCTGGTGCCTCTCTTGAAAGATGAAGACCTCGACCTGCAGTCCTTGGCGATTTCAGGTCTGGGCGGCATAGGCAAGCGGGCCGGCACGGCGGCGGCCCCGCTGGGTGAACTTGTGCACGACGAAGAAGTCGGCTCCGAAGCGATATATGCTCTCGGCAAAATGGGTGAACCTGGGGTCTCTATTGTCCTACGTATCTTGGAACAGGACAAGGCCGCATGGTCGTTGCGATATGACGCCGTGGGAAGCCTAGCTGATGCTGAGGTACGCAGCGAAAGGGTGACGCAGGCTCTGAGAAAAGCCCTGAACGATGGTAACGTCAACGTCCGCAAAGCCGCCGCCGAGGCCCTGAACAAAATCCAGGCTGCGCCCGGGACACGAAAGGCGGCTCGCCACGCCGAAGCCAAAGGCGAAGGCGGGTAGAATAGAAGCGCAGGCCCCTGGGGCCCCTAGGGGGGCAGGCGACACGAAAGGCCAATAATTAAGTATTGTGTCCCCGGAACTCCGGCCGGCCCAAGGGCAGCAAGAACGCTGAGGTCGTTCGCGTCGCCAACACCCGCTGCGGGAAGTGCCAGAGTACGAAGAAGAAGGCAATCCGCATCGTCCGTGAACGGCCCTACAGCGGGACCGATGACAAGGGGCGCCCGTACAACCGCATGGTCTGGCGGCGCGTCCAGTGCGCCAACTGCGGCCAGCACCGCGTCGAGATCGAGAAGCATTACGACGGGGATTCGCTGTGATGGGCTGCCGTCCCTGCGGACATACTGTCCGTGGCGTCATTGGCCTGCATGCCGGCGATCGCGTCGCGGTCGTGACGAGTCCATTTCGGGGCATTTCCGCGCGCTTTTTCCACAATGCGAACACACCACGAGCATTCTTGTAACGCATGCTCTGTGCACGTCTTGCCGCCGTCGACAGCGCCAGTGCATTGAGCGCATATCACCAAAACTGCGCGTATAACACGGTCCCCTGAGGGCCGTTTGGCGGCAAGTTCCGCCCTCAAATCATCGCAACGTCTTCAGAAAGAAGTGGTTCCATCGCAGGAGTTGTGTATAATATCTATGGACACAGATGTGCGGCCCTGCGGCGCCGCTGCGCCTTTTTGCGCATCTGTTATCACGCGGAAATCATTGTAAGCAGCCGCCCTCAGGGGCTTTGTCGCTGAAATCGCTTGGTTGGCGACTGCATGTTATTATGCAAAACGCGCAATAAACATTGTTAGGAGAAACGAAATGAAGAGATTGGCATTCTGTGTGTTCGCCATCAGCATGGGCTTCTGTGGTTGCCAGTTGTCACATGCACCGGCCGAGCGAATGCTCCCGCGCGATTCGATACATGATGCCGTTTATGAGAGGCTGGGGAACCCAGACAAGATTTACGGCAGCGGAAGGAGTTTTCTTAAGTATAGTTTTAAGAACGGACAAACTCTCACGCTGATTATCGGCGGAAATGAGATCGTTGGCGCCGAGATTCCTCGACTAGATGCAGAATCTCCTAACAAGTCGAATGCAGGCGACGTTGGGAGCGAAGAGAAATGAAGAAATACTGCGGAGTGTTTTGTGTTATCGTATGCGTCCTGTGCGTGGCTTGGCTTGCGTTCATCCCGTATCTGACCCTTTCTGACACCGAAGGGGCAGTTCGATTCGACAATGTGCGAGTGGTTGAAGGCACGATCCTGACGGTGAAAGATGGCAATCTCGTTCCCCTGGAAGGCGGTACGCTCAGTGTAGGAAAGCCCCTTGGACGCTACGTTAACAACTCGCTTTGGGGCCTCTGCTTCGCTGGCTCCTTGCTTGGCGGTTTGCTACTGTTGGTTTCTGAGAAGGAGAGGAGAAAGGAGCAGAGCTCCTAACAAGGCGCTCCAGCGGACGCGAAAAGACCGCACCGCTGAGCTTAAACGTTAGGGACCAAATATGAAGGTCATTCTTGTTTCGATATCGCTTCTTCTGGTGGGGTGTTCTTCTTCGCCCAAAGCGATCGACCTACAACGGAGATATCAAGATCAACTCACAGAGTTATCAGGCGATCCGTCGCTAGACGAATTCAAGATGGAGTTCCGAAATATCGCTGAACACGGTAGTATCAAGAGTGATCTGAGAACAAGTGAACAACTGAAGCGGGATATCGAGATAATCAAGAAATGGAAATATCAAGTCCTGTTAGGCAGCGTCAACCAACTGCGCAATCAAGATCGTTGCCACAGAGTATTCAATGTACTTCATGGAAGCGCTGGAGCGAGCGTTACGCTTTACCTGAATGAACACGGCGAGACCATTCTGGCCACCAGATCGGTCACCTTCTATTGAGCGAAAACCCCTAACCAGACGCTCCAGCGGATCAGCCTCCGGCTGACCGCTGAGCTTAGACGTTATCCAAGGAAACCACATGAAGAGCTTTGAATACTCAGTAGTGCCGTTAGGAGACCTGGTGGAATCGCCTAAGTGGCTCTCTCTGGCTAGCACAAAAATGGATAAGATTACTTCATCACTTACGCAGGGCCTCAACAACAAAGACTCTGAAGGATGGGAGTTGGTTTCAATCTATGCAACAATGGGAAATGGATTTGCTGTTTTCAAAAGAGAGCGAACCGAATGAATAGGATGGATAACCAGCGTGTGCAACGGACGCCTGCGGCGCCGATGACACGAAACGTTAACACGTAAGGAGAAACGAATGAAACGATTCATGACTTGGGGCAGAAAAGGGGTCAGGGGGGCAGAAAAGGGGTCAGGACTCTTTGTTTGGCGCGTCGGGCCGTGGGCCGGGTGCAACCGATCTATTCCCGCTCAGGCGGCAGTGCTTCGGCGAGGCTCAGCACAAGTAGCCAGGAGCCAGTCCTTCGACGCAGCTCCCGCCTCCGCCAAGTCGCCGACGCTCCATGCCTACTCCGCCGCAGCAGCCGGTTCGGCTGCGAAGGCTGGAAGCTATGGCGACGGAGCGGCTATGGCGGACAGGCAGGACAGGTGGTCGGTAGCCAGGAGCCAGGAGCCCGTTGCCGCAACACATGCGCCGTTCTAACGACACGCGGCGATCCCCCAGGGACAAGTCTGACGATCGCCCGCCAAACAAACAATCCGCCCTTCGACCGGTTCGACCCTTCGACAACCTCAGGGACTACGTCAAGCTCAAGGTCTGCGACAGGACAGGTGGTCTGGCTCGGCCCGGCCACCGCAGTGGCCGGGCTTTGGGGCGCGCGGCGATCTAATCCGGCTTCGGGTCGCGCCTTCGCCGAGACGAGCGATCGCCCGCCAAACAAACAATCCGCCCTTCGACCCTTTCGACCCTTCGACAACCTCAGGGACTACGTCAAGCTCAAGGTTTGCGACAGGACAGGTAGTCTGGCTCGGCCCGGCCACCGCAGTCCTTCGACGGAGCTCAGGACAGGTGGCCGGGCTTTGGGGCGCGGGGCGAAGAAGAAGCGGTAAATCGCAAATGGGGACAGGCACGTCTCCGCTCCGCTTCGTCCCCCGGGGACTGCGCTTGAGCCAGTCCCCATTTCCATTTCACTGCCCACCCTGACAGGATCGCTCCATTGCAAGCATTCGTCGTTTGAGCTCTACCCCGCCCGGCGCGGAAAATCCGCCCATCCGCCCGTCGCTGCCAATGACACGATGGCACGGAATAACAAGCGGAATCGGATTCCTGCCCATCGCTGCACCCACGGCACGAGCCGAACCGGGCTGACCAATTCGCCGGGCTAGTTCACCGTAGCTTTGCGTCCGGCCGTACGGAATCGACCGACACGCACGAAGCACCTTGCCGGCAAAGCTCCCCTGTGGGGGAAGCTCGCAGTTCATTTCGCTGAAATCTGCGTGCCGGCCGTTGAAGTATTTGCAGGTCAGGCCGATGAGTTTCTCGAACGGCCGCTCATCGCGCAGCGCGCCGGGATTCTCCCACTGGAGAACCGCCAGCAGGTCGTCCATCCGGTAATGCGGCAGCATGACACGGCGCAGGGCTCGCCCCGCAACGGCTCCCATGGCCCCCCATGGGGTTGGCCAGACGGCGAAGCAAACGGTCTGTCCCTTTCGAGCCACGCTACTAATACCACAACGAAATTTACCGCAGCCAATCGTTCGTAACTTTTTATCATCCGGCTGGTTACGCAGCTGGAGCAAAGCACGAAATCCGAAATTCTAAATCCGAAACAAATTCCTGCCTGCCCAGCTGGCGCTGGCCGGGTAGGCAGGCAAAACCGCAATTCCAAATGTTCCAAACGTACCAGTCGTCGCGTATAGCCATTCTCGTCTTGAACATTGAAGATTTGGACTTTGATATTGTTCCGGATTTCGGATTTCGAGATTAGGATTTTACGAGGTCACGGCCTTTCGACTGCCCAGGTTGCGTAGTAGCACTAGCCGTGGCGTTTGAAGCGGGCAGTCCAGGAACTGATCTGCTGCATCGCCTTCTCGCCTTGCGGGGTCTGGTCCAGTCCCACGAACCGAAAGCCGACCAGCGTCTCATCCTCCGTAGCTTCAAGGTGCCGGAACTGGGCGTCGCAGGAAACCGCCTCCTCGCCCACGCCGAAGCTGATGTGCATCCCCACGGTTTCACCAGGATCAAGCACCTGAGCAACCGCCGGATCACAGGAGACCAGCATGCCGCCGGCGCTTATATTGACCACTCTTCCGGACCAGACGGGGGTCTGGATGGAGGACCGGTGCGGCTCAGCCTGCAGCCCCCCCGTCCAGAAGGACGCTCGTACAATGCGCCCGGCCGGCACGGCCGCACGCATAAAGGCTCGCCGCTGAACCCGCTTCATCCGCGTTGGACTGCAAAGGCTCAGCACCTGCGTTTCCGTACCGTCGTCCAGCCGGAGCTTCTCGGAGCCGGCTACCGTCCCCGAGAAAACATGCTTGTGGTGCTTGAACTTGAAACTAACGCCAATGCAGTCGGCGGCCTTGAACTCGTGCGGCTGCCCGTCATCCGCGACAGGCACCTCAATCAGCAAATGCCCCTCTCGCACGCCCAGGAAGCGGCTGTGAAGAATCTGCCAACTCTCCCCGCTGGGGATAGTTAACGTTATAGGCAGGCGACGCTCCGCCGCCCCGGCGATGGCTTCATCGATTTGCGCGATAGTCAGGTCCCTCAGGGTAGTCATAATCGGTTCTCATCCCGAAAAGTTGGTGGTTCTTTTCGGCAACAGGCCCGTTCACGGGCCTTTGCCCCGACGTAGTCGGGGTCTAGACCCGGCCTTTTAGGCCGGGGTAGCGGTCGTCTCATCCCTTCCTCATCTAGCCCGCTTCAGCGGGCTTATCCTCTCGCTGTATGCTCGTAATGACACGGTGGTAATCTGCCCGGCTGAAGCCGCCACTGATGGTAAGCCCGCTGAAGCGGGCTGCCGGAGTATAGGGTAGTCGCTCCACGTATACCAAGGCTAAAAGCCCCGGCCTACATCCCAAACAGGCAAAGGCCCCTGAACGGGCCTCAAGTTGGCCGCACCAACTTCTTGGGATGAGAACCCCATAATCCTATTCGCTTCATGCGCATTAGACGCTCTTACGATTCACTTGTCCAGTCCGAGTTCAGCCTGCATTGCCTCGGCGGCGGGCACCTTTGCCCCGGTGATCGCAACGACCACGCCAGGGAGGCCCCAGAACATCTGGGCAAGCCTTACAATCAGGGCCAGGGCAAGGACCTCGCTTGACTGTACTACAGCGGTGACGAAAAACATCCGGTAGGCCCACTCAATGACCCCGACCCCACCGGGCGAGACCGGGACGGCCCCTATTATGTAGATCAGCGGGACGTACAGGTAGTAATCATGCCAGGGTGTTTCCAGCGAAAGGCTCTTGCCGATCAGCATGACCGAGCCGACCCACACGATTTGCACACAGAAGGTGATCACGACGGCCTTGGCCAGCGAGGACGGGCGGCGGCGATAGACTCTGACCGCGTCGCCTGCGGCGGATATGTGATGCGCTATGGGAAGGCGGCTGTAGAGCTTCTGAAGGTGAAAGAGGCGCCGGAATCGCCCGCTCAGCAGGAACGCCATGCCAAAGGTGATGGCGCCGACGGCTGCCGCCACGGCGATCGCCGACTTGTGGAGTTTTCCAACGCCCTTGACGTCCCCGACGGCCGCCACCCCCAGCATAATTGCGGCCATCGCCGTCAGGCCAATCAGCCCCGTCATTCGGTCCACGAAGACACTCACCACCACGCAGGCCTTTTTCGGCGTGTGCTTGGCCACGTAGTACATCTTTACCAAGTCGCCGCCGACAGTTCCCATCACGACGCTATTGAAGAACTGGCCGAGAAATGTCAGTCGCACCACTTCCCAAAAGCGGATCGATATCTGCTGCAATCTCAGCAGATAGCACAATCGACTGGCCGACAGGAGCAGCGCGAGGGCAAAGCCCGCCAAGGCACAGCACAGTAGCCCCGTGCGGACGCCCTTGATGCTGTCGATGAAGGCCTGCCGGTCCACCCGGCTCACGACCCAGCCAAGCAGTACGGCGGCCACCACAATCTTGGCCGCTACGATCAGCACCTTGCGGAGTCTTCGGCTCATGGAATTTCCTGCGTGCGGTCCGCGGGATTATATGGCCATGCGTCTCCAAAGGCAACGTGCTGCGGCGATTGGGAAAAAAGCGATTCTTTGCTTCCCGGGGGCAATTTTGCTAGAATATTGGTGTGGGATGGCGTATTGCATATTCCGTCCCGCATAATACCTATATACCTCGTAACCCACAAAATCTGGCAATGAAATCGATGCCGACATTAGAGGTGCCCGGCTACCAGGTTATGCAGTATCTAGGCCGGGGGGCCGGAAGTACCATCTGGCAGATCCGCGATCGCCAGCAGGACAAGGTGTACGCCCTCAAGCGCGTAGTGCGGCAGACCAGCGACGACGTTCGGGCCATGCGACAGGCCCTGAACGAGAGCCGCATCGCGGCCAAGCTGGATCACCCCGTCATGCGACGCATCTACCGGGCCATACGGGTGCGGCGGTGGCTGCAAGTGCGAGAAATCCACCTCGTGATGGAGTACTGTGAAGGCCAGACACTCCAGGACAACTGTCCCCACTCCATTATGGAGGTGACGCGATTATTCTCGATGGTGGCCGAAGGCCTCGCCCATATGAACGCCAGGGGTTTCGTACACGCCGACACGAAGCCAAACAACATCGTCGTCAGCCCCGACGGAATGGTTAAGGTGATCGACCTTGGCGGCAGTTGTCGGCTGGGTACGATTAAGCCTCGCATTCAGGGCACGCCGGACTTCATCGCCCCTGAACAGGTCTACCGCCGGCCCCTCGACGCCAGAACGGACGTGTTCAACCTCGGGGCCACCCTGTACTGGGCCCTTACCGGCAGGGCTATTCCCACCGTGCTGCCCAAGAAGGGAGCGGTGACCTTCAAGGCGGAGACGGCCCTTGTCCCGGCCGAGAAGCTCCGCCCCGAGATACCCCCATCGCTGAACAAGCTGATCGCGGACTGCATCGAGATGCACCCGTCGCGCAGACCTGCCTCCGTAGCGGAGGTCGGCTCACGACTCGGACTAATCGCCCACACGCTGGAGAACCCACACGTCAAAACCGACATTACCTAGAGAGCCCCGTGCCAAACGTCCCAGCAGACATCTTTCGACAGGCCGCCCAACTGAACCTTTCCGATCATCGCCGACAGGGAAACTGCATCCGCCTTGACGACAGCCTCGACATGATCGTTACGGGCGATATTCACGGCCACCGCAGGAATCTGGCCAGGGTCATCGATTATGCCGCCCTCAGCCGCAACGAGCACCGGAGGCTGGTGCTTCAGGAGCTCACCCACGGCCCAATTGACCAGGCCACCGGACACGACCGCAGCGTGGAGCTGCTCTTACGAGCCGCCAGGCTGAAGGTGCAGTATCCGCAGCAGGTGCTGTTCGTGATGGCAAATCACGACCTTGCCCAGATTACCGGGGGCCAGCTCATCAAGGATGGTCGCGAGGTGTGCGG